>Ga0181520_10000547_pt1 | contig 81797 bp, 74 predicted proteins | sample PEATcosm2014_Bin_29_FD_132451 | JGI IMG/M metagenome (GOLD analysis project Ga0181520, IMG submission 132451) | Peatland microbial communities from MTU Mesocosm Facility, Houghton, MI, USA - PEATcosm2014_Bin02_30_metaG | ecosystem: Environmental > Terrestrial > Soil > Wetlands > Peat | place... | reverse complement strand
CGTCTGCTTGATGCCCTTGAGCAAGCCATCACAGCAGCCATCGCTTCCGTGACTGCGGAGAACTCGGCAGCTTGGTTCCACCATTGCGGTTATCGGATACAGCTACCATGAAACCGCTCTAGCTTTTGCTTTCCCGGCTTCAAGATCGCTTCCCACTTTAGTACCGTCCTCATGCTTAGACCTAAGCATTTATTACAGCACTCTGAATGCCGAAGCTCCGTGTGAAACTGATCTTTCTAGTTTAGAATCAGTTTGGGAAACATCCCGCTATCGCTGGTTCATGGTATCTCTGCAGACAAAGCTGAATCTCAAGGTCTCGCAACGCCAAATCCTCACCCCAGGATTGGTGCAGATGGTCAGCGTCCTGGCGCTCAACAAGCTTGAGCTCAAGGACATGATCAACGAAGAGATGGTCGAGAACCCGGTACTCGACGAGTACCTGGAGTCCGTGCCGACCATCGACGAGATCGCTGCCCGCGAGGAGCAGCGCGAGCGTGAAACTGCCGCCGCAGCCGCCGAAGAGCCCAAAACCACTCCCGAGGAACGCGATCCCTTCGAGGAAGTTGATTTCGGCTCGTTCTTCAATGACTACCTGGACCCTGGCTACCGCAGCAATACCGAGCTGGAATCCATTGAGAAGCCTTCGTTCGAAAATTTTCTCTCCAAGCCTGCCACCCTCACCGATCACCTGATGTGGCAACTTGGGGCCATGCACGTGAAGGATGACGTGCTGGCCGCCGCCGAGTTGATCATCGGCAACCTCGGTGACGATGGCTACCTGCTCTGCACCGATGAGGAGTTGCTGGATTTGGGCGCCGGATCGCTCAGCGTGCTCGAAGGTGGTGCGGCACTGGAACAGGAGTTGGGTGCTCCCGCTGACAACGGATCGGCTGAGCAGCCCAAGCTGCTTTCCAAACCGGATCAGCCTTGCAAGGCGCTCTTTGGACGCGATGCCCTGCACGAAGCTCTGGACCTGGTCCGCCAGATGGACCCCATCGGTGTGGCGGCGCGCGATCTGCGCGAGTGCCTGATGGCTCAACTCAAGGATCTCCTGCGGGTGCACGACGAGCGCGGTGGAGAGCCCGATATGCCGGAGCTGCTCGAAGACGCCATGGTCATCGCTGACAAGCATCTGCACCTGCTTCAGAACAAGCAGATCCGCGAGATTGCCCGAGCCATGAGCAAGAGCATGGATCGCGTAGAGCGTTGCGTGGCCCTCATCCGCACTCTCGACCCCAAGCCCGGACTGCGCTACAACGTGCCCGAGACACGCCTCATCGAGCCCGATGTGGCCATCATCAAGCAGGGCGACGAATATCTGGTCGTGATGAACGACGACGACATGCCGCAGCTGCGCCTCAATCCGACCTACAAGAAGATGCTCAGCCGCGAAGGCAACGAGAAGGATGTGCGCACCTACGTCAAGGAACGCTACAAAAGCGCCATCCAGCTCATCAAGAACATCGAGCAGCGCAAGCAGACCATTCTGAAGGTGTGCTACGCCATCATCGGACGCCAGACCGAATTCCTCGATTTTGGCATCGACTACCTCAAGCCGATGATGATCAAGGAAGTTGCCGAGGAAATCGGAGTGCATCCTTCCACAGTGAGTCGCGCCGTGGCCAGCAAGTATGCCCACACTCCCCAGGGGGTATTCGAGCTCCGCTATTTCTTCAGTGAGAGCGTCAACGGTCCGGAGGGTGGTGCCACATCCCTGCTCATCCTGAAGCGCCGGGTGAAGAAGCTAATCGAGGACGAAGATCCCTCGCGCCCCCTCACCGATGAGCAGCTTACGCGGATTCTGCAGTCGCAGGGCATTCAGGTAACGCGGCGAACCGTGGCCAAATACCGCGAAGACATGAAGATTCCCTCGACCCATCAGCGGCGCGTCAAGAAATAAATTCCTTTCTCCACAGGTCTTCAGGACTGGCAGCGCCACGCTGCATCTGATATAACCAATCGCCCACGGTAGTTTTCGTGGCGAGGAGGGTCAATCGAATGGAAGTGGATTACACCGGTAGGCAATTCGACATCACTCCCAAGATTCGCAAGGAAGTAGAAGCAGGGCTGGCGAAGCTTGTAAAGATTGTGGGCAATAACTGCAGCAGCAAGGTGATCCTCACAGCGGAGAAGCAGCGCCGCGTCGCTGAGATCACGTTGATACGGCGCACCAAGACGCTGGTGGGGCGTGGTGAGGCCACGGACATGCTCGTGGCCGTCGACGAAGCCCTCGAACACATTGAGCGGCAGGCGCTCAAGCTGAACACGCGCAAGCGCGACGTGAAGCGCGCGGTGAAGGCCACATGGAAGCGCGAGGCGCCCGAGGAGGAGCTGCCCATCGCGATCGGGACCACGGCGGTCACCGCAGTTCCAGTGGTGGTGCACAAATTTCCGGCCAAACCCAAGGTGACCGAAGCTCACCTGGTGAGGAGCCAGGAAGCGGTGGCCTTGCAGCCCATGACGATTGAAGAGGCAGTGAAAGAGTGCGAGTTCCGTGATCGGGGAGTGTTCATCTTCCGGGATAAGAAAAGCATTGTGCGCGTTCTGCATCGGCGCAAGGACGGCAAACTGGAGCTGATCGAAGTTCCATAGTTAGTGTCCCGTTGGTGCTCGCATCTGCCGTATTCAGCATACGTGGGTCTGTTGAACCGTTGTCCGAAAATAAAACGGGAGCGCGAGTTTTCTTCGCGCTCCCGTCCTCTGCAAAATTGCGAATTACGCCGGATCTTCCACAATCTCAATCAAGAATCCAAACGCATGTTCCGCCCGCGACTTCGGATGCATGAAGAACACGGTTGTTCCCCTTGATCCCTTGCGCGGAGCGGCGTCAATGATGTTGAAGCCGTTGGCCTTCAAATAGTCGAACGCCTTCTGCGCGTTCTTCACCCGGAAACCAACATGTCCAAAGCCGCTTCGTCCGCCGTTCTTATCGATCAGCTTCTGTACCGGGCTCTCCGGTGCCATCGGCTCTACCAGCTGGATCAGGTTCGGGCCGTCGCCAATCTTTAGCAGCACCTCGCGAACCATATCCTTGCCAAACACCTCTTCCCGGTGAATCTGCTTGAAGCCCAGTAGTTCATACGCTGCTACCAGTCCGTCCAGTTGTCCCTGCGGTACCGTAATCGCAAAGTGGTCGATAAACTGGAATCCCGGTACGTCCTTCAATTCCTCTGCCAATTCCTTATGCTCTGTCGCTGTGCTCATTATTCAAACTCCACCAGAACCTGATGCAGTTGCACGCCGTCTCCCTGTGCAACCTTCACGTTCTTTACCTTGCCGGCTACCGGCGAGGTCACGTTAGTTTCCATCTTCATTGCTTCCAGTACCAGCAGCAGGTCGTTCGGCTGAATCTGCTGTCCGGCCTGCACGTTCACTCGCGTCACCATGCCTGCGATGGGCGAGCGGCAAACCTTTGCTTCATCCGCCACCGGAGCATCCGTCGCCGCCTTTGGTGCTCCCACCGGAGCGCCTGCGGTCAACACCGTTGGCCCCGCCTGCGCGGGAATGTAATGCGGCCGTGGAGCCGCGTCGTCCTCTGTGATCTCTACCTCGACTTCATAGGATTTTCCGTCGATTCCGATCTGTAGCTTCAAAGTCGTTCTCCTCGTATTCGGCGCGCATTCGCACCGTATCGGTCAGGGGAGCGCCGCATCAACATACCTCGCGGCCAGGGCTCCCGCTCGGGGGCCGGAGCGCTCCTGGGTCTCGTCGCCTTAGCGGTTCAGGTTGTGCGAGGCCTGGACAATTGCCCGTCCGGCCTGCGCCCACGAATTTGCCGTCGGTATCAAATGTGCCGCCCGGATCTTCACCTTTTTGCCAAGGAAGGCCGTTACCGCTACCGCGATCACTGCCAGCGTCTCAGCCGGAATCTGTTCTTCGGCTGCTTCCGCCTTTTTCGGCAGCAGTGCTTCCATCGCGCTGATCCGTGCTGAGAATTCCTTCTTCAGCGCATCCAGTTCAGCCTGCAATGCCTGCACTTCTGCTTCGGTCGCGGTGTTCTTATCCATTGCTATCGTTGCCATGGTGTGTGTTCTCCTGCCGCGATTAAAGCGGAATCAGTCCGTGCTTTTTGGAAGGCCGTAGTTCGCGCTTGGTTTCCAGCGCGCTCAGTGCCTGGGCCAGGGCCCGCCGAGTTTGCGAAGGTTCGATCACGTCGTCCACCAGTCTGCGGCCAGCGGCCACAAACGGGTTGGCAAACGCATCGCGATACAGATTGATCAGCTCCTGCCGCTTCGCGCCCTTGTCCGCCGCTCCGTCGATCTCCTTGCGGAAAACGATTTCTGCCGCGCCTTCGGCTCCCATCACCGCAACTTCCGCCGTGGGATATGCCAGCACGCGATCCGCGCCCAAATCCCGCGAGCACATCGCCAGATACGCACCGCCGTAAGCCTTGCGCAGAATGATCGTGATCTTCGGGCTGGTTGCCGCCGAGTAGGCAAACAGCATCTTCGCCCCGTGACGGATGATCCCGCCGTACTCCTGCTCCACGCCCGGCAAAAAGCCCGGAACGTCCACGAAGGTAACAATAGGAATATTGAATGCATTCAGGAAGCGGATGAAGCGTGCCGCCTTGTCGCTGGCGTTGATGTCCAGCGCCCCGGCCTTCGAGTTCGGCTGGTTGGCAATGATTCCAATCGAGCGTCCCTCCACCCGGCCAAAGCCAATCACAATGTTTGGCGCATAGCCCGGCTGCACTTCCATGAAGTCGTTGTGATCCAGGATGCGGGTCAAAATCTCGCGAACGTCATACGACTGCTTGTGGTCCACCGGAACAATTCCGTTCAGCGACTCGTCGTCCTCCATCGGGAACTCGTACTGCAGGCGCGGCGGATCTTCCAGGTTGTTCGACGGCAAAAAGCTCAGAAGCCGGCGGCAGATGTACACCGCGTCTTCGTCGTTTTCCGCCACAAAGTGGACTACGCCCGAGTTGTTCATCTGCGCCGCCGGACCGCCCAGCGCATCGGCCGTTACCACTTCGCCCGTTACCTGCTTGATCACCGAAGGTCCGGTGATGAACATCTGTGCCTGCTTGGTCTGGATGATGAAGTCCGTCAGTGCCGGGCTATATACCGCTCCGCCTGCGCACGGTCCACAAATCAGTGAAATCTGCGGCACCGTTCCGCTCAGCATCACGTTGTTGAAGAACACGCGGCCGTAACCGCCCAACGCATCAATGCCTTCCTGGATGCGTGCCCCGCCCGAATCGTTGATGAAGATGAACGGCGAGCCGGTCTTCAGCGACGACTTCATCATGTCCACGCATTTGTCGGAGTGAACTTCGCCTGCCGCTCCGCCGGCCACCGTAAAGTCCTGGCTGGCCAGGTGCACCAACCGCCCGTCAATCCGCGCGCATCCGGTCACCACACCGTCCGCCGGAAGATCTTTCCCTTCCATCCCGAACAGTGTCGCCCGGTGCGTTGCATAGGCCCCAATTTCCTGGAACGTCGTCGGGTCCACCAGCTTTTCCACTCGCTCGCGGGCCGTCAGCTTGCCTTGATCGTGTTGTTTTTGAATGCGCTTCTCGCCGCCGCCTTTTTCTACCGTTGCGCGCTTGTCGCGCAACGCCTCGATGCGCTCTTCCATAGTCTTCAATTTCGGTTGCTCTGCCATCGTGGTTGCCATTGGCTACCCAATCCCTTTCGCTCTACCGCGCCGCGGCGACGGTGACGTTGTGCGTTTGTCCATTGATGGTGACGGCGTACTTCACCGGACCAGTCGGCTGCGCTGCGCCATTCTTTGGCGCACCTGCTGCTGCCGCCGGTGCCGCTGCTGCCGCTTTCGATGGGTCCTTGCCCAGGTTTTTTGCGCCCTGGTCGCGTGTGGCAAAGAACTTCGGAGCCACCTGCGGGAACATCGCAAACGTCAGTACGTCTTCGTCAGTGCCTTTGCAGCCCTTCAGTGCCAGCGCGTCAGCCCGCAGCGCCTCCCATTCCGGCTTCAGCAAATCCGCCGGACGGCAGGTGATCGGTTCCTTCTTCGCGTGCAACCGGGCTTTCTCCAGCACTTCGGCGTCTTTCGGTCCCAGCGTCTCGCCGTAGTAACCCAGCATCAGGTCGGCAAACTCACCCGTCAAAACCTTGTACGGTCCCATCAGCACATTGAACACCGCCTGCGTGCCCACGATCTGCGAACTCGGCGTAACCAGTGGCGGATAACCCGATGCCTTGCGCACCCGCGGAACTTCCAGCAGAACCTCCGTCAGCTTGTCGCCGGCGCCCTGCTGTTTTAACTGGCTTTCCATGTTGCTGATCATGCCACCCGGGATCTGGCTCTGGAAGATCTCCGTCTCCACTCCCGTGATGTCACTCAGGAATTCCTTGTAACGCGGACGAATCGTCTTGAAGTAGTTCCGCACGTTCAGCATCTTCTTCATATCCAGATGCGTCTCCACGCCCGTGCCTTCCAGCATCTCCACCAGGCTTTCCGTCGGGTTGTGTCCCGGTCCCAGCGAAAGCGAACTGATCGCCGTGTCCACGCAATCCACTCCGGCTTCAATCGCCTTCATGTAGCTCACCAGCGTCACGCCCGTGGTCGAGTGGCAATGCATACTCACAAAAGTATCCTTGCCGCACTTTTCCTTGATCCCCTTCACCAGGTCATAGGCCGCCTGCGGCTTCAGCAGGGCCGCCATGTCCTTGATGCAGATCGAGTCGCAACCCATGTCCATCAGCTTTTGCGCCATCTCTACAAACGCTGCTGTCGTGTGCAACGGGCTCACCGTGTAGCAAATTGTTCCCTGTGCATGCTTGCCCGATTTCTTAACCGCCTTTGTCGCCGTCTGAAGATTGCGAAGGTCGTTCAGTGCGTCGAAGATGCGGAACACGTCCATTCCGTGCTCAGCCGCCTTGGCTACAAACCGCTCTACTACTGAATCTTCGTAGTGCCGGTAGCCCAGCAAGTTCTGGCCCCTGAGCAGCATTTGCAGTTTGGTTTTCGGCAGCAGCTTGCGGAACATCTTCAGCCGCTCCCACGGGTCTTCGTTCAAAAATCGTATGCAGGAGTCAAACGTTGCGCCGCCCCAGCACTCCAGTGACCAGTAGCCGGCGTTGTCCAGGTCCTCGCATGCGGGGACCATGTCTTCCATCGCCATACGCGTCGCCATCAGTGACTGGTGCGCGTCGCGTAGGATCAATTCCGTAACTTCAAGTATTCGAGTCATAAATGCATTCCTCTATGAATAAAAAACCCTTCACTAACTATGGAACCCCTTCACTTAACTAAAGAAAAACTCTTCATCTTCTAGGGTGCGCCACCATGCCCATCCGTTCTGTGACCCCCATCACAAAACATCTTGATTACCATGCGCCAGCCGCGTGATAGCAACGCGCCTGGATACGTCCCAGGCGCACCGTAACCTTCTGTTCACCGTCACAGCGCCTGCTGTCAGCGCGGCGTCTGTCACCGCATACCCTGCCGCGAAGCTACCGTCCGCTTAAACACCTTACAGAGCTGCCCTGAATGGGCCTGAGGACACTCATCCCGCCCATCGAACACACTCTACCATCGCCGCCCGTCTCCGCGCAGCTTCAGCCCTGCTTTCTCCTGTCCTCAGGGCCTACTCGTACCTCAGCGCCTCAATCGGGTTCAGGTTTGCCGCCTTCCACGCCGGATAAATCCCAAATACCAGCCCAATGAATCCCGAGCTGGCAAAGGCAAACACCGCCCACCGCCAGCTCATCGTGGCCGGCAGCGCCGGCAGCAGTGCTGCAATCAGGTAGGTCAGCACCCCGCCGATCACGATCCCAATCACTCCGCCCACCGCCGTCAGCACCACGGCTTCCATGGTGAATTGCAGCAGCACGTCGTTCTTGCGCGCTCCCACTGCCTTGCGCACTCCAATCTCCCGCGTCCGCTCCGTCACCGAAACCAGCATGATGTTCATCACTCCCACGCCGCCCACAATCAGCGCCACGCTGGAGACGGCGAACATGAAGACAAACACTCCTCCCGTCACCTGGTTCCACGTCTCCACAAACGAATCCTGGCTGAAGACCTCGAAGTTGTCCGTTTCCTGGGGCTTCAATCTCCGACGCCGCCGCAGCAGGTCGCGCATCTCGTTCATCGCCATCGTCATCTCCGGCTGCGACGTGGCCTTCACCGAAATCCAGTTCTGCTTCTGTTCCGGGTGCAGCTTCCTGAATGTGAAGTAGGGAAACATCACAATGTTGTCTTCCGGATTCGATCCGCCGCTGAACGCGCTCTTTTTCCTCTCGGACACGCCAATCACGGTGAACAACTCGCCCTCGATGTTGATCTCCTTGCCGATCGGGTCCGTCTCCGCGAACAGCTCTTTTGCCGTGTCGTGTCCAATCACGATCACCGGCATCCGCTGCTCGTCTTCTGTCTGCGTAAACCAGCGTCCCTTGTCCACCGCGTAGTCGAACACCTCCATGCTGTCGGCCTCATCGCCTTCCAGAATCGTGTTCTTCGCTACGTGCCCCTCGTACTTCACCGAATAGCTGCCCACCCCAAACTGCGGCAAAAAGATTCGTATTGACGCGGCCGCCGCCTTCACATGCGGAAGCCCTTTCACCGCCACCGCGTCCTCATACGTCAGCTCTTTCCGGTTCAGCATCTCCGCCGTCGGATGTCCAAAGTTGAATATGTTGATGTGGAATGCGAACACCACGTTCGAGCCCATCTGCTGCACCATGCTCTGCACATTGTTGTTCAGCCCGCGCACCACCGACGAGATCGTGATCACCGTCATCACTCCGATCACAATGCCAAGGATCGTCAATCCCGAGCGCATCTTGTTGCGCACCAGCGTCTCGCCCGCCAGCCGGAAGATCTCCTTGAACTCGCCCTTCGATGCCATGTCCGTCTCTATTCCTTACAGTTCAAACCGCAGCGCCGTAATCGGGTCCAGCTTCGCAGCCTTCCGTGCCGGATACACCCCGAAAAATACTCCCACCGAGCCAGCCATCAGCAATCCCGCCAACACCGTCCACAGCTTGACTTCGCTCGGCATTCCAATCTGGATGGTCACCACCTTTGCCACCGTGATCCCCAGCACCACTCCAATCGCCCCGCCTACCAACGACAACGTCGAGGACTCGATCAGAAACTGCCGCAGCACATCGCCCCGCCTTGCTCCCAACGCCTTGCGAATCCCAATCTCCCGCGTCCGCTCCGTCACTGAAACCAGCATGATGTTCATGATCACCACTCCGCCCACCACCAGCGAAATAGAGGCCAGCGCCACCGCCACCAGGAAGAACGTCCCGCTCAGCGCTGCCCAGATCGATAGAAAGCTCTGATTCGTCTCAATCACAAAGCTATCCACCTTTCCCGGAGCGTCGTGCCGCCTGGCCCTCAGCACCACCCTTACCTGGTCCATTGCCGCTTTCATCGGAGCGCCCACGCCCTCGCCCTTCGCCCAAATGCTCACCGAAACCTTTTGCGTGCCGAACTGCTTGTACCAGCTCGTCAGCGGAAGCACTACCCAGTTGTCCAGGCTCTGTCCCAGAGCCTTGCCCCTCCGCTCTGCCACTCCAACCACCGTATAAATCATCCCGTTGATGCGAACCTCTTTGCCCAGCGGGTCCACTCCTTGCATCAGGTTGTCGGCAATGTCGCTGCCGATCACCACCACGTTCGAGCCGGCGTTCACGTCGGCCTCTGTCAGACCGCGCCCAGATTTCAAATTCAGGTCATAGATCGCCGTCATCCCCGGCGTCCAACCCCTCGCAATCGTGTCGTTGCTGTTCTGCTCGTTGTACTTCACCCGCACGTTGTTCAGCCGCAGGGAAGCGCCCACGTTTTTGCACGCCGTGCACGCCTCCTGCACCGCCAAAAAGTCCTCGGTTGAAAATCTTCTCCGCCACAAACCCGTTAATCCCGTTGACAAACGTCATCACCGCAATCACCGTCGCCACGGCAATCACCACGCCCAGCAGGGTCAGCACGCTGCGTAACTTGTTGGCCCACAGCGATTGCAGCGCGATGCGAACGGCTTCCAGTGTGTTCATGAGATTTTCGGAGGACGAGCGGTCTTCGTCCCCCGAAGTGTACCAGAGTGTTTCACGCTGTCCTTCCGAACTTGGTGCGTCATTCAGCGCCACGGTTTTAGATTATGGGGTCATTCTGAGCGAAGCGAAGAACCCCAGCGCCGCTCAAATCTCGTGTACCGCATCAGAGGCTTTTCAAGCACCAATCGCCCAGCCCTAACCTCTAAAGTTGAGTGGGGAATTTGACCTTGCGGTTGTGTTTGCTTTTATCTCTCACAGGTGGCCCACATCTGCGTCGCGCCTTTCGACGCAAATGTGGGACCAGCAATGTCCTCCAACCCTGCCGCAATTTCTCTTCTCATCACATCATTCTGTGACCCAGCCCTATGGCAGCAACCCCCGCCCTCGTGTATCACACCTAGTGAAGAGAATTGTCACGGTCTGGTGAAAATTGAGCCAACTCTGGCCCTGTGCTACGATGCTCTGCCTTAGGTATTTTCGGCATTTTGCCGCAGGGTGCATCTGGTTTTGCCCTTCCGCCCCATTTCTTGGGAGCTCTTTTGGCGCGCTTGGCGCGTCTCCGGACCGCGGAATGGCTGTTTGTTAGGTGGCCCACATCTGCGTCGTGCTTTTCGACGCAAATCTGGGAAAGCAACTGGTATACGCAGCTTGGTGTACGCAGTAAGACGCTCGCCGCTTTTTCAGGCTGGCGCCGTAGGCGAAAAGTTCAGCAACTCGCACGCGTGTTGCTGGTTTTCCAATCAAAGCTCTCGGGAGTTATTTTTGTGAAGACCTACGAAGGTGAGAATGTCCGCAACGTGGCTGTCATTGGCCACTCCCACTCCGGCAAGACCTCTCTTGTTTCTGCCCTGCTCTTCACCGCAGGCAGCGCTCCCCGGCTTGGCCGGGTCGATGACGGCACCACCGCCACCGATTACGACGAGGAAGAAATTGCCCGTCAAATGACCATCTCCGCCTCCCTCGCCGCCGTCGAGTGGAACAAGGCCAAGATCAACTTCATTGACACTCCCGGCTTCAACATGTTCGTCCATGAAGCCGAGCTGGCCATGCCCGCCGTCGATACCGCTCTCGTCGTCGTTGATTCGGTCTCCGGCGTTCAGGTCGTCACCCAGAAGGTCTGGAACTTTGCCGACAAGCTCGGTCTTCCTCGCGTCGTCGTCTGCACCCGCATGGACCGCGAGCGCGCCGACTTTGAGCGCGTCATGAACTCGCTGACCACCACCTTTGGTCGCCAGGTCGTTCCCGTCCAGCTCCCCATCGGAGCCGAAAAGAACTTCAAGGGTGTCATCGATCTGGTCAAGATGAAGGCCTACTACTATGAGATCGGCGGCAACGGCCGCGCCCGCGTCGAAGACATTCCCGCCAACATGGCCGAGCAGGCCAAAGCTGCTCACGAAGCTCTTGTCGAGCTCGTCGCCGAAGGCGATGACGATCTCATGAGCGAATTCTTCGATACCGGAACCATCGCCGAGGAGCACATCGTCTCCGGAATCCACAACGCCATCCGCGAAGACCGTCTTTTCCCCGTCCTCTTCGCCTCCGGCCTTGGCAACATCGGTAGCGACGAGATCCTCGACTTTCTCCTCGACTACGTTCCCTCGGCCACCGAACGCAAGACCGTCGCCGGCGTCCCCGCCTCGCCCGATGCCGAGCCGCCCACGCGCAAAATCGCTGCCTCTGAGCCGCTTTCGCTCTTCGTCTTCAAAACCGTCAGCGACCCCTTCGCCGGACGCATCTCCTACTTCAAGGTCGTCAGCGGAGTCCTCAAGAACGACGCATCGGTCACCAACTATCAGCGCGGCACCGTGGAAAAGTTCGCCCACATCTCCGTCGTCCTCGGCAAACAGCTCCTGCCCGTTCCCGAGCTCTCAGCCGGAGACATTGGCGCCGTCGCCAAGCTCAAGGAAACTCTCACCGGAGATACCCTGGGTGACAAATCCTCGCCCATCCAGTTCCCGGCCGTCACCCTTACTGAGCCCGCCATCACCTTCGCCATCGAGCCCAAGACCCGCGCCGACGAAGACAAACTCGGCGTCGGTGTCCATAAGCTCATGGAAGAGGATGCCATGCTGCGCTTCTACCGCGATCCTCAAACCAAGGACTTCCTCATCGCCGGGACCGGCCAGCAGCACATCGAAGTCGTCGTCAGCAAACTCAAGCGCCGCTACCACACCGAGGTCGTTCTCAAAGCGCCCAAGGTTCCTTACCGCGAAACCATTCGCGGCACCGCTGAGGTTCAAGGCCGCCACAAGAAGCAGTCTGGCGGACACGGCCAGTTCGGCGATTGCAAAATCCGCATGTCGCCCCTGCCTCGCGGAGGACAGTTCGAGTTCTCCAATGACATCTTCGGCGGAGCCATCCCCAAGAACTTCATCCCCGCCGTCGAAAAGGGAATCCTCGAAGCTGCCGCTCGTGGCTATCTCGCCGGATACCCCGTCGTCGATTTCAAGGTCAGCCTCTTCGACGGCAGCTACCACGACGTAGATTCCAATGAACTCAGCTTCAAGACCGCTGGCCGCATCGCCTTCAAGAAAGCCATGGAGGTCGCCAAGCCAACCCTCTTGGAGCCCATCATGCAGGTTGAAATCACCGTCCCCGACGAATTCGCCGGAGCTATCATGGGCGACATGAACTCCCGCCGTGGCCGCATCCAGGGCATGGACAACAAGGCCGGAAACACTGTCATCCGCGCCCATTGCCCCATGTCTGAAATGCTCACCTACGGCACCGACCTCACCGCCATGACCCAGGGCCGTGGTTCCTTCAACATGGAAATGGATCACTACGACTTCGTCCCCGCCTTGCAGCAGGAAAAGATCATTGCCGCCGCCAAGGCCGCTGGCGCCGGTCTGGAGGAAGAGGAAGAAGAATAACTGGCCGAGCGCCCGCGGCCGGAGCGGCGGTAGTTGCCGCGTACCCGGCGGCGAAGCGCGTCTCTCTGGGACGCAAATGTGGGACTGCAACGCCTCCCATCCCTACACAAATCAAAGGGCAGCCGCCGTGGCTGCCCTGTTCTTTTCCCTACGTAATCTCTTGCGCCCTTCACCCATCCGGCATATAGTCCTCGCGTCAAAACATGCACTCACGCAGAACAGTCCTGGGCTCCAACATCCTAAGCATAGGAAGGTTATGCCATGAAATATTTCTGGATCGTCTTGACGTTACTGTTCCTCGCGCCGTCTGCCCTTCCCGCGCCTGCCAATTCATGCGCCGACCAGAAAGCTGCGTTAATGGAAAGAGCGCGGAACCACGATGTGAAGGTTCAGGCATTCAACCAGGATTGTGCGCGCCCACTCCCACAGAATTCCCCCGCGCACTACCAATGTGTGCAGCGAAGGCAGGAGATCGAAGCCGAGGCCGCAGCCCTGCAGCAGCAAGCCAGTGATTTGGCAAAACGCTGCAACTGATCCGTCCTGCGCCGTATCAATCAAAAGGGCAGCCGCCATGGCCGCCCTTCCGCTGTCAGTATGTTCCTCATCTGCGTCGTTTCTTTCGGCGCAAATGTGGGAGCTTGTCTTTAGTAGTGATGTTCGGCGTCAATGGCGTGGTGAACTGCCTTCCGCGCCTCGTCAATATCATGCAATGAGCGCTTTTTAAGTCCACGCGCCCATCCATCCGACTCGTGTTGGTTGATGTCGTCATGCGCCCTGTCCAGCAATTCCAGCGCCCGGTGCAGACGATCGGCCCTGTTCCAGTGTGCGTCCACCGGAGGATGATCGCTCAATGGCTTGCCGTCGTCGATCGCCGCTTCCTTCACATCGCGGATCGCAGCATCAATGGCGTTAACTGCCGATTGTTCGTCTCTGTCCATCCGCCAGTTCGGAGTTTCCAGCGCAAGGTGGGCCCGCGCGTGCCGCAGATCGGTCAGGGCGTGCAGATAAGCGGGATGTGCTCCCGGAGTGTCGGCTGCGGCAAACGCGCTCATCAGCAGAACCGCGAATGTCGCCATCAAAACCAGTTTTGCATAGCTCTTCATCGTATTGGTTCCCTCGTTAGTGCTTTTCACTTCGTGGTTACTAACCCAACTTCCGACTCTGAGTTTCTATCTCTATCGCAGGTGGCCCACATCTGCGTCGCGTCTTCCGGCGCGGATATGAGAAGAGGCCCCAATTCTACCGTGCCCGCATTAAAACAATGTGTTTTGCTTCCTCGGAGGCTCCACCCCAAAGTGCTTGTACGCAAGTTGCGTTGCCACCCGTCCCCTCGGAGTCCTGTCCAAGAATCCGATCTGTATCAGGAACGGCTCGTAGATTTCTTCAATCGCGTCCGGCTCCTCCGCCAACGCTGCCGCCAGCGTATTCACTCCCACCGGCCCGCCCTGGTACTTTTCGATGATCGTCAGCAGCAGCCTCCTGTCCACCTCGTCGAAGCCATGCTCGTCCACCTCCAGCATCTCCAGCGCGGCCTCGGCCGTCGGACGGTCAATGTGTCCCGTTCCCCGCACCTGCGCATAGTCCCGAACCCGCCGCAGCAGCCGGTTTGCCACTCTCGGTGTTCCGCGGCACCGCGTTGCAATCTCCAGCGCCGCATCGTCGTCGATTCCTACATTCAAAATCTGCGCCGAGCGATTCAGAATGATCTTCAAATCCTCGTGCGAGTAAAACTCCAGCCGCAGCACCAGTCCCAGCCTCGACCTCAGCGGAGCTGACAGCAGCCCAATCCTCGTTGTCGCCGCCACAAACGTAAATGCCGGAATCTCAAATGAATGCGTCCGCGCCGACGGCCCCTGTCCCACCATAATGTCCAGCCGGCAGTCTTCCAGTGCCGAATACAGCAGCTCTTCCAGCGCCGGCTGCAGCCGGTGAACCTCATCCACAAACAGCACCTGCCGCGCCTGCACGTTGGTCAAAATCGCCGTCAAATCGCCTTTGATCTGTAGCGTCGGCCCTGAAGTCTGCTGAAACGCCGCATCCATCTCATTGGCGATAATCGTTGCCAGCGTCGTCTTTCCCAACCCCGGCGGCCCATATAGCAGAATATGATCCAGCGCCTCGCCCCGTGCCCGTGCCGCCGCAATCGCCACCGCCAGGTTCTCCTTCACCTTCGCCTGGCCGATAAACTCCTGCAGCCGCTGAGGCCGCAGCTTCAGCTCAAATCCTTCTTCGCCCTCCAGTGGCCCACCGGCCACCAATCGCGCCCGCTCTTCCTGATTTCCGCCCATTCCGCGATGTTATATCCCCCGCCTCCAACCAGCAATTGTCATCTGCTGTTCCATCTCGCCGTGTTCCAAAGAACGTAGTCAATAGTGGTTGAATTTTTCTCCAGAGCACGTACACTGCTCCTACCGCTGGACGTGGGGTCCTGCGGATTCAATCATTAGGCCAATCTCGCTCTTTGAGGACGAAGCGTCATGAAGAGACTTCTGCTATGCATCCTGCTGATTCTGCCCTTCGTTCCGGCGATGGCGCATGCCTCCAACTGCAGCACAACCGTCGGTGGAATCGCGGTAGTAGTTCCCGTACCGCTGGCAAAATTCACCGAGGTCGGAATCGATAAGCACGATTTCTTCGAATGGCTCGTTCCCACCGGCAATCGCCTGCTCTGCGCTTTTGTTCCCGTCGACCTTTTGCCAACTCTCAAAAAGCCCGCCATGGGCATGGACCGCTACATGCTCGTCGAAACCGTACAGTCGTACGATGACGCAAAGAAAGAAGTCCCCAGCGCTGACTTCGAAGAAATCATTACAGCCGTCAAAGCGAAACTTGGCGACACCAAAGAAATGAACCAGATCATCCAGCCAACTGGAGAGGAACTCAATCGCAAGCTCAAGGCAATTGATGACTCCAAAGACGTCTCGCTCGACCAGCCGTCCAATCTCGGAACCATCTTCCAGAGTCCGAATGTCTATGCCTTTGCCATGATCGTTCCGGTGACTTCGGCAGGAACCACCAAACGAGTGATCAATGCCTCGGTCCTGTTGCGAGTTCGCGACCGCCTTGTCTTCGCCTATATCTACGCCTCCGGCGGCGACCAAACTTCCCTGCAGTGGACCCAGCAGACGGCAAGCGCCTGGGCCCAGCAAATCCTCGCCTCGAACACAAACTAACCGGAGATGGAGCTGAGGTTCTGCCATAGTTTTTGATTTGCGCTCCGGGTGGCCCACATCCGCCCTCTTTTGGCGAATGTGGGAATCCCCTCTACGCCTCCAACTCCGCGCGGGGCCGCCCTTGATTTTTGATTCGCGTGTCATCCCGAGCCGTAGCGAGGGACCCCAGCGCAGTACAAATCTGAAGCCCCGCCCAAGAGGCTTTTCAACCAGCTCACTCCATCCCAAGTAGTACAATCCCCCGATGAAGCGCAGCCTCGCTCTGCTCGCCCTCATCATCGCGATACCTCTCCTGACGCAAGCCCAGGACAAAGGTTATTGTCCATCGTTTCCCGATAGGATTCCTCCTTCCATGCCGAGGAAAACTCCGCCAACGCCACATTATCCAGATGACGTCTATGAGGGCACTGTGACGCTGCTGGCGACGATCAGCAACACTGGGTATGTGTGCGATGTGCGAGTGCTGCACAGTGTAAGCAGGGAACTGGATTCCAAGGCGGTAGAAGCCGTTCGTTCCAGACACCTCCAGCCAGCAAAGAAGGACGGGCAAACTATTCCCGTTGAGGCTGTGATGTCAGTGGATTTTTGGAAGTACAAGAACGGCGAAATTGTCCCATCAACCGCTCCGCCAAACTCGAACTAAGCCTCCGCTCCGAAGCCGTAGCTCGCGTGCTCTGCTTTGCCTAGCGCGAGAGAAGACGTTGATCCCACCTCCACCCCCGCCATGCTGTAAACTTCTATGTTCCCTCCCGTTTCGGAGATCTCCATATGCTGCGTCGTTGTTTCATTGTCATCCTGGCACTAGCCTCTATTTCCGCCTGCGCTCAACAGCGCCCCTTCACCTTTGAGGACATGATGAACCTCAAACGTGTCGGCGACTTCACCGTTTCTCCCGACTCCCGCTGGCTCGTATTCGCCGCCGTTGATGTCTCTCTCTCCGACAACTCCCGGCGCTCTCATCTCTGGATCGTCCCCCTCACCGGTGGCGAAGCCCGCCGCCTCACCGATCCCAGTCAGGGTTCCGAAGATCGTCCGCGCTTCTCGCCCGACGGCAAAATGCTTCTCTACTCCGCCGTCCGCAACGGCGTCTCCCAAATCTACGAGCAGCCCTTTCACACAAAGTCCGGAATCCTCATCAGCCTTCCGTGCCAGCTCACCAACCTCTCCACCGGAGCCGAAGGTGCCACCTGGTCACCCGACGGCCAGCAGATTCTCTTCCTCTCTGCCGTCTATCCCACCTGTTCCGACGATGCCTGCAACAAATCCCGCGACGAAGCCGCCGAAAAATCCAAGGTCAAAGCCAAAATCTTCGATCACCTGCTCTACCGGCATTGGGATGCCTATGGCACCGGCAAGCGTTCGCATCTCTTCCTCATCAGCGCATCGTGCAAGCCCGCCGCGTCCTGCATCCCCCGCGACCTCACTCCCGGCGATCATGACGTTCCGCCCTTTTCGCTCGGCGGACAGGACCAGTACCAGTTCTCTCCCGACGGCCGCGAAGTCGCCTACACCGCCAACCTCGACGAAGTGCCGGCAACATCGACCAACAACGATGTCTTTACCCTTTTGCTTACTGATCCGCAGGCCAGGCCCGTCAATCTCACCGCCGCCAATCACGGCTCGGACTCCACGCCTCTCTACTCGCCCGACGGTCGCTACATCGCCATCCGCTCCCAGTTCCGGGCCGGATACGAGAGCGACCGCTTCCGTCTCCAGCTCATCGAACGCGCCACCGGCAAGATCACCAACCTCACCGAAAACTTCGACCGTTGGGTAAACGACATTGCCTGGGCCCCAGACTCATCCAAGCTCTACCTCACCACGGAAGACGCCGGTGATTCGCCCATCTACAGCATCCCGGTCACCGGCGGAGAGCCTCGCGAAATCATTCGCGGTTTCAATTTCTCCCCCACTCCCACCGCCGACGGCAAGACCCTCGTCTTCGCTCGCGAATCGGTCCGCTATCCCACCGAACTCTTTTCCATCTCGCTCGCAGACTCCACTCTCGCGCAGCACGCTACTGCTCGCCAGCTCACCCATGTCAACGACGCGCTCCTCGCGCACATCCAGATGCAGCCCATCGAACCCTTCTGGTTCACGGGCTCGGAGAAAAAGCAGGTTCAGGGTTTCCTCCTCAAGCCGCCCAACTTCGATCCCTCCAAAAAGTATCCCGTCAAGTTCCTCATCCACGGCGGCCCAGAGGGCGCGTGGGACGATGATTGGAGCTTCCGCTGGAATCCCAATCTCTTCGCTGCCTCTGGCTATGTCGTCATCATGATCAATCCGCGCGGCTCAACCGGCTACGGACAGCAGTTCGTCGACGACATCAACGGCGATTGGGGTGGCCGTCCCTTTGAAGACCTCATGCTCGGCCTCGACTTCGCCGAGAACAGATTTCCCTTCGTCGACCGCGACCGCGAGTGTGCTCTAGGCGCCAGCTACGGCGGCTACATGGCCAACTGGATTCTCGGCCACAGCGACCGCTTCAAATGCATCGTTTCCCACGACGGTATGTTCAACTCCGAGAGCGCCTACGGCACCACCGAAGAACTCTGGTTCAACGAGTGGGAGTTCAAGGGAACTCCGTGGACCAACCGCGAGCTCTATCGCCTCTGGTCGCCTGCCCTTGCCGCACCGAACTTCAAAACTCCAACCCTTGTCATCCACGGCCAGCTCGACTATCGCCTCGATGTCAGCGAAGGCTTCCAGCTCTTCACCACCCTGCAGCGCCTCAAGGTTCCCAGCCGTATGCTCTACTTTCCCGACGAAGGACATTGGGTGCTCAAGCCGCAGAACGCACAGCTCTGGTACAAGACCGTCACCGACTGGGTCGATTGGTTCATCGCAAACCCTGGCAAGCATCCCCACACCGCTCCGCCGCCCGTCGATTAGTATCGGAGGCGCTTATAACGAATCAGGCACCCAAAGTGGGTGCCTGTTGTCTTTTGGGTAAATTGTTGTAAATTCCGCGCAACCATTAACCAAATACTAACTTCGCGATTTTCAACGATTCTCTGATTGGTTAACAGATGCTGCCGTCTGTGTCTCCGCCGTCGGCGTCATCAGCGACAGCCTCTGAGCCGTTCGCAGGTCCTGCGCCGAGAGATGCGCTCCTCCCAGCAGCAGCAGACCTGAGAAAAATGCCCAGAAAATCAGCGTCACCGAAACATAGAAAGGTCCATATGACTCGCGGAAATCCAGCATTGGCAGGCATGTAACGTAGATCAGCTTCGCGATCTCCCACGCCACGCCCGTAATGATTGCCGCCGGCAGTACTGCTTTATAAGGCACTTTCCCATTCGGCAGCCGCCAGTAAATCAAAAAGAAGATCAGCACGCTGGCGATCATTCCAAATATCTTCAGCGCAATGAATTGAATGGTCACGTTCACCTTGTCCACCAGCGAGTACACCATGCCGGTGCCAATGTGACTGCCCAGCCAAGCCTGCGCCGCTGCTGCCGGAGCCCATACTCCCGCTGTTCCCGCCACGCTCAGCAGCGCCAACACCCCGCAGCACAGCGCCAGCCCCAGCGATACAACCTGGTTCATCAGGTAGTTGCGGGACTTGAATCCCCATACCGAGTTGAGGGCCACTTCCAGAGGCTCAAACACGCCCGTGCAGCTAATGAACAGCATGATGATCGAGAATATTTGAACCTTGTGCGTCCCCGCCATGGCGACTACGCTGCCGACGATAAAGTCCTGATTGCTCGGCAAATACGCTCCCAGCATGCGCTTGATTGCGGTCACCATCGCAGGCGAATGGAAGACCCTCCGGCTCAACGTCAGCAGCAGAACCGCGGCAGGGAAGAACGACAGAATCGCGTTGGCAGCCACGGAAAATGCATACGTATGCACCTCGGTCGTACCCAGGTATTTCAAGGTCGACCAGCCGTTACGCCGTAATGTCTGCAGCATTGAGCTGCGCAGTTGTTCAATGGGATCGTTGCCGGTGGAAGAAACGTCGTTGGCCACCGCGGTTGCTGCGGCAGTCGATGTGCTTGTGCTTGTCATGATGGCTTCTTCCATTGTAGCGAAATCAGCAGATTTCGGCGGCGTCCGGGGGCCTTGGCGCTTGCGGAATCCAAACGGAAGTACACCAATTGCACTGGTTTCAACGTTTTTTGCAACATTGCCACCCAATCCAGCAACATTCCCTTGCCAACCTCGGGCGGTTGCGGTACACATTCCATACCTGCTGAATCGCCATTCAGCGATGCAGGCAAGGGAAGTGGATGTGCAGTCAGCAGTCGGCACGGTATTCAAATCCGGATTCCAGCATCCTTTCCGTAACGAGGGCCGCGCTCGTTCTGTCTGAAAGGATGCTGGAATCCGGATTTGTCTATCGAGCGGATTTCAGACTTTAAAGAAAACGCTTACGTTCCATGAGTACTGTTTCTTTGAAAGACGTGAAAGGAGTATGTCGTGAAGGAGAAGGGTACAGTTAAATGGTTTAACGGCGCCAAAGGTTACGGCTTCATTCAGCGCAGCACCGGTGAAGACGTATTTGTGCACTATTCTGTAATCCAGGAAAATGGCTATCGCACTTTAAATGAAGGCGAAACGGTTGAGTTCGAATGCGTTAAAGGGCCGAAAGGATTGCAGGCCCAGAACGTGAGCCGTGGCTAGTTTCTGAAAAACTGTTTTATAACGCAATTCTAGAAAGAAGGCCCTCATCCCCCAAGGGCCTCTTTTAAGGCATTGAAAGTCTCAAATATATTCACATATGTCAATCTATTTCCAATGACACCATGTCGCCCTGGAGTCTTCCGCTGGGTTTGTAGTTAATCGTGACCGTCTCGCCGTGCCAGCCGCAGTCGAAGCTCTGTACTCCAATCAGCACGGCGGCATTGCGGTCCGCTACATGCACCTTCCAAATGCGCCCTTCCGAGTTCACGGTCAGCATCGCTTCCGGCGCCGCTCCGCACTGCACGCCGACGATGCGCCCCTTCAGAAACTCGACTTTGCGAGTGTCCGCAGGCGTATCCGCGGCTTTGCTTCTAGCGTCTTCCCGGTCTTCCTCAGCAATCGCTTCGTCCAGGTTGTCGTACTTGCTATGCGTTGCGCCTGGCCCTGCCTGCAATCCCATGGCTTTCCATTGCTCGCGCTGCTTTTGCTCCCTGCTGAGTTTGCTCATCAACTCCGTGGCCTCAGTAGATACTACTGGGTCGTTCCCGGTGCTTGCGTACAGCATCAGGTTGCGCGCAGCATCCAGCTTTCCAGCGGCCTCGTAGGCACGCGCCAGGTTCAGGTAGTAGCGGCTGCTGCGCGGACGCAATGCCGACGCGCGTTGAAGATTTTCCAGCGCCGGCTTCGGGTTTTCGTTACCCAACTGTGCCAGCCCTAACAGCTCTCGCGCGGCTGCGTAGTTCGGATCGCGTTGCAGCGCCGCCTTTAGTTCGCTGCCCATGCGGGTTTCCGCCGATTCCACGCGGATGCCGTTCTCCTCACCCTGGTTCACCCATCGGGCATAGAGGTAGTGCATCGAAGGATCGGAATCGTCCAGGGCCAACGCCCGGCGTATGTGTTCCACCGCGTTCTCCATATCGCCGCGCAGCATATAGGCCCAGGCTAGCGAGCGGTGAACCGCAGCATTCTCCTGGTGCTGACGCATGAACACAACCAGTTCGTGCAGTGTGCGATCCGCCTCCGCAGCCGCAGCGGCGTTCGTTGCTCCACTGGTGTTGGCGAATAGAGAAACGTTCGCCAGCAGCACGTGCGCGTCTTCGGCGGAAACCTTCCGCGAATTGATCAGAGCGATTTCGACGCGGGGCGTGGGCATCGTCTTCGTCGTCAAGCTTCGCATCGACTCACGTACTTCATGGTCGAGATCGGAGGAACTCACGGAAAAAGCCTGGATCAACGCCTGCTCCGGTGCGGCTCCACGCCACTGTACGGCGTTCAAGTAGGCGCCAGCCTGCGCCAGCCGGCCCTCCTGGATCAGCCATCGCACCAGCGCCCAGGATTCCGCCTCGAAGGCCGCGCGCTGCGCAGCCGGGAGCGGCGCTTGCCCGCTGTTCTCCAGCAGCTTGGCCAGCGGAATCCACTCGTCCGCCTGGGGCAGAACCATTCCTTGCGGAGCTTTGCCCAACTCCATCTGATCGCCGTTGAACCGCACGCCGGCCAGGTAGCTGACAATTCCAGAGTCAAACCACGGCTGCGCGCGCGGATAGTTATCTTCCAGAATCAGCGCGCCGATCGACTTCGCTGCCTGCGTCCACGAATCCGGTTGCGCGGGGTCCACGGTTACAAAGTTGGCTATCGGCGTGCGCACCAGCACGGGGCCACTCGCCGGATGCGTAACCAGAATGCGCAGTGGCGCGGCGAAGGTGATTTCGTTGCGATGAAAAATTTCCTCGAATACACGGATGAGTTGTTCGCCGCGCAGTGCGGCATCCCTTGCTCCCCGGTCGCTGCCGTCGGAGTAGCTGATGAGGTGATCGGTCCGCACTGAAAACCACTGCTGTGCGGAAGCACTCGGCACCCACGCCAACAGCAACCAAGTCAACAACAGCCATCGCGCGCGCATCGATCCTTCCCTCCAGGAACGTGTGTCCTGAATCTTTAGGATGCGATGCTGCGCAGGCGCGTTCAGGCGTAACAGAGTTCGGAAAGCAGCAGGCGCTGTTCAAGGGAGGGCTCCACAAATTGCAATCCCGCCCGAAATCCCTGGCGCCGCGTAATGACGGCTCGCAGGCTAAGTAAGATGCCGCTGCCAGGAAGCCGCAAGCTGAGCACTACTTCGGTGCCCGAAGGCAGCTCGCGAGTCAGTGTCACCCCGGCGCCCGTGCGCGAAACGTCATAGGTTCGCCCGTGAACGACGATGCGTTCGCCCGTGGAGTGCAGCGTCACCAGTTGGGCGCGCAAATCTAGCGCGCGGCGGGAGAACAACCGGCTGGCGTAATGAGAAGACTGTCTACGGAACGGGGTCGGCATTGGGTGTCGTCTCCAATCTTGCTATGGCCCAGCGTGCGTGTTCGGCTATGGCCGGGTCTTCGTGCTGCGCCAGCTCACGCAAGCGCGGCAGATATGTTCCGTCTCCGCTGTTGCCCATGGCAATGGCGGCGCTGCGCAGAAGTCCGCGAAGTTTCGCACGCTTTACGGCAGAGCCGCGAAAACTGCGCTGGAACTCTTCCACCTTCATACCTGAAATCCACTCCAGAGAGGGATTGACGAGTTGGGTGCGCGGTGCGAAGGCAGCATCGGGCGAAGCGGGCGCGCGCCGATTCCACGGACAAACGTCCTGGCAGATGTCGCAGCCGAAAAGATGCCGTCCCATCTTCGCGCGCAACTCCTCCGGCACTGGCCCACGCTGCTCAATGGTGAGATAGGAGATGCAGCGTCGGGCGTCGAGTTGGCGCGGCGCAATCAAAGCCTGTGTGGGACAAGCATCAATGCAGCGTGTGCAGGAGCCGCAGCGGTCGGCTGCCGGAAGGTCAGGCGCTAGCGCGTGCGAGCTGAGAATCACCCCAAGAAAAAGCCACGAGCCAAGCTGCTGATTTAGGATGCAGCCGTTCTTGCCCGTCCAGCCGATGCCGGAGTGCGCGGCCAGCGCACGCTCTGCTACCGGGCCGGTGTCCACGTAGCACCAAGTGCGCGGGCTGGCATGGCCGTCCATGGCGATGCGCTCCACCATGTGCTGCTCAATGCGGCGAAGGCGAGCAAGCAGCAACTCGTGGTAGTCACACTCAATAAACGCATAGCGCGAGATCCATCCCCGCGCCGGATCGGTGCACTGTGTGGAGTACGGTGAGTCCGAGTTGTAATTTGCGGCGCAGACCACAACGGAGCGCGCCCACGGAGCGACGTTGGCCAACGCCGCCCGCCGCAGCTCTCCTGCGTCGTTTGTCTTCGCGAGATAGTCCATCTCGCCGTGGTATCCGGCTTCTATCCAGGCAGGGAAGTAGTCAAGCTCACGGAGCGGCGCAGCCGGTGTAATGCCGGCGAGCGAGAAGCCCTCGTCGAGCGCAGCCTTCTTGACGAATTCCGCAAGCGAGGACATAGGCCACTCCGAGACAGTGCTACTTACGCCTTCGCACCACAGCCACAATGGCCGCAATCTCAGTGAGCGAAATAATTCCCGCCGAGCTGACGCACCAGATGCAGTAGGTTTCCAGAACTCGCGCCTCGATGTAGGTCAGATATATTGAGAAGCCGACGGCTCCGGTGGTAAGCAGCAACACGATCCACCAGCGCCGCGCCAAGGCAAAGCCCGCAATCAACGCATAGCCCACAATTCCTACGGCAGCCACCGGAACGGTGCCGGCTTCAGCCAACACAGCGTTATTGGCAACGAAGTTGGATGCGCTAGGGCTAACGAGGGAAATTACGCCAGAGATTTCTGCGAAGGGGCTGTGATTTACCGCACCGCAATCCCAGCGTTCGTTGATGCTGCATGGCGACGGCTCGGTGCGGAAGTGTTCGCGCAGGGCAAAGCAGGAAACCGCAACTCCGGCCAGTGCAAGAACAGCGATCAGGTAGCGCATGAATCCTCCGCTCCCTATTGTAAGCAGAGGGCGCATTCTGGGCTACGGCGGGATGAATGCCGGGAATGCTGCTTGACCGGTACGGATTTTTATGGTGCCTTGTCGCGATTCAGGACAATTTTCCCGGTCCAGATTCCTTCTGCGTCCAATGCCATGTTTGCGCATCGAATTGAAGTGTTACGATAAGGACCTAGCAATGCTACCCGCCAACGTTGCGGTACCCAAGTTCTCGTAACCGGAGGAAGAATGGCAAGCGAAGCAATTCTGGAAGTAACTGATGCAAACTTTGACAAGGAAGTGCTCCAAAGTGAGCAGCCTGTGCTGATTGATTTCTGGGCTACATGGTGCGGCCCCTGCCGCGCTCTCGCCCCGGTGGTGGATGAGATTGCGAAGTCCTATCTAGGCAAGGTCAAGGTCACCAAAATGGATGTGGACCACAATACCGCGACTCCGCAGCGCTATGGTGTGCGTGGAATTCCAACCTTGCTGGTCTTCAAGGGCGGCCAGGTGCAGGAGCAGATCGTCGGATATGTTCCCAAGGAAACCATAGAAAAGGCACTGGAAAAAGCTTGCCTGAGCAGAGCCTGATTCGGCGGCCCGGCCTTCGCTGGGCTTTTTTCTCGTCTGCAAACAAATCGCTTACAGCCGAAGGAGCACCGGCGGCCCCAGAGAATCGCGGTGTAACGCTGCGAGGCTCCTCTGGAGTAACGATCGAGCGGTAGATTTTGATTGCCTACACGCACGAATGTTGTAAGCTCAATGCTCTGATCATAGCTGGTGAGAGTGGGCAAGTATGTCTTGTGACCCTCCCTTAGAAGAGAAGAGTTTGAGCGGCTGCTTGGAAAAGCTAAGCGGTGATACGCCGGTGTTCACTCCGAGCCAGCTCCTGGAAGCGTTGCCTGGTCCCGCTTGGATTGTCGAGTGCTCCGACTTTCGAGTTCTGCAGCGCAACTCCGCAGCCGCTTCGTTTTCCGGCGACACGCAGTTCCTGTCGTGTTTTCCGGCGTCGCTGGAGGCGGAGTCGCTTGAACGCCTGCGTTCGCCACAGCTGCGGATTGGTTTTCACGCCCTGCCCAACGGAGAACGCAACCACTGGCTTTTTTCCGCCGCCTTGCTGCGGGAATCGCTCCCTCCGCAACGTCTGATTCTGGCCCAGCCCGCGGCTGTTTTTGGCGTGCCGGCCGAGCTCACCTTCGACGAAATGCTGGACTCGGCTTTTGACGGCCTTGTCATCCTCGACGCTGAGCGTAACATCGTGCAGATCAGCGCTCGCTTTCAGCAAATGTTTGGCTACACCACTGGGGAGCTTCGCGGGAAATCGCCGGAGGTTCTGGTTCCTCCCGGCAGCGAGCACGAATTCAGCTCCGGCATGGAGCGGCTGAATGGTGGTGGCATTCATCACCTAGAGACCCGCAGAATGCGGCGCGATGGAACGTTACTGGAGGTGAGGGTCAGCTCGCAGCCCATTGCCTCGGGACGCTTCCGTGGTGGAATGGTTGTCATTTACCGGGACCTCACCGAGGTGAATCGCAACGCCTGCTATCGTAACCTGCGCATGGAAGCGACGCGGATCATAGCAACCGCCGGCTCAGTGAAGCAAGCCGCACAACAGTTACTGCCCGCGGTGGCCGCGGAGCTTGGCTGGGATGCGGTTCGACTTTGGCAACTGAGCGAGAACGGGATGGAGTGCGTTCACGCTCATGCGCCACAGAACTTTCTCTGCAGTCGCGGCCCTGAAGGCCGGGGCGAAAAGTGCGCCATCAACGCCGAGCAGGTTGCACGCGGCAATCAATCCATTTGGATCAGCGATCTTATTCCGTTTGACTCCTGTCCGGAAAGAGACGCATGCATGCTGCGCGACGGTGTGCTGGCAGCATTCCCAATTGTGGATGCACAGAAGCAGGTTTTGGGCGTGTTGGAACTGATAGCTTCCCACAAGCCTGCGCCAGAGCTAGGCCAGCGCGAGCTGCTGGAAGGGATTTGCACTCACCTCAGTCAGTTCATTACTCGCTGCAAAGCCGAGATAGCTCTGGTGGAAAATGAAGCTAAATTCCGCACTCTGGCTGAGACCGTGCCGATAGCAATTTTTATTCATGAGGATGGCCAGGTGCGTTACCTCAACGCCGCCTGCGAGTCGCTCACTGGCCGTTCCCGCGAAGAACTGCTGAATCGTTCGGCCTGGTGCATGTTCCATCCCGATGACGTGGCTGAACTGCAGGGGCGCGCGCAGCGCCGGCAGCGCGGCGAGGATTTCAAGAAACACTGGGAAGCGCGCATGGTTGCGAAGAACGGCGAAATGCGCTGGGTCGAGTACACGGCCGCAAGGATCACGGTCGATAAGCGCCCTGCAGTTCTATGTGCGGTCATCGACATGACCGAACGCCGCGCCCTTGAAATCCAGCTTCGGCAAACCCAGAAGATGGAGGCCATTGGACGCCTTGCAGGGGGCATTGCACACGACTTCAACAATCTCCTCATGGTGATTGGTTGCTGCAGCGAGGTCATCAGCTTAGGCGAGGGATTACCCGAGGAAGTGCTCCGGAGTGCAGCTGAAATCACCCACGCCACGGACCACGCCGCCGCGCTTACCCGGCAGCTTCTGGCCTTTAGCCGCCATCAACTGGTTGCGCCGCGAGTCATCGATCTGAATTCCGTAATCACCGGCACCGAGCTGATTTTGCGACGAACGCTCGGCGATGACATAGTTCTTCGCATCAATCTGGAACCCTCGGGCTGCCTCGTGCGGGGTGACTCCAGCCAACTCGAGCAGGTGGTGTTGAACCTTGCCGTTAACGCCCGTGATGCGATGCCCAATGGCGGAGAGCTGAATATCAGCACCTCTCGCTTACATCTGGAGAAGAGTTCGTCGCTAGCGGGCCTTCGGGCTCCGGGCTCCTACGCGGTTTTAACCGTGGAAGACAATGGCTTGGGCATGGATCAGGAGATTCAGCAGCATATCTTCGAGCCGTTCTTCACCACGAAACAAGCTGGCAAGGGTACTGGGCTGGGATTATCCACCGTCTACGGCATCGTCAAACAGAGCGGCGGATCTCTCACGGTGGACAGCCAGCCGCATTGCGGCGCAACATTCAGAGCATTTCTCCCCATTGTCGAAGAGCTGCCCAGCGAAGCGGCCAACACCAAGAAGGTGAATCCTCCCTCCGCGTTGGGAACCATTCTGCTGGTGGAGGATGAGCAGGAGGTTCGCGCCGTGATGAACAGCGTCCTGATCCGCGAAGGCTACACTGTGCTGCAAGCCGCCAGCGGCGCCGATGCGCTGGTGGCCTGCGCGGCCCACGAGGGCAAAATCGACCTGCTCGTGACCGATGTTGTGATGTCAGGCATGTCAGGATGCGAACTTGCCGAACGCCTTCTTCAGCTTCGGCCCGGCCTCAAGGTGCTTTATGTCTCCGGATACAACGAGGAGACGGTGCTGAAAAAGGGCGTGGTCGAGGGCAAGATGGAGTTCTTGCAAAAGCCCTTCCCTCCACCCACCCTCTGTCATAAGGTCGCAGAGATTCTTTCCCGGTAGCGTTCAGTACTTGCGAAGTACAGCCACCACCCGCCCTTGCACCCGCACAGACTCGGCCGGAACCATGATGGGTTGCATGGAGGCATTGGAGGGCTGCAGGCGAATCTGTTCACCGGCGCGGTATAGCCGTTTCAGCGTGGTCTCTGAGCCATTCACCAGCGCCACTACAATCTCGCCTTCGCGGGCGCTGTCGGTCTTCTCCACGAGGACGTAATCGCCATCCACGATGTGTTCGTCCTGCATGCTTTCTCCCTTCACCTGCAGCACAAAAACATCCTTGGCGCGGGTGAAATCGGAGAGCGAGATGGTTTCGGGAGTTTCCACCTGTTCGATTGGCTGACCAGCAGCGATTCTTCCCACCAGAGGCAGCTCGAACGAACTTACCTGCACCGGTCGGGCGCGGCTGGGAATTCCTTCCGGAAGCGGAAGCACATCAATCGAGCGACTGCGGTTGTAGTCCCTTCGCAGCATTTTTTTTGTCTCAAGATTGTTAAGGTGCTTGTGCACCGTGGCCAGCGAGCTGAGTCCCATCGCCGCGCCGATTTCCTCAAAAGATGGAGAGTAGCCGTTGCTCTGCACGAATTCAGCGATGAAGTCGTACATCTGACGTTGCCGCTTTGTCAAAGCCATGGCCGACCTTTCTTTAGCCCCACGCAATGTTCGAATAGTTTGGCGAATGAAAAGCGAAGTGTCAACATGGACTTCGCGGATTGTTCCTTCCCAGATACCCCACAAGGGCCATCCTGAGGTGCACCAATCTGCAATGCAGCTTAAAATCGCTAGCAACTATGGCTGACATCGCCAAGATCGTTGATCGCGCCGAAAAGCTTCTGGAGAAGGGTAAGCCCGAGTTGGCTTTGGCGGAGTTCCGCGCGGCCATCGAACTGCAGCCCGAGAATGAACAGCTCCTGCAGAAGGTTGCCGATCTTGCCGTGTCAATCGGACAGCTTGGTTTGTCTTCGGATTTGCTCCGCCGCCTTTTTGTCCTGGCGATTGAGAGTAAGCAGCTTAGCAATGCTGGCGTGGCCTTTCGCAAGCTGCAGCGGATGAAAGCTCTTGATCCGGAGGCGGTCAGTCGCTACGCGGAGTTGTGCGAAAACACCAGCCGCCGTGACGCAGCCGAGGCCTATCGTGTCGCATTTCAGGAGTTTCAACGCCTTCACGATCCCCGTCGTGCGCTTGACAGCATTTCGCGGTCGCTTGAACTCGACCCGAGGCTGGAGGATTACCGCGAGCAGGCCCGCATCTCGGAGGCTTTGCATGAACCCGTCCTCGCCGCTGCGGCCCTGGTGCACCTTGGCGTTATGCTCGAGCGTCTGGGGCAGGATGCCTCTGACGCCTATGCGCGTGCCTACTCCAATGATCCCTCCAACCTGGCAGCCCGGCTCGGGCATGGCCGCGCACTGATCGCGTGCGGCCGCCCGGCCGAGGCCATCGACCTATTGCAACCGCTGGCCACCTATCCTTCCAGTCCTGAAGAGGCACGCGAGCCCTATGCGCTTGCTCTGCTGGCCGTGGGGCGCGTAGAGGAGGCTGAGCCTTTTGTCTGGGGAATGTTCGAACGCAACCCGGGCGCAAATCTCGCGACCATGCACTCGGCGATCCGCGGCCTAATCGATCTCAACCGCGTTGATCGCGCCCTTGTCCTGGCTCGCCGCTTGGAAGAATTCTTCCGTAAGGCCGGACGCCGCGGTGAGTTCATGAGTGACATGGCTCAACTCGCCGAGAATAGCCGGCCCAGCATCAAATTTTTCGAGTATCTTGCCGAGCTGTATAACAGCGCCAATCGTGAGAATGAGTATTCGCAGATACTCGATCGTCTCTTCGAGCTCTATCTTGGAGCTGGCAACTACGCCAAGGCCCTGGATGCACTGGATCGCGCCGTCGATATCGATTCCTACGCAGCCGAACACAAAGACCGGATGCAGAAGCTGGCCGGCCACATCCCGGAGGACCATTTGCAGGCGCTGGCCAAGCGCCTTGGCATTGATGCGCCCGAGCGCGTTGCGATCAATATTGAGGAACACAGTTCGCCGGAGCAGACCCCCGCGCCCCGCGTCCTCGAGGACCTGACTCTGCAGGCTGAAATCTTCCTTCAATACGGAATGCGGGAAAAAGCCCTGCAGAAGATTGAGGATATTAAGCGTTCTTTTCCTGTGGAAGTGGAGAGTGATTCGCGGATTCGGCAGCTCTTCGTCAATGCGGGAATTGCAGTCCCCGCGCTACGGGAAGAACAACCGGCAGAGAGTAAAACTCCCAACGACGCCGTTTTGCGTGCCGCCGAAGTCAGCCGCATTATCGCGCGCCAGACCGATCCTCGTGGAGTGCTGGTAACGGCGGTCAACCAGATCGGAGGACGTTGGCAATACAGCCGCTGCCTCGCTGCCCTGGCAACTCCTGGCAAGCCTCCCTCGCTGGTGGTGGAATACTGCTCGCCGGAGGTGCCCAAGTCCGAGCGTGCCGCCATGGTGCGTCTGCTTGCGCTCAGCCAGCGCCTGCTCGCAGAAGGGCCCGTCTTTCGTGCCGCTGACGTGCAGCTCTCTGAACCACTGGCGCCAATTCGCCAGGAGCTTATCCGCCTGGATGTGAATTCGTTAGTCATCCTGGCATTGCTCAACGAGGACGAACCCATCGGATTGCTCATCGTGCAGCAGTGCGGTGTGCGCCGCCGCTGGTCAAACGAAGATATTGAGCTGTTGCGCTCGATGGCGGACCAGGTTGCGATCGCCGTTCACGGCGCGCGTCTGCGCTCGCTGGTGTCCACTCTCGGCGTGGCCGAAGAAAAAACTGGGTTGCTGAAGCGCTCTTCCTACATAGACGCCGTGGTAGCCGATGTTGTCCGCCAGCGTGCCGCGGGAGATTTCTCCAGCACGCTTGCACTGCTCCAGGTTTCCTCACTCACCGCGGAGTCGCAGACCGAGTCTGCCGTCACCGAACTGGTGCGAGCCTTGCAATCCATCGCCCGGGACCAGGCGATGCCATTCCGCTACGATCATGACACCGTGGCGCTGCTGTCGCCTCGTATGGGAGCGTCAGCAACCGAGGCAGTGGTAGGACAGTTGCGCGAAATGCTCGAGCCCATCGCCGTCACCATAACAGCCGGAATCGCAGAGGCTGGCCCATCCGCTGGCTTTGAGCCCGAAGATGCCGCTACGGAATGGATTAACCGGCTGGACCGCGCTCTGTCGCTTGCTGCATCCGCTCCCGAACGTCTCTGCATCCTGCCTCCGGCTCCAGCCCCGACTACTTAGTGCAGCGCACACCTGCGTGCTAAACTTACCCCGCAACGTTCTATCACTTCACGAAACAAAAAGAGCCAGAACAATGCAGACAAGCGCCATCCTTCAGCGCTTCCGTGAGGCAGTCAGCCGCTATCCGGAGCGCCCCGCCATTATCGGCACAGACTACACGATCTCCTACGGCGAGCTGGAGCGGCGTGCCGCCAGCGTCGCCCACCGAATTGCCGACCGCGTGCCGGGACCCACCGTGGCCCTGCTTTATCCGAATAGGCCGGATTTTGCTGCGTTGTTCCTGGGGGCAGTCTGGGCGGGCAAGACCGTGGCTGTGCTACCAACCTTGGCACCGCCGCCTCTGCTCAAGCTGATGGCCATGGAAGCCAAGGTCGAACTGGTTATTACCAGCGAGGAACTGGCCCCGCAAATGTTGGCTGTGGGAATGAACTGCTGGATTGGCGATACTTCCGCTGAATTTGAGCCTGGCCAGATTCCTCAGCAACCAAATCCGTCTGCCGCGGCTGCATTGATCTATACATCCGGAACCACGGGACGTCCAAAGGCCGTCGCACTCAGCGAGGGAAACATTCTTGCCAACATCGACGGACTCATACAGGCCACTGGCTTCGACGATGCCCAGGTGATGCTCGCCGTGTTGCCGCTCTTCCATGCCTACGGACTCACCGTGACAACCCTGCTGCCGGTCACCGTGGGCGCTTCAGTTGTGGTGCCCGAGCGCTTTGTTCCGCGGCAGATTCTGCAACTCATCGAGAAACATCGCGTCTCCTGTCTCATCGCCGTACCCGGCCAGTATCGCGTCCTGATCAAGGACCCCACTCCCATCGATGCCAGCTCGCTCTGGCTGGTCATCGCCGGAGCCGAGCGCCTGCCCGAGCATGTAGCCGAGGCATTCCAGGAGCGCTTTGGATATCCACTGGTGCAGGGCTACGGCACCACTGAGATGTCGCCGGTAGTCGCCTTCAGTCCTCCTGAGGACAATGCTCCCGGTTCAGTGGGCCGGCCGTTGCCCAACATCCAAGTCACCATTCGCGGCGAAAACGATGAGGTTCTGCCCACCGGCGAAATCGGTGAGGTCTGTGTCTCCGGCCCTTCGGTCATGCTTGGCTATCTGGGCGATCCGCAGGCGACGGCGCAGAAGATCCGCAACGGCGTACTCCACACCAGCGACAAAGGCTATCTCGACGCGGAAGGCTTCCTCTTCCTGGTGGGCCGCGCCGATGACTTGGTGAAGGTATCCGGCGAAAAGGTTTATCCATCCGAGGTGGAAAACGCGCTGGAAACCATCGATGGCGTGGAAGAATCCGCCGTCATCGCCCTGCCGGATGAGAAGCACGGCGCGCGTCTGCACGCTTTTGTGCAGCTTCGCGAAGGTGCCGCGCTCACGGATGCAGCGCTGCGGGCCGCCTGTCGCGAGATGCTGGAGCATTTCAAGATTCCGCGCAGCTTCTCGTTTGTTCCTCAGATACCGCGCACCCTCAGCGGCAAGACCGACAAGCGAGCGCTGGTCACCTTAGCCGCCGGTTAGCAGCGCAAAAAACCACGAAGGGCGCGGATTTTCTCCGCGCCCTTCCCCGTGCTCTCGTGGAACCAATCGCCCTGTTCTTGCGTACCATGAGCAGAGGCGCGTCATGATGACTTTCTTCCTCTGGATCATCGTGTTCTTTTTCTGCTGGCCAATTGCTCTGGCCGCGATTCTGCTCTATCCCATCGTGTGGTTGCTTCTGCTGCCATTCCGAATCATCGGAATGGCCGTAGATGGCGTGCTCGAATTGGTCCGCGCCGTGATCTTTCTTCCAGCACGCGTCCTCGGCCGATCTCCACGCCGTTGCTAACGCACAACAGGAGTGCCGCTTCGGGGGCGGGCTCATCGTTACTGTCAAAAATTTAGTGATTGGTTCCGGCGCTCAAGGCCTGCCCCGTGTAGCTTTTCTTCATCTTGGCAACCTGCTCAGGAGTTCCCTGTGCGACGATTCTGCCGCCCTCTTCGCCGCCTTCCGGACCCAGGTCGATAATCCAATCCGCATTGCGAATTACATCGAGATTGTGTTCGATGATGATGATGGAGTTGCCCAGGTCGGTGAGCCGGTGGAGGACCTCAAGCAAGCGGTTTACGTCTTCAAAGTGCAAGCCAGTGGTTGGCTCATCCAGCAGGTAGAGCGTGCGACCGGTCTGCCGTTTGCTCAGCTCTCGCGCCAGTTTGATGCGCTGTGCCTCGCCGCCACTCAGGGTAACGGAAGATTGACCCAGGTGAATGTACCCTAGTCCCACATCGACCAGCGTTTGCAGCTTTTGGCGCGCCTGCGGAATGTTTTCAAGAACTGAGAGAGCTTCGCTGATTGGCGTGTCCAGCAGGTTGGCGATGGTATATCCCTTGTAATGCACGGCCAGGGTCTCGCGGTTGTAGCGTTTGCCGCCGCAGACCTCACAGAGCACGTACACGTCGGGCAGAAAGTTCATCTCGATGCGGCGCTCGCCCTCACCTTGGCAGGCTTCGCAGCGTCCGCCCGTTACGTTGAAGGAGAAGCGCCCCGCCTTGTATCCGCGCTCGCGCGACTCCGGAAGCATCGCGTACAGTTCCCGAATCTGGGTAAAGACGCCGGTATAGGTTGCCGGATTTGAACGAGGCGTCCGGCCAATCGGCGACTGGTCGATGCGGATCACCTTGTCGATCTCCTCCGCTCCGACGATCGACTTGTGCGCGCCCGGCTCCTGCCGTGACTTGTAAATCTTCTGTGCCAGCGCGGCGTACAAAATGTCATTCACAAGGGTCGACTTGCCCGAGCCCGAAACGCCAGTCACCACCGTCATCACACCCAGAGGAAAGCTCACATCCACGTTCTTTAGATTGTTGGCGCGCGCCCCCAGCACCTCGATTGAGTGACCGTTGACCTTGCGCCGCTCCTCGCGTACCGGAATCGATTTTCGTCCAGAGATGTATTGCCCGGTCAGCGAACCTGCGATCTCTGCTATTTCCGCTGGAGTGCCCGCAGCTACCAGCTGCCCGCCGAGTTTGCCTGCGCCCGGGCCTAGGTCGATTACGTAATCGGCGCGGCGGATCGTCTCCTCATCGTGCTCCACCACCAGCACGGTATTCCCCAGCTCGCGCAGTGCCTCCAGTGATTGCAGCAGCTTTTCGTTATCGCGCGCATGCAGTCCAATCGAAGGCTCGTCGAGCACATATAGCACACCGCGCAGCTTGGAGCCGATCTGCGTTGCCAGCCGTATGCGTTGGCCTTCGCCGCCGCTCAAGGTTGCTGCGGAGCGATCCAGCGACAGGTACCCGAGTCCAACGTGGTTCAAGAATCCAAGCCGCTCCCGAATCTCTCCGACAATGCGCCCCGCGATTTTTTCATCCCGCCCACCCAGCCGTATCCCAGCCGCGGCCTCGGTTGCGCGCGAGATCGGAAGCGAGGTGAATTCAGCGATGCTCATGCCGTTCACCTTCACCGCCAGGCTCTCCGGGCGCAGTCTCCGCCCCTGGCAAACCGGGCAGGGAGTGGCCGACATGTATTGCATCAGGTAATCGCGATACCCTTCGGTGGTCACCTCTTCCAGCGTCTGCTTGTGGAAGGCGAGGATGCCCTTGAAGCCGGAGCGGATGCGCCTGGAGGGATCGCCATAGAGCAGAAACTTCTGCTGTTCTTCCGGCAGTTGCTCCACCGGCGTGGCCAGGTTTATTCCTTTCTCTTCGGAGGCGCGCTTGATCATTGCTTGCAGCGAAGCCGATCCCGCACCGGGGCCAAGTCCGCCGTCGAGCAGCGGCTTGGACCAGTCTACGATCACCTTCGCCGGGTCAAAGTCATACTTCGATCCCAGTCCGTTGCACTCCTGGCATGCGCCATACATGCTGTTGAAACTGAACGAACGCGGCTCAAGTTGCGCCACGTTGACGCCGCACTCCGGACAGGCCATGCGCGACGAGTACATGTGTTCATCGCCGCCCACCACGCTTACCACCAGCAGTCCCGAGCCCAGCTTCATGGCAACCTCGATTGAGTTTGCCAACCGCCGCTCGATTCCTTCCTTCACCAGCAGGCGATCCACCACGACTTCAATCGTGTGGTTGCGCCGCTTGTCCAACTTGATCTCTTCTTCAATCGAGCGCAGCTCACCGTCGATTCGCGCCCGGCTAAATCCATGGGCCGCCAGCTTCTCCAACTCCTTGGTAAATTCGCCTTTGCGTCCGCGCACCAGGGGCGCCAGCAGCATGACGCGCGGCTCGGCTCCCGTGCCGCCCGTTCCCGCTAGATCCATCACCCTCGCAGCAATCTGCTCCACCGACTGGCGCGTGATCTCCTTGCCGCAGTTCGGGCAATGAGGCACCCCAATTGAGCTGTAGAGCAAGCGTAAATAGTCGTAAATCTCGGTGATTGAACCGGCTGTGGAGCGGGGGCTGCGCGAGGTAGTCTTTTGTTCGATGGAGATTGCCGGACTCAGCCCGTCGATGGAATCCACGTCGGGCCGCTCCATTTGGTCGAGGAACTGCCTGGCATAGGCCGAAAGGGTCTCAACATAACGCCGCTGTCCCTCTGCGTAAATGGTGTCGAAGGCCAGCGACGATTTGCCCGATCCGCTCAGCCCGGTAATTACGGTCAGCGTATTGCGCGGAATTTCGACGTCAATGTTCTTCAGATTGTGCTGGCGCGCGCCGCGCACGGTGATGTTGCGGATGCCCATGTTAATCGGTTCCAGTTGAATCACTCCGCTGCCGAATTTAGTACAGGGCCAGTCGTAATTGGACGCGGTCCCACGGACGAGATAGAAAGGGCTGGGAGATAGTTCAACTCAGGTATCTTATTTGCCAATAGCGCTTGGGGTCAAACCCACGCATATTGGTTTCAGCCGCACCGGAAGCAGGAGCGGAGCATTCCAGTGGTGGTCCGGATGCGAAATGTTTATGAATTTGAAGCTTTTTCGTGTTTCCGGTCACCACATCGCAATGACGCCAGAGTTACTATGGGTCATTGTCCGGTGTCATTGTTGGCGCATTCCGGGCACAGAGCCCGGTAAGAAGGACAAAGGTACACAGTGTTATCGCTAGGAATTTTGCTCGCATTATCTGCCGTGATCGTTCTCTCACTCGCAGCCGGAGTTGGACTCGGCTACGCCGTCATTCTCGGAATCCTCTACGTATTCGACCGCAGCCGTCAGGCGATCAAGGCCGCTCCGGCGCGTGTCCTCGACACTTCCACAGGCGGCGACTAGTCGACGGTTCGTACCACCGCCGCTCCTGCACGGCGATGAGAATGTCTGCCATACGGCGCACCCCATTCGTGGTCCGCTCTTCGGTGTCCGCTTTCCGCAAAGATAATCTACTGTGGCGGTTTCTGCTGCTGCAGCTGCTGCAATTCCTTAAATAGCTGTTCCGGAGTCTTCGGCTGGTTTGGAGTTTGCGCCGGCTGTGGCTGAGCCTCCTGATCTGCTCCGACCCTTGTGCCAGGCACTTCCGTCGTATCTCCGGAATCTGTGCGGTCCGGCGGATTGTCATCGACCGATTCCTGCGCCGGAGGCTGTGGAGCGCTCGCATTTTGCGTGCTCTGCAAGTTGCTCGCTCCAGCGTTCGAGGATTGCGTCAGTAGTATGCGCGTAACCGCATCCTGCCTGTCCTGTGATCCGAGAATTACATAGTCATAGGGAGTGCCGTACAGCAGGGCGGCGATGACCTCCCTGGGATTGCCGGGACCCAACCGCACCGCGACCCGCTCATTCGGCGAAGCTCCCTCGATCGTAGCGCCTGTCGCTCTGCGAACTCCGCTCAGCACATCGCTCAAGGTCGAGTTCGGCGCATCGATGGTGAGCAGTCCACCCTCCATCGTCACGTTCGGCTTTACCGGAGTGCTGTTCATCAGGGTAGCCGGGACTGGCGGCATGGTCTGTGCGGGAACCTGCCGGGGCTCAGCCATTGCCGGAGTTTTGGTCTTTATCTTCGCGGGCTTTTTCTTCGGCACGGCCGTCTTCTGCGGCGTGGGCGTTAGCGGGACGGATTGCTGCGCCCAGGCCCCGATCGAAATCAGTGCCAGCACACACGCCGTTGCGATCGTTCGTCTCATTGCGGGCTCCGCCTTGCCGTGCAGCTTATGCGCATGATTCTATCCCGTTCCGCAATTGGGATGCACCTGTCCCTGCTGTTCCAGCTTGTGTATCTGCTTTCCTCATCTCCGCAATCGGTAGCCGCCGGGCGCGCTCCGCACAAGCCGAACATCTGTCCTTGCCCGTCCGGCATCTATTCTGCTTAGGCTTCGCTTAACCGGCGCCCGCCATTGTGGCCCGCTCTCGGGCTCCTGGTTTGGTGGATGTATTCTGTTGGCGATCGGCCCATGACTGGAGAGACCATGTTTCGCTATTTCCACTTGGCGCGATTCATTCCGCGAATTATCCTCACTGCTTGCCTCGTTGTCTCGTCATCGGCGGTTGCGCAGGAGTGTTCGCAGGCCAGTGAGATTGAACCCGGCACGCGGGCTGCCATCGACAGCGCAGCCATCCAGTTCATCCAGTATGCCGCCCGGGGTGATGTGCAGAGTCTCCGCCAAGACTCCATCCCTGCTCTCGCTTCTTCCTTTGATGGCGTTCAGCAGGCGATCACCAGTGATAGGGGACTGATGGGAGATCAGGTCACGATTCGCCGCGACTACTTTCTGGACGCATCTAAGTCCACCGCCGTGCTACCGCGAGCAGAGTTCTTCTGTGGTGTGTATGGCTCCAATGGACACACGCCGTCAAGCGCCGGCTTCGTTATTCCGAACCTTGACCCGGGCCGTTACGCCCTGGTGCTGACCAACGCGAATGGAGGTAAGACTCCTTATATGGTCACGGTGGTTCTGCAGAATCTCGTGGGTCGTTGGATGCTCGCGGGCTACTATCCGAAGCCCACGGAAGTTGCCGGTCATGATGCCGTCTGGTATGTACAGCAAGCACGGCGTTACAAGCAGCAGGGGCAGTTGCATAATGCCTGGTTCTACTATGTTCTCGCCTGGCAAATTTATTCGCCCGTCGATTTCATGAGCAGCCTTCAACTGGATAAGCTCTCAGCCGAGATTCAGGAGGTGCGCCCGGCCGACGTTCCCATTACTGATCCGGTGTCTCTGACTGCGGCCAACGGACGCACCTATAACCTGAGCCAGGAATTCGCCGTGCCCGATGAGCATGGCCAGCTTTCGCTTGTAGTCAAGTACTGGGCTTCTGACATCAGCAATACGGCGATGGCATTTCAAGACAATACGTCCGTCATTCAGGCCGTGGTCGCCCGCTCTCCGGAACTACGCCAAGCCTTTAGCGGAATCGTGGCTCGCGCCACCACATCTACCGGCCAGGATTATGGAACCCTGTTGGCGATGAAGGACATTCACTAGTCATGGCGGTTAGGCCAGTACTGGACGACTCTGCTTCCGGTTTGCTGCAGGGCGTTATCCTGATTTCCTACCTTTCTCCGCTTGACTTTCGGACTGGCCAAGCTAAAATACCTGCACCCTCCGCTTTGGCGGGGTATTTTCCTTTATGCCTTCACCGCAACTTCAGCGCAAACCCGTTTCGTCAGTGAGCAGTCCCATGAACCAGCAGTGCCGCCATCCGCGCGTGCAAATTGTTGCCCGTGCGGAGGATTCGGAATTCGTTGAATGTCTGGAATGCCGTGAGGTATTCGACAGCAGCGAATTCAAGGATATGGCCATCGAGGAATCCGCTTCCGGCGAAGCTTGAGCCGGGCGGGAAAGTAATCGGTTGTGAATCTACGCCGTCGTGTGTTTTTTTCCGCATTGCTGCTCTGTCACGGCATAACTCCTCGGGAAGTGTTATACATGATCCGTGATCGGAGCCTTGGTTAGGCCCCGTCCCCGAAATATGTCTACCCAATCCTCCATCCCGAAGACAGCGTTAGTCGTCGACGATTCCATGCTCATACGCCATAGTGTCTGCCGCTTTCTCGAAGAGCGTGGCTTCATCGTCGAGTCGGCTACCAACGGCGTCGAGGCTCTGGCGGTGCTGGACAATTTTGTGCCCGACATTATCCTTACCGATCTTTCCATGCCGCGCATGGGCGGAGCAGAGCTGATCGCCAGAATCCGGAAGCTTGAAGTCTTTGCCGATACCCCTATTCTCGTTCTGGCAGCGCGCCGCAGCGCCAGCGATGTCTCCGCGCAGATGCCGGCCGGGATAGCAGCCGTGATCTTCAAGGACATCGATATTGAAGAGCAGCTCGGTTGTGCGCTCGATTCCACTCTTGCCTAAGTCAACTCGCGTCTTGCTCTGCGCTGCTCAGCCAGACTCATCGTCTATTCGTATTCAGGTTCTTATTCCAACTTGGGTGTGAACTCGCTTCCAGCAAAGGCCGCGATGTTGCTATTCTGCTTGCATTGAGTCGGGGTATTGCATTGGAGCCGATTAGCCCGGGAATCACAAAAGCGCTACTGGATCCCCTCTACGAGGCGGCAACGCAGCCTGAGATGTGCGAGGTATTCCTGCGGAAGGCCTCAGAGGTATTCCACGCGAATCACGCGGCGTTTATTGTCTACGATCCCAAAACAGGTGCGGCAGCCGTCAGAGCGGCGCTGGGATGCACGGATGAGATGCGCAGGGACGCCGAAGAACTGATCGGGGGCGACCTGTGGACGGCCGAGATATTAAAGTATCGTGAAACGGGTTCGTATAGCGGTTCTCCAGAAGACACTCTTCCTCTGGAAACGTTTCGCCGTACCAGGTTTTACAAAGATTTCTTCCGCAAGCACAGCATCGAGTGGGCTGGTGCCGCCGTTGTCTTCGGTCCTGAAGGCACAATCCCCAGTTTAGCCGTCACGCGTTCTCAATCAGAACCTCCGTTTAGCGCGGACGACAAGGAATTGCTGCGCCAACTGCTGCCGCACTTGGGGCGAGTGTTCAAAGTCCACCGCACGTTGGCCGCACTTCGGATCAAGAACGCGGCTGGGCAAAGCGCCCTGGATTTGATTGGTGCGGCCTGCATTACCCTGGATCGTACCGGCCGGCTGTTGTCCATGAACCAGCGTGCCGAGGCGCTGATTGCCGGTGGCGGCGCGCTCCGCGTCAAAGACGGCCATCTCATGACGGCGCTCACCCTGGAGCAAAACGCCCTCGACCTCTGCATCGTACCGGCGTGCGCCTGCGGAGACGGACGATCGGCCAATCCTGGCGCGGGCGCCGTGGTGCTGCATTCCAGGCAAGGTGCTCCGCTCTACGTATCGGTACTGCCGTATCACTCCGGCTGGGCGCTTCTGGAGGACTGTCCTGCCGCACTGGTATTTATCACAACTCCCGACGAGCAGGGGCGCGGTGAGCACCGGCTCTGGCATTCGATGTTCGCGCTCTCTCCCGCCGAGTGCCGGGTGGCGGAGATGATGATGCACGGCATGGAAGTTGCCGAAATCTCCGAAGCCATCCGGATCAAAGTGGACACGGTTCGCTACTATCAGAAATGCGTTTACCGCAAAACCGGCGTCCGGGGACAAGGACAGCTGATGAGGCTGTTGACTAGGCTGCCTTCCAGCACCCGGTAATAAAAGTACCTCCCGTTTGGGAGGTATGCAGCTCTCCGGACTCGCCCTATATTCACCTCAGGGCTTAAGGGCCTGCTTGATGGCTTGCCTCCGGGGGGAGGAGTAACTAGCTTTGAGGTGTGGGCCTTTTGATCTCGAATGGAGGTGGTCTAAAAGCCACCTCCATTTTTTTGCGCACGAGCAGAATTTGGATTCCGCGGCCACCTAGCGCAACTGCAGATTCGCCTCCGCAGAGACATCCAGTCCGGAGAACTCTCGCGCAATCCACTTTGGATAGGCGGCGGCGGCAATCATGGCGGCATTGTCAGTGGACATCAGGCGCGAAGGGAAGTGCACCTGTGCTCCGCCGCCCAGGGAGCGTTTTTCGAAGCTCGCGCGCAGCGCGCTGTTTGCGGCCACGCCGCCGGTCACCAGAAGGGTCCGCACTTCGTACTCCTGGCAAGCTGCCATGGTTCGCTGTGTCAAGTCGCTGACCATCGCAGCCTGGAAGCTGGAAACCAGGTCAAGCGTTCGGCGGTCGCACAGTCTTTTGTAGTCTTCTTCCGTAGGCTTGGCGATCTTCAACAGAGCGGCGCGACGCGCCTCGATCGCCCCGAACATCTCGTGAACTTCCACATAACGCAGCACGGCCGTCTTGATTCCGCTGTAGCTAAAGTCGAAGCGTTTGTGGTCCTGTTCGATTCTTCCCGCGCGCTTGGATTCCTGTCGCGCCTCGTGCTTCAGTTGGGCGAAGGTGAACTTGACCGCCTTCGGACTGCCAAACTTCGAGATGCGATCGATGATCGGTCCTCCGGGATAGCCAAGTCCCAGCAACTTTGCGGTCTTGTCGAATGCCTCACCGGCGGCGTCGTCGCGGGTGTGTCCAATGTTTTCGTAGTGCCAGCTGCCGCCACGCTGCTCCGCCAGAAAAAGGTGGGTGTGTCCGCCGCTGACGACCAGCGCTAGCACCGGAAACTCCAACGCGCCTTCGCCTTTTTCGCGCTGCTCCAGCAGTACGGCATGGATGTGGCCCTCGATGTGGTTCACGGCAATCAGCGGTTTTTCCAGCGCCCATGCCAGTGACTTGGCGAAGCTTACGCCGGTCAGCAGCGCCCCTGCCAGTCCCGGACCGTTGGTTACGGCAATGGCGTCCACGTCCGCATAGCTCATGCCTGCCTTGGCAAGAGCGGCGCGGGTCACCGGCACAAGGTTTCGTAGATGCTCCCGGCTGGCCAGCTCCGGCACTACACCGCCATAGGGAGAGTGGGTGGCGATCTGCGAGGCTACTACGCTGGAGACCAGTTCCTCGCCGCCACGCACGATGGCTGCCGCTGTCTCGTCGCAGGAGCTCTCAATCCCCAGTATCAATCCACGGTTGTCCACTCTTAGAGAATACCGCCTTCGATCTACAATGTCGTTATGCACCTTCAGGCTGCGCTCGCTGCCATTCGCCATCTCCGCCAGCAGGGCCACCAGGCACTACTGGCGGGCGGATGTGTGCGCGATCTTTTGCTGGGGCGCGAGCCTGCCGACTATGACGTTGCTACCTCGGCCACGCCGCCGGAGGTGATGGGCATTTTTCCCAAGACTTACGCGGTAGGGGCGCAATTCGGAGTTGTTCTTGTTCCGCTCAGCTCGCTGGGCTACCCCGACGAGCGTGGACATATAGAGGTGGCAACTTTTCGCTCCGACGGCGCCTACCTCGACGGCCGGCATCCCGACTCGGTGCGTTACACAACTTCGGCCTGCCATGACGTGGAGCGCCGCGACTTCACCATCAATGGACTCCTGCTCGATCCTCTCTCCGCGACGCCCAACACGCCACGCGGCGAGCTGTTGGATTATGTGGAAGGGCAGCGCGATCTGGAGCGGGGAATTGTGCGCACCATCGGTTCGCCCATCCAGCGCTTCACAGAAGATAAGCTGCGGATGCTGCGCGCCGTGCGCTTTGCTGCACGCTTCGAATTCACCATCGAGGCCGCTACCATGGCGGCGATCCGCGAGCTTGCCGAGCAGATCCACCAAGTATCCAGCGAGCGGATTCGCGACGAGCTTTCCAAGATGCTGATGGAAGGCCACGCCCGGCGAGCCTTCCTGCTGCTGGACGAAACCGGTCTGCTGCCCCATGCACTCCCGGAGATTGCGCGCATGAAAGGCGTTGAGCAGCCTCCCGAATTCCATCCCGAGGGCGATGTCTTTATCCACACACTGCTGCTGCTCGGCGGTTTGCCCGCAGGCTGTTCCCTGACCCTGGCTTGGGGCGCCCTGCTGCATGACGTGGGCAAACCCGCCACCTTCCGGCGCGCTCCAGACCGCATTCGCTTCGACGGTCACGTGGATATCGGCGTCCGCATCGCTGATGACCTGCTCAGCCGCCTGCGCTTCAGCAATCGCGACCGTGAGCAGATCCTTGCCCTCGTGGCCAATCACATGCGCTTTGCTGACGTGCGCAAGATGAAGGACTCCACATTCAAACGCTTCGTGCGCCTGCCGCAGTTCGACGAGCATCTGGCGCTGCATCGTCTCGACTGCCTGGCCAGCCATGCCAACCTCGATCTTTACGACTACACCCGCGAACGGCTGGCGTCGATGCCCGCTGCGGAGGTACATCCCGCGCCGCTCATCAATGGCCACGATCTCATCGCCGCCGGATTCCGCCCCGGCCCGCGCTTTGCCGAGATTCTTGCCGCAGTGGAAGACGCGCAGTTGGAAGGCACCATAGCGACTCATGACGAGGCCATGGGATTCGCTGCGAGTAACTTTCCACCCTTGTAGGAGCCGTTTTGGACGTGGCTGCAGTAGCCACTTACGTAGAGCTATAGCGGGCGATCCGCTCGGGCAGCCAGTCACGAACAGCCGGGGCCGCGTAGAAGCGTGGGAACAGCAGATCATCGTCGCTCTCAATGATCCCTTCGGCCACCGCGCGGGTAGCAAGTGCTGTATGCGGATAGATACGGATTCCTGCCGAGATCTTCAGTGCATCCAGATGGAGCGATTTGGCAAACGCCAGACTTTCTTCCACTGTCTCCCTGGTTTCACCAGGGGCACCCAGCATCAGGAATCCGTTTCGCTTCATGCCTGCGGTGCTGAAGATCGCGGAGATCTCCGCTACTTCGGCTGGCTTATATTTCTTATTAAGCAGACGCAATACCGGTTCAGATCCGCTCTCGAAGCCGAGGTTCACCTGCGTGCACCCAGCCCTTGCCATTAAATATGCCAACTCCTCGTCCGCTGACTTCGGGTAAATCTGCGCCCACCAGTCGATGTCGAGCCGCGCATCGATGATTTTCCGGCAGAGCTCTTTGGTGTAAGCGAGAGGTACATTGAACGTGTTGTCGACGAAATAGAATTTGCGAAAACCCTGGTCACGGTAGCTGCTCAGCCAATCTGTGACTAATTCCACAGACCGCCTACGCAACTGCCTGCCTTCGATCTGACCTGTAGAGCAGAAGGCGCAATCATGCGGACAGCCGCGCCTGGTTTGTACGGGGATTCGCCACTCGGGGCTGATTTCGGAATTCAGCCATGTCTCAGGTGCGGGCAAGGGGAAAGCATCAAGGTCAGGGCTGATCACCCGCGGCACATGTGCATTCGGTTGCTCAGCCAGATAAACTCCCGCCGGGGCGGGACCTTGCCGCCCGTTTTCCAACCAGGAGAGCAGCCTGGGGAATGCTGTTTCGCCTTCGCCCTGAATCCCCATATCCGCCCCCAGGTATGCGAGCGAACTTTCAGGAAAGATGCTGAAGCCCGCTCCACCGATAACAATCGGAGCGCTGCAGGCGCTTCTGCATAACGCGACAACCTCCTTCAGCGGTGAAAGCAGGAATCGCGCGTTCACCATCGTCTGGTCGTCGATGTTTCGTACAGACAAGCCGATCACCTCTGGGCCCGATGATGCGATCGCATCCCTTACCGCAGATTTCCAGTCGTTACTCGAGAGCAGATCCAGAAAACGTACCTCATACCCTGCTTTTGCAGTGGCCGCAGCAACGCAGGCCAACCCGAGAGGCAGCGGAGTCATTACTCCGGATACCTCCCGGTTGCCAGATATGAGTAAGACACGCACTGTCTGCCCCTCCGATTCGCGAACGCATTGTACTTCAGGAGTGCAATTGTTGGCGACCTGCCGTTCATAGGAGAGGCACAACGAGAAGTGACATCATCTGCTTGCCCACCACCCGCTCCTCTCTCCGCTATAATCGAGCGATGGAGCGGGTTTCCAGCACATTGCAGCGGATCATGGTGCAGGCAATCAAGCGTCTGCCTCCGGAGCAGTTGCCCCAGGCTGCATGGGACTTTGCTGCTGGCCGCGCCGTTGCGGAGAAGACCCGCGTTCTTGGTTGTGAGAAGCAAACCCTCTTGGTCGAAGTTCCAGACGCCAACTGGCGCGCGCAACTTTACGCCATGGCTCCGCAGTTTCTTGCGCGCCTCAACCAGTTCGTCCCAGTTGAGCGCATCGAATTCAGACTCGCCCGCCCGCCTGCGCCCGCGGACGGAGCGGCGCCGGTTGGCGCACGCACGGCTGCAAAACCGCCGCGAGAAGTTTAATACCGACACTTGCATTCATAGGAAAAGGATCGCATGAAGGTCACCGCGAAAGACGTAGCCTACGTAGCCGACCTGGCAAATCTCGAACTCACGCCGGAGGAGAGCACGCGCATGGTCGCAGATCTGAACTCCATCTTGAGTCACATGGACAAGCTCAACGAGTTGGACACCAGCAACGTGGAGCCGCTCGCCGAGGTCGTCTCGGCATTTGCCTCCGCTGGGCTCTCGGGCAGCGAAAAATTTGCCTACGCGCAGCGCGCAGACGAGGTGAAACCGGGGTTGAGCCGTTCCATCGCTCTCTCCAATGCCCCAGACACCGATGGAACCTGCTTCAGGGTTCCCAAGGTCATTGAGCGCTAAGCGAGCAGGGGAGAAAGACCAATGAATATCAATACGTTGACCATTGACGAAGCACGCTCGCTGATCGAGAGCCGTCAGCTCTCCGCGCGCGCATTGGCCGAAGCGCACTACGCGGAGATCGAAAGCCGCGACCAGACTATCGGTGCGTTCCTCACCCTTACGCGTGAGCGTGCCCTGGCACAGGCTGAACGCATCGACCGCCTCGCGGAAAAAGGCGATCCGTTGCCACCGTTGGCCGGAGTTCCCGTCGGCATTAAGGATGTTCTGATGACGCGCGGCGAGCGTACCACGGCAGGCTCGCGTTTCCTCGATAAGTTTGTCGCCCCTTACGACGCCACCGCCGTCGAGAGGTTGGAAGCCGCCGGCGCCGTCTGTCTTGGGAAACTCAATTGCGATGAGTTCGCCATGGGCTCGTCCAACGAGAACTCGGCCTTTCATCCGGTGCGCAATCCGCGCGACACCACCCGCGTTCCCGGCGGATCTTCCGGTGGTTCCGCCGCGGCTGTTGCGGCAGGCTTTGCGGTCGCGGCCCTGGGCTCTGACACTGGAGGCTCCATTCGTCAACCTGCGGCCTTCTGCGGCGTGGTCGGACTGTTGCCCACCTATGGCCGCGTCTCGCGCTATGGACTGATCGCCTTTGCCAGCTCACTCGATCACGTGGGACCATTGGCGCGCTCGGTGAAGGATTCCGCGACTCTGCTAGAAGTAATCGCCGGACGCGATCCGCACGACTCTACTTCGGCGGATGTGCCGGTAGGCAAATACTCACCGGAGTGCGGACGCGAAGTGAAAGGAATGCGCATCGGCATTCCTAGTGAGTACTTTGGCGAAGGGCTTGACCCGGAGATTCGTCAGGCCATCGAGCGCCGCATCGACGGGCTGCGCGCTGCCGGATGCGAAATCGTCAATGTTTCGCTGCCGCACACCGAGTACGCAATTCCCGTCTACTACATCGTTGCCACCGCCGAAGCCTCGGCGAACCTCGCCCGTTTTGATGGCGTCCGCTACACCACCCGCGCGCCCCAGGTAAAGACGCTCGCCGATATGTACCGGCGCAGCCGCGATGAGGGCTTCGGCGCCGAAGTCAAGCGCCGTATCCTCCTCGGAACCTATGCTCTAAGCGCGGGCTACTACGACGCCTACTACCTGAAAGCCCAGCAGGTCCGCACTCTTCTTACCCGGGACTTTCAGAATGCATTTACCCGTGTCGATGCCATCGTGACCCCAGTTACGCCTACCGCTGCCTTTAAGCTTGGCGAGAAAACCGATGATCCCATGTCGATGTATCTAAGTGACATCTACACGGTCACCGCAAACTTGGTTGGCGTACCGGGCATCTCTGTCCCCTGCGGAAACAATGGCGAGGGGCTGCCAGTTGGAATTCAGATTCTGGGCAAGCACTTCGATGAAGCAACCGTGATCCGAATCGCACACGCCGTCGAGCAGGAGCAGAAATAGCCGAGCGCCTGCGGCCGGAGCGGCGTCTGTTGCCGCGTACCCGGCTGCGAAGCCTGTTGGTCTTGACCTATCGGAGGAACGTCGCAATGAGCGCGGACGAGCACGCAAACGGGGGCGGAATGCAGCGCACGATTCTCGGCTGGTCTTCGCTCTTTCTTGCCGCCATCGAATCCCTTTGCGCCGCCGCTGTAGCCCTCAGTGGAGTCCGAGTCGTTCTGGGCATGAGCTCGCTGATCGCCGCCACCGCCGCTGGTCCCGCGCATGGTTTTCATCGCGAAGCCTTGCGTGTTCCGATCTTGTGGGCCTCGGGAGTGATTGCGCTTCTGAATCTGCTGCTGTTGTGGAATGAAAACAGAATTCGGCAGAATCCCGCGGCGCAGTGGCGTCTGCAGCCTTTGACGCCGAGGCAGCGCCGCCAGCGCTGGATGCAGCTTGGCACCTCAATCGCCGCTCTGTTGTTGATCCTCGCCGAAGTGGTGACCCACCCCTGGTTTCATCACGAGATTTAGGCCGCCATCTACCGTCGCGAAGTCTTTAATGCGCCGCGCTGACTGCGCCCTTCTTGCCAACCACTTTACGAAGCAGAAAGACGATGGGTATGCAGAGAAAGCAGATGGCTGACAGGTACTGGAAGTCATCGACATAGGACAGCAGCCGTGCCTGCTGCGAGAGCACTCCATTGATCATTCCATACGCCTGCAAGGGCGATCCGCCCACGCGTCCGGTGAGGGCTGTGGCTCCGCCCAGCAACTGCTGGAAGGCCGTGTTAGCGGCGTTGATGTGGCCAGACATCTCCACGCGATGGAGCTGCTCGTGACGCGCGATGACCGTGTTCACAATGGAGATTCCGATAGAGCCACCGATGTTGCGCAGCAGGTTAAAAAGGCCGGCCGCGTTGCCGATCTCCTCGTTGGGCAGTCCCGCCATGCTGGTAGTGGCCAGGGGGACAAAGACCATACTGGCTCCAAAGCCGCTGATGACGACTGGCCATAGCATGCTCCACTGCGATAAATCGAGATTGACTCGGGCAAAATACAGGCCGCAAAAGCCGAAAATTCCGAAGCCTGCCGCCAACAGATAGCGGTTATCGATCCGGCTGCTGATCAATCCAATCAGCGGCATCGCAACCAGCGCACCAATGCCGCGCGGACTGACCGCCATTCCAGCGTTTAGTGCGTTGTAGCCAAGCAGTTCCTGGTAGAAGAGCGGCAGCAAAGTGATTAATCCGTAAATGACGCCGCCGAAGAGCCCAATCAGCAGGCAGCCAAGGGTAAAGTTCCGATTGAGGAAGACGCGCAGTTTCACCAGTGGCTCGCGCCGCTTCAACTCCCACACCAGGAAAGCGACAAAACATATCACCAGGATCGCAACCGCCCAGCGAATCCAGGTTGCGCCGAACCAGTCGTCCTCCTGCCCTTTGTCGAGCACGATTTGCAGGGCTCCCAGCCAAACGGCCAGCAGTCCGAAACCGATTGAGTCAAAGCGCCCAGGCTTTGCATCACGGATGTAAATAGGATCATGCACATAGCGCATGATCATGAAGATCGCGAGGATGCCGATCGGGATGTTGATGTAGAACGCCCAGCGCCAGGAGTAGGCTTCCGTCAGCCAGCCTCCCACCGTGGGTCCTAGCACCGGGGCAACAACCACTCCGAGACCATACACGGCCATAGCCTGACCACGCTTGTGCGGTGGGAAGCTTTCAAGGAGAATGGCTTGCGCCAGAGGCTGCAACGCTCCCCCGCCAGCTCCCTGCACGGCGCGGGCAATCAGAATCATTGCCAGGCTGTCGGCGGCGCCGCAGGCAAAAGACGAAACTGTGAAGATCACAATACAGGTAAGCAGAAAACGCTTGCGTCCAAAGCGCTGCGAGAACCATGTGCTGGCCGGAAGGATGATGGCGTTGGCCACCAGGTAGCTGGTCAGAACCCAGGTAGCTTCATCGTTGGTGGCTGAAAGCGATCCGGCAATATAGGGCAGTGCAACCGAGGCGATCGAAGTGTCCAGAACCTCCATGAAGGTTGCCAGCATCACTGAGACAGCCACTAGCCACGGGTTTGAGGCTGGGATTGAAGTTGCCGCAGGCGATCCTGCTGGTAAATCACTCATCTATCGAATACCCATTTCGGTTTCTATGTATGAATGTTGCGCGATGGCCGCCGGGTTGGCACTAGCAGTCGAATACTGCAATTATATCAAATGATTCAATTCCTCAACCTCGCTCACCAGGGGACGCCGAATGCCAAAACTTCGCAGCACATAAAGCGGAACTGCGCATGGGCCAGCCTCCAAAGTGGACAGCAGGATGCAAGCCGTAGTTTCATAGTGTAGTTACATAGTTCAGTTCCGGGGCGAGAAGCAGATCGTCCAACATCTCCCGGGACAGGTCCAGCAGAGGAAAGGCGGCCGCGTGCTGCGAACCATTCGTGAGGATATACAGTCCGTGTTGGACCGCGATCCGGCGGCGACCGGCACACTGGCCGTGTTGTTATATCCTGGCCTGCATGCCGTCTGGGCGCATCACCTGAACCACTGGCTCTGGCGACGCGGTCTGCGTTGGCTGGCGCGCTTTCTCTCGCAAGTTTCCCGCTTCTGGACCGGCATCGAGATTCATCCCGGTGCAACCATCGGACGAAGGCTGTTCATCGACCACGGAATGGGAGTCGTGATTGGCGAGACCGCCATCGTCGGCGACGATGTCACCCTCTATCACGGCGTCACCCTGGGCGGCACCAGCCTGCAAAAGAAGAAGCGCCATCCCACCCTTGGCAATGGCGTGGTCATCGGCAACACCTCCAGCGTCCTGGGTGACATCGTCGTAGGAGACAACTCCCGTGTAGGTGCCGGTTCGGTGGTACTGCGTGATGTGCCGCCCAACTCAACTGTCGTAGGTGTGCCCGCACACATCGTCTATCGCGATGGCAAGCGGGTGCTCATCACCGATCCGCGCGAGATCCAGGACCCGCTCAGCGGTGCCCTGATTGCCCTGGCCCGCGACGTGAGTGAGCTGCGCTCGCGTCTCGACAAACTCTCTCATCTGGCGGAAAATGTGCCGGTAGACGGCGTTGTGGCTGGCCTGTCCAGGGAAGACAGGGACGGCCGGGAGTATCGCAGCGAGTTTGACAAGAGCGGATTTGCCGATTACGGCGCCGGAATTTAGCTCGGCATCAGCGGCCGGAGGGCCAGCTTTTGGCCCGTACCCGTCGCCTAGCTGTACTCGGAGCGAAACTGTTGCAGCAAATGACTTATGGGCCGTTGCGCAGAAGCTCAGCTCACGATAGCATTTAACACGTTGCCCACATCCTGCTCGCAATGAGGCGCGGTCGCCAAGTGGTAAGGCAGAGGTCTGCAAAACCTCTAGCGGCGGTTCGATTCCGCCCCGCGCCTCCAAGTTCTCTCCTCTGCAGAAAAGCTCCACAGCCCTCACACAACGGGATGCCACTCCACCAAATCCAGCTTCGGACGCAGCGCCGAAGATGTTACATTCATCGAGACATGGATCGGCTGAACTACCATCATCTGCTTTACTTTTTCACGGTCGCGCGCGAGGGTTCGGTTGCCCGTGCCAGCAAACGGCTGGGTCTTACCCAACCCACAGTAAGCGCGCAGATCCATGCCCTGGAGCAGAAGCTGGGCCGCAAGCTGCTTGAACGCAGCGGGCGCGGCATCAAGGTCACTCCCGCCGGAGAGACTGTAATGCAATATGCTGGCAGCATCTTTGCCCTGGGCGGCGATTTGCTGACGGCGCTCGACGGACAGAGCGAAGCCGCTCCCACCTTGGCCGTCGGCGTTGCTTCTTCGTTGCCGCCGGCTCTGGCGGCAATTCTTCTGCAAACGGTTCTTGGAGTGCACCCAAGGCCGCTGTTCACCATTGTCGAGGGCTCGCCTGAGTCGCTGGCTGCACAACTCGTCTCGCGCTCCCTGCACTTTGCCTTGGCGGATGCGCCGCTTGCCCATAGCTCGGGCCTGCACAGCCAGTTGCTGCTGGAAACTCCCATTGCGATCTTTGCACCGGAAGCCTTGGCCCGCACCCTGCGCAAGGATTTTCCCTCAAGTCTGGAAGGCGCTCCTGTCCTAATGACACCGGCTGGTACCCTGCGCCAGGAGGTCGAGCACTGGCTCGACGAGCGCAACTTCCCTGTGGAGAAGCTGGCGGACATGCCTCATCCGGAGCACTACGCACTTGCCGCCGAAGCTGCCATCTTTGCACCGTGGATACTGCGCGATTCATTGCAAAGCGCGCACGGTCTGCTACCCGTGGGCGAGCTCGAGGGTGCTCGTTGGAGCGTTTTCGCGGTGACAGCCGGTAAGGGCACAAGGCAGATGGGGCTGGAGGCCGTGATTGAGGTGGCCGAGAAGCTGCACTGAGATTTTCTCTGCGGATTTTTTCGTTTGACCGCGATGCTCCATCCGTCGTAGTCTTTTTATGTGAGCACCGTAATTCTATTCTCCGCTGTTTGCTCCTCCCGTCGATGGTGGCCCCACACCGTCGTGTGCCTCTAGTCCGGCACGTTCTCTCGCCTTACCCTTCAATCGACTAAAGAATTTCTCTACCGCAACGCATCTGCGTATTGCGCTTAATCTCGGGACGAATACCATGCAGGCAGCCTCCCAAAATGTACCGGTCACGCTCACCTTGAGTGAGTTGCTTCCCAAGCTGCTGGCGGCGATCGATCTTACTCGCTCTCAGGCCGCGCAATTAGTCAGTGCCATGTTGGCCGCCGAAACCCCGGATGCCCAGATCGCGGCGGCTCTCACCCTGCTGGTCGCCAAGGGTGAATGTTCGGATGAACTGGCTGGTTTTGCCGATGCGCTCTACCTGCATGTGCGGCCCATAGAAATTCCCTCCGACCTTTTGGACACCGCAGGAACTGGCGCCAGCACCGTCAAGACCTTCAATGTCTCCACAGCGGCGGCCTTTGTGATCGCCGCTGCCGGATGCGCCATCGCCAAACATGGAGCACGCGCCTCTACCAGTCGAAGCGGCAGCGCCGACGTACTGACCGCACTTGGCGTTCGCATCGACTGTGAATCGCAGATCGCCGTCCGATGTTTGCGCGAGCTGGGAATCTGTTTTCTCTTCGCCCCCCAGTACCATCCCGCTCTAGCCCGTGTCGCACCCATCCGCCGTGCGCTGGGAATTCGCACAACCTTTAATCTTGTAGGTCCCATGGTGAATCCGGTTCGTGCGCAGTATCGCCTTTTGGGGGTAGCCGACCAGGCGCGCATCTCGGATGTTGCTGGCGCCCTCAGCCAGATCGGAGTTGCCCGCGCCTGGGTGCTGCGCGGCTCCGATGGACTCGATGAGATCACCACCAACGGCGCAACGCAGGTGCTGGAGGTGCGCGCAGGCCAAGCCAACCAGCCTCTCACCATATCGCCTCTAGATTTCGGGCTTACCGAATCGCCCACTCTTGCCGCACGGGCCACCAGCGTGGAAGACAATGCGGCCACCGTGCGCGCCGTGCTTTTGGGCCAGCGGCGTACCGCGTCGTGTGACCTGGGCGTGGCACGCGACCTGGTGGTGCTGAACGCCGCTGCCGCCCTGCACGTGCGCACCGGAGACGGCCTGCGCGAATGCGCCGCGCGCGCGCAGCGAGCAATTGAAGATGGCTCCGCGCTTGCCAAACTGGAGGCCTTGATTGCCATGTCACAGTCGCCCTGCAGCGAGGCACCCGCGCCAGAAACGGGGGATTTATGAGCGCCGAATTTCTTGAGCGCGTGATGGACGACAAACGCTGCCAGATGAGCTTGCTCTCCGACGCCGAGCGTGAAGCCGTGCGCGATGCCGCAATTTCGGCGCGCTCCGGACGTGCGCCACGTTTCCACCGTGAACTGCTTTCCCACCCCACCGCCATCATTGCCGAGTTCAAGCGCCACTCGCCCTCCGCCGGAGACATTCAGGCCGGAGCCGATCCGGTCTCGCTTGCTCGCCTCTATGAATTCGGTGGTGCGGCGGCTATGTCTGTGCTTACTGAGCCCGAGCACTTCCATGGTTCGCTCGACGATCTTCGCCGGGTCGCCTCGGCCGTAAAACTTCCACTTCTGCGCAAGGACTTCACCGTCGATCGCCACCAGGTGTATGAAGCCGCCATCGCCGGAGCGGAAGCAGTGTTGGTCATCATCGCGGGATTGACCGACGCCGATGCCTTGAAACTGCTCGATGCCGCCCACCTCGTCGACCTTGATGCGCTCGTCGAAGTCCATACCGCCGAGGAGTTGCACCGTGCCGCGGCCTTGGGTGCCCGCCTCATCGGGGTCAACAATCGCAACCTGAAAACCCTCAAGGTCGATCTCGAGACTTCTCTGCGCTTGGCCGAACTGGCTCCGCCGGACGCAACCCTCGTGGCCGAGAGCGGACTGCGCACCCGCGCCGATATCGCGCGCCTCCAGTCTGCCGGATACCGGGCCTTCCTCATCGGTGAGACCCTGATGCGCGCCCCCGATCCGCTTTCAGCGCTCGCGGATTTGCAGGGCCTTGCGTCTGCGGCCGGCAGCGCAGCGTTCCCCGAAGCACCCGCGCCCGTTCCGCCGGAGCCAAAGCGATGAGCCCGGTAGAGATCAAAATCTGCGGCATCACTCGCGTCGAGGACGCGCGGGCCGCAATCGAACTGGGTGCCGACATGCTCGGCTTAAACTTCTATTCTCTGAGCCCGCGCTGCATCACCTTGCAGCAGGCGCAACAGATTGCTCACGTCGTTGCCGGACGTGCACGACTTGTCGGCGTATTCGTAAATATGAATGTATCGGAGGTGCAGCGCATTGCCCGCGCGGTGCCGCTCGATGCGGTGCAGTTGCACGGAGATGAATCACCCGCCGAATGTGAAGCCTTGGCTGCCGAGTTTCCCGTAATTCGCGCCTTGAAAGTGGATAAAGGATTCACCGAAGCGCTAGCTAAGGAATTTGCAAGCTGCAACGGGTTGCTGCTGGATGCTCCCAGCGCGGGACATGGCGGTTCGGGCAAGAGTTTTGGGTGGGCGGCTATGCAGTGGGAGAGTGTCCGTGGTGCCGCACCTGCGTCAAAGTTATTTCTCGCCGGAGGCTTGCACCCGGGGAACGTAGCGGGGGCAATTGCCATAGTGCATCCCGACGCAGTCGATGTGTGCAGTGGCGTCGAGGCGTCCAAGGGTATCAAGAGCTTCGAAAAACTAAGCAAATTCGTGGCGGCCGTACGGGTCGCGGAGAGGCAGGAGCAATGAAGCACGCAGCAACGAAGGACGCAGCAATGTTGGAGAGTCTTCTCGTCGCCTCGGGTGAGGGTTACTTCGGCCCCTACGGCGGGCGCTTCGTGGCCGAGACCCTTATCGAGCCGCTCGACGAGTTAACCGCCGCCTTCACTGTTGCGCGCCAGGATACGGCTTTTCAGCGGGAACTGGCTTGCTTGCTCGCCGACTTTAGCGGAAGACCCACCCCGTTGTACTTCGCCGAGCGCCTCACCGAATACGCGGGCGGCGCGCGAATCCTGCTCAAGCGGGAAGACCTTGGCCACACCGGCTCCCACAAGATTAACAACGCTCTCGGACAGGTCTTGCTGGCGCGGCGCATGGGCAAGCGGCGCATCATCGCTGAAACCGGCGCCGGACAGCATGGCGTCGCCACTGCCACGGTCTGCGCACGCTTCGGCCTGGAGTGCATCGTCTACATGGGCACGGAAGACATGAAGCGCCAGGCGCTCAACGTCTTCCGCATGCAACTCATGGGTGCCGAGGTGCGCGGCGTCGAAGCCGGCTCCAAGACCTTGAAAGATGCCATCAACGAGGCGCTGCGCGACTGGGTCACCAACGTGCGTGACACTTATTATCTGCTCGGCTCAGCCCTTGGCCCGCATCCATATCCCACCATGGTGCGTGAGTTCCAGCGCGTCATCGGCGACGAAGCGCGCCAACAGGTGCTCGACCGCGAGGCTCGTCTGCCCGATGCCGTTGTGGCCTGTGTTGGCGGCGGCTCCAATGCCATCGGCGCGTTCACTGCGTTTATCGCGGATCAGAATGTGCGGCTGGTTGGCGTCGAGGCCGGTGGCCGTGGCGAATCGCTCGGTGATCACGCCGCGCGCTTCCGAGGTGGCGCTCCAGGTGTGTTGCAAGGAACCTATAGCTACGTGTTGCAGGATGACGACGGACAGATTGCCGCGACTCACTCGGTAAGTGCCGGTCTCGATTATGCATCCGTCGGCCCGGAGCACGCCCATCTTCGCGAGTTGGAGCGCGCCGAGTACGTCTCGGCCTCCGACGCCGAAGCGCTCGAAGCCTTCGATCTGCTCTCGCGCCGCGAGGGAATCATTCCCGCTCTGGAGTCGGCCCATGCCATCGCCTACGCGGTTAAGCTGGCAAAAGAGATTGGGAAAGGTGGATTGATCATTGTGAATCTATCGGGACGTGGCGACAAAGACGTGGATACCGTAGCCAATCTCAAGCAAGGCGGTGTGCAATGACCACACGTTTGCAGCAGGCCTTCAAAGCATTGCGGGAAACAGGACGTAAGGGCGTGGTGCCTTACATTACTGCGGGCGATCCCGACCTTGCGTCCACCTACGAATTATTGGTCGCCATGGCTCGCGGCGGTGCTAGCGCCATCGAACTCGGCGTGCCCTTCAGTGATCCGGCGGCGGATGGTCCAGTCATCCAGCGCGCCTGCGAACGCGCCCTGTCGCGCGGCGTCAAACTGAACGATGTCATCGAAGTGGCCCGGCGTGCGGTCGCCGCCACTGGCGTTCCCATCGTGCTCTTCAGTTATCTCAATCCTCTGTTGCGACACGGCCTTGAAAACCTGGCCCAGGACGCCGCGGATGCCGGCTTGGCCGGAGTGCTTGTCACCGATCTCCCGGCAGAGTCTGCGCAAGGTTTTTCTCTCGCCTTGCAGCGCCGCAACCTGGATCTGGTTTCGCTCGTCGCTCCCACCTCGACCGAGCAGCGCATCGCGCAGATTGCCCAACATGCCACCGGTTTTCTCTACGCCATCTCGCTCACTGGAGTCACCGGCACGCGGCAACAGTTGAGTGCTGATGCCGGTGCGTTGCTCAGCCGCATTCGCCGCGTTACTTCGTTGCCCGTCGCCGTCGGCTTCGGCATCAGCAATGCGGAGCAGGCGCGCGCCGCCTGGGCGCAAGGTGCCGACGCCGTGATTGTGGGCTCAGCCATCGTCAGGAAGATCGAAGAATTCGGAGCAGATGCTCCCGTGGAAGTGGAACGCTTTGTGCGCGAGTTGCTCGCGTCGCAAGCGGTGGAGGCATAAGGCAATGCTTGTATTGATGAATGTGAATGCAACTGAAGAGCAGACGCAGAACGTTTGTAAGCGTGTCGAGGAACTGGGATACCGGCCTCATCCGCTGCCCGGCGCAACCCGTTGCGCCATTGGAATCACCGGCAATCACGGCGCAGTGGAAGCTGATTCGCTCAGTCAGTTGCCCGGCGTGGCCGAGGTCATCGCCGTCTCCAAGCCCTACAAACTTGTCAGCCGAGACATGAAGCCCGACGACACCATCGTTCGCTTTGAGGGCAGCGATGCCACTGTAGGCGGATTGGAACTGGCGTTGATGGCCGGGCCCTGTTCGGTCGAGAGCCGAGACCAGCTCTTCCGCGTCGCCGAGGCTGCCGCCAAAGGCGGAGCGCGATTCCTGCGTGGTGGCGCCTTTAAGCCGCGTACCTCGCCCTACGCTTTCCAGGGCATGGGCGAGCAGGGACTGGAGATCATGGCTGCCGCCCGCGAAGCCTTTGGCCTGCTGGTGGTCACCGAGGCAATCGATCACGAATCCCTTGCCTTGGTGGTGCAATACGCCGACATGATTCAGATCGGTGCCCGCAATATGCAGAACTTCGCTCTGCTCAAGCTCGCCGGACGCGCCAACAAGCCGGTGCTGCTCAAACGAGGCATGGCCGCCACTCTCGATGAACTGCTGATGGCCGCCGAATACGTCATGAGCGAGGGCAACTATAACGTGGTGCTCTGTGAGCGCGGCATCCGCACCTTTGCCGACCATACTCGCAACACTCTCGATGTCGGCATAGTTCCCGTGGCGAAAAAGCTGACGCACCTGCCCATCATCATCGATCCCAGCCACGCCGCAGGCAAACGCGATACGGTTGTGCCGCTGGCGCGTGCCGCAGTTGCCGTCGGTGCCGATGGTTTGATCGTTGAGATGCATTGCGATCCCGACCATGCCCTTTCGGATGGCGCCCAGTCGCTGTACCCCGATCAATTCTCCGCCATGGTGCGCAACCTGCGCGGCATCGCGGAGCTGGTGGGCCGTTCGATTGCCGAGCCCCACTCCAACCCGGCTAACGCGGGAGTTTCGAAATGACGGCCAGCGCGCAATTTGCGGAGTTCTGCCGCCTTGCTTCCCGGGTGAACTCCGGCGGCCTGGTTGCCGTCAATGAGACGGTTTCAGCCGATCTGCTTACGCCGCTCTCGGCTTACCTGCGTATAGCTCAAGGTGCCTCGCGTTCCTTCCTGCTGGAATCCGTGGAGGGTGGCGAGCACCTGGCGCGCTACTCATTTCTTGGCGCCGAGCCCGCCATGGTGGTGCGCAGCCGCCTTGGCCGCACCACCGTGCAGGATGTTAGCGGCACACACGAGGAGCCCGGCACCGCCGTCGATGTTCTGCGCCGCGAACTCGCCCATCGCAAGCTGGCGGCGGCTGAAAACGTCGCGCCCATGGCCGGAGGATGCGTTGGATACCTCGGCTATGCGGCGTCGAGCTGGTTTGATCCGGCGATGCAAGCTGTTTCCGGCTCGGGCGACGATGCCTGCTTCCTCATCTTCCGCACCGTACTCGCCTTTGATCATGCCCGCCAGCAGATTCAAATCCGCACTTTGGCCGAAGTGGAACCCGGTGGCTCCGAGGCTGAGCTCAAGCAGCAATTCGACATAGCCACTGCCAAAAATCGCGAAGTTGTTCGCCAGTTGAGCGCTGCCGTCGAGTTGCCGCTGAATGCGATTGCAGTCGCCAGCGCGGGCGAGGTTCAGTTCGAGTCCAACTTCGCGCCAGCCGAGTTCGAGAGAGCGGTCGCCGAAGGCAAGGAGCTGATCTTTGCCGGTGAGTGCTTTCAGATCGTCCTGTCGCAGCGTTTTCGCCGCAAAACCACGGCCAACGCCGTCGACCTCTATCGCGCCCTGCGCGCCACCAACCCTTCGCCTTATATGTTTCTGCTCAACCTGGGTGCCTCGCCGGATACCGGTGACCAACAGGCGCTCATCGGCGCCTCACCCGAAATGCTAGTGCGCTGCCGTGATCGCCAGCTGACTTACCGCCCCATCGCCGGAACCCGAGGCCGTGGTGCCAACTCCGAGCAGGATGCTCTTCTCGCCGAGGAACTCCTCGCCGACGAGAAGGAGCGTGCCGAGCACATGATGTTGGTCGATCTCGGACGCAACGATCTGGGACGCGTAGCTCGCTACGGAACCGTGAAGGTTAGCAAGCTGATGACCGTCGAGAAGTATTCGCACGTGCAGCACCTGGTAACCGAGTTGCAAGCCGAACTGCGTCCCGAGCTCGACCGCTTCGACGCTCTCGGAGCCTGCTTTCCTGCTGGAACCGTGACCGGCGCCCCCAAGATTCGCGCCATGCAGGGCATTGCCGAACTTGAACGTGGCGCGCGTGAAGCCTATTCGGGCGCGGTGCTCTACGCCGACTACGCCAACAATCTCGACTCATGCATCACCATCCGCACCATGGAGCTCACCGGCGATGAGCTCAGCGTGCAGGCCGGAGCAGGCATCGTCGCCGACTCGGTTCCCGCTACTGAGTGGGAGGAAACCATCAACAAGTCCCGTGCCCTGCGTCGCGCCGTGGCCTTGGCTGAGGCGGAGGAGTAAACATGCTGCTCGTCATCGACAACTACGATTCGTTCACCTACAACCTGGTGCAATTCCTCGGCGAGTTGGGAGCCGAACCCGTAGTGCGCCGTAACAATCAGATCAGCGTGGCCGAGATCGCCAACGGCGGCTATCGCGGACTCGTAATTTCTCCCGGCCCCGGCGAACCCAAGGGTGCCGGAATTTCCCTGGCCGCCATCCGCGAACTCGGGGGCCAGATGCCGATTCTCGGTGTCTGCCTCGGCCATCAAGCCATCGGCGAAGCGTTCGGTGGCCGCATCGTGCGTGCTCCCCGCCCGGTCCACGGAAAAGCCAGCCGCATCACCCATGACGGGCGCGGCATCTTTGACGGCCTTCCCAATGAGATCGAGGTCGGCCGTTATCACTCTCTGGTGATCGAGCCCCAAACCTGTCCGGAGGTGCTTGAGGTCACCGCATCCACCGCCAGCGGAATCATCATGGGGGTACGCCATCGCAGCCTGCCCATTGAAGGCGTACAGTTCCATCCTGAATCCGTACTCACCAGCAACGGAATGCAGATCCTCTCCAACTTCGTCCGTCTCTGCCAGGCTGCTCCGCTATTCGCATGAACCGATACAACTTTGCCCGGTCTGCTGCGTCCTATGGTTAAACGGACGAAGGAGAGAAGGTGTGAAGACCGCAAAACTCTGCCTCCTTGCACTAGCCCTGCTATTTGCCTCGCCATTGCTGGCCCGTCGCGTCCCGCAATCCCAATCCAATGCTGCTCAGGAACCCGGGCAGAATGTGCTCCCGCCTCACCATGCCACCGTTCCCGCGGAAACCCACATCGTGCACGAGGTGCGTCATGAGCTTCTCATGCTGCCCCGGTACACTCTCTTTGACTGGCTGGCCTTCCGCGTCGATGGCAACACCGTGGAGTTGCTGGGCGACGCCATCACAAACGGGCTCAAGAGCGATGCCGTAAACGCTGTCAAGCATGTCGAAGGTGTCGAGAAAGTCGTCGACCACATCAACCAGTTGCCGCTGTTTCCCAGTGATAATCGCATCCGCCACGCCGAGCTTCGTGCCATCTCCAGCCGGGCAGGCCTTTCGCACTACTTCTGGTCGGCGGTGCCCAGCATCCATATCATCGTGAATGCAGGCCATGTTCGTCTGGAAGGCATCGTTGACAGCCAGGCGGATAAGGACGCGGCCTTTATGCGCGCCAGCGGCGTCCCCGGCGTTTTTCAAGTCATCAACAACCTGCAGGTCGTAAAAGACTGACCGCTCGCCAGCCCTGCGCCTGTTCCGGGAATGTGAAAACCCATCTCACGGCCATCCCCTCTGCGGTGCTTTGTGCTAGTCTGGCATCTCTGTTGCCCGATATCGAATATGCTCGCGATTCCCGTATCGTTTCCAGGCGATTTCCTTTGGGGTGTATCTACCTCCTCGCACCAGTTCGAGGGAGGCAACACGCTGAACCAGTGGTATGACTGGGAGCGGGCTGGACGCATCCGTTCCGGCACGGCCTGTGGCGACGCCTGCAACTGGTGGCTCAATGCCGAGCGCGACCTCGATCTCTGCACCCATCTCGGGCTCAATGCCATTCGCATTTCGCTTGAGTGGAGCCGCATGGAGCCGGCATTCGCTCACTGGAGTGATGCCGCCGTCATCCGTTATCGCGAAATCATTCGCGAGGCTCGCCGTCGCGGCATGAGGGTCTTCGTCTCCCTCCATCACTTCACCCATCCGCGCTGGTTTGAGGCGCGTGGCGGCTTTCTGGACGCGCAGGCGCCCGAGCTTTTCCGCCACTACGCCAAGCGTGCGGTGCGTTCCCTCGGCGATCTGGTTACCGACTGGGTCACCTTCAACGAACCCAATGTATATGCTGCATTCGGCTATCTCTTCGGCGAATTTCCTCCCGGACGTCTCAACGAATTGCATTCGGCGCTCAGTGTCTTCAGTGGCATGATGCGCTCCCACGCCGCCGCCTACGAGGTGCTCCATCGCGAGCAGCCGGAAGCTAACGTCGGCATGGCGCTGCATTACGCGGTCTTTGAGCCCGCCCGCGACAACGTCCTCGACCGCCAGCTTGCCGCCGCCTACGACGCGCTCTTTAATCGCGGCGCGCTCAGCTGCCTGCAGGGCGAGCCTCTACCGCTGCCCTTCGCCATGATGACCGCCAGCGTCCCCGAGTGTGCAGGCAAGATCGACTTTGTCGGCCCCAACGTCTACAACCGGCTGCACGTGCGCGCCCCACTGGGAGAGAAATTCGGCCCCGGCGGCCTCTACGTTCCGCGTGACGTTCCGCAGGGAGACTCCGGCATTCTGGCCGCCTACGGCGAGGCCTATCCCAAGGCTGTCTCCGCGGCCATTGAAACCTATGCCGCTCTCGGCCGTCCCATGTATATCCTGGAGAATGGCGTTCCCGACCGTGCCGACCGCATTCGTCCCTGGCTGCTGGTGAATTCCCTGAAGGAGCTGCGCCACATGTGGCAGCAAGGCTACGACGTGCGCGGATACTTTCACTGGAGCCTGGTCGACAACTTCGAATGGAGTGAGGGCTGGCAGCTGCGATTCGGTCTCTACTCGCTCGACGAAACAACTCAGCAGCGCATCGCCCGCCCCAGCGCCGAAATCTATCGCCAGATCATCGCCGACAAAGGAATCCGGCGCGAAACCTTGGAGCGCTGGGAGAAACCTCCGGCCTGACCTCTTAACTCGGTGTTCGTTTAGATGGGACGCGCGGCTTTTAGCAGCGCACGCTCTCATAGCCGCTGAATGCGGGCATCCTCGTCGGATCGAACATTTCCCCAAGCGGCAGTTGTTCGGCTTCGGGCTTTACTTCGGTTGCGTAGTCGTACTTCGGTCCCGCATACTCGCAAATCCGAACGCCTTCGTCGCCGACCGTCAGGTACGTTGGGTTGGAGTTGGTCCAGCATCCGCTGTTGTAGTAGTCGATGCCGTGACGGTTCCTGTGCGTGGCCACGTGGGTATGTCCGCAGAAGATGCGGTCTGCTCGTCCGGCGCGGGCATAGAGGAATGCGCCTTCGGCCACGCGTGCTTCCATGCGCAGCCAGCGTGTATTCACCCGGTCAATGAGCCGCGAAATTCTTTTCTTCCCGAAGTCCAGCTTCTGCAACTCGTTATAGATGCGCTCTCCAAGGCGGATTAAGAGCACGTTCTCCCGGCAGAAGCAGTCGAACTGGTGCCCATGAACCGCTACGTGGCGCTTGCCCTGGAACTCCCAGACGTAGCGCTGATACACCGGCACGCCCACCAGGTGCGACATGATCTGCGACAGTCCTTGGTCGTGATTTCCTTCCACCCACACCACTTCCACCTTGCGCTTCGGGTTTGAGAGCTTGCGGATGCGGGAGAGAAATTTCCAGTGGTCGCTGGTCAGCCGCCGGAAATTCAAATCGCTGAAGATGTCGCCCAGCAGCACCAGCCGCCGGAAATTCACCTCCTCCAGCAATTCTGTTGCTTCACGCGCCCGGCTCACTTCGCTGCCAAGGTGCAAGTCGGAGAGAATCAGGGTGTCCATCACTTGCTCGACCATATCGCCTCCATCTTGCATGGAGCGCGGTTAAGCAGCGATAAACCAGTTGTGAATGTTGCGTGAAATGCTGCGTGAAAGATAAACAGGGAAGCTGATTCGTTACCTCCCGTGCACCTCCGCAGAGTCGTCCCTTGCCCCAATGGCATCCGCTCAAACGCCTTGTCACAAGGCATTTGACAGGCTGCATCATTTACGGCTAAGGTCTCTGACCTGTGTATTAGGAGGAATCAATTTGAGTATGGGGTGGCGCGCATAGTGTCACTCCTTTAACCAAAGATTTACACTGGTGTCATGGCCCCGCAAGCTACCGGGGGCAAGATCTAAAGATTATGCCGCACAGCATTACGCAACAAGACTCGTCCCCGTTCGCCAAGCTCGGAAAGCAGATTCCCTGGGCCCGCCCTTTCCTGCCCATCCGGCGTCTGGATCGCATCTATGCCGGCGCCCTGGCTCACCCCGAAGGAAATGTCTTCGACGGAATCCTGCGCGAGATGGATGTGGAATACACCGTGCGTCCGGGAGACCTGAAGCATGTGCCGCTGGAAGGTCCCGCTGTCGTCTTCGCCAATCATCCTTTTGGCATGTTGGACGGCATCGCGATGGCTTCATTTCTGCTGCGCCTGCGTCCTGACGTAAAGCTGCTCGCCAATCAGTTGCTCGGCTGCATGCAGGAGCTTTCGCGGCACTGCATCCTGGTTGACAACATGATGGGCGAAGGCCACGAGTCCGCCAATCGCCGCGGCATCCGCGAAGCCCTCGATTGGGTCAAGCAAGGCCACATGCTCATCGTCTTCCCCGCCGGCGAAGTCGCCTCTTGGAGCCGCCATCACCGCCGCGTGCTCGATCCGCAGTGGAATCGCAACATGGCGCGCATCGCTCGCATGACCGGCGCCAAGAGCATCCCCGCCTTTATCTCGGGCACCAACAGTGTCGGCTTCCATCTTGTCGGGATGATCAATCCCCGCCTCCGAACTCTGTTCCTGCCTCACGAACTGATCAACAAGCGCGGCCGTCGCATGGAAATTCGCATCGGCGCTCCGGTTGAGGGCGAAACCCTCAAGGCCATTAGCGACGATGACAAAGCCATCGACCTGCTGCGCTGGAACAGTTCGCTGCTCTCCCTGCGTGACCGCATCGGCTCGCCCCGCACCCGTTTCTTCCACGGCAACTGGCAGCCTAAACACGCCGTCGCTCCCGCCGAAGACCCGTCCATCCTGCTGCGCGAGTTAAGCTCGTTACCCGCCGATGCCCTGCTTGTAAAAGCTGGCAAGATGCGTGTCTATGCTCTCAGCTCGCGCCAGGCGCCTCGCGTTGTGCGTGAGATTGGCCGTCTGCGCGAGATCACCTTCCGCGCCTCTGGCGAGGGCACTGGAAAAGCGCGCGATCTCGACCGCTTTGACGCCTACTATACCCACCTCGTGTTGTGGAATGACGAGCGCCAGGAAATCGCCGGTGCCTACCGCGTCTGTAACGTGCAGTATGTGCTGCGCCGCTACGGACAGCGCGGGCTTTACACCGCCACGCTCTTCCGCTTCCAGCCCAAGTTCTTCGCCAGCGTTGGCCCTGCGCTCGAACTCGGACGCTCTTTCATCCATCTCGACTACCAGCGCCAGTACGCGCCCTTGCTCGTCCTCTGGAAGGGAATTGGCAGCTACCTCGTCCGCCATCCCGAGACCCCCATGCTCTTCGGCGCCGTCAGCATCAGCTCAGACTATTCCATGGCGTCGCGCGAGGTCCTGACCAGCTACTTGAGCGCCCACTCTGTCGATGCCGAGCTGCTCAAGATGTTGCGTCCCAAGCATCCGCCCCGCGCCGTCTCCGAGAATGTCCATGAGCCTGAGATGTTCGCTCGGGTCTTTTCCATCGACGACATCTCCGATTGGGTCAGCATGTTTGAAAGCGATGGCAAAGGAGTGCCGGTGTTGGTGCGGCATTACATGAAGTTGGGCGGGAAATTTCTCGGCTTCAACGTCGATGCCAAATTTTCCAACGTCCTTGACGGTCTTCTGATGGTCGATCTGCGTAAGGCCAACCCAGAGTTGTTGGCACGCTATCTTGGCAAAGAAGGCGCGAAGGGTTTTCTCAGCCTGCACTCCAAAACTTCGGACCCGTCACTCGCCGAAAAACAGGCCGAGGTCACTGCCACCCAGTAGCCACCGTGTCATGGCAAAGCTCGTTGTGCTGCCTTGGCGTGCGAAGCTGGTTACCCGGAAGCAACCCCGTGGTCTTGGTGCCCAATCAGGAACCTCAGCTGTTGATCCACAAGATAAGATAGATTCATGGCGATATTGGCCGCGGTAGACATCGGCGCAAACTCAGTGCGGTTAAAGATTGCGCGTGTGGTGCGCAGGCATCTTCAGGTCTTGCATGAGGACCGCGAGGTTGTGCGACTCGGTGAGAGCGTCTTCCGTACCGGAGCCCTTGACCCGGCCGCCATGGAGCAGACCTTACGCGTGCTCCGGCGCTTCCAGAAGGCGACCCAGGCCCACGGCGTCACCGAGGTGCGCGTCGTTGCCACCAGCGCCCTGCGTGACTCCAACAATGCCGCGGCCTTCGTGCACTGGGTGCATGCTGCCATCGGCTGGCGCGTCGAGGTCGTCAGCGGCGTTGAAGAAGGCCGCCTCATTCACCTCGGGGTCATGGCCAACTCTCGCACCAGCGCCGGACGCGTCCTGCTCATCGATCTCGGTGGCGGAAGCTGTGAGCTCATCGTTTCCTACAAGGGACAGATCGAGCACATCTACAGTCTGCCCCTCGGAGCCGTCCGGCTCACCCGCGAATTTCTTCAGCACGACCCGCCCACCGAAACCGAGCTCGATCAGATGCGCAGCTACATTCGCGAAGAGATTGGAAGGGTGCGCCGCGATCTCACCGAACACAAAATCAACCTCACCGTCGCTACCTCCGGAACCCCCGCTGCACTCAGCGAACTCTGGGCCGCCGGTCAGCAAACCAGCACCAGCACTGTACCTCGCGCCGGATTACTGCGCCTTACCAAGAAGCTTTCCGCCCTCAACGTCGATGAGCGGCGTGCCCTCAAGGGCATTGGCCCTCGCCGGGCTGAGATCATCCTGGCCGGAGCCCATGTCTTCGCCGAGCTTTTCTCCGAACTGGAGTTGACCAGCTTCCGCTACCTGCCCTTCGGATTGCGCGACGGCATCCTGGCGCAGATGGCCGCCGATGAGGAAGACATCGGGCTGCGCAAGCAACTGGCCAGCGAACGTCATAATTCGATTCTCAATCTCGCCGCTCACTACAGCGTCGATCTGCGCTTCGCCACTCGAGTTGCCGAACACGCTCGCAGTCTCTTCAAGCTTCTGGCCCCGGTGCATCATCTGGCGCCTGAATATGCCAGTCTGCTCAATGCCGCCGCGCTCCTGCATGAGGTGGGTTCTTTCATCAGCCGCGCCGGACGCCGCCGCCATGCTTACTACATCCTCGCCCATTCCGAACTGCTCGGCTTCAGCCTGCCGCAACGGCGGGTAATTGCCGCTATCACGCGATATCTCGGCAAGTCGAAGATCATACCCACCAGTCCGCCTGTCAGGGTACTCACGCCTGCCGATCGCCTTTTATTGCCGCGCGTTGTCCTGTTGCTCCGCCTCGCCCGCGCATTGGAGCAGGGAAGGCGCGGAGCTGTCCTCAGTCTGCGCGCAAAGCTTGAGCCCAGCAGCGTGCGCCTCACTCTGGTCACCCGTCCCTCCGGTGCCGAGCTGGAACTCTGGTCCCTGGAGCGGGAGCGCAACTATTTCTTAGAGGTTTTTGACCGCGAGCTGACCTGCGTCGAAGTGTAGGCGCTCTTCACCAGGCGGGGTGTCACCAGCCAGTTGAGCACACTGCGCTTGGGACCAATCTCCACTCGCGCCACGCTGCCCTTTTTCATTTCAATGGCCCGCTCGCTCAGCCCGCCCGTCACCAGCAGCGAGAGAAATTTGCTCATGTTCGGATTGTGCCCCACCACCATCACCGCTTCCAACTTACCAACCTGTATCAGCAACTGGCGGAAGCTCTCGAATGCCGCGCCGGGGCTGAGCGCTGGGGTCATCTCGATTCGTTGTTCGTAGGCAATTTCGTTGCCCACCATTGAAGCCGTCTGGGTCGAACGCTTCAGCGGACTGGAGAGGATCAGGTCCACGTGCGTGTCCATCGAGTTCAAGAACCGGCCCACATCGCGGCACTGCCCAATGCCTTCCTTGTCCAGCGGACGCTTCTCATCCTGCACTGGGTTCAGCCGTTTCTGTCCTGCATTGGCGTGGCGCAAAAAATATACGATCATTGGTTTAGCTTACCTTTGTTGCCTTCGCGCGGGCTCTCGGTTTCGCCGCACGGCGGCGCGGTGCCCGCAATGGCGCCACCGGAATCGCCGACGGGTCGCGTTTTCCCTCGGCAACGTCGATCAGGAATTCCTGCGAACTAAATGGAGCCGTCTTCCCCTTGGTGTCCCCGTGAGTGTAATCCCCGCCACGCAGCAGGATGCGCGCCTTCACGTTGTCGGCCAGATACGCGGCTAGAATTTCATTCTTCACCCGGTCGCGCAGCAGCGGATCGCGCAGCGGAAACACCACCTCCACCCGTTCATGCAGATTGCGCGGCATCCAGTCGGCGCTGCCCAGGTAAATCTCCTCTTCGCCATTGTTCTGGAAGTAATAGATGCGGCTGTGTTCCAGGAAGCGGCCCACAATGCTTCGTACCGTAATTCGGTCGCTGATGCCGCGAAGGCCGGGATTCAGCGAGCAGATGCCCCGTACGATCAGGTCCACCTGCACTCCCGCCTCTGAGGCGCGATACAGTTCCTGCACCACGTTCTTGTCCAGTAGAGCATTCACCTTGGCGATGATCCTCGCCGGTTTGCCGGCCCGTGCGTGGTCAGCCTCCCGTGCAATCAGGTTCGCCACCCGCTCCGCCAAGTCCACCGGCGCAACCAGCAGAGGATTGTAGTTTGGCTGCTCCGAGTATGCGGTCAGAAAGTTAAAGACGTTGTGTACCGCAAACGTCATCTCCTGATTCGCCGTCAGCAGGCTCAGATCGGTGTAGAACGCCGCTGTACTCGGGTTGTAGTTTCCCGTCCCCAGGTGTGCATAACTTCGCATCACGCCGTCGGAATCCTTGCGTGCGATCAGGGTCAGCTTGCAATGCGTCTTCAATCCCACCAGCCCGTGGAAGACCTGTACTCCCGCGTCCTCCAGCTCGCGCGCCCACTTTATATTGGAAGCTTCGTCGAAGCGCGCCTTCACCTCCACCACCACCGTCACTTCCTTGCTTGCCGCCGCCTGTACCAGCGCCTCCACAATCGGCGAATTATCATTCGTGCGGTAGAGTGTCTGCTTAATCGAAAGCACCGCCGGGTCCTGGGCCGCCGCTTCGATGAATGAGACCACGCTGTTATAGCTGTCAAACGGATGGTGCAGCAGCACGTCGCGCTGCCGCAGCGCCGCCCAGATGTCGCGTGTCCCCTTGGGCAGCGACCACTCCCGTGGCTGGAAGGCCTTAAACTTCAACTCCGGACGATTCACCGCGCTGTACAGGTGCATCAGACGCGAAAGATTCACCGGCCCTTGCGTGCGATACACCTGCCAGTCCTGCAGCTCAAACACCGCTTGCAGGCGGGTAACAATGTCGGCGCTCGCGTCCGATTCAATCTCCAGCCGCACCGCGTCGCCCTTGCGCCGGTTGTGCAGCTCCGTGCGCACCGACTCCAGCACTGACCGCGACTCTTCTTCCTGCAGATAAAGATTGCTGTTGCGTGTGATGCGGAACGCGCCTTCGCTCAAGATCTCATAACCGCGATACATCTTTCCCGCGTGCAATCCCACTAGCTCGGCCAAGGCAATAAACGAATCGCCCTTGGAGTCCGGCAGCCGCACCAGTCTCGGCAGAGCTCTCGGCACCGTCACCACTCCCATGTAATTCACGTTAGCCGATCCCCGCCGTCGCCGCCGTAACAGCAGCGCCTGGCACAAAGCCTTATGAATCACCCTGGGAAACGGATGTGCCGGATCGACCGTCACCGGAGTCAGCAGAGCATCCAGCTCGTTGCGGCAGTAGTCGTCCACCACCTCGCGCTGCTCATCGTTCAGGTCTGCTAGTGAGTGTATCCGGATGCCGTGCTCGGCCAGTGCCGGCAGCAGTTTCTTGTTCAGGCAATCGTATTGTCTGCGCACGAATCCGTGCGTCGCCTCGGCCACCAACTCCTGCTCGTCCTGCGGAGTTAGTCCGTCGGGGCCCGGCTCAACCTGGCCTTCTTCCAGATGCTGCAGCAATCCAGCAATCCGAATCTCGAAGAATTCGTCCAGGTTGCTGGCCGTAATCGCCAAAAACTTCACCCGCTCCAGCAGCGGATTGCTCTCGTCTTCAGCCTCTTCCAACACTCGCCCGTTGAAGGCAAGCCAGGACAGACTTCGGTTCAGATAAAATTCCGGACTGTTCAGCGAACGCAAGGGCATAGCCAGCCAGTGTACCGCTAGACGCAAACCTTTTGCTATTAAAGCATTGTGAACGTTCCGCCTTGGAGCTGCCTTCATGGCCGGTGGCCCACATCCACCCTCTTTTGGCGAATGTGGGAAGCTCGGAACTGCCGTTACTGTTTGTGATGTTCGTGCCGCAGATAGGGTGAAGGATGTTTGTGCGGTACCCCACCGTGCAAATGCCGGTGCGAATGGATCAGGTTCGCCGATTCCAGCAGTCCGGTGTCGGCCAGCACCGCCGCCGGAGTTCCGTCGGCCACTACCGCCCCATGCTCCAGTACCACCGCGCGTTCTGCAATCTCTCCCAGTATTTCCAACTGGTGCGTCGCCGTAATAATCGTCTTCCGCCCGTCGTTCCAGCCTTCCAGCAGCTCGATCACTTGGCTCTGGCTGCGCGGGTCCAGCGCCGCCGTCGGCTCGTCCAGCAGCAGCACGTCCGGGTCCAGCACAATCACCGATGCAATTGCCACCCTCTTCTTTTCACCGCCCGAAAGCCGGTACGGCGCGCGATCCTTCAAGTGCTCTGCTCCAATCCAGGCCAGCGTCGTCTGCACCCGCTCCAGAATCTCCTCCCGGCCCCAACCCAGCTGCAACGGTCCAAACGCCACTTCGTCGAATACCGTCGGATTGAAAAGCTGAATGTCAGGGTTCTGGAAGACCAGTCCCACCCGCCGCCGGAAACTCATCGCGAATCCGTCGTCCTCCATCGCGGCCTCCGTCAGCGCCGCCCCACGAAAGCGCAGTGTACCCCGGCTGGCAAAGTAGAGCCCGTCCAGCAGCCGCAGCAGGGTGCTTTTCCCGCTGCCATTGGCGCCCAGCAGTGCAATCCGCTCCCCGGCACGCACCCTCAGAGTCAGTCCCTGCAAGGCCGCCACTTCCTCGTACGCATAGCCCACCGCCTCGGCTTCAAACTCAAGCGCCTCGGCCTTCAACTCGGGTTTTAGTTCTGGCTTTAACTCTGGTTCCAACTGTAACGTCCTCGAGAACCTTCCTGCATCCGCTCTTACCCTGCTGCCACTATCTTCCCGCTACCACTGCCGCTCCCACCGTTGCCGCAAAGCCGCAAATCGCAATGTAGTCCCATCCGTGCAGCCGGAAATCGTCCAGCAACCGCACCTCACCGCGAAATCCCCGCGCTCGCATTGCCAGGTAAACCTGGTTGCCCATCTCCAGAGTCTTGCTCAGCAGCACGCCGCCCGTATTCACCATCAATCGCCGCTGCTGATGCCCGCTCAGCCGCCCCACCACCCGGCTCTGCCGCGACTCAAACATCTGGTTCGCCGTCTCCGTTAACAGCACCACATAGCGATGCGTCATCGCCAGCAGCAATATCACCTCTACCGGAACCAGCAGTGTGCGCAACGCCTTCAGCAGATGCATCCACGGCGTGGTCAGCACCAGCAATGTGCTCAGTGTCACCGCCGTTTCCACTCGCACCATCAGCAGCAGCGCGCTATGTGCTCCCTGTGCCGTAATCGCCAGCCCCAGCGGCAGCTGGTACAACGCCTCGCCCGGAGTCAAAATCAGTGCTGGTGCCGCAATCATAAAGGTAAAGCCGAACGCCACCAGCCACACCCGTTTCGCCATCGACCACAAACTCAGCCGCGATGCCATCGCCAGCACAATGCTCAATCCAAACAGTGCAGCCATCACCGGCAACCTCCGAGAGAGCGCCGCCGCAACCACCAGCGCCAGCATTCCCACCAGCTTCACCCTCGGGTCCAGCGACTGCAACAGCCCGTGCTCGCGGGCCGTCTCCTCTGCCGCCAGTGTCTTGCCCAGCGCCTCAGTAAATCCGTGAACCGTCTTGGCGATCACTCCCGAGCTCATCACGCGCTCCCCCGTTTCGAGCCCGAATTTGCTCCAGCTCCGGCAGCCCCAGCTCCGGCAAAACGCATCGCGCGTTGCGCCAGCCACATGACTCCCAGGATCAATCCCACACCGAACATCGCCGACAGCAGATACCCGAACGCCGCGCTCTTTACAAAGTGTGGTGCATAAGCCGGCATCGGAGCCGTCCACATCTGCGCCAGCCTCGCCAGTCCCGCCGGTGCCACCACTGGCGCTGCCGCTTGCCCGCTGGCCGCCGCAATCTGCGCCCGCCCGGCGGAGTTCGCAAAATCACTCGGCGCCCATTCGCCCCACGCCGCCCCGCTCGCCACAATCCCCAATGGAGTCAGCAGCAAAACCACCGCCAACGTGCCCCACAAACCTCGCCCTGTAGCCGGAGCCCCAGCGCCTGCGGCTCCGGCGCTTTGCCCGCCAATCCCCACCAGCCCCGGCTCATTCCGTCGCAAATAGCTGAACAGCCCGGCGCTCATCACCGCCTCGGCTGCTCCCGCAATCGTCAGGTGCCCCACCATCATCGCCGGAATCGCAATTCTCAGCGGATAGGGTGCATAGAGCGGAGCACCGGTCGCATCGTGGAAAAGCATCGGCTGAATGCCGAACTCAATCGCCGCCAGTAGTGCCGAAAGGTTGATCGCCCCATATCCTGCCAGCGCCGCCGCCACCACTCTCCGTCGCGAATCCGCCGCCGCCCCCAGGCTCACCAGCCGGTAAATCCCCCACGCCGCAAACGAACCTGCAATCGCCATATTGAAGCAGTTCGCGCCCAGTGTGGTAATGCCGCCATCGCCAAAAAACAGCGCCTGTATCGTCAGTGCCAGCGAAATCGCCAGCAGTGAAGCCCATGGTCCCAGCACAATCGCTGCAATCCCCACTCCCACCGCGTGCCCTGTCGTTCCTCCCGGCAGCGGCAGGTTGAACATCATCGTCACAAAGGAGAATGCGGCGAACAGCGCCAGCAGCGGCAGCGTCCGGCCAAACAGCTTCTTGCGTGTGCGCCGCAGCGCCCCCCACCAGCATGGAGCGCTCGCCGCATACATCACGGCGCAGGTCGAAGGGCTCAGATATCCGTCCGGAATATGCAAGCGTGCGGCTCCTGGTGCTTCTCCGGATAATCTCGCTTCCGGATGATAAAGCTACTCGGCCTAGTGTACTGCCTGTTCGCAACCTGCCATCCCTCATCGCACATAAGAAAGCTCCCATTCTTTCCGGGAGCTTCCATGAGCTTTCGCGGTTTGAATCCTGTCTTCGTTCAATTCTCGTTCGACTTTATTTCTTCAACTGTATTTACTAACCGTATTTACCAACTACGCAGCGTACGGATCTTCCTCGCCTGGGTCGGGGATGCTCGACGGCGGATCGCTGGTCGGAAATGAATCCGCCAGTGTCTTGTCCAGAGCTTTTTCCTTTCGCTGCCGACGCTCATCCCCTGCTTCGCTCTGTGTCTCTGCCTGCTCTTCCGGATCGCGTCCAGAGCTGCTCTGCCTGTATTCATCGGGTGTGATCCCAATTCCTTCTATCCTCGCGCCTCTCATGGCTCCTCTTCTCGAACACAACTGCCTGCCTCGCAAACGCGCCTAATCGCGTTCTGCCGTGTCGGCTCTTGCAATTTTCGTGTGTCGTATAGGGTTGGGTGCAGGCGTAAGGCGCGTGCGTTTCTGCAAATCGCTATTTTGGATATCCGCCGTCGCAGCAGCTCTGCTCGTGCTGCGACAGTGCCACTTCAACCTTGCGAATGATCTCAGCGGGATGCATCGGCTTCTGCAGCAGTTCAAAGTGGAAGCCTTTTTCCTCGGCGGCGCGTAGCAGGTCCGGGACTCCGGCCTGTCCTGAGAACAGCAGCACCGCAACCTCTGGCAGGCTCTCTCGAATCTGCATTGCCATCGCCACTCCATCCAGCTCCGGCATTACCACGTCGCTCAAAACCAGCTTTGGAGCCAGCTTGCGCGCAGCATCCAATCCGAGCGCTCCGTTGTAGGCGGTGAACGCCTCATATCCCGCGCGGCGAAAAATTACCGACAGAGTATCGGCAATCGATCGTTCGTCGTCGACGATGAGAATGCGCGTTGCCATAGTGGACCTATTTTATCCAGTTTTGCCCTTAAGTAAACCAAAATCTCTAGCACAAACGGATAATGCCGAATAATCACTCTGAGCTACGTCCTTTTTCCTAATCCTGCACTTCCACACACCTCACTCAAGCTCCCGGCTCTCATGTCCGATAGTCACTGAGAACGGCATCACACGCCTAGGAGACGGGAATGGATCAAAGCACTCAGTCATCGAACGACACGGCCACCAACGCGCAACTGCTCCAACTTGTCAGCTTCAGTGTCGCTGCCGAGGAGTACGGACTCGACATCCTGCGTGTCCAGGAAATCATCCGCACCCAGCAGTTAACCCGCGTACCCAACTTGCCCGACTACGTCGAAGGCGTCATTAATTTGCGCGGCAAGGTCATCCCCATCGTCGCCCTGCGCCGCCGCCTCGGCCTTGAAGCGGTCCCCTCCGACAAGAACACCCGTATCGTCGTCGTCGAAGTCCACGGGCAAACCCTCGGCTTCATCGTCGATGCGGTTAGCGAGGTGCTGCGCATCCGCGCCGATACCGTCGAGTCAACTCCGCGTATCGGCACCGTCGAGCGCGAGTACATCTCCGGCGTCGGCAAACTCGAATCTCGCCTCCTGCTCATGCTCGACCTTGAGCGCCTCATGAACGAAGCCGAAATCGGCGCCACCGTGCAATAACCAGCCTGTCCGCAGCCGAAGTCGCATCTGGTGCCCCATTTCTGCCATCCTTTGGCAGAAGTGGGGTAGTTGATTTTGCTTTCGCCGTTGCTCCTGATCTTGCACCTGCAGTTGACCTTGCTCTTGCCCGTCTCGCACTTTCGTCCTCTCATGCCTTCGTGTTACCCTCCGGCCATCTCCTCACCGCCGGAGCCTATGAACCTCTCTCTTCTCGATTGGCTGGCCATCTTCGCCTATCTCGCCATCACCATCTTGCTCGGTTTCTACTTCCGCAAGCGCTCTTCCAAGAGTGTCGATGACTACTTCGTCTCCGGCCGCAACGTTAACTGGTGGCTCGCCGGAACCTCCATGGTCGCAACCACCTTTGCCGCCGACACTCCGCTCGTCGTCACCGGACTCGTCTACGCTCAGGGCATCAGTGGAAACTGGCTCTGGTGGGGATCGCTGCTCTCTGGCATGATGACCGTCTTCCTCTTCGCCCGCCTCTGGCGACGCAGCGGACTGCTCACCGACGTCCAGTTCGCCGAGATTCGCTACAGCGGACGCCCCGCAGCCTTTCTGCGCGGCTTCCGCGCCATCTATCTCGGACTGCTCATGAACTGCATCATCCTCGGATGGGTCACCAAGGCCATGACCAGCATCGTCGCCACCACTCTCGGCGGAACGCCCCTGCTCCTCAACGTTGGCCGCTGGGTCGCGCCTCTCGGAGGCCTCTGGGCTGCTCCTGATGGCGCCGCGCTTGCCATCTGCGTCTTCTTCCTCATCCCCTTCACCGGACTCTACGTCTCTCTCGGCGGCCTCTGGGGAGTTCTCTGGACCGATCTCTTTCAGTTCGTACTCAAGATGTCCATCGTCATCGCCATCGCCTTCTACGCCATCCGTGCCGTTGGCGGAGTCTCTGCCCTCATCTCCCGCCTCGGGTCAATGCAAAACGCAGCTATGCAGAATGCCCCGCATTCGCCCTCCACCGGCAATCCGCTCTCCTTCTTTCCTAATCTTTCCTCCGGCCTCACCACAGAAATGCTCTGGACCATCCCTGTCGCAACCTTCCTCGTCAACATCGGCTTGCAGTGGTGGGCCTTCTGGTATCCCGGGGCTGAGCCCGGTGGCGGCGGATACATCGCCCAGCGCATCTTCTCCGCCCGCGACGAGCGTCAGGGCCTGCTCTCTGTCCTCTGGTTCAACGTCGCCCACTACGCCATCCGTCCCTGGCCGTGGATTCTCACTGCCCTCTGCGTTATCGTCCTCTACCCTGGCCTCGCCCATCCTGAAACCGGATACATGCTGGTCATGAACCACTCCCTGCCGCACTCCATGCGCGGCCTCGCCATCGCCGGATTCCTCGCCGCCTTCATGTCCACCGTTGCCACCCAGCTCAACTGGGGAGCTTCCTACCTCGTCTCCGACTTCTATCGCCGCTTCCTGCGCCCAGCGCCTGCGGCCGGCAGCGGCGAAGCCGCGTTACCCGACTCTCACTACGTCATGGTCTCGCGCCTCGCCACCATCCTGCTCGTCATCGCCTCCGCCTGGGTCTCCGTCCATCTCGACTCCATCGCCAGCGGCTGGCAGGTCGTCATGGAGGTCGGTGCCGGAACCGGAGCCGTCTATCTCCTGCGCTGGTATTGGTGGCGCATCAACGCCTGGTCGGAAATCTCCGCCATGGCCTGCTCCCTCGCCGTCACCCTCACCCTAAACACACTCCATCCCTTCCACGGAGCCGCGCCCGTCCTCTTTGCCAAAACCGCCCTCACCACCACGGTCATCACCACCTTGGTCTGGCTCACCGTCACCCTCGTCACCCCCGCCGAGCCCCACGCCACTCTCGAAGCCTTTTACCGCCTCGTCCGCCCCGACGTCCGTGGCTGGCAACCCATCGCTGCTAAAATGGAAGCTGACCCTATCGTTCCCACCCGCGACCTCGGACGCAACCTCATCGCCTGGCTTCTCGGCTGCGCCATGGTCTACCTCTGCCTCTTCGGAACCGGCAAACTGCTGCTCCACCATCCCGCACAAGGATTCACCCTCCTCACTCTCTCCGCTCTCAGTGCCATCGCCCTCTATCGCAACTTCATCGCAGGATTTAACAACGAACCCGACACCGCCGCGAGACACTAAGTGACTTGGCAGACGAAATCGGATCGAACCGGCAATACACAGGTGGCCCACATCCGCCTTCCTTTGGCGAATGTGGGACCTTCACAAATGTGGGACCTTTAGAGGGTTTAAGCGGCTTTCGGCATCTGGCTATATTTCTTGATTGCTCTCTCAAATCCTGGCTGAGCCTTCTTCAAGTCGGCCAAGGTCATCGCCGGATGAAACTCCACTTTGGCGCCAAAGGCGAGGAACCATGGCTCAGCAAGCGCCGGAATCTCCGATTCGTCTTTGACGTCGCAGAAAATGAACCCCATCCGTTCTCCACGCTCCGCCGAAAAGTACGCGGCCTCCGGATGTATGTCGTTCAGGATCGACTCAATTGTCCTTCCCAAGCTGCCGTCCAGGACTCTCTGGTTGCCGGCCTCGGTTGGAATGGATACCTTCATCAAACAACGCATAGAATTTCTCCTCGTGATGGATCTGGGTCGCGCTGTTAGAGCGCACCCTCCATGCCCGAGTTGCCCGCCCAGCGCCCGCGGCCGGAGCCCAGCGCCCGCGGCCGGAGCGGCGGCTGTTGCCGCGTACCCGTCCGCGAAGCCAGTCGTTGTTGAGCGCGGACACAGGTGGCCCCACATCCGGCCTTCTTCTGGCGAATATGCGAGATAGAAATCCTCTTTTGAGTTGTTGTAAATTCGTTCTTAGATGACCCTTTCGCCCGACTCCGCCGAGATCCTCATTCGCGCATTTCGCCCCGGCGACGAGCTTGCCTTCCGCCTGCTCAACGAAGCCTGGATCACCCGTTTCTTCGAGTTGGAAGAGAAGGACCGCCTGACCCTCGGCGATCCGCAGAAATACATTCTCCGGCCCGGCGGCCAGATCCTTTTTGCCCAACGCGCCGCCGATCTCATCGGCTGCTGCGCTCTCATGCGCCACTCGCCAGATTCCTTCGAACTCGCCAAGATGGCCGTTGCCGAATCCGCTCAGCGCCAGGGCATCGGCAATCTGCTCATGCAGGCCGCCATCGACCTTGCGCGCGATCTAGGTGCTCGCCGCCTCTATCTCGAAACCAACTCCAAGCTCGCGCCTGCTCTTCGCCTCTACCACCGCTTTGGCTTCCGCGACATCCCCGCCGAAGCGCTTCCACCCTCGCCCTACGCCCGCGCCGATGTCCGCATGGAACTACTGCTCCAATAACAGGTGGCCCACATCCGCCCCGCTGTTGGGCGAATGTGGGATCTGTCCTTGGCGGTTGCCGAACTCACCTCTTCGCTCTCCGCCTCACCGTCTCCCGCTCCTCCGGCTCAAACACCGCGCGATGCTTTGGGTCGGCCGCCATGCTCCGGCAGACGTTCAAAAACGCCAACCCTGCGTGTGACACTGTCGCCCCCTTGCGAGTCACCAGCCGCAGTGTCCGTTCCAGCTTCAGCTCGTTCACCGTAATCGCCACCAGATCGCCGCGTTGCAACTCACCTTCCACGCACATTCTCGGCACCAGAGCCACCCCGTTGCCCATGCGCACAAACTCCTTGATGCTCGACAGCGTTGGCAGTTCCACGTCCATGTGCAGCGTCGTATGGTTTTTCTTGAACGCCTCGATCACCTTGATTCGCAGCGGCGAAGTCACATTGTGCGCCACAAACGACTCTGCTCCCAGATCGCGAATGCTCACCTTCTCCGCTGCCGCCAGCGAATGTCCCGGATAGACCACAAACACCAGCTCATCGCGATAAAAAATCGTCGAGCTCAACTGCTCATCCTCCGGCTTAAAGGACAGCACGCCAAACTCCACTTGGTGCGTCAGAATCAGCCTCGACACATCTCCTGACAGTGTTCTCTGCACCAGAATCTTGATCGACGGATGCATCCGGTGATACATGTGCAACGTCGGCAGCAGGCACAACGAGGTGAACTCATTTGCCGCCACCGTCAGCTTGCCTTCGTGCAAACTGCGCAGCTCCGTGATCGCCTCGCGTGCCCGCTCCCGCAGATTCAGCAGCTCCTCGGCATATTCCAGCAAGACTTTTCCCGCCGCCGTCAGCGTGCCATCCCTCGAGGAGCGTTCAAACACCTTCTCCCCCAGCGTATCCTCCAGCTTGCCTATGGTCTGGCTCACCGCTGACTGCGTGCGATGCAATCGCAATGCTGCCCTTGAAAAGCTGTGCTCCTGCGCTACTGCGGCAAAGGCCTCTAGTTGATACAGGTCCATGATTAGCCATCCGGGATTAAAAAGTAGGATTGCTTATTAAATCATATATTCTTATGCACGCAAAAAGAAAAGTAGTTTGACTAATGTCATTTTGCCCTCCAAAGTAAATCTATGGAAACCGGCGTAGTCGTCCCTTCCGAGCAAGTTCTCATCTTCGACACCACTCTGCGCGACGGCGAGCAATCCCCCGGCTGCAGCATGAACACCGATGAAAAGCTAGCCGTGGCTCACCAGCTTCAGCGTCTCGGCGTGGACATTATCGAGGCGGGCTTTCCCATCGCCTCCAGTGGTGACTTCGAAGCCGTGCATCGCATCGCCAGTGAAATTCGCGGACCCCGCATTGCCGCCCTTGCTCGCTGTGTCCGCAACGACATTGAAGTCGCTGCCCAGGCGCTCAAGGGAGCCTCGCGCCCGCGCATCCACACTTTCCTCGCCACCAGTGACATTCATCTCGCCTTCAAGCTCAAAATCTCCCGCCAGGAAGCATTGCGAACCACTCGCGAGTGTGTTGCCCACGCCCGTTCGCTCTGCGACGACATCGAGTTCTCGCCCGAGGACGCAACCCGCTCCGATCCCGATTTTCTCTGTGAAGTCCTTCAGGCAGCCGTCGATTCCGGTGCCACCACCCTCAATATTCCAGACACCGTCGGCTACACCATGCCCGACGAGTACTCTCGCCTCATCCACAAGATTCGCCAGACCGTCCACGGCGACAACCTCGTCATCTCCTCGCACTGCCACAACGATCTCGGCATGGCCGTCGCCAACTCTCTTGCCGCTGTCGCCGCCGGAGCCCGCCAGGTCGAGTGCACCATCAACGGCATCGGCGAGCGCGCCGGAAATGCCGCCGTCGAAGAACTGGTCATGGCAATCCATGTCCGCCCAGACGTTTATCCCTACTCCTGCTCCATCGACCGCACCCAGCTCTACGCCGCCAGCCAGATGCTCTCTCGCACCCTCGGCTTCAATGTGCAACCCAACAAAGCCATCGTCGGACGCAACGCCTTCGCCCACGAGGCTGGCATTCACCAGCACGGCGTGCTCTCCAACCCGCTCTGCTATGAAATCATGACCCCCGAATCCGTCGGCATGCCTGCCGATCGCATTGTCCTGGGCAAGCACTCTGGCCGCCACGCCCTTATGCATCGCTTCACCGAGCTCGGCTTGAACGTTGCAGGTGATGAAATCGATCCGCTCTACGCCAAGTTCACCCACTTGGCCGATCGCAAGAAAAAGGTTTACGATCAGGACTTGATCTCGATGGTCATCACCCATCGCGGTCCACTCGGCCATTCGCCAAATCGATTGGTGGCACAGCAAAGATGAAGTTGAATATAGCGGTTCTCCCCGGGGATGGAGTTGGACCTGAGGTCACACGCGAAGCCGTGCGTGTCCTGCGTGCAATCTCTGAATTCCGTAGCTACGATTTTCGCTTTGAAGAGTCGCCCATTGGTGGCGGCGCATCGGTCGAGTTCGGCTCGCCCTGTCCGCCTCAAACCATGGAGCGTTGCCTGGCCGCCGATGCCGTCCTGCTCGGTGCCGTCGGTGGTCCGCAGTTCAATTCGCTGCCCAATGACCGCCGTCCTGAGGCTGGTCTCCTTGCCCTGCGTCTGGAGCTTGGCTGCTTCGCCAACCTGCGTCCCGCTATCGCCTATGAACCCATAGCCGATTGCTCTCCGCTCCGTCCCGAGCGCATTGCTGGTGCCAACATCCTCCTCGTTCGGGAGCTCCTGGGCGGACTCTACTTCGGCGAGCCTCGCGCCATTGCCCCTGACGGCAAGAGCGCCTGGAACACCATGCGCTACACCGAACATGAAATCGAGCGTGTTGCTCGCATCGCCTTCCAGCTCGCTCAGAGCCGCCGCAAGAAGCTTGTCTCCGTCGATAAGGTGAATGTGCTGGAAACCTCGCGCCTCTGGCGTCAGGTAGTCACTCGCCTCGCCGCCGAATTTCCCGAGGTCTCGCTCGAGCACGCTCTGGTTGATTCCTTCGCCATGAACGTCATCTCTAACCCGACCCAGTACGATGTCGTGCTCACTGAAAATCTCTTCGGAGACATTCTCTCTGACGAGACGGCCGTCATCTCCGGATCGCTCGGCATGTTGCCCTCCGCCAGCATCGGTGGCAAGGTCGATCTCTACGAGCCCATCCATGGCTCCGCCCCTGACATTGCAGGCAAGGGAATTGCCAATCCCATCGGTGCCATCGCCTCGGCTGCCATGTTGCTTCGCCACACTGCTAAGCTCCACGCCGAAGCCGCCAGTATCGAACTCGCCATCGAGCAGGTACTCAAATCCGGCATGAGAACTGCTGATCTGCTGCCGCCTGCCCAGCGTAGCAGCGCCAGCAGCACTGAAGAAATTGGCAAGCGCATCGCCGGGCTTGCGGTTTGGGCGCTGAATTCAAACGCGGCACACTTCGCCGTCTGAGGGTTTTCCGTTGACTACCAATCCTGTTTCCCCTGTTGTTAAGGACGCCCCCCGCAGCCTCTTCGCCAAGCTCTGGGATTCCCATGTCGTCTGGCATGAGGAGCCGCAGCCCGCTCTTCTCTACATCGATCTCCATCTCGTGCATGAGGTGACCACCCCCCAGGCCTTCGAAGGACTTCGCCTGGCTGGCCGCAAGGTGCGCCGTCCCGATCTCACCTTCGGCACCGTCGATCACAACATTCCCACCACCACTGCCGAGCGCTTCACCATACTCGATCCCATCTCTGCTCAGCAGGTCGCCACTTTGCGCCAGAACTGCGCCGAGTTCGGTGTGCCGCTTGCCGACGTTGGTTCGGCGGAGCAGGGAATTGTGCACGTCATCGGCCCTGAACGTGGACTCACCCTCCCCGGCAAAACCATCGTCTGCGGAGACAGCCACACCAGCACCCACGGCGCCTTCGGAGCGCTCGCCATCGGTATCGGAACCAGCGAAGTCGAGCACGTTCTCGCCACTCAGACTCTTCAGCAGAAGCGCCCTAAATCGATGCTCGTCAATGTAATCGGCGATCTTCCTCCCGGCGTCACCGCCAAAGATCTCGCTCTCGGCATCATCCATCAGATCGGCACCGACGGCGGCACGGGTCACGCCATCGAATACGCTGGCCCCGCCATCCGCGCGCTCTCCATGGACGGACGCATGACTCTCTGCAACATGGCCATTGAGAGTGGTGCCCGCGCCGGCATGGTCGCTCCCGACGAAACCACTTACGCCTACGTCAAGGGCCGCGCCCACGCTCCCAAGGGCGAGCACTGGGATAAGGCCGTCGCCTACTGGCGCACCCTCCCCACCGATCCCGGCGCGCACTTTGATCGTGTCGTGGACTTCGATGCCTCCACCTTGCAGCCCTGGGTTACCTGGGGCACCTCGCCCGGAATGTCCGCGCCCGTCACGGGCCGCGCTCCGCGTCCTGAGGAAGGCAAGAACGAGATCGAGAAGCTTGCCATCGCCAAAGCTCTTGAGTACATGGGCATCGCTCCCGGCGAAGCTCTCACCGCACTCGCCGTTGACCGCGTCTTCGTCGGCTCCTGCACCAACGGACGCCTCGAAGATCTCCGCAACGCCGCCCGGGTTCTCAAGGGACACAAAGTCAGCTCCAAGGTTCAAATGCTCGTCGTCCCCGGTTCTGAGGCGGTCAAGAAACTCGCCGAGGGCGAAGGTCTCGACCGCATCTTCCGCGAGGCCGGAGCCGAATGGCGCGAACCCGGCTGTTCCATGTGCCTCGGCATGAATCCCGATATTCTCCTGCCCGGTGAGCGTTGTGCCTCCACCAGCAACCGCAACTTCGAGGGCCGTCAGGGACGCGCTGGACGCACTCACCTCGTCAGCCCCGCCATGGCCGCCGCCGCCGCCGTCGCCGGACACTTTACCGATGTCCGCAACTGGGATTACAAGGAGTAGCTTCGATGCAGCCAATGCACACTCATCGCGGACAGGTCATTCCACTCGACCTCGCCAACATCGATACCGATCAGATCAT
>Ga0181520_10000546_pt1 | contig 81808 bp, 72 predicted proteins | sample PEATcosm2014_Bin_29_FD_132451 | JGI IMG/M metagenome (GOLD analysis project Ga0181520, IMG submission 132451) | Peatland microbial communities from MTU Mesocosm Facility, Houghton, MI, USA - PEATcosm2014_Bin02_30_metaG | ecosystem: Environmental > Terrestrial > Soil > Wetlands > Peat | place... | reverse complement strand
TTTGCCCTTGCCTACGGCTACATCGCCGCCTATAACAATCGCACCTAAGCCCTGATGATCGCCATCCTGGACGTCCTCCAGTCCATCCCGGTGCTCAGCTTCCTGCCCGGCGTCATGCTGGCCATGTTCGCTTTGATCCCCACTCGCCAGCTCGGCCTCGAACTCGGCTACATCATCCTCATCTTCACCGGCCAGGTCTGGAACATGGCCTTCAGCTTCTACTCTTCGCTCAAAGCCATTCCCCGCGAGCTCCGGGAAGCCACCCGCATCTTCGGCTTCAGCCCTGGCAGCGCTTCTTCCAGCTAGAGCTGCCCTTCAGCACCATCGGTCTGGTCTGGAATTCCATGGTCTCCGTCGCCCAGGGCTGGTTCTTCCTCATGCTCTGTGAGATGTTCGTCCTCAACAAGCGCGACTTCCGCCTTCCCGGCCTCGGCTCCTACCTGCAAACCGCCGCCAACAACGGAGATACCCAGGCCATGGTCTGGGGCCTCGCCGCGCTCGTCGGAGTTATCGTCCTGCTCGACCAGCTTCTCTGGCGACCCCTGATTATCTGGTCCGATAAGTTCAAGTTCGAGCAGGTGGAATCCACCGCTCCACCCCGTTCGCCGCTGCTTGCCCTGCTCTCCAATTCCACCGTGCTCCGCACCGTCCGCCAGCGCGTCATGGAGCCGCTCTCCGAACGCCTCGTAACCTACCTCGCCCAGGGACACCCCACGCTTGGCCGATGCCCCACACCTGCCGCCGCCGGCCAAAGTGGCCCTTCCGCGAATTTAGCCCTGGACACCGAGGCGGACACTGGTGCCCCACATATGCCGCAGTCAGCCAATGTGGGTTCACCAGCCAATGTGGGTTCGTTCGCCGCGCGCTCCGCTCGTACTCTCGGTACCCTCGCCGTCGCTGCCCTCGGCCTGCTCGCCCTCTACGCCATAGTCAAAGCCATTCTCGTGCTCTCCACCGTCTCCCACGCCGAACTCACCCTCACCTTGCGCTCGGCGGCCGCCACCCTGCTCCGCGTCACTCTCTCCCTGCTCATCGCCCTTGCCTGGACCGTCCCGGTCGGAGTCGCCATCGGCTTCCACCCGCGCCTGGCCCGTTACGCCCAACCCATCGCCCAGATTGCCGCCTCGGTCCCGGCCACTGCCCTGTTCCCCATCCTGCTCCTCGCACTCATAAGAATGGGCGGAGGCATCAACACCGCTTCCATTCTCCTCATGCTCCTCGGAACCCAGTGGTACATCCTCTTCAACGTCATCGCCGGAGCCCTGGCCATCCCCAGCGACCTGCGCGATGTCTCCAGCATCTTCCGCTTCAACCTCCGCGAGCGTTGGATGACCGTCATCCTCCCCGGCATCTTCCCCTACCTCATCACCGGCCTCGTCACCGCCTCCGGAGGCGCCTGGAACGCCAGCATTGTCGCCGAGTATTTCCGCCTCCAGGACCACACCTATTCGACCCTCGGCCTCGGTGCCCAGATCAACCGCGCCACTGACACCGGCAGCCAGAGCCTGCTCCTGCTCTCCACCGTCATCATGGCGGCCATGGTCGTCACCATCAACCGCCTCCTCTGGAAGCCCCTCTTCCGCCTTTGCGAGAGCCGCTACCGCCTCGACGCCTGATCTGATCCTGCTTCGTCTCTGCCTGTTTTTGCCTCTGGCTTGCTCCTGCTTTGTTTGTCTTTGATTTGGGGGTGTCATCCTGAACGAAGTGAAGGACCCCTACGCCGTCCAAGTCTCCCGTGCAGCCTCCAAGCCTTTCAACCAGCGATCGATTCTTCTTCTCCTGGCTACCTGATCCCATCATCGGCGACCCAGCAACCCATCCGGCGCTTTCCCCTGCTTCGCCCCCCACGTCTGATAAAACCCAATATAGGCGTAGTTCTCGGTCTGCCCAACTACCGAATGTCCATAGGCAAAAAGCAGTTGCCACCCCGGTTTCTTGAAGTGGTAATACCCGCCCAGGTCCACCATGGTCGAGGACTCCGTCTGGGGCGTCGCGAACCCTTCCTTCTGGTGAAAGAAAACCTCGCTTCCCAGCGTCCACTTCTTGCCCAGATCCCGTTGCGCCAGCCATCCCGTATAGAAGAAGTTGCGATACTGATCCTGCGGCACCACTTCGTACCCGGCTCCGCCATACGCGGTCCATTTCCCCCAGCTCTTCTGCATCCAGACCGGCAGCTTATACCAGACCTTCCCCACGCCCAGCCCCTTGCTGTAGCTCCCGGTCGGCAGTTCCACCATGGGGAACGATCCAATCTGCGGACGCCGCTTCGTCTCCTGCACAAACCGGTACTTCACCCCCACCTCCGTATCGGTTAAACCGTAGGCGCTGGGTCCCACTCCGCCCGGCAGATAGATCGGATTGTTCGAAGGAATGACTGCTCCGAAGGGCAATATCACATGGATCTGTAGATTAGGAGCCGCGCCCCAGTTGAACTCAAATGCCGGCCCGGTCGGATCGGTTTCCACCGGCGTGCTGGACACGGTGCCGAATTGATAAAACTCATAATGCCGGAAATCCACCGGCTCCGGATCGTCGGTCTGAAACGGAGGTCCCGCCCACAGCTCCGTCCCCGTCAGCAGTATCAGCAGCCAAAGAATCCCCTTCAGGCAGTTGCGGCCAGCGTCCATGCGCGCTCCCTTGAGGGCAGTCTTACGTCGTCACCCCAGGCGTGCCCAACCCGAAGATCTCTCCTTTTTGGATGCGTCCTGTCCCATCAGAAATGTCACCAGCCAGGCGTCACCAATCAGCGATAGGGCGCACGGCGGGTGACATGCGGTTTCAGAACGTTGTACAGCCAGTCGGCCGAGATACCCTCTTCCATGGCAACGCACAGCTTGCCGCGAAGGCCGTCGATGAAATCCAGAATGGTGGAAGCGCGAGTCTCTACCACCGACTCCATAATCAGCTTGCCACTCTCGTCGCGAACCGCGCTCGTCATAAGAAGGGTGCTCCTTTGGTAGGTGAGTTTCGACGCTCACAACCTACTCCAAAGGGGCGCCCTTTCATAATGCGTGATCTTTCGACAGCTAATGCTGGAACAAGTGTTGAATCCGGCCAGCCCAAATGATCGCCAGAGATACAGCGAGAAACAGGAACCCAATCAGCACACCTGCGGCCCCGGCGATGTTTCTTTTTCGTCAGCCGTCCACTGTGATTCGATTTCCTCTTGGCGGCGGGCTAGAATGCTTCGATGCTGATATCCGAGATCGATGGGCAGGGCCTCAAGCAGTTCGTGGAACTTGGCACTGCATTTCTGCTCTCCGCTGCCATTGGGTTGGAACGTGAACTTCGTCACAAGAGCGCAGGACTCCGTACCTATACGATTGTTGGCACCACCGCGGCGCTTTTTCTGCTGATCTCGAAGTACGGCTTTACGAATGTTCTTATTGAAGGACGAATTGTTCTCGATCCCTCTCGTGTTGCTGCGCAGATCGTTACTGGCATCGGCTTCATTGGCGCCGGTCTCATCTTTTTGCGGGAAGACAAGGTGCAAGGGCTTACGACCGCGGCCACTGTCTGGCTCGTTACAGGAGTGGGCATGGCCTGTGGGGCGGGGCTGCTGCTACTCGCACTGTTTGTCACATTCACCTACTTTATCGTGGCATTTGGATTTCCTCTGATCCTGCGCCACCTTCCTGATACCCCCAATACCACCGAAACAGACCGACGATAAGGTGCATGACCAGAATGGTCGGCAGGACGAGTCATATCCCTACCTTGGCGGAAGAGAAAACGCAGGCGGCAAATGCCTTCGGCTGATTTCCTAACGCGCAGACATACCAAGGCCAGAACGGTTTAAGTTCCGCAGAGCGGAGGCCCACATTCCCCCGTGATCCGGCTACCGAGCGAAAACAGATGGGATGAGAAGAGCCGGTCTCCAGCGGGATGCGTTAAGCTCCCAAGTTATCGACGTGCTCGAGGGCACAAGGAGGAGACCGGCCGTGAAAAAGCTTACCACCAAGGGAATATGTCGGAATGGAAAAGTGCAAGCTGAGCAATTGACCATTGGGCTCGATCTGGGGGATCGGTCAAGTTTCTACTGTGTTCTCAATGGAGCTGGCGAGGTGGTTGCCGAGCAGAAGGTTATCACCAACCCGGAGGCGATGAAGAAGAGCTTCGGGAAGATGCCGCGGAGCCGCGTTGCAATGGAGACCGGCACGCATTCGCCTTGGGTAAGTCGACTTCTCGCCGATCTGGGGCATGAGGTGATCGTGGCGCATGCACGCAACGTCCGGCTCATCGGGGAGAGCCGTCGGAAAGATGACCGGTCGAGAAACTCGCAAAACAGAGCTATCCGGAAGTCGCACTGCTCAAGCAGGTCAAGGGTGTGGGAACGTTGATTGCCTTGACCTACATCCTGACGCTGGAAGACCCGAAGCGCTTTCGAAAGAGTCGTGATGCGGGCTGCTACGTGGGATTGCAACCGGGTAGAAGAAACTCCGGACAGAGTGAACCTCAACTGCATATCACCAGGGAGGGAGATTCCTATCTGCGGATGGTTTTGGTGCAAGGAGCGCACCACATCCTAGGACCGTTTGGAGAGGACTCCGATCTTCGGCGGTGGGGACTGAAGCTGGCCGAGCGTGGAGGTAAAAACGCAAAGAAACGAGCAATCATCGCGGTGGCACGCAAGCTGGCAGTATTACTACATCATCTCTGGATCAGTGGTGAAGAGTATCAACCGCTTCATAACACGCAAAAGCAAACGCTTGCAGCGGCATAGTTTAGGAAGGCTTGAGTACACGATAGCTAAAACGCCGAGTTCCGGCGACTGCGCCTTGGCCTGGACCACTTCGCATCCCTGATGCAAGAGAGGTCGCCAAACAGATGGCAGCGCCGACTGAGCCGAGGACACCCAATGTGCACCGAGCGCATGAGTCGCTCAACAAGAGTGCGGATGGAAGCGTCACGACAGCTTAAGCTCGGCACGGTACAGAAAAAGAAACAGGTCAGGGAAGGAGAATGTCTGATGTTTCCTTTGCCCGGAGAGTCAAGCTATGGCTGGCTGCAGCAGCCGTCAAGGCTCAAGATGAACTCGCTGCGCTCGGCCTTGACTGCCGCCTCGCCAGCCACAAATACACCCGCTATCCGGGCAAAGGAAAAATCAAATATGGACTTACAAAACCACATATACCTTGACACCGACCGGCCTTCTCATGGAAGACCAAGTATCCACCTATCTCAAATCGGGAGCAGCTAGCTTTTGGGCAAAATCCGCCTTTGCCGGAGATGGCTGACCAACCCGCCAATGTCTTCGCCATCATAAGTAAACTAGTAATTCGACCCCCCAAAAAGTTGTCTACCCTGCCAATCCCTCTCTTCTAGTTGCACCATTCCTGATGCATTCATTCGCAATTCCCCCTCTCCCAAACGTCCCCGTTTACCCGCGCTTGCGCTCCAAACTGCGATGTTTTCATCGCAAAACATCCCATTGTGCATCGTTGTCAAGTAAAAACTTCTGACAATTCCTTCCAATCAACTGATTCCACACAAGTTATAGTTTGACGTCAACCGAGGGAATCGCCCATTGGAATTGTTATCCTGAAAAGTAGGGAATAGATCGCTGCCGAAAGGAACCGCCGTGTCTCAGACTTTGAACTTCAACCTTGAAACTATGAAACCTTGAAACATTGCTTACCCTTAACTATCATGCTTTCAAATTTTTAGCAGGAAATATAGGGGGAGGGTAGCCGCCCCAAAATCATCGATTGCACCGGGAGAGCCCGGATTCGCATCAAAACCGCATCACTCAAAGGTTTCCGCATGAAAAGCTTCGCCGTGCAGTGTCTGTTAGTCGTCGCACTCTTTACTGTTCCGGCGAGCGCCGTTGTCTGTAATGTGGATTCTGGCTATCGCCAGATGTATAACCTTGATTTTCCAGCGGCTCATCAGACTTTCCTATCGTGTGAGACGCAGCGGCAAAGCGATCCGCTTCCTCATGTCTCCAACGCCGCAGCCTATCTTTTCTCCGAGTTCGACCGCCTTCACATTCTCGAAGTCGAACTCTTCACCGATGATTCCCGCTTCGACGCGCGCGCCAAATCCAAGCCCGATCCGGCGGTGCGCGACGCGTTCATGGCCGAGCTTGCGCAGGTAGAAAGCTTGACTCAGCCGGTTCTCGCCGCCAACCCGAACGACCGCGACGCTCTCCTCGCGCAGGTGCTTTCCAATGGATTGCGCTGTGATTATGCGGCCATGATCGAGAAGCGCAACCTCGCCAGCCTTGGCTACATGAAGACCTCGCGCCGACTCGCCCAGCATCTGCTGCAACTCGACCCGTCCTGTTACGACGCATATCTGGCGGTCGGAGTGGAAAACTACCTCCTCGGAATCAACCCTGCGCCAGTGCGCTGGTTCCTGCATCTCGGAGGAGCGGAAACCGATAAGGATGCAGGTGTCGATCGGCTTCGGCTGACCGCCGCACACGGACGCTATCTCGCCCCCTTTGCCCGCCTGCTGCTCGCCGTTGCCGCCCTCCGCAACCACGATCGCACCACTGCCAGATCCCTGCTCGCAGGTCTCAGCCGCGACTTCCCCAACAACCAACTCTACGGCCGCGAACTCGCGCGAATCCCACAGTAGAATGCCTCCAGAATCATTGCTCTTCCCTTACCAGCGCAACAATACTAGCTCTGCGCAGAATCCTGGACCCATAGCCGCCAGAATCGAGTAGCTTCCTGCGGGCGGACGCCGCTCGCGCACATACGTCTCCAGTACCACCAGCACCGACGCCGACGAGAGGTTTCCCACATTGCGCAAGGCTTCCCAAGAGGCATCCAGCGCACCTTTCGGCAGATGTAATGCCTCCGCCGTTGCCGCCAGAACCTTGGGACCGCCCGTATGCATGATCCAGCTATGAATGTCGGCCTTCGTCAACCGGTTGCACTCCAGAAAATTGTCCACATCCGTTGCCAGATGTTGATAAACCATCTCCGGAACGCTTGGCGAAAGGACGATACGAAATCCTTTTTCGGAGATGTCCCATCCCATCACCTCCTCGGTGTTGGGATAAAACGAGGAGCACGACGCCAGCACCTGCGGGCCACTGCTCTTTAATTCCGCTCCGGCCACAATCACTGCGGCGGCGCCGTCTCCGAACAGCGCGGAGGAAATCAGATTCGCTACCGACAAGTCGTCTCGTTGCCAGGTCAGCGAACACAGTTCCACCGCGATCAAGGCAGCGGCCTGATCCGGAAACGCGCGAACGTAATCGGCGGCGCGTGCGATTCCCGCGGCACCGGCAACACAGCCCAGTCCAAAGATCGGAATTCGTTTTACATTCAGCGGAAGCTTGATCCGATTCATCAGACGAGCTTCAATGGAAGGACTGGCGATGCCCGTAACCGAAACAAAAAAGATCGCGCCGATGTTGGCCAGTTCCAGCCCTGCGGATTGAACCGCCCCGAGCAAAGCCTCCTCGGCCAACTCCTCGGCGGCTCGAATCCACTCATTGTTGGCCTTGCCCCACGTGTCCATCGGCAGATAGCCATCCAGTGGAAGCACAAAATGCCGGCGATCCACGCCCACGCGGGACATCATGCGACTTAGAATTCCCGGGTTCGGAACTTTGTCGTCCCACTGCGACTTTAGCGCCTCCGCCACTTCTCTCTGCGTAAAGCAATATTTGGGAAACGCCGTCGCTATCCCGCTGATTCGCATTCTTTATTCGCCTTGCAAGCCGGATTTGTTTTTGCAGTAAGGCTCATTTCTAGAAGTATAGTCGCCCGCATCCCGAAGCCATCGCGTAAGCTCTTTCCGGCCCTACCTAAAGCAACACTTGATACAAGAAAACCTGTCATCGTCACCCGGCGATTTACCCTGGAACTTACAACCGTACATCATACTTCGAACTGCCTGTTTTCAGCACAGCTCCGAAGCGCGGTTGTTATCCAACCTGCGCAATCAACAATGGTTTTCCATCTTCGGGGAGCGGACGAGAAATCCAGTCTCATGTAGGAACATTCACTTTCGTCAGCCTCGCCACCCATGGAGATCCGGAGCGAAGGGCAGTGGTACTTCGTCATCAGCGATGCACTTGCCTCCGTGTGCATACGCCCGGCGAACCCTGGGCGGTTCGCTCCTTCGAATACTCAGCTAATCGATTCGGAGAGCTGAGGCGGCGGACGATCACGCCGCACGCCTCAGGCAGGTCGCGCTGGTTAACGTTTACGTGCGATGAAACTGAATGACTTGCCGGGAACCCGTACCTTCCGGCGCGTGCACTTCTGGAAACAAGCGGTGTTGTTCCAGGGTGTCGATCAATATATCGATCAGCGACATGACGATCTCGGGACGATGTCGAGCTTCTTCCACAAGGTGTTTGGAGCAGATCGCCCGTCCTTCCCAGTCCGGTAGCCCGGCCTCGTCAATGCTGCTGTAAAGCTGGTAACGGCCATCGTTTGGACATTTCTCTTTGTGACATTTGTTAGCGTATTTCTTGTGCACATCAGGAAGATTGATTGCGACCAGATTAAACATGTTTGTTCCCCTCTTAATTTTTCTTTCTTCCGCGGATCTTTTCTTCTACCAAGCCTGTTGCTAGTTGCGCCGTCAGCACCGCCGGTTCAGGCCGGATGACGCCGCCCAACCCCATCAACGTTCCTTGAAAAATCTGCATGAGTTCCTCGTCGTTCAGCGACGATTTTTTGAGAACTGAGCGCTGCCGGATTGCGGGCAGCATCTGATTGGCAACACTCCGGGTCGTCATCACTCCAAGCCGCGAGAGAACCCGCAACACGCTCTCCGAGCCCGAGTGCCGCCCGATGACAAACTCCGGCGTCAGTCGCCCCAGCTCCGCGGCCGAAAACGGCTCGAAGCTCTGCCGGTCTTTCAGCAAGGAATGGCAGTGAATTCCCGACTCGTGCTGAAAAATCGCTTCTCCGGTGATGGGCTGACTTGCGGGAATCGCTCGCCCGGCGGCCCGTGCAACCAGCTCGCACAGACTCTGTATGGCGCGGCAATCGATTCCGGAGGTCAACCCCAGTGAGTGTCGCATCGCCATCGCGACCTGCTCCAGCGCGGCATTGCCGGCGCGCTCACCCACTCCCGTAATTGTGGCACTAATGCTTCCGGCTCCGGCCTGTATCGCCGCAATCGCATTCGCCGTTGCCATGCCGAGATCGTTGTGCCCGTGAAATTCAACCACCGCTTCTCCGGCATACTCCACCAACGCCGCAATGGCCGATGCGGTTTGTAATGAGTTCCAGATACCAACCGTGTCGGCAATGCGAATCCGATGCACTCCCAGGCAAGTCGCGGCGTCCACAAACTCCCGCAGGAATCCCGGCGCGGTGCGGGTCGCATCCTGCGCGCCGATGGAGACCCATGCAAAACGCTCGCTCGCATAGTCCACAATTCTCTGCAACTCCCCCATCGCCCATTCTTGCGTCTTACCAATCGAGCCAAGCTGAATCGCCGAAGTCGGAAACGCAATATGGATCGAGTCGAGTCCGCAGTTGGCGGTGGCATCCACGTCGGCCTCGCGAGCTCGGCTCCAGCCGGTCAGCCGCACCGGGAGTCCAAGCCCACCGATGCTGCGGATGTCATCGCTCTCGTCTTCGCCCATTGCTGCAATGCCGCATTCCAGCTCGGGCACCCCCGCATCGCTGAGTGCTCGTGCGATGGCAAGCTTCTCTTCACGACTGAACGCAACGCCGGGTGCTTGTTCCCCGTCGCGCAACGTGCAGTCGATGATTCGCACCTTCGACTCGCTCATCCTGATTCCCTCGGCGGCTGCAGCTTCCAGCCCGCGTCTACCTCTCAGGCCAGCAGTAAATCGGTCGCTTCCTTGCCCTCTTTCAGCGCGTCCAGAATCTCGTCGATCTTTTCTTCATTCACCTCACCGTACCAGGAGCCTGCAGGATAGACGACCATCAGCGGGCCATTTTCGCAGCGGTTCATGCAGCCCGTGCTGGAGACCATCACGTCTTCCATATCCCGGTCGCTCAGCTCCGTCTCAATGTATGGCAGCAGGGCCGCGGAATCCTTCTTATGACACATGCCCTTGCTCTCCCCCTTAACCCGGAAGCTAGCGCAAACTAGAATGTGGTGCGTCGGTTTCTGCATCGATCATCTCCTTGGTTTCTATTCCTGATTTCTAATGCTGACGTTTATTCCTTGGTATAAATCCTTGCTACCGGGCGGCGTTACGAATTACCCGCAGCCCGTCCCCGTGCCCTCGCAGCCTGAGCTTCCGCAGGACTTAAACTGTTTCTTCATTGCCACCGGAACATCGCCGCTGCGATGCAGACTTTCCATCGCCTGTGCGATCAGCCCACTGGCCTCAATCACCCGCAGGCCGCTCTGTTCCAGCACCCAGCGCGGTGCCCGTCCCACTCCGCTGATCAGGATCGAGTGGCAATCCTCAATCGTCTTTGACAGCTCGCGCCAGCGTTGATTACCGCCGCCTGCATCCGGAGCATCGCGCATCTCCACCAGCTTCGGCTCAATCTCGTCGTACTCAAATACCCAAAGCTTCTCCGCCTCGCCCAGGTGCTGATTGATGAGTATTCCCTCCATGCTTGCCACCGCGACATAAGGCCGCCCCGAGCGATCGTCGAGCAATCCATTGGCGGAGTCGCGCATCAGGCTCACCAGTTCGGAAGACCGATCCGCTCCCAGCAGACCGACCGCGTCCGCCCGGCAGCGCGTGCAGTGCTCCATCTGCGGCAGCACCTTGGAAATCCTGTCGCGCACCTCCTTCATCTCGGACGTCGGCAGTTCCTTCATCTCCCCAAACGGCGTGCCCTCGACCGGGTAGAGCGGAAGGCAGTTCATGACGTCGGCACCCAGCGCGCGCATCTGCTCCGCCACCACGTCCACGTGCCCATCATTAATCCCCGGCATCAGAATCGTGTTCACCTTCAGTGTGACTCCGGCCGCCTTCAGCGCCTTGATCGATGCAAGCTGGCGCTCCAGCAGAATCCGCGCTGCTTCCTCACCCCGGTAAATCGTCTTGTGATCCCGCACCCAGGAGTAAATCTTCACCCCGATGGCAGGGTCGACGGTGTTCACCGTGATCGTGACGTGGCTCACCTGCAGGCGTCCCAACTCTTCTGCGTACGGCGCAACGTTCAATCCATTGCTGGCCACGCAGAGCAGCATCTCGGGATACTTCTCGCGCACTAATCGCAAGGTCTCCAGCGTCTCATCGGGAGTGGCAAACGGATCGCCCGGTCCGGCGATTCCCACCACTTTCAATTGCGGAACCCGCTCCAGCACTTTGTCCAGATAGGCCAACGCCTGCTTCGGCTCCAGCACTGCGCTGGTCACGCCCGGACGGCTCTCGTTCATGCAATCAAACTTGCGATCGCAATAGTTGCACTGGATGTTGCACTTGGGCGCCACCGGCAGGTGGATACGCCCGGTTGTGTGGCGAACGTCCGAGTTGAAACAAGGGTGTTGTGTCAGATCCAGTGGCATTGCGCACCTCTTATAGATAGCTGTAACCAATTGACGTTGAGTCCTGCTTCACTTCCAGCAGGGTGTTGACGACGAGATCGAACAGTTGCTGCGCCCCGCGATAGCCGAGATGCAAAATGCGTTGTCCTCCGATGCGATCATGAATCGGAAATCCTACGCGGATCAGCGGCGCACCAAGTTCGCGCGCCAGCTTCGCGCCTTTGCTGCTCCCTATCACAAAGTCCGGCTTCAACTCCTGGCACGCCTCCTCCTCTGCAATGGTCATGAAGTCAACCCCGTCCCGCACTGCAACCGGTTCGCGCAGATGAGTGGTAACTTCCGCGATGCTGCGCCCCAGCGTACCGCTCTTGCCTCCGGAGGCGCACAGTACCGGCACTACCCCGGTCTCCGCGAGAAATGACGCGAGTCCCACCACCATGTCTTCATCGCCAAACACAATCGCCCGCTTGCCGAACAGATACTTGTGCCCGTCCACGTAGGCGTCCACCAGTCGTCCGCGCTCCTGGCGGTATTTCTCCGGCGTCTTCTGCCCGGTGAGCTTCTCCATGGCCGCAAAGAAAACGTCGCTCTCGTGAACTCCGATCGGCAGACCGATTCTTGTCGCAGGAACCTCGAAGCGCGTCTGCAGAAAAGATGCCGCCGTCTTCTTCGCCCGCAAGGTCCGTCCGAACTCGATGCTGGCCTTCGCCGCCGATGTGGCGCGCAAAGCCGCAATCGTTGTACCGCCATCGGGAATTTTCTTGTACTTGTCCATCGACGGTCCGTCCAGAGTCTCCGAGTAATCCGGAAAGAGCGTCATGGGCATCGCAAAGTCCGCCGCCACCTCTTTCAAAAAACGCAAATCTTCGGCTGACACCAGCCCCGGAAATAGATTCACAACACTACCGGCATAAGCACTCGAACTCGCACCGGCCTCCGCCAGTTGCTCAACCACCTCGCGCACCGCATCGTGAAAGCCATCGATGTGCGTGCCTCTGTAACTTGGCGTTGAAACATGCACCAGCAGCGGGCTCTCCTCCCCGGCGCTCTTTTCGCGATACTCATGCAGCAATCCGTGCACATCTTCGCCAATCGTCTCCGTCAGGCAGGTCGTCGCAATGCCGATCAGCGCCGGATGGTATTGCGAGGTTACGTTTCCCAGCCCCACGCGGAGATTTTCTCCGCCGCCGAAAATTGTGCTGGCCTCGCTGAAGCCGGAGGTCGCAATGTCCATCGGCTCGCGAAAATGGCTGATGATGTAGCGCCGCATATAGGTCGCACAGCCTTGCGAGCCATGCAGGAAGGGAAGTGCACCGGCGATGCCGCGCATTACTAATGCCGCTCCCAGCGGCGCGCAGGCCTTGCAGGGATTGCGTGTGGAAACCCAATTCGGACGCGCCGCACTCTTCTTTACACCCACTGGAGAACTCATTTCACCACCTCCAGCGAGTTACCGCGCCGCCGCGGAGTCAGCCGCCACACCGGGCTCATTACGCTGCCATAAACCTCGCGCGCAAAATTCAACATCCCCTCGAATCCGGCCAGCGCTTCCTTGCGCTCGTGGTTGTGATCGCAAAACCCAATGCCAAGTTTGTAGGCGATGGGGCGCTCCTTCACTCCGCCGATAAAGACGTCCACGTCTTTCTCCTCCAGGAAACTGGAAAGCTCCAATGGGTTCGAATCGTCCGCGATGATCGTGCCCTCGTCGCAGAGTTCCCGCAGTTGTTCGTAATCTTCCTTGTTGCCCGTCTGCGAACCCACCATTACCGTCGTCATTCCCAGATGGCGCAACGCGCTGACCAGGGAAAATGCCTTGAACGCTCCGCCCACATAGATCGCGGCGCGCCTGCCTTCGAGCACCCTCCGGTACGCGGCTAGCTGCGGGAGAATCCGCTCCAGTTCCTCGCGAACCATCGCCTGCGTGCGCTTGAGCATCTCCTGATCCTTGAAGTGGCGTGCCACGTCGTAGAGCGACTTCGACATGTCCTCGACGCCAAAGTAGGAGACGCGAATGAATGGAATCCCGTATTTCTCTTTCAACTGCTTCGCCAGATGGGTCATTGATCCCGAGCATTGCACCACGTTGAGCGCCGCTCCGTGGGCCCGCCGGATCTCATCGATCCGCCCGTCGCCGGTAATGCACGAAACCACTTGCACACCCATCCGCGCATAGTAGTCGCGGATCATCCAGGTCTCGCCCGCCAGGTTAAAGTCGCCCAGAATGTTGATGCTCATCGGGCTGATGTCATCGATCGGCCCTGTCCCCACAATTTGCAGCAGCGCATCGCACGCCGCCCGGTATCCATCCTTCTTCGTTCCCTTGAAGCCCTCCGAGTGCACCGGAAGCACCGGAATTCCTTTTTCCAAACTCACCCGCTTGCAGACCGCGTCCATATCGTCGCCGATCACGCCAATGATGCAGGTGCCGTAGACAAACGCCGCCTTCGGATGGTGTGCGTCGATCAGTTCACAGAGCGCGGCGTAGAGCTTTTTTTCCCCGCCATGCACCACGTCCAGCTCTTGCATGTCGGTCGAAAAACTCAGCCGGTGCAACTCCGGTCCCGATGACAGCGCTCCCCGTATGTCCCAGGTGTAGGAGGCGCAGCCGATCGGTCCATGCACAATGTGCAAGGCGTCGGCGATGGGGTACAGTACGACGCGCGAGCCGCAGAAGACGCAGGCGCGCTGGCTCACCGAACCCGCAACGCTCTGTTTCTCGCAGTCGAGCTGGAAGGCCTGTTCTTGCCCCTTCCGGTACACTTGCCGCTCGCGTCCCCGTAAAATATCCGCCATCGCCTTTTCCTTTATGTTGCGGCTGCATTGCAATTACATCGTTAGTTCAAAGCTTTCTTCGGGAGCGTCGCGATCCTGGCGATCCATAAACACACCCAGGATCTTTTCCAGCAGACGCATCGCGCCCTCGTAGCCAACCGTCGGGAAGTACGAATGTCCCACCCGGTCGACGATTGGAAAGCCATGGCGCACGAAGGGTGTATCTTCGTCGCGTGCAATGTACTTGCCGTAGGTGTTGCCGATCAGCAGATCCACCGATTCCTGCTTGATCCACTGATGCATCAGGTACATATCCGCCTGCGCTCCAGCCCGAATCTTCGCCTCCGGAACATTGCCGTCCAGTGCCTTCCGGATACGTGCTTCAAATGGCGCGAACTTATCGGCGGTCATGGCGGGCGTCCCGGTCACCATGTACACCGGCTTCATGTCCAGCAGGGTCAGGAACTCCACCAGCGAAACCAGCTGGTCCGGATCTCCCCACAGTGCAACCCGCTTGCCGTGTACGTACTGATGCATATCGGAAATCATGTCGATCAGCCGCCCGCGTTCGTCGGTGATAGCATCCGGCACCTTCACTCCTGCGATGGTGCGCAGCCTGTCGATAAAGCGATCGGTGGCTTGCAGACCAATCGGCAGTTCGAGCATTTCGCCCGGCACGCTACACTTTGTGCTCAAGGCTTCCACCGCTGCCGAGGAAGCCGTGAGTCCGAGTCCCAGGGTTCCAATGCTGCCGCCCGAGCTGCGTACTTGTTCCACGGTCGTTCCGCCCCGGGGATAGAACTCATGCTTGCCCGTGTGCGGCGCATCCAGCACGTCCGAGGTGTCCGGATACATCACGGTTTCGATTCCCATCTTGTGCGCCAGGCATTTCAACTCGCGCATGTCGGAGGGTTCCACCCATCCCGGAATCAGATTCACCTGGTTGCTCTTCTCCGCGGCCGGATCGGCGAAGTAGGTGACCAGAGCCTTGGTCATGCTCGAAAATCCGGTTACGTGCGAGCCCTGATAGCTCGGCGTGTTGCAGTGAATCACGTGCTTGCCTTCCGGAACCTTGCTTTCGCCCACGGCCTTGGCGATGATCTGCACCAAGTCGTCGCCGATCGTCTCTGAAAGACAAGTCGTGTGCACCGCAATGACGTCCGGGTTATATACCGCAAAGATCGTCTGAATCGCCGTCAGCAGATTCGCTTGTCCGCCAAAGACCGATGCGCCCTCGGTGAACGAACTGGTCGCCGCCATCACCGGTTCCTTGTAGTGGCGCGTCAGCGTGCTGCGATGGTACGAGCAGCAGCCCTGCGATCCATGGCTGTGCGGAAGGCAGTTGTGCAGGCCCAGCGCCGCGTACATGGCGCCGATCGGTTGGCAGGTCTTGGCAGGATTCACCGTGAGTGCGGTGCGCTCCTTAACTTCGTCGGTAGTGTGTCTTAAAAGCATAAGCTCTCCCCTTCTGCTCGGTGAGCAGTCTCTCTGCGCCGTATCTAGCGCTGGCTAAACTGTTCGAGTACGCGGTCTAGTCGGCGGCCACTTCCGCCTGCTCTTTTACCTGCTGCCCCCAGGGCGGGGTTACATGCGACCAGATCTTTATGTTCACCATGCGGTCGATGTCCTTGTAGAAGTTGATCGCCCCACGGAAGCCCGCATACGGCCCACCGTAGTCATAGCTGTGCAGTTGCTTGCAGGGAATTCCCATCTTCTGCACTCCAAACTTCTCCTTGATGCCGGCGCAGAAAATATCGGGCTTGTAAATCTCCAGCAGCCGTTCCGTCTCGTGATGGCTCAAGTCGTCGATCACCAGGATGTCTTTTTCCATCTCCGGCATCATGCCGATGTAGCCGCGAAATTCCATTTCGGTCATGGCTTCGAGCTTCGCGATCTGCTCCGGAGTTCTCCTTGCGCGATAGCGCTCCGGATCGGGAACCACTTCGATTTCCTCAATGTTCTTGCTGTCCGCATCCACCTTCAGTCCGGGCAGTACATTGCGGCCTTCGTAGTCGTCGCGGTGGCCGAATTCGTATCCGGCGGCGATCGTCTTCATGCCCATGTCCTTGAAGAGATCCTGGTAGTGGTGCGCTCGCGAGCCGCCCACAAACAGCATGGCCGTCTTGCCTTTGCAGCGCGATTCCACCACCGAGCGCGTCGCCTCAACCACCGCCATCTCTTCGGCGATCACCTCTTCGACCCGCGCCTTCAGCGCTTCGTCCTCAAAGTACTCGGCGATCCTGCGCAGCGATTTCGCTGATGAGTGGGCGCCGATGAAGTTCACCTTCATCCAGGGAATTCCGAAGCGCTTCTCCATCATCTCCGCCACGTAGTTGATCGAGCGGTGGCACATGACGATGTTCAGGTCGGCCGTGTGCGCGTTCGCCATCGTGTCATACGTCGAGTTTCCGCTGAACGTTGCGATCTGCTTGATGCCGCAGCGCGCCAGAAGTTCTTCCAGCACAAACCCGTCGCCGCCGATGTTGTACTCGCCCAGCAGGTTGACCTTGAACTTCTCTTCGTGCTGCGTTTCGTTGTTTCCAATGATGTGCTTGAACACACCGTTGTTGGCAATGTGATGTCCCGCCGACTGGCTGACTCCGCGGTAGCCCTCGCAACTGAAGCCGAAGACGTTGATACCAAGCTCCGCCTTCATCTCCCGCGCCACGGCGTGCACGTCGTCTCCAATCAGTCCCACCGGGCAGGTCGAGAAAATTGCAATTGCCTTCGGATGAAAGAGCGCGAAGGCCTCTTTCACCGCCGCCTTCAACTTCTTCTCTCCGCCGAACACAATGTTTTCTTCCTGCATGTCGGTGGTCAGACAGTAGGTGATAAAGTTCTGATCGCTCTCCGTCGCCGGACGCGTCTGGTTGCGCCGCGTCAACCACGCATAGAAGCTGCACCCGACGGGGCCATGCACAATGCTGAGAATGTCGCGGCTCGGGCCAATCACCACACCCTTGCAACCGGCATAGGTGCAACCGCGCTGGGTGATGATGCCCGGGCTGCTGCGCACATTCGCCTTAATCTCCGGTACGCTGCCGTCTTCACGGTGTTCCGTTACAACGATCTGCTCGGAGCGCTTCTGGCGAAGCTTCTTCGGATAGATCTGAATCAGTTCTTCTTTGACAACGCGCGGATCTTTCGACATAGCTATCACTCCAATATTGTGACTGGCCCTCATCGGGCAATGGTGTTTCCTCGCGGATCGCCGGCCCGGCGAATTAGGCGACGACTTCAGTACCAGGCGCTACGCCGTCAACCAGACCGAAATCGATCAATAGTTTTTCCAGCGTCTCAATCTCCAACGGAGTCGGGATCACAAACAACTTGTTGTTGTCGATCGCCTTCGCCAGAGCGCGGTACTCATCTGCCTGCGGGCAGTCCGGGCGCCACTCGATCACCGTCTTGCGGTTGATCTCGGCGCGCTGCACGTCGTTGTCGCGCGGCACGAAGTGGATCAACTGCGTGCCCAGCAACCGGGCAAATTCCGTAATCATCTCCAACTCGTTGTCCACCTTGCGGCTATTGCAGATGATGCCGCCCAACCGCACGCCGCCGGCCTGCGCAAATTTCACAATGCCCTTGGAGATGTTGTTGGCCGCATACATCGCCATCATCTCGCCTGAGCACACAATGTAGATCTCCTGCGCCTTGCCTTCGCGCATCGGCATCGCAAAACCGCCGCACACCACGTCGCCCAGTACGTCGTAGAAGACGTAGTCAAGGTCCGCTTCATAGGCGCCCAGTTGTTCCAGCAGATTGATCGAGGTGATAATGCCGCGTCCCGCGCATCCCACACCAGGCTCCGGTCCGCCCGACTCCGTGCAGTGCGTGCCGCCAAATCCCGGGCGCATCACGTCTTCCAGAACGACCTCATCGCCTTCATCGCGCAGTGTGTCCAGCACCGTCTTCTGTACTAGGCCGCCCAGCAGTAGACGGGTGGAATCCGCCTTGGGGTCGCATCCAACCACCATGATCTTCTTGCCCATTTCGGCCAATGCCGCCACCGTGTTCTGGGTCGTCGTGGACTTTCCGATTCCGCCTTTGCCGTAGATCGCGATGCTTCTTCTTCCCATGTCCGTTGCTCCTTTATAAGAGTTCATCAGTTGCCTGAAGGCTGTGAGTACACTTCTCCCAACATCCGGTTAGGGTGCGGGACACCGGTGCCGCATGATCGCTCATGGGCTCGGTGATGGTTGCGCGACGTGCTGGCGTAAAAAGCCGCGCGCAAAATTTCATTTAGAGGGATCTGCCCTGCCCGCAAGAGAGGGGCTGGGACTATGGCTCGATCATGGAGCGAAAAAGCAAACGCAAGCTACAGCGCCGCGCTTGCCGGAAAGGAACAGTTAGCCTGGACGACGATCTCGGGCGCCCACTGCGTGCCCCTGTGTAGAACTAAACAGTACGACGAGTCGAGCTCCTGGTCCAATTCATTTTCTTTATTGCCGCGATAAGCACGGGAGGTGCGCGAAATCCATCACCTCCAATGCCCACAAGTATTAATAGGCGGTATAAGAAATTTCAATTGGCCTTACCCCGGAGCTTACGCGTACTCTCCCTATACTGCTCTATAACACAGCTACATACCCGCCTGGAAACGGGTGGAGGTGCGAACTAAGCATGCAGAAATCAGGGAACGACGCGGCCGCATGGCAAGTTGCCATCCTGCATCGTACAAGCCGGATCGTCAGTTCCGGCCTCGCCATCAGCGATATGTTGCAGGATCTCATCGCTCTTACCGTCGAGGTGACGGCCTGCGATGCTTGTCTGGTCTATCTGCCTGACCACGAGACCGGAGACATTGTGCTCCGCGCCTCCCAGTTGCCCCACGACGCCGAAATCGGCGAAGTCCGCCTTCATGTGGGAGAAGGCATCGCCGGATGGGTAGCCCAGCATAAGTCGGTCGTGGCGCTCTCCAACCATGCCTTCGCGGACTCACGCTTCAAAAACTTTACCACTCTGGTCGAGGACACGTATGAAGCGTTGATCTCGGTCCCTCTGGTGCGTGGCGGAGAGGTCATCGGCGTGCTCAATGTCCATCATCGTGACCCTCACGATCACACGCCCGATGAAATCGCCGTGCTCTGCTTCCTCGGGGAACAGATGGGCGGGGCCATTGCTTACTCTGCACTCGCCGATTACAACATCAAGCTCAAGAAGGAAGCCCTGCTCGTGCGCCAGCAACTGGAGGAGCGCAAAATTATCGAGCGCGCCAAGGGCGTTTTGCAGCAACGCTTCGGATTGAGCGAAGAAGAAGCCTACCAGCGGCTGCGCGACGAGAGCCGCAGGCTGCGCCGCACCATTCGCGATGTCTCGGAAGCCGTACTGCTCGTCGAGGGTCTCGGCCAGGAGCGGCCACGCTCCAAGAACGACGTGAGCGACAAAAAATAGAACGCCAGCACCCAGGCTAAACCTGGGTTCAAACCTGGGCTTAAACCGAAGCTTCTGCCTTCTCCGGTCGCGGTTTCGTCTCGGATAAACGAATCGCGCTCACGATCAGTTCGGCGCAGGTGTCAAGCCCTATCGTGCTGTTTAAGCAGAGGTGGTACAGCTTTCGTTCTGTGGTATTGCAACTGAAATACTCTTGCGCATAGTGCAAGCGCTCCGCATCCATCCGGCGCAGCAGTCCCGGCAAATCACGCTCATGCGGGTGGCGATGCTTCATCCGCTCCAGTTTCTCTTCCAGCGGTGCGTACACCAGCACGTGCAGCGCCCGCGGTTCTTTGCGCAACACACATTGTGAGCCTCTCCCAACAATCACGCAGTTGCACGTCTTGCCTGCCTCTTCAATCACGTGCGCGGTAAACTGTTGCAGCGAATCGCGGTCCACTCCCGTGTCGGCAACCCCGCCCACGTAAACCTCCGGGCCGCCATGACGGAAGCCGTTCAGCACCCGCTCCCACCACGCGCAGCATTGCTCGTCCGCCCGTTCGGCCCAAGCGCGGTCGATCTTTCCCATGGCGGCAACCCGTTCAATAATCTGGCGGTCCAGCAGTTTCCACCCCAGCATCTCCGCCACTCGGCGTCCAACCTCGGCTCCGCCGCTGCCGTATTCCCTTGCGATGGTCACAACGCTGAACATATTGCCTCCTTCCTACCGCGATCTGCCCGGTCCAGTTGTTCTTCTGTCGCTCAGCACTCCTACCTTAGGATGTGATTCAACCGCACAACGATGTGAGAACACCCGCTCCAGACACAGCTTTCGCCCCAATTCCGCGATCCACTCCAGTCTCTCCCATCGGAGCTACCATTCGGGGCACCCTCACATTTACTCCGTTCCGCCACCCGGCACAAGGGATAACCCACTCCTGGCCGTTGTTTTTTGATCTGTGTCACACTCCTGAGGCCGTAGAATTGAACTTCGAATTGAACTTCCGTTCCGTCTCATGCCCATTCGCCCTAAAGCCCCCTCCACCACTCTTGCCGATCTCCTCACCGGAGCATTTCTCTTCTTCGCCACCGCTGCCTTCGTCCTCTGGCAGAACAGCCACCTCACCGTGCTCTGGGATCTCAGCTACATCCTCGAAAATGCAACCCGCATCTCGCTCGGCCAACTCCCATACCGCGACTTCCCATTCCCTTACGCACCTGTCACTTTCCTCATCCAGGCCGCAATCATCAAGCTCTTTGGACGCGTCGTTCTCCACCACTATCTCTACGCCGCCCTCACCGCCGCCCTGGCCTCGCTGCTCACCTGGCGCATCCTGCTCCGCCTGCTCGCTGCCTCACCGCTGCCCGCGCGCCTTACCGCTTTCCTGCTCTCCGCGCCGCTCATCTTCCTCGGCACCAGCAGCATCTTTCCCCATCCGTTCTACGATTCCGACTGCACCCTCTGCATCCTCTTTTGCGCCTGGCTGCTATTGCGCCTGGAGTCTCTAAACTTTCCTCCACTCCCAACTTTTTTCTGCGGCATCCTGCTCGTCATTCCGCTCTTCATCAAGCAGAACACCGGACTCGCCTTCCTCCTCAGCGCAGTAGTCTGCATTGCCTGGCTCGCACTCCGCAATCGCCGCTCCGTCCTCCTGCTCGCCGGAGCCGCCACCGGTTTCGCCTTTGCGCTGGCGCTCATCCAGTCGACGGTGGGCCTTGCCAACTATCTCCATTGGACGATTCAGTTCGCCGCCTCGCGCCGTCTACCCGGGCTGTCCACCATGCTCGGTGTCTATCGGGACTCCGCTCTGCTCTGGATTTATTTGGTCTTCGCTCTTGGACTCGCGCTTTTTCTCCTGTCTCCCCGGCCGCTAGTCCGCTGGATCGCCACCGCTCTGCTCGCCCTGCCATTCCTCTGGGCCGTGGCCGCGCTTTTTTTGCAATCAGATCCCTCCGACCGCGTCGAAGCTCTCCTCCGCCTCTGGCCCGTGCTGCTGATGGCATCGCTCGGCTTCGCCTTGTGGAACTTGCCGCGCGCCACAACCATCGCGCAACTGCTTCCCCTCATCCTCCTCGGAGCCATCCACGGAGCCTTCCTTTCGCAGCAGCTCTGGGGATCAACCTACGCTCTCTGGCCCCTGCTCATGATCCTCATCGCGACTGTCCTCGTTGCCCTTGCTCAGGCCAACCCTTGTACGAAGCTCGCCAGTAACTCTGCAAACAGCCTCGCCAATCCCCAACCGCTTACCGTCTTCACGGCCGTCGCTTCGCTCGTCCTGCTCGTCACCGGCGGCTATTACGCCCTCAGCCATGAGCGCCTCGACTACGTCGATCTCTCCGGAGACACCCTCGAACACTCCAGCCTAAGTCCCCTGCGCGGCCTCGCCATGCGAGGCACCTGGCTCCCTGATTTCGAGGAACTCGTCGCCTACTCCAACCGCGAAATCCCCCAGACCGACACCATCCTCATGCTTCCCGGCGAAGATCTCTTCTACTTCACCACCGGACGCACTCCGCAATTCCCCGTCGTCATGATGGACAATACGGTGAACCCCTACAGCGCGCCCCAGATTGTCCAACTCGCCCGCCGGCGCGATGTCCGCTGGCTCATCGTCAAGCGCACTTTGCAACTCCAGGAGGAGCCGCTATCCTTCCGCCCCGAACTCCTCAAACTTCTTTCCCACGATTTCTCACCCGTCGAGTCCCTTAACAACTACGACATCTATCGCCGCAACCAGAAGTAGCCCTCTGATCGCTCCACGTCCAGTGCTGCCCCAATTGTTTTGAGAAGTGTTACCCGAAGTGAAAGTGTCTTCCTGAAGTGAAAGCGTCGTTCTGAAGTGAAAGCGTCGTTCTGAACTGTGAGTGCTGTTCCGAAGTAAACGCCGAGCGACGCCTGCCACCCTGCAACGAGGTCTTTGAACTTTGGGATTTTGAACTCCTACTACCGATCGGCGCACCTCGCCATCAGCTACACCCGGCGCAGCCAAACCTCCTGCACTCGGTGGTCTGATCCCTTCTGCATCACCACCTGTGCCCGTTCCCGTGTCGGAGCCACGTTCGACACCAAATTCACCAGATTGACCCGTTCCCACACGTCGGTTGCAAACGCCCTCGCGTCCGCGTCGCCCATCTCTGCAAAATTATGGAAGAACGATCGTGGATTCCGGAACGCCGTTTTCTTCAGCAACAGAAAGCGCTCCAGGTACCATTGCCGGATGTGCGATTCCTCGGCGTCCACATAAATCGAAAAGTCGATCAGGTCGCTGGCAAAAATCTTGGGCGAGCGTGCCCCTCCCAGCGGATACACCTGCAACAGGTTCAGCCCTTCCAGAATCAAGATCTCGGGCCGCCGGATTTCCAGAAACTTATTGGGCACAATGTCATAGCTGTCATGGGAATACACCGGAACCTTCAGCATCGTCGCGCCCTGCCGCAGCGCGATCATAAATTCCAGCATCTTGCGAAGGTCGTAGCTCTCCGGGAAGCCCTTCCGCTCCATCAGCCCCCGCTCTTCCAGCACCGCGTTGGGATGCAGAAACCCATCCGTCGTCACCAGTTCCACTGACGGATGATCGGACACCCGCGAAAGTACCTCGGCCAGCACGCGCGAAAACGTGCTCTTGCCCACGGCCACGCTGCCGGTCACCGCAATAATGTAGGTCGGACGTGCACTCGGACGCCCCAGAAACGAATCCTTCACCCGCCCCAAGCCGTGCGCCATCGCGATATGAATGTTCAGCAGACGGCCCAGCGGCAGATAAATCGCCTCCACTTCCTCCAGCGAGACCGGATCGTTCAATCCGCGCAACGCATCCAGATCCTCGTCGCTGATCTCCAGCGGCATGTTGGCTCTCAGTTTGGCCCATTCCTCCCGGCTGAACTTGTCGTATAAGTAAGGAAACATCCTGCGCATCTCGTCCGCACTGCGCCGCTCGACCGTCTTGCTGTCCCCCATCTCGCCCCTTTTGCCTCTTCCGGAATTCCTCTGCGCATTCCTCGGCGTCGCCAGCCCCACTACTTCGAGAACCCGTAGGCGTTCACCATTTTCTAGTGTAGGTTACTGGCGCCGTTGCCGCCACGTTCAGAGTGTCTTCCTGACGCGAACTTTCCCATGCAAAAAAAAGGCCACCGGACGCCCGGTGGCCAAGTCGCAGAGTTCAGAGCTTGAAGGTGCTTCCATCAAACTTTGTCTGTTTCTTCCGGTGCAGCCTTGCCACACCGGAGAACATATAGGACCGAGGGTGATCCCGCACCTTTATAGCTCGCCCTCTCTATATGCAAATTTCTGTCCATCCTGAACTATTTCGTAGATGCTTGATTACGTGAAACTTATTCATCAGCCAGTAGGCGTTTTGCACCGCCTTTTCTATGAAAACCGGAACAACCGCCACCATTCCCTCCGCTTTTCGGTAGATTCCTTCAGCTCAATTCTCCGAGCGCCCTCTCAATCTCCCGCGCCGCCGACAGGCGCCTGCGGCAGCGCAGCGTTACCCATAACCTCCGAGCGTTCTCTCAATCTCTCTCGCCGCCGACAATGCCAGCCAATCCTGCCCCCATCCCGCGCTCACCTGCACCCCCACCATCGCCGCGCACGGAACCGTAACCGTCGGCCATCCCAGCACGTTGAACGGTCGTGTATTGCGCAGCATCTGCAATTCCAGCCCACGAGCCTCCGGTCCGGCAATTTCCTCCAGCGTCGGAGGCAGAATCGGAGAGGTCGGAGTCAGCACCACATCGACTCCCTCCATCCCGGCCCTCCGCCGTTCCCGCATCAACTCCAGCTCGCGACGCAATTCCACATACTCCTCAATCCGCACTTTCTTCCCATTCACAATCCGGGACAGCGTGCGCGGATCATACGCCCCCCCGCGCTCCTCCACCCACTTTTGGTGGAGAGCCCAGCTCTCCGCGTTGCTCACCGTGCGGTCCTCGCTGACCTCGATCTCAACCTCTCGCAGGCTCCATCCCAATCCTTGTACCGCCTCCAGTGCCCGCTCAAAGCCCGCGTCCACCTCCGGTGCCAGCCCCTCGCAAAAGTACTTTCGAGCCACTCCGCAGCGCAATCCCGCGCTCCCAACCCGCTCCGGGGTTATGAATTGCGTTGTGACTTGTTCCCCGGTGTGCGTTTTGATCTGCGCCCTGGTTTCGATCCAATGCGGCTCTTCGCCCGCCAGCACCGCGAACATCACCCCCACGTCTTCCACCGTCCGCGCCAGCGATCCCACATGGTCATACGACCACGCCAGCGGAATCACCCCAGCCAGCGGAATCACGCCCCAGGTCGGCTTAAATCCCACTACTCCGCAGGCCGCAGCCGGCAATCGCACGGAGCCCGCCGTATCGGTTCCCAGCGCCCCAAAACACATCCCGGCGGCCACCGCCGCCGCCGAGCCCGATGACGACCCTCCGCACACCCTGGCTCGGTCTCGCGGATTCCGCGCCGCGCCATACGCGCTGATCGCTCCGCTTCCGCCGTAGGCAAACTCGTGCAGGTTCGTCTTGCCCAACACGATCGCACCCGCCGCACGCAAGCGCCGCACGCACTCCGCATCCTCCGCTGCCGGCGCGGCGTCTTCCAGCACCCGGCTTGCCGCCGTCGTCCGCAGTCCCCGAACGTCAATCAGATCCTTGATTGCCACCGGGATGCCCCACAGCGCCCCTGCCCCGGAATCCGCTCCCTCCGCCTTGTCCGAATCTGCCGCATCGGCCGTGTGCAGAGCCGTACTGCCGGCGAGGCTCACAAACGTCCTCAACTCGTCGTTTTCGACCGCAATCCTCGCCAGACACTCCCGCACCGCCTCCACTGCGGACACCTCTCCGCGCTCCAGATGCCTGTGCAACTCTGTCAGACTTAGTAGGCCCAACTCGTACTTCATCGGTTTATGTCTCGATCTCGCTCTTAAGTGGTTCGCGAGCCCTTCACAGTCCGAACCCTGGACCGTCCGATCTCTCGACGCTGAAACGGTGCCCCACATCCGCCGTTAGCAGATGTGGGTATTCCTGCCGTTGACGAAGGTCTTTTACCGGTGCCCCGCCTCGTCGGCCACAATTGCGATCTCCGCCTCATCCGCTGCCGCAATCACTTTTTCGCGGTCCAGCATCAGACACTTGTTCGCGTCCAGTGCCAGGCAGCTAGCCCCGGCTCGCACCATCGTCTCAATCGTATGAATTCCCACCACCGGCACGTCGAAGCGCATATCCTGATTCGGCTTCGCGACTTTGACCACGGTCAGCGCCCGGCTCAGTGTGCTGGCCTCTCCCCGTAAAGTCTGCATCAGCGCCCCGGCCCGCAGAATCGCTTCGTCGGTTCCTTCCATTGCCTCAATCGCAACGCAGGCCGCTTCGGCGATGACCACCGTCTGTCCAATGTCGAAGCGCGCCACGTGGTGTGCCACTGCCCGCCCGTAGGTAATGTTGGTCTGTTCCTGGTCGCTCGGCTGGCGTCGGGTCAGCACTCCCGCCGAAGCCAGCATCGGCTCCAGTAGTGTGGTCGAGTTCTGCAAGTGAATGCCCTCTTCGGCCAGCACCTTGGCTACCGCGCCGATCAGCGAATCCGTGTTGCGTGTCGCCAGACTCAGCAGCAGCTTCGCCAGCTTCCAATCCGGCTGAATCGAGCTGAAGATCTGCTTGTGCTTCACCTGCCCGGCCATGATCGCTTCGCTGACGCCCTCGGCCTGAAACGTCTTAATCAGCTTGCTCAACTCGCCCAGACTCAGCCAGTGCACCGCGACCGCCCCCCGCCGTTCAATCGCCGGATCAGCCTCTTCGCGGATCGCCGCCACCACCACCTCATATCCCTTGGCTCGCGCCGCATCCAGCACCAGGAACGGAAACTTTCCATTCCCCGCAATCAATCCCAGCCGTGAACCCATCGCACACTCCTCAAACTTGTTCTCGTCCAGAACCCGCATATCCTATCGGCGCATCGCAAGCCAAACTGCAATGGCACCGCATCCTACCACGGCCGTCAACCCCAGCAGCCATTGCCCCACAAAGAAGCCGGAGCATCCAGCTCCGGCAGCTCTTTCGATCCAACAATCGGACGAGAGGATCGGCTCCCCGACCCTTCGAAACTTTGAAACCTTGAACCTAGTGCTTCGCCTTCTTCTTCGCCCCTGGTTTTCCAGCCGTCTTTTTTGCCGCTGGCTTGGCTGCTGCCTTACCTGCTGACGGTGCCGTGGCGTGGACTGCTTTTGCCGCAGTGGCTTTGGCCAACACCGCCTTTGCCGCCACAGATTTCGCTCCGCCCTTCGCCGCTCCGGCCTTTGCCGGCGGCTTCGCAACTTCCACTTCGGGCTTAACGGCTTCCTCGTCACGTGCCTTCGCCGGAGCTTCGGCTTCGCTCTCGACATTGGTTGCAGCCTTTATTTTCGGCATCACCACCGTCGGTATCGGTGCGGAGTTCTCCACCCCAACCGCGCCCAACTGGCGCAGCAGCACCTGCCGAATATTGTCGAGCGGTGCCGGTTTTCCAGTCCAGATTTCAAATTGCCGCGCCGCCTGGTGGACGAACATCTCGGCTCCACTGATCGTGCCGCAGCCCTTCGACTGTGCCAGCTTCAACAACTCGGTTTCCATCGGGTTGTACACCGAGTCGAAGACCCACAGGGCGTTCAACTCGTTTTCTTCCAGTGGCGTGTGCTTGTCCGAGCCCATCCCCACCGGGGTTGCGTTAAACACGATGTCGAAGCTCAGCTTTGGTAATTCGCTGCGCTTCACCGTCGTCGAGTCGGACTCCTTGGCCAGCGCTTGTGCCGTGGCCGGCGTGCGGTTCAGGATGAAAACCTCCGCGCCCTTTGCCCGGAGGCCAAACACCGCGGCCCGTGCCGCACCTCCCGCGCCCAACACCAGCACGCGCGCTCCCTGTAGCGGAACCCGTGGCTCAATCGCGGCCACAATGCCGTACACATCTGTGTTGAATCCGAACAGCCTGCCGTCCTTGCCGCGCACAATCGTGTTGCAAGCTCCGGTGCGCCGGGTCAGTACGTCGCTGTTGTCCAGATGCTCCACCACCGCCTGCTTGTAGGGCATGGTTACGCTCAGTCCATTGAGCGGCAGATCCCGGGCGGTAGAGAGCAAATCGTCCATGGTTTTGGCTTGCAGCGGTATATAGACGGCGTTCACATTCTCCCGCCGGAAGGCCGAATTCATCACCCAGGGCGACATCGAGTGGGCGACCGGGTCGCCGGCAATGCCGTACACCTTGGTGACCGACTCAATCTGTTCAATGCGGTAGAAATCCCGCAACTCACGATACGTTGGTTGGCCCGGTGCCGTCTCTTTACCTTGTTCGGCCGAGCCGAAGGTAAACGCTCCACCGGCCCGAATTCCCAGGATGCGGCTCAGCATTCCTTGCTCGCCCATGCAGGCACCCACCATCGAGTACTCGGAGCTGTGCTGCTCCAGGAAGCGGGTCATCACCACGTTGTCATGCAGGCAGGTAGCCGTGCCGATCAGCTTGTAAAAATCGGCGGTAAACCCGCGCATCCGCGCAAACGTCTCCTCCAGATTGCTGGTGCTCTTAAAGTCATGGCTGGAGAGCACGATTGCCGCGCGTGCCCGAAGATCTTCCCAGTCCTCGGTGCCCATGGCCTCAGCGCTCTCAATCGCCACGTCCACGGCGGGGCAGCCGATTTCGATAGCCTTGCGCAGCACTTCCAACTCGGCCCCCACCGAGCCGTGGAATTTGCCTCCGGCTTCGGTGCGCCGGCAGGTGGCGACAACAATCGCGTCGGGGCGGGCTTCCATCAACCGCCGCAGCTGCGACAGTGCTGCCAGGGGAGCCTTCAGGTAGTCGAGCCGAAGCTCAATGAGTGAATTTTCGCGCAATACCGCTTCCGCTTTGTCCAATAACTCGGCGGCTTCTGCGCCCGTAATTGAGACGCAAATTCGCGGAATGCGAAGGCGCAAGGAACGTGCAGCGTAATTCATCGGTGGAACAGTCATTTGTGGGCAAATACTAATGATGCGCTCGGCTGGTTGCAATGCCTGAAAGCGTTTTTTGTGGATAAATATTAAGAAAATGGTTGGGGTGCCCGATCAGTCAACCGGTTTGTCCAAGGTTACTTGACCATCGCGCCCGCCTTTGTTAGCTTCCGGATCATAATCAAGGATGGGTTGCTTTTTAGCAAGCGCCGCTCTGCGGCTGAAATGAGAGAGCTCGGGATGAAACACCTGATGATTGCAATTGCCCTGCTGTCCGGGACCTTGTTGGCGCAGTCCAGCCGCGACACAGACATTCCTCCCGGTTCGTCTCCGGGAAACGGTCCCAGCTACAGCCAGGTGTATTGCTCTGGCTTTGTCACTAGGAAAGCAATTCCCCGCACCAATTATGTCCTCGGCTCCAAGGAAACTCCGCACGAGAATGTTTTCCCCGGCCGCTCCCAGTTATTCTTCGGCGGTCCAGATCTGGTCGAGGGCGAGCGCTACAGCATTTTGCGTCAGATCGCTGATCCCAGCCGCGAAACATCCTCTCCCGAGCAGCGCAAAACTTTCTCGAAGATCGGCGCGCTGTACGAGGAAGTCGGCTGGGCCACCGTGCATCAGGTCGAAAAAGGTGCCGCCGTTGCCAGCTTTGATTTTTCCTGTGACACGGCTATTTCAGGCGACCTCGTGGTGCCATTCAAGGAAAAGCCTCCGGTAGCTTTCCGCACCGTTGACGCTCCGCTCCGTGCCTTCCGCGAACCTGCCGCGGTACGGGGACACATCCTCGCTTCCAAGGATTTCGTGGAACTTCTCGGCAACGGCCAGATCGTCTACACCGACTTCGGCAGCGCCAAGGGGGCCAAGGCCGGAGACTATCTCCTCATCCTGCGCGGCTACGCTCCCGCCGATCTCAACCGTATCGACCGTGCTTCCGAGCGTCTGCCCAAAGGTGGAGACACCGAAGCCTCAGCCGTCAACCCGGCCCCCATCAAGCCTGATGCGGAGAACCGCATCCCGGCCCACGTTCTCGGCGAAATGCTGGTACTCAACTCCACCCCTGACTCTTCCACCGCCATCATCACCCGCGCCTTCGCCGAAATGGAGTTGGGAGATGTCGTCGAGAGCGAAGATCCGAACCTCACAACTGCGGAGCCCACGGCTGAACCTGCCGATCCCTCCCCATGCCGTCTAGTCTCCCGCGTCCGCCAGATGCTCCTGCACTTCCACAACTGCCGAAGCCCGAAAGCAGGCTCATAGGAGATTATCCTGGCCCCTAGCTCTCTGCTGCGATGAACTCCGTGACGTAGGGCTTGCGGGGAATCCCGGACTCTGCTTGGTGTGCGCCGGATGCCCGACGATGATCGGTGCCACCAGCGAATATTCCTTCGGCACCTTCTTAAGCTCCTGCTTGATCTCCTCCATGTCGAAGATGCGATGCGCAAAACCGATCCAACAGCTCCCCAGCCCGTCTTCTTCGGCGAGCAGCATCAGATTGTAGGCGACCATGGTGCAGTCGTAGTCCCGCCAATGGGAAGAGGTGTCGCCGTAAATAATGACCAGTGCCTGTGCGTTGTAGAAGATGTTGAATTCGGGTTTGCGAAGCATCCCCCCGTACTGTTCCAGGTAAGGCGAGCTCTCCAGCTCCGCCAGCAAGGTCTTCTTACAGAAATCGGAATAGCGCTTTAGGGTTGCGGTATCCTGTATTACCACGAAGCGCCAAGGCTGCTGATTCGATCCACTTGGCGCCCAGACCGCATCGCCAATCAGTGCCTCAATCTCTTGCTGCGTCAGTGGTTGATCCGAATATGCGCTGCAACTCCTGCGTGCCCGTATGAGCTTCCGAAAATTCTCCATGATTACCTTTGCTCCTAAGGGTGCCCGACGTTCTCTAACCCCGAAACTTTGAAACGTTGGCATTCACTCCCGCAAACTCTCTCCCGGCTCGGCCTCTCCAAACACCTCTGCCGTAAACGCCTCGAGCTTCGCTCCGCGCTTCCACATATCCGGCGCCAGTCCTGCCTTGCGGCAAGTCTGTGCCAGCAAGGTCTCCCGGTCCCATCCCCATTCTGGAGCCACCTGGGGCAGCAGTAGCCCGCGCCGTCCCTCGTGGCTCACCATCAATCCATGTCGTCCCACCACCACGTCTTCCGGCGCAATCTCAAACATCGGAGACAGGACGCTGATCTCCACCTGCAAACTTTCCAACTCGGCCTCGCTTACCGGAGGAAAGCGGGGATCTTCCAGGGCGGCGGCATGGGCCGTCTGGCGGATCGTCCGCTCCAGCGGTTCCACCGCCATCACATAGCCAATGCATCCCCGCAGCGCGCCGTTTTCGTGCAGCGTCGTGAATGCTCCCCGCGGTTCCCGCAGATGGGGGTTGGCATGGCTTGCGTCTTGGGTTTCGTCCAGCGCTCTTCCGGTCACCGCCGAGCGTATGCTCTGGTGTGCCAGACGCAACAGCCAGCGCCGTTCCTCAGGTGAGTACTCAGCAGGGAAGTCTTTCATAGGAAACTTGCAATCCGCTATGCGCGTGCGTTCTTATCGCCGGGCCCGCGAACCACAAACGGGAGCGGGTTGCGGCGTTGATTGCTCTGCCGCAGTGCTTCTGTCCAAAACGCGCGCAAATAGGCAAAGGCTGAAATCAGAGACACCGCCAGCATCATCCACATTGCGCCAATGGCGAACCCCGTGCCAGGCAGCACCATGCCTCCCAGCGTCCATTGGGGCCACGCATGAGCCATCAGTACGGCCACCACCGAAACCGCTTGCACAACAGTTTTGAGCTTGCCAATGTCGCGGACGTCGAGCGTCATGCCTTCCTGTGCTGCCACCGAACGTAGCCCGGTCACCAGAAATTCCCGTGCCACGATCAGCACTGCAATCCAAGCCGAGACCAGCGTGGGAGCAAACTTCACCAGTGCGATGTATGCAGTTGAGATCAGCAGCTTGTCGGCCAGCGGGGAAAGCAGCATTCCCAGCGTGGTCACCTCGTGCCGACGCCGTGCCAGATAGCCATCCAGTCCATCCGTCACCGAAGCCAGCAGAAATACCGCCGAGGCCAGCAGTTCCTGCCTGCCATGCATTCCATCGAATCCCGTGCTGCAAAGAATCCAGAGCAGCAGAGGCACGCAACCGATCCGTGCGAGCGTGATGGAATTAGGCAGATTCACGAAATTTGGCGGGCCTGCCACTTGAGATGCGCCGACGCGGCCTGTACCCCCGAGTTTCAAGGAGACACCCTCATCCCGCGAGCCAACCTGCACGGCTTAGTTCTCTGACTTGGCCGCAGGCAATTCGGTAGAGCCAGCTTCCGCCGCGATCGCCTGCGGCTTTTCGCCCTCTCGATTCACCATGTCTTTCAGCTCTTTGCTGGGTTTGAAAAAGGGAATCTTCTTCGAAGGGACCTCGACCCGGTCACCGGTCTTCGGATTGCGCCCAACGCGTGGTTTGCGCTGCCGGGTCCGGAAGCTGCCAAAACCACGAATTTCGATCTTGTCTCCAGTGCGCAGAGCGCGCACCACGCTGTCGAAGATCGTCTCCACGATGACTTCGCTGTCCTTGCGGGTCAACTCGGCCAGTCGCGAAACTTCTTCGATAAGATCGGCTTTCGTCATGTTTCTGTCTCTCCGTGTAAGCGGATTTGTAGACCCCGTCGCCGGGCATCCCAACCGAAGGTTAAAACATTGGCAAACTGGAGTTTACCACGCCTAAACCCAAAAGCAGTAGAGAAGCCATGTAGGAATTAATACCACGATTCCGCCGCTCACCGGTTGAACAAGTGTCCAAAGAAGTTACCAAAGCGGTGCAGTACGCCTGCTTTTTTGGCCGGGGGCCTGGGCTCAGCCGTCGGCCCGCTGACCTGAGGAAGCAGCGCCAACGCCAGCTTCGAGTTATCCCTCGACAACGATAGCCGCGCCACCGACGAATAGTAATCCTGCCCCGCGTCATTGCCGCGATAGACAAAGGAGCCGTTTACCTCCAGATGCGCCTGACCCGCGTTCTGGCCCGTGTTCGAAGCTGGATTCTGGTTCGCACTCTGGGCCGGGATCTGGTTTGCCTCTGGGTTCGGATTGCCCAGGTTTACATTCCCCGGGTGTACATCCAAAGCTGCGTTGTCCGCCGGAGCGGCCGGAAGCGCCGCCGTCTCCGGAGCAACCATCCAGGGCTTCAGCTCCGGACAGCCGCAAGCCGCGGGAGCGTCCGTCGCCCCCGAGATCTTTCCCCCGCGAAACATCACGCTTTTTCCCGGCGAGAGCTGGTAGGAATCCCCACCCATCATTTCAGCGACAAACAGCGCCGCATCATTGCCCGTCAGCGAACGCACGCAAGTGTCCCCCGTGGCTGCAACCGAGATGGCAAAGTGGAATGTACCCGGACTGATCAGTTGCACCCGGAAGTCCGGGGTAACCAGTGTGTCCACCGCACTGTGCAGCGTGTAATTCAGCTCCATGGAGCCTTCGTTCAGCCCCAGCACCAGCGCTTTGCCCCCTGTGTCCGCGCTCAGCGAGAGATTTGTCTTGGGGCAGATCAGTAGGTTGCCGCCGCGTTCCAGCTTCAGCAAGGCGGCTCCATCTCCGGCCGTCACCTGCGAGCCGCTCACCACGTGCGTCCCGCTTCCCGTTAAAAATATCGAGCCCCGCACGCTCGCATCGCTGGAAAATAACTCGCCCACCGCATGCTGCGCGTGCATCGCCGGAGTCGCCCCCAGTGCCAAGCCCAGCAGTAGCAGATGTTTTTTCACAATGACTGATTGAATCACAAAATGCGCGACGCATCACCGGAGGCAACCAAACTCTGCTTCTCGTCGGCCACAAACTCATAGCTAGTGATTTCGGCGGCAACCGCGAACTTGCCCCCGGTCTCTTCCACCCGGACCACCGTACCGCTGCAGCGCACGCAGATCGGCTCGGTCATCGTGACCTCAGTGGGCAGCGTCACCGTAAACTCAATGGCGGAGCTGCGTTCTATGGCGGCTTCGCAATAAAAGCAGATCCCATGCGAACTGACATCGCGAGTCTCCGCCGTGGCCTGCAACGGTTCGCCTGCGGCTGCAGTCACCGTTACCGGGAGTTGAAGCGCAAACCGCCGAATCGCCCGCTTGTCTGGTGCAGCCTCGTCTTCCATAGAAGCTCCTTTGCTTACCCAGCTTACTTTTCAACCCGAAAGTGTCAAGCTAGTAGTTCATGTCCCGATGGAAATAGTAACCCCCGGTTCCTCTACCGAAATCCGTGTAAAGATAGAACTGTCTTATCTGTCACTGCTTTGCCGCTCTTTCCCGCAGTGCTCCCGCGCGTGACTATTGTAATCGCGAGGGTCTTATTCCCGATGCCCACTCGGCCGCATCCAGCATGACATTGAGACCCAGGAGCGGCAGGCATATACTTCCACCATCGGCTGCCATCTGCCCAGTCCGGAGCTGATTCAATTACTCTTTGGTTTGCGGCGGTGATGCGATTCTGCTATCAAGGGTCGGGAGGCGCGGGTGAAAATCAGATTCTGGGGAGTTCGCGGCTCCACTCCGACCCCTCAAGTGGAGAACCTGCGCTATGGCGGAAACACCCCCTGCATCGAGGTGCGTGTCAACGACCACCTGTATATTTTTGATTGCGGCACCGGCTTCCGCAATCTCGGCAAGAGCCTCATGGCCGAGTACGGTTCCACTCCCATTTACGCCCATGTCTTCCTCTCGCATTTCCATTGGGATCACATCCAGGGCATTCCTTTTTTTCAGCCGTTGTATGAGAACCCTGACAACTATTTCTTCTTTCACTCCTCCAGCCGTACCCGCGGCCTGCAGCGCGCCATCGAGGAGCAGATGGCCGACCCGTATTTCCCGGTAGACATGAGCGAGATGGCGGCCCACTGCAATTTCTACGACATGGAGGAAGAGCGCGTCGCCTTCGACCATTGCATCGTGCAATCCATGTGGCTCAACCATCCCCAGGGCTGCCTTGGCTTCCGCCTGGAGACCGACAACGGAATCTTTGTCTACGCCACTGATAACGAGCCCGGTCATTCCGTCTATGACCGCAACGTGCGCAAACTCGCCGAAGCTGCCGACGTGCTCGTCTACGATGCCCAGTACCTCCCCGAGGAATATGAGGCCAAGCGTCGCGGCTGGGGACACAGCCACTGGCGCGAAGGCGTCAACATCGTCAAGGACAGTGGCGCCAAGGAACTCGTCCTCTTCCACCACGACCCCGACCACGATGACCAGTGCCTCGACGCCCTCGTAAAGTCCGCCGCCGAGTTCTGCCCCCGCGTCCACGCCGCCCAGGAAGGCAAAGTAATCGAACTCTAACCCGGGTCCATGGCACCGATATAGTTTCCAGGCTCCATCGGCTGATGCCCCATGTCTGCCGCAGTCAGAGTTTGGCCATTTGATCTATCTGCCTGGATGTGTGTAGTTTTGAGAGTGTCCTTCGCCTGAACCTTTGGAAACTTTCCCCTCCCCTGTGATAAATTAAACGGTTTACCCGTGCTTGCAATTACCGCCCGGGCAGCCGCTCTCGTTACCGTGTTCAGGAGTATTGTTCTTGGAAAATCGTAGTGCTCAGCACCATAAGGATCGCCTCATCGAGGCTATCAAGGAAGAACTCGTCATCATCGTTACCGGAGAGCTTTCCGATCCGCGTATCGGCCTGGTCACCGTCAATGAAGTGCTCATGGCCTCCGGCGGCAAGTCCGCGCGCGTCTATGTCGCCGTCGAAGGCGACGAGCGCGAGCAGAACGAGTGTGTCACGGCGCTCAATGATGCGATCGGCTACATTCGCCATCAGCTCGCCGATGCGCTCAGTCTCCGCGTCGCCCCCGATCTCCATTTCGTGCTCGACAGCTCCACCCGGTATGGTGCCCGCATCGACGAACTCCTCCACCGGATAGACAAAAGGAGCAAGAAAAAAACTCCATGAACACGCTCGCCGAGGTCGTCAACGCCGTGCGGTCGCGTCAGCGCTGGGTCGTCACCTCCCACGCCCGGCCGGACGGCGACGCCGTCGGCAGTGTTCTCGGCTGTGTTCAGATCCTGCGTGGCATGGGCAAGCAGGCCGACGCTTTTCTCGGCGACGGCGTGCCCTTCATCTATCGCGGCCTGCCCCGTGCCGCCGAGGTTCGTAGCGGCCCCGTCAATCGCGCTCATTATGACGGCGCGATCATCCTCGAATGCGACTGCCTCCAGCGCACTAATCTCGAGGGGCTCAACGGCCTCTTCTCCATCAACCTCGACCACCATGAAACCTTCACCGAATACGCCGATATCAATTACGTAGTCTCCACGGCCGCCGCCGTCTCGGAAATCGTCTACGGCATCGCCGTCCACGCCGGAGTCACCATCACGCCCGAGATTGCCACCACCCTCTACACTGCTATGCTCACCGACACCGGATCGTTCTGCTACTCCAGCACCAGTGCCCAGACCTTCGCCATCGCCCGCGAAATGGTCCTCGCCGGAGCCGTTCCCTCGGCCATCGCCCAGCAGGTGTATTTCTCCAACCCTGTCTCCAAAATGCACCTTCTTGGCCGCGCTCTCTCCCATCTCCAGTGCGAGGGCCCCATCTCCTGGATGCATGTCTCCCTGGCTGACATGAACGCCAGCGGTGCCACCGGAGAGGATTGCGAGGGACTGGTCAACTGGGCGCTGGGCATTCATGGCATCGAAGCCACCGCGTTCTTTCGTGAGGTCTCCGGCGTCCGTTATCGAGTCAGCCTGCGCAGTAAGGGCCGCGTCGATGTTGGCCGCATCGCCCAGACCTTCGGTGGCGGCGGCCATTGCTGCGCCAGCGGCCACGTCATCGCCGGTCCCTTGGACAATGCCACCGGCCATGTACTCGCCGCCCTACGCCGCTCCCTCGAACTCAGCGGTCAACAGCAAGCCGGCTAGTAGTTGGTCGGATTCCTCCAAGCACAAAAAGAGCGCGGCTTTTTCTCCGCGCTCCTGATATTGTCTCTGCAACCATTTAAACCTTGAAACCTTGCCTTACCCCTCTTCCACGATCTCGATCAAAAATCCAAACGCATTCTCCGCCCGCGATTTCGGGTGCACGAAGAACACGGTGGTGCCACGCGAACCCGCCCGTGGTGCGGCGTCGATGATGTTGAAGCCGTTGTCCTTCATGTACTCGAACGCCTTTTCTGCACTCTTCACCCGGAAGGCCACGTGGGCAAAGCCGCCGCGCCCGCCGTTCTTGTCGATCAGCTTCTGCACCGGACTCTCCGGCGAAAGCGGTTCCAACAGTTGAAGCAAATTCGGCCCGTCGCCGATCCGCAGCAGCGCCTCGCGAACCATGTCCTTGCCGTGTACTTCCTCGCGATGAATCTCGATGAAGCCCAGCAATTCGTAAGCTGCAACCTGTCCGTCGAGCTGCCCTTGCGGCACCGAAATCGCAAAGTGGTCGATGAACTGAAGTCCCGGTACTTCCCTCAACTCCGCTGAAATCGCATCGTTATCTGTCGCCGTGCCCATTATTCAAACTCCACCAGAACCTGATTTAATTGCACTCCATCGCTCGGTCCAACCGTCACTCTCTTCACCTTGCCGGCTAAGGGCGACACTACATTGGTTTCCATCTTCATCGCTTCCAGAACCAGCAGCAGGTCGTTCGTCTGAATCTGCTGTCCCGGTTGTACATTGACCCGGGTTACCATGCCCGCGATCGGCGAGCGGCAAACCTTGCTCTCGTTCACCGGACCCTGGTCCGTCGCAACCTGCGGCTTCGGAGTTCCTGCCGGTGCCGCTGCGGTCACTACAGTAGCCGGGTGCCGTGGTGGAATGTAATGCGGCTTCGGTGCCGCATCATCTTCCACGATCTCTACTTCGACTTCGTATGACTTACCGTCGATTCCGATCTGCAGCTTCAAGGTCGTTCTCCCAAGCGCTCAATCTGCGCAACATCGTTCAGTGAAGCGAACCAACTCCGGCCGCCTTCGCGGGTAGCCCTTTCTAAACTCGCGTTCCAGGCAAGTTTAGTGTGGATATCGGACACTCACTCCTAACGCTTCAAGTCGTGCGAGGCCTGGATGACGACCCTCCCGGCCTGGGTCCACTGGTTTACCGTCGGCAGCAGATGCGCCGAGTGAATCTTCACTTTCTTGCCAAGGAAAGCCGTAACCGCCACCGCGATGATGGCCAGCGTCTCTGCCGAAACGTGATCTTCCGCCAGAGCCGCGGGCAGCTTTGCTTCCAGTGCGCCGATTCGCGTCTCGAATTCCTTCTTCAGCGTGTCCAGCTCGCTTTGCAGCCGCTTCACTTCGGCCTCGGCTCCCGCCTTCGCGGCGCCCTCATCCATTGCTGTCGATGCCATGCTCTTCTCCTCGTCCGGCGTCAGCGACCTGCCCAAGCCATCGGTCGGCCCAGGGTGGCCCACATCCGCCCTCTTTTGGCGAATGTGGGATCTCCCCCAGTCCTTAGAGCGGAATCAATCCGTGCTTCTTGGAAGGCCGCAGCTCGCGTTTTGTTTCCAGTGCGTGCAGTGCCTGGGCCAGATAGTGCCGGGTCTGCGAAGGCTCAATTACGTCGTCCACCAGCCGCCGCCCGGCGGCCACATACGGATTGGAGAACGCATCGCGATACAGACCGATCAACTCCTGCCGCTTCGCCGTTTTGTCGTCGGCGGCCTCGATCTCCTTACGGAAAACGATCTCGGCTGCCCCCTCGGCGCCCATCACGGCAATTTCCGCGGTCGGCCAGGCCAGCACCCGATCCGCCCCCAGATCCTTCGAGCACATCGCAATGTAGGCCCCGCCGTAAGCTTTGCGCAGCACAATCGTGATCTTCGGGCTGGTGGAGGCCGAGTACGCAAACAGCATCTTCGCGCCGTGCCGGATAATCCCGCCGTATTCCTGTTGCACTCCCGGCAAAAAGCCCGGAACGTCCACAAAGCTCACAATCGGAATATTGAACGCATTGAGGAAGCGGATGAACCGCGCCGCCTTGTCGCTGGCGTTGATGTCCAGTGCTCCGGCCAGCACGTTGGGCTGGTTGGCAACGATCCCGATTGAGCGCCCCTGTATCCGGCCAAAGCCAATCACGATGTTCGGTGCGAAGCCCGGCTGCACTTCCATGAAGTCATTGTGATCCAGAATCCGGGTCAGGATCTCGCGCACATCGTAGGCCTGCTTGGGTTCCACCGGAACAATTCCATTCAGCGACTCGTCGTCTTCCATCGGGAATTCATATTGCAGCCGCGGCGGATCTTCCAGGTTGTTCGAGGGCAAAAAGCTCAGCAACCGGCGGCAGATGTACAGTGCGTCTTCGTCGTTCTCCGCCACAAAATGAACCACCCCGGAGTTGTTCATCTGCGCTATTGGACCGCCCAGCGCATCGGCCGTTACCACCTCGCCCGTCACCTGCTTGATCACCGAAGGTCCGGTGATAAACAACTGTGCCTGCTTGGTCTGGATGATGAAGTCGGTCAGTGCCGGACTGTACACCGCACCGCCCGCGCAAGGTCCGCAAATCAGCGAAATCTGTGGCACCGTGCCGCTCAGCATCACGTTGTTAAAGAAGACCCGGCCATAGCCGCCCAGTGCGTCGATGCCTTCCTGAATGCGAGCCCCGCCCGAATCGTTGATAAAGATGAATGGCGAGCCGGTCTTCAGCGACGCTTTCATCATGTCCACGCATTTATCGGAGTGCACCTCGCCTGCCGCGCCACCTGCCACTGTGAAGTCCTGGCTCGCCAAGTGAACCAGCCGTCCGTCCACGTGGGCGCATCCGGTCACAATGCCGTCGGCCGGAAGCTCTTTCCCCTCCATGCCGAACAGGGTTGCACGATGCTGTGCAAACGCCCCGATCTCCTGGAAAGAGTTCGGGTCCACCAGTTTTTCCACGCGCTCGCGAGCCGTCAACTTGCCCTGCTCGTGCTGTTTTGCCACGCGTTTTTCGCCGCCGCCCTCCGCCACCGTCGCGCGCTTTTCGCGCAGAGCCGCGATCCGCTCTTCCATCGTCTTCGCCTTCAACTGCGCAGGAATACTCGTTGCCATACCGATCCTCTCGCTCTACCGTGCCGTGGCGACGGTGACGTTGTGCGTCTGTCCATTGATGGTGACGGCGTACTTCACCGGCCCGCTGGGCGGTGCCGCGGCTGCCCCAGCCTTGGGCAGCGCCGGAGCCGGAGCCGCCTTCGACGGATCTTTCCCCAGGTTTTTCGCTCCCTGGTCGCGGGTGCCGAAGAACTTCGGAGCAACCTGCGGGAACATCGCAAAGGTCAACACGTCTTCGTCGCTGCCATTGCAGCCTTGCAGCGCCAACGCGTCGGAGCGCAGTGCCTCCCACTCCGGCTTCAGCAACTCCGCCGGACGGCAGGTGATCGCCTCTTTCTTGGCGTGCACTCGCGCCATTTCCAGCACCTCGGGATCTTTCGGTCCAATCGTCTCGCCGTAGTAACCCAGCATCAGGTCGGCAAATTCCCCGGTCAGAACCTTGTACGGCCCCATCAACACGTTGAACACCGCCTGTGTGCCCACAATCTGCGAACTCGGTGTAACCAGCGGCGGGAACCCGCAAACCGCCCGCACCCGCGGAACCTCCAGCAGCACCTCTTCCAATTTGTCGCCCGCGCCTTGCTGCTTCAACTGACTCTCCATGTTGCTGATCATCCCGCCGGGAATCTGGCTTTTGAATATCTCCGTCTCTACGCCCGTAATGTCGCTCAGGAATTCCTTGTAGCGCGGACGGATCGTCTTGAAGTAGTTCCGCACCTTCAGCAGCCTTCCCATGTCCAGCCGTGTTTCCACCCCGGTGCCTTCCAGCATCTCCACCAGGCTCTCGGTCGGATTATGTCCCGGTCCCAGGGAGAGTGAGCTGATCGAGGTATCCACCATGTCGCATCCGGCTTCAATCGCTTTCATATAGCTCACCAGGGTCACGCCGGTGGTCGAGTGGCAGTGCAGGTGAACCAGTGTGTCCGCGCCGCATTTTTCCTTGATGCCCTTTACGATGTCATACGCCGGTTGCGGCTTCAGCAAGGCTGCCATGTCCTTTAGGCAAATCGAGTCGCACCCCATCTCCTTCAGCTTCTGCGCCATCTCCACGAACGCCCCAACCGTGTGTAGCGGGCTCACCGTGTAGCAGATCGTGCCTTGGGCGTGCTTGCCTGACTTCTTCACCGCCGCAATCGAGGTCTCAAGGTTGCGCAGGTCGTTCAGCGCGTCGAAGACCCGGAACACATCCATCCCGTGCTCGGCGGCCTTGGCCACAAACCGTTCCACCACGGAATCTTCGTAGTGCCGGTAGCCCAGCAGGTTCTGGCCCCGCAGCAGCATCTGCAGCTTGGTCTTCGGCAGCAGCTTGCGAAATGTCTTCAGCCGCTCCCACGGGTCCTCGTTCAGGAATCGAATGCAGGAGTCGAACGTCGCCCCGCCCCAGCATTCCAGCGACCAATATCCGGCGTTGTCGAGATCCTCGCAGGCGGGAACCATGTCTTCCATGGCCATGCGCGTCGCCAGAAGCGACTGGTGCGCATCGCGCAAAATCAAATCTGTAACTTCCAGTATGCGTGTCATAATGATCGCGTTTTCCTTATGATATTCCCGGCTGGCGGAACCCAAAGCAAGCGTGCAGTATCAGCCCGCCTAACTAACGTGTCAAGAAATTAGCGGGTTAGGATCAAAAAATCAGCCCGCCCAGACCCTTTGGATTATGAATATTCGCCACTCATTCATTCATTTCCTGTGCGCCAGTCATTAGCCTGCGCCACCCCCTGCATCCATGCTGTGACTCCCATCACGCAACGTCCTGATCTCCCCACGCACGCCCGGTGACCGCTCTCCGTGCCGCAGCCCCGTTCACGCGCATGCAGATCACGTCCGAAATTCGCCGGACGAATTCAGCTTACGCGTTGCCGGGTGGCCCGGAGTTGGCGCTGTTCCAACTCTGGGATTTTCGCCGGGAGTCCCACAACTCGCGTTTTGAATGGCGCTCTTCAAAGGTGTTATCCCGAACGAAGTGAAGGACCCAGCGCTGTTCCAAATCTCTCGTGCCGTGCCAATCTTTTTCGTCACTCTTCTCACCGCCTGAATATGCGCCCCGTCCAACAACAGACTCTACCACCTTCACCCAGCGCGCTGGCACTTCACCTCTGCTTCTCAGGCCAACTGCAATCCCGTCTCAGCACAATCCCAAAGAAACGGCCGCACCCGAAGACGCGGCCGCTTCTCACATCCAGTACTTCATTGCACGGTCACCGTAACCATGATCGGTTTGGCGTTCGTCACTGTGCCTGTTCCCGTCGGCGTCACCGTCAGGTAGTACGTTCGAGCTGCCTTCACCGGAGTACTGCTCCCTCCCCCGCCGCACGAGATCAGGAAGCCTCCGCCCACCACTGCCAGGGCGATCAGCAGAACGGCCAGCGCCCGCTTCCGCTTCCGTGTAAACGGCGCACCCAGCAGCACCGCGCAGAACATCACCTCCCCGCTGCTCTTCCACGGAACCGCCGGAGCGTGATTGGCCGCGCTCGCCGAGGTGGTGATCGTCAGAGTGACAGGCTGAGCTGCCCCACTGGCCATCGAGATCGGGTATGGGCTATAGCCGATCGCTGAGATTGCGCTCGGTGTGCTGCAGATGGCGTTCAGTGTGATCATTCCCGTGTAGTTGGTTGGCGTCAGCGTGAGGGTCACCGTACCAGTGCTCCCGGCAGCAATTGCCGTCGTCGTCGGACTCGCACTCAGCGTGTAGCTCGGTGCCGCTCCCGTCACCGTCAGCGCCGTCCCGCCGTTCGAGGGTGCATAGTTCGTATCCCCGCTATAGCTTGCCGTAATCGTGTTGCTCCCTGTGGTGAACCCGTTCGCCGCGCTCACCGTAACTGGATTGCTCAGCGCCGCCGTGCCGTTGCTCAGCGTCACTGTGCCGACCGGTGCGCCACCCACCGAGAACGTTACCGTTCCGGTAATGGTCCCAGCCGTGCCGGAGGTCACCGTCGCGCTCAGCGTAGTCGTGCTGCCGAAGGTTACCGAATTTGGCGTCGCCGTAACCGTCGTTGCAGTCGCAGGCAGTGCCGCCAGAGTGATCGTCGTCGTCCCCGGAGTAGAAGCCGCAAAGTTCGCATTCCCGTCGTAGGTTGCGGAGATCGTATTCGTACCCACGCCGAACCCATTGGCCGCGCTGGTCACAACGCTCAGCGTTGCCACCCCGCCTGAAACCTGCGCGGTGCCAAGAACAACGTCGCCCACCTGGAAGTCCACGTTCCCGCTGATCGTCCCCGCCGTGCCCGAAGTCACCGTTGCCGTCAGCACCGTCGTCCCATACATCTTCAGCGAACTTGGCGAGGCCGCAATCGTTGTGCTGGTCGCCGCCCCGGCAGAGGTGTTCTGCCAATTCGTGTACAACTGGTAGCCGTCCACCGAGCCCAACCCCGTCGCCAGGTCATAGCCGGTCTGCGCATACCAGCCAAAGTCTCCGGTTGTGCAACCCGGGTCCGTTGCGATCACGGTACAGGGCACGATATTGTTGCCGCTCGTCGTGTCGTGAAAGACCGACGGGTGGCTCAGCGCTAAGTTGTAAAGCGTCGGATTGACGTTCCCTAGGTTCCCGTACTTTTGTGCCAGCAACGTCAGCATGCCCGCAAACGACGGTGCACTAGCCGACGTCCCGCCGGCTACGAAGAACACCGAATTCTGCCCAGTCCCGCTGCTGAAAAAACCGTTCGCGCACATTGTTCCATATTGCGTCGAGTTATTGTCTTGCGAGCAGTTCATGTAGCCATCGTGCATCGGCGATGCCGCAAATGACACGTCCGGCACAAAGCGCCCACTCACTCCGGTGTAGTTCGTCGGCGTCGGCTGCCAGCTTGGCTGCGGAAAGTACAAGCTCACCCCGCCAGCGCTCGCCAGCAGCCCGTTGGTTGCGCTGGTGTCGTTCCACACCGTCTCCGGAATGTAACTAAGCGCCGAACTTACCGTTCCCGCCGTCTGGTTCCAGTACAGGCCGTAGTTGCTCTCATCCCCATTAAGCGTTGTGCCGCCCACCCCGGTGAAGTACGGCGAGTCCGGCGGAACGCTGACGGAAGCTCCGTACTGCGCCGGATAATCCGAGGTTTCCCCCTGATAATCGCATCCCGCTGCACCCGAATCGCCCGACGCCACAACAATCGTCTGCCCTTGCGAATTCGCCTGCTCTCCAATCGAGCTAAGAACATTGGCCTCAGCAAGCGTGTTATCCGCCTCGCAGCCGGTGTAACTGACGCTGATGACCGGCAACCTCGTGCCGCTTGAGCTTTTATAAGTCTGCACCGCATACTGCAACGCGTCGTAGACCCCCAGGGTCGTGTCCGCAGCCGAGGCATAGATGTAGTCCACCGTCGCGTTTTTCGCAATCCCGCCGGCCCACTCAATATCGAGATCCGCCTCGCCCAGATCACCCGTTGTGCTGGTTCCCGCCGCACCGGTGCAATTCGCCGTACTGATGCAATAAGGCGTCAACTTCGTAGCCGACAGTCCCGAGGCGCTGCGGAAGTGGTCGATGTCCGCCTGCGGCACATAGGTCTGTCCCATCACCCCCACGTGTGCCCCCGTGCCGTCATATCCGGCGTTGTAGATCGCCGTCACGTCGTAAATCGTCGCCCAGTCTCCCGGCGTCAGAAAATGGTCGGTGGGGTCAAGCGTGTATTGCGGCTCAACCTTGATTTTCGTCAGCGGCTTCGGGCGGAAGTTGTTCAGCCCGCGCACGTTCAGCAGCACGCTCGCAAGTCCCGCCGGAACCTTCAGCTCCGACGCATTGGCAAAATGCATCTGCCCGTCCAGCTTGTACTGATGTAGCTGGGTGTGAAATGCCGACTCCACCTGCCACGCCTTGCCGCCGAAAGTGATGGCATTGCGCGAAGCAGAAACGCTCTTCACCGTAAAGCCTTGTGCCGTGAGCCACCCGGTCACCTTGTTCAGATCTGAGTCCGTCAACCCAAAGCGCGCTCCGTATTCCTCCTGCGTCAGCCACTGGTGATATTGCGGCGACTTCGGGTTCTGCTGCGCCGCCAGTAGCGCATCCAACTCCGTCTGCTGGGCCGCGCTCAGCGCAATGTTCAGGGTCATCGAATCCAATTGCATTTCAGAGTTCACCGCGCCCAAGTCGGTCGCCCGCTTGGTCAGCGGATGCACCGTGCCGGTCACCGTCACCATCGCTCCCGAGGTAATCTCCTGGGTGATCCGGTTGGCACGCTGGTTTGCCCCTGGAACGCTCTGCGAAACCAGTGCTGCCGTCATCATCAGAACCGCCGCGCACACGGCGAACCATCGCTTCCGGCTGATCACGTCAAAGGACTGCATTCCCATCTCAGCGTCATTCGCTTTCATCTCTAATGTCCTCTCGGGGAAATCACGAACGGAATTTGGCACTGATCTTTCAGGCGAACCCTTGCGAGAGCTGCTCCCGGAACATTACCGCGCTTTGTGGCTGAAGCAAAGTCCCAAATTGGCAAGGCAAAAAGGCAAGAAGCAGTCGTTAGCGCTGCTCTGGTGCCCCACATCTGCCGTCGTTGGCAAATGTGGGAGCGGCAAATGTGAGAGCGGCGCCCTATATCTTCTTCGGACCATTCCAGGCGCACAAAAGCCGCACCCGAAGGCGCGGCATCCGTTAGAGAATTCCAGCGAGAGTGGCGCGTGCAAGTTTTTTTGCGATCGAGTGGAGTTGACTCGGCCTTTTCGCGCTTGCTCGTCCGACGCAGGTTACAGCTTCCGTGCCACCGTTTTTAGCTCGCGGTGGAGGAGTGGGTGCACCGCCCATGCAGCAGACAAGAATGCTGCACGCAGTTTCGCATGTGCTCGGTAGTCTGCCGCAACGTGCTCAACTCGTCGCACATCATGTTCATCACCTGCATGCAAAGCTCCGGCTGCTGCCGCAGAATTTCGTTCACCGACGCAGTCGGCAGAAACACTGCTTCCAGCTCTTCCACGGCTTCAACGTCAAACTGGTAGGGATTGGCGCACAGCGCCGAGGGTAGCCCCAGCACCGAGCCCGGTCCAGCCGTGCGGCACATCAACTCCCGTCCCGGCACCCCGGAAAGCGCTGCCCGTGCCGTGCCCTTTACGATCAGGTACACGCCCTTGGCCTCTTCCCCAAACGAAAACAGGCGTTTTCCGCATTCCACCCGCTGCTTCTCGCCCGCCGGCGCCAGCGCCTGTACCAATTCATCCGCCGCCTCGTAGGGCGTAGTGTCTCCGCACAAATCTGTTTGCAATAATAATGATTTCACAACAGCCACACCCCCTGATACATCAGTTCTATCAACCGTTCCAACATCGTGGTGTGATCTACGTCACGACCTTCTGTGACCAATTCTGTCTCTGCTCCAACCTTGAAACTTTGAAACCTTGTAACTTTGAAACTTTGAATCTACCCTGAGTTTGGCATGATTCGCTTCTTTCGCCTGCTCGCCCAAGTGCTCGTACTCATCATAGTCGCGCTGGCCTCGGCCCTCGTCAGCATGAGGTTCGCCATCCATGGCCGTGAGGTCGCGGTGCCGGACTTCCATGGTATGACTCCCGCCCAAGCCGAGCGCGTTGCCTTTGAGCACGGTCTTGAGTTAGCCCGCAGTGATCACTTCTATTCCGCCGTGGTCCCTGCCGGTTGTATCGTCTCGCAGCAGCCCGAGCCCGGAACCCACGTCCGTCGAGGCTGGCGCGTCGAAGCCGCCGAGAGTCTCGGAGCCCAGCTCATCGACATTCCCGCCGTGCTCGGCATGAGTCCGCGCGCCGCAGAAATCGACATTCGCCGCCGCGGTCTGGAACTGGGAATCTCCGCCGAACTGCCCACGGACTCTGCCTCGCCGCAGGTCATCATCGCCCAATCGCCTGCCGCCGGTGCCCAGGGCGTAGCCTCACCCCGCGTCAGCCTGCTCTATGCCGCCGCCCCGCCCGAGTCCGCCTATGCCATGCCAGATCTCACGGGAACGACCCTCGCCGATGCCACCGGACTCATTACCGCTTCAGGCTTGAAGACCCCCTCGGTCACCACTCTCTCCAGCACTCCCGCCAATCCCTTCACCAACCTGGACTTTCACCCCGCCGCTCCAATCGTCATCGGACAAACTCCGGCCCCTGGCACTCGCGTCACCCCCAGTACTGACGTCTCCCTCCAGGTCACCCGCGCCTTCTGAAATCAGCTCCCGGGAGAACCCACGCCACGGTTTACAAATAGCAAATCGTTCGGATCTCCCGAACGATTGCCCAAGCAGTAATCCCGCTCAACAGATTATTGTTCTTCTGACCAATGGTTTCCAAGATTGCCCAACCAGTTATTTTCACCCCGGATATGATTACCCTCCGGTCAATCGTTCTTCTGCAGCACTGCCGCAAAGAAACCATCGCAGGGGTGAATCCCGGGCAGCGTCCGGAGAAACGAGCCGCGCACTAACTCTTCCGGTTTCGCCCACGCCAGCTCGCCGGAGCCTTTCAACTCTTCCAGCACGCTCTCGCACGGAACTATACTCATTGCGTTTTCCCCGCGCAAAATCTGCTCCACCACGTCCTCGCCCTCTTCGGATTCCAGCGAGCAGGTGGAGTACACCAGCCTTCCTCCCGGAGCCAGCGCGGCGACGCCCGCCCGCGAGATCGATATTTGTAAATCTTTCAACTCACGCAGATCCTCCGCTTTCAGCCGCCACTTGATCTCCGGGTTCGCAGCCAGCGTTCCGGTGCCGCTGCAGGGCACGTCCGCCAGCACACGGTCAAATTTTTCGGCGAACTCTATCGCCCCGACATTGCCGATCACGACCTTCACGTTCATCGCTGCAACCCGCTCTTTCAGCGCTCTTGCGCGATGTTCATGCAACTCCACCGCGGTGATCTTCGCCCCCGGATTGCGCGCTGCGATCGCCAAAGTTTTCCCTCCCGGGGCGGCGCAGCAATCCAGTATGCGCTCGCCTTTTCCCACCAGCGCGGCCACCAGTTGCGAGCCTTCGTCCTGCACGGCCACGTGATGATCGCGAAACGGAATGCTGTGCGCCAGGTCGCCGGAGAGCAGTCGCCGCGCACCGGTCAGCAGCGCTCCGGGCGCAATCCGTATTCCCGCCTCGGTCAGTTCTTCCTCCGCATCGGGCGCGGAGAGCCGCAATGCAGCTCCCGGTGCATGCTGATCCGCCGCGCAAATGGCGCGTGCGGAGCTATATCCATACATGTCGATCCAGCGCCCAACCATCCACTCCGGATGCGCGAACTCCAACGCCAACTCGCGCACGCTCCCGGCTTCAGCATTCACCACTGGACTTTTCGCGTTGGCTGCAAGCTTGCGCAGCACCGCGTTCGCATAGGGCACGGCGGAACGCTTCCCGGAGCTTTTCACCAGCTCCACGCTTTCGTGAACCGCGGCGTGCGCCGGGATGCGCTCCAAGTGGTTCAATTGACATGCGCCCAACCGCAGCGCAACCCGCACCTCTCCATCCAGCCGCGACACCTTCTGCGAAGAGTATTGTGCGATCCGCGCATCCAGTTCGGATTGCCAGCGCAGCGTGCTCATCACCAGCTCGTAGGTGAGCGCACGATCTTCGCGCGAAAGCGTATCCATGCGTGGCGCGTTCAGCAACTCGGAGGCGTAGGAGCCGTCGCGCTCCACGCGAATCAAAATGTCATAAGCAAAGTTCCGTGCCGGCGAGACCGCCATATTAACTCCTCATCCTCTCGCCCACAGTGCCCGCCCGCAGCGTAGCGAAAGCCGCCGTGTGTCCCATACTCATTTCTCCAATCTCTCGCCCGCCTTGGGCTGATATCCGTTGATGAACTCGCGTGCCGGCATGCGGCGCTTGCCTTCCAACTGCAGTTCGTCGATTGCAATCGCCGAGCCTGCGCCGCACCCAACCAGCAGCCGCTCGCCTGCGATTGCAATCTCTCCGGCGGGCAGCGCAGGCGCTTCGCCATAAACCGAGATGGCGTGCAGCGTGAGCTGCTTGCCGCGAAACGTAGTGAACCCTCCGGGCCACGGTTGGAAGCCGCGATGGCGATTGCAGATCGTCTGCGCGTCGCGGGTAAAGTCGATGCGCCCATCTTCGCGCGTCAGAATCGGCGCCAGGGTGGCGCGGGCATGATCCTGCGGCGTGGGTCGCAGTCTGTCCTCGGCCAGCGCGGCAAGGGTTTCCACCAGCAGCTCCGCTCCCATGGCCGCCAGCCGGGGACCGAGTGACACGCTCGTGTCCTCGGCAAGGATTGGCAGCTCGCGCTGCAGCAGAATGTCTCCCGTGTCGAGTCCTTCGTCGATGCGCATGGTAGTGTTTCCGGTCACGGTTTCGCCGGATGCGATGGCCCATTGAATCGGCGCGGCTCCGCGATACTTCGGCAGCAGAGAGGCATGCAGGTTGATGTTGCCATGCTTGGGCAGGTCGAGCATCCAGCGCGGCACGATGCGTCCGTAGCCCACGATCACAATGCACTCCGGCGCCAGCGCCTCAAGGTGGGTGCGGAATTCGGAGTTGTTCTTGATCTTCTCCGGCTGCGCGATGGACAGCCCAAGCGCAAGCGCCTTCTGCTTCACCGGCGAGAGTGCCAGCTCCATCCCGCGGCCCTTGGGACGGTCCGGTTGCGTAACCACCAGTGCAATCTCATGGCCGGCATGGGCCAGCGCCTCCAGCGGAGGCACGGCAAACATTGGAGTACCGCAATAAACAAGCTTCACAACTTGATTGTAGCGGCCCGGAGCGAGCCGCGTCAGATTCTTACCACTCGCCCTCGCGTTGCAGGCGGCGGATCTTGCGTCGCATCATGTCGCGCTTCAGAGAGGAGAGGTGATGGATGTAAAGCGTTCCGTTGAGATGATCGATCTCATGCTGGAAGGCGCGTGCCAGCAGATCTTCCCCGGTCTTCTCGTACCAGTTTCCGTGTACGTCTTGCGCCCGGATGGTGACCCGTTTGCCACGCGCCAGATTTTCGCGAAAGTCGGGGAGGGAAAGGCAGCCTTCGCCGCCGGTCTGCTTGCCCTCCACGTTGATGATCCGCGGATTGGCCAGCACGATCCGGGCTTCGGGATCTTCCTTGAAGGAAGTATCGATGACCGACAGGTGCAGTGAAATTCCGATCTGCGGCGCGGCTAGTCCGACGCCCTGTGCCTCATACATCGACTCAAACATATCCTCGACCAGTTTCTTCAACTTGTCGTCGAACTCGGTGACGGGCGCAGCCGGAGTTTCCAGTACAGGGTCGCCGTATTTCACTATCGGATAGATCATCGGTTGTTCCGGTTTAGTAATTGCGAAGTTGCTCGCAGTATCCCTCATAATTTCGGCGAAGCTCGAGGAGCGAATCGCCCCCAAATTTTTCCAGCGCAGCCGATGCCAGCACCAGTGCCACCATGGCCTCGCCCACCACGCCCCCCGCCGGTACAGCACATACATCGGAGCGTTCGTAGGCAGCCTTGACCGGCTCGCGGCTGGCGAAGTCGATTGAGCTCAGCGGGCGCCGCAACGTGGAGATCGGTTTGAGGTGCCCGCGAACTACGATGTCGCAACCGTTCGAGATGCCGCCTTCAATGCCTCCGGCGTGATTGCCCGCCCGGGTAAAAGCCGTGAACTTGGAGTGCAGCACTCCGGCATCCTCGCCGCTCTGCTGTGCTTTTTCCGCTGGCCTTGCGTAGCCAATCTCGTCCTGCGCCAGCGAGCCATGCACGGTCGCGCCCAGAACACCGTCCCCAATTTCCACCGCCTTCACCGCTTGAATGGACATCACGGCGGCGGCCAACTTTCCGTCCAGGCGCTCGTCCCAGTTGGCGTAGGTGCCAAGCCCGGGTGGCACATTGTGCGCCACCACTTCAAAGACTCCGCCGACGGTATCGCCATTCCGCAGCACGGCGTCCACCTCTGCCCTCATGCGCTGCTCGGATTCTTCGTCGGCACAGTTCAGCAGCACCTCATTTTTCGCCGCCAGGGAGCGCAGCTCGTCGAACGAAACCGCGCGCGACAGGCGAGCGCTTCCCACTTGAACCACGTGGCTGAGCACTTCGATATCCAGTGCTGCGAGCACCTGCTTGGCGACGGCTCCGGCGGCGACCCGCGCCGTGGTCTCCCGGGCGCTGGCGCGCTCCAGAATGTAGCGCGCCTCCGGCAAATTGTACTTCAGTGCCCCGGCCAAATCGGCATGACCCGGGCGAGGAGACATCACGGGTTTATGTTTCTCCCGGTCGCCCTCACCCACTGGCAGTGACTCGCTCCAGTTCTCCCAGTCGCGATTTTCGATGAGCATCGCAATCGGAGATCCGATGCTGTGACCGTGTCGCACCCCACTCAGGATGCGGGCGTGATCGCGTTCGAGCTTCATGCGTCCGCCCCGGCCAAAGCCCTGCTGCCGGCGCCAGAGTTCGCGGTCAATGTAGGCTTCGATGACGGAGATGCCAGCCGGCAGACCTGAGATGTTGGCAATCAGCGCTTCGCCGTGCGATTCGCCTGCGGTAAAAAATCGAATCATTACTGGATTGTAACGGAATCAGCGCGATTGCCGCCTGCGGCAAGGGCAGTATCCCCCATGGGTTACGGTAAAAGAGTCATAGAAAATTTTACAAGAGTTAATGATAATGGAGTTATTAAACCGGGGAACGCCGCAGATTACCTAGATGAAACGGGCTAATATAGCTTTGACTGGTAGGGTGATCAGCGGTCAGTGGTAAGCGACCTAGTTACTTATATCTACATACAAAGCTGCACGTTCTTCCCGCATCTAAGGAGCCATGGTGTCGACGGTTTTGCCTATCCAAGAGTCGGCCCGGGAGTTGATCTTTGAGGCCACCAATGCCCTGCAACCGCATTTTGCGGAGATGACGGCAGCTTGGCGCCAGCGTATGTTCGAGGAGTTCCAGTTTGAAGGGCGCGCCATGGTGGCCCTGGAACGGCTGAATCTCGGGGTGGGTTTTATGCTCTTCAGCCACTCGGATTTCAGCCAGTTCACCGACAACCTTTACTACTACGGCCAACGCCTGGCGAAGCTTCGCGTGGATACCCGTGAAGTGGCGCGTTCGCTGGAGATTTACCAGAAGATTGCCGCTCCATTCATTGCCCAGGTGTTCGGCAATCGCCAGTTTCAGGTCATGGCAGCCTTGGAGACCTTGGCTTCGGCCAGCTTTGTTACCGTTTCCGGGGCCTACTTTGACGTCCAGCAGACCGCCAGTGACGCTTTGCTGAAGGTTCTGGACGCCGAACTTTCGGCAACCAGCCTGACGGCCTTGCTGGAGCGCGTGCTGGTGGTGACCGAAGGAATTTTTGGTGCCAACGTCGGCGTCGCTCTGCTGGCTGATCCCGAGAGCAACAAACTTCGCGTGCGCAGCACCACCGGTCTGCCTCCGGAGTTTGGCGAGGACGCTTTGATTGCTCCGGGGCAAGGTTTTACCGGACAGATCTTCGAGACCGGCGAGCCGGACATGCTTCCTGACCTGACTCTTTCGGCAGGAGTGCTCAATCCGGGGTTGCGCGACAAAGCTCGTTCCTTGTGGGGTGTGCCGCTGAAGATCAACGAAAGAGTGATCGGCGTTCTGATCATTGGTTTTCAGAAGCCCTACCAGTGGCTGCCCACGGAGTTGGAACTGTTCCGGGCAGTGGCGGATCGTTCGGCCTTGGCGATCGATCGCGCACGCATGACGGACGCGCTGCGCGAGCGTGAGATGCGCATCGTGGAGTTGAGTGGACATTTGTTGAAGGCCCAGGAGGAGGAGCGCAAGCGCATCAGCCGTGAACTGCACGACGAGACCGGGCAGGCGCTGATGGTGATTCGTCTCTACCTGGGGATGCTCGATGGAACTGTGAAGAGCCGCATTGGTAAGGCGAAGATCAGCGAACTGCTGGCGGTGGTGGATCGGACGATCGAAGGAATCCGCCGTATTATCGGGCGTCTTTCGCCGCTGGTGCTGCAGGAACTGGGCCTGATCTCGGCGATTCGCAAAGAAGCCAAGGACCTGAACAAGACGGCGGGCGTACAGTCGCGAGTCGCCATCGGCGACGACGTTGGCCGGCTCGATCCGGTGATTGAAACCGCGATCTACCGGGTGGTGCAGGAGAGCCTGCACAATGTTGCCAAGCACGCCCAGGCACAGAACGTGAATATCCAGATGGAGCGTGAGGGTGAGACTCTCAGGCTGGTCATCGAAGACGACGGCGTGGGCATTCGCGCGATCACAAATCCGCTGCGGCCTTCCTTCGGAATGGCCGGAATGCAGGAGCGTATCAGCACTCTGGGCGGCCAGATGAGAGTGATCTCGCGCAAGGGCGAGGGCACGAAAATTTCAGTTACCGTGCCGCTCCCGACGAAGCCGAAAGAGGCCGAGCCGGGCGGCAAAACGCAAGTGGAACGGGCGCTGCTGAGCACGGGAAGTTGATTGAGTGAGGATGATTCTGATGAGGAGCGGGCGCAATGCCGAAGATTAAGTGTCTATTGGTGGATGATCATACGCTGTTCCGGCAGGGGGTTCGCCGCCTGCTGGAGAGCGAAAGCGATTGTGAAGTAGTGGGCGAGTCGCCCGACGCGGGAGATGCGGTCGAGAAGGCGCGCGAACTGCGTCCGGACATCGTGTTAATGGACATTGGAATGCCGGGGTTGTCCTCGTTTGAGGCGGCGCGGCACATCCGTAAGAACCGTCCGGAGACCAAGGTTTTGTTCCTGACCATGTACGAAGACGAGGATTATCTCGTACAGTGCCTGGAAGTCGGGGCCTCGGGATACGTCCTCAAGGATACTCCGGCGCAGCAACTGGTGACCGCCGTACGCGATGTGTACAAGGGCGGCAAGTATCTGAGTTCGCAGGTGCTGGGTAAGCTGGTCGAAGACTTCCGCGCGCGGGTTCGTGATTCCAAGATGCGTCCGCGAATTTCTACTCTGACGCCCCGCGAGCGCGAAATCCTGAAGTTGTTGGCTGAAGGCAATTCCGTCAAGGAAATTGCGATTCTCCTCGGATTGAGCGTAAAGACCGTGGAGGCCCACAAGTTCAACCTTATGCGCAAACTGGACATCCACAACAAAGCCCAGTTAGTGACCTACGCAATACAGAAAAAAATTATCAAGATACCTGTCAATCAGTAAGCCGTTGTGAGCCGTCGCAACCTTCTGGTTGTCCCGGAAGTGTGCCCCGCATTTGCCGTGGTCAGCAGATGTGGGATTGCAGCGAACGGAAGCTGCGGATGGAAACGCGAGCCCGGCTTGGTCCGGGCTTTTCGTTCGATGGAACTTGCCCGGCGCATGACTGGCGCACGCTTCGGCCATTACTCAACGGGTGTGGCGACGATTGCGACCTCAACTTCAGGCGATTCCAGGCACTTCAGAAACTTCTGCGTGTTCAGCAACGGACGCGCCAGCGCGGAGTTGTAGCCGGTCCACGGCGATTCTAAATCCGCATCGCGCTCGAATTGCGCGCGCATGGCTTCCATCTTCGAATCCAGATCGTCCAGATAGTGCAGCATCAGCGCCTCCGGGAACATCGGCAGCTTGGGGGAGCCGAACTCATATTGCCCGTGATGGCTGATGAGGAGGTGCTCGACCAGAATCTTGAGCTGCGGCGGAAATCCCGGAACCTGGGCCAGTTTGGTGTGCAGCATCTCCAGTTCGATGATCAAGTGGCCGAGCAACTGGCCCTCTGTCGTATAGCCGAAGGAGCGGGCATAACTCAGCTCGTGGATCTTTCCGATGTCGTGCAGGAATGCCCCGGTGAGCAGCAGGTCGCGGTTGATGAAAGCGTAGTTGCGGGCCACCGTGTCGCAGGAGCGGAAAAGTGAGACCACGTGCTCCAGCAGTCCGCCGATGCAGGCATGGTGCATGGTCTTGGCGGCCGGGGCGATCCGGTAGGCGCGGGCGATCTCCGCGTCAGCCATGAACAGTTCCAGCAGTTGGCGCAGATGGGGCTCGCCAATCGAGGCGACAAACTCGCCGAGGGTCTGCCACAACTCATCGACATCCTTCGATGTCTTGGGAAGGTAGTCGGCGTAGTCAATTGCGGCTTCTTCCATTTTGCGGACCTTGTGAATGGTGAGCTGCCAGCGCTGGTTGTACTTGTTGATCAGCCCCTTGATCTTTACGATGTCGTCCTGTTCAAAGGTATAGGCACACTCCTCGACGTTGTCCCACATTTTTGCCTGAATGGTCCCGGTGCGATCCATCAAGGTGAGATCGAGGTAGGGTTCGCCGCTTTTCTTGGACTTGATCTGCTTATTGCTGACGACGAAGCTGGTGGTGACGACCTTGTTCTCCTGCTGCGCGGCGTCGCGAATATAAAACTCTTTCATGAATGCGCCATCCTGGCCCGACGGGAGCGGGCGATGAACTCAATGGTATCGCGGAAAACCGGCAGCGGATAGCAAGAACGGCAGAGCGGCAGCGGCTAGGCGGAGTCACGTGGAAGGCGGAGGGTGACGGTGGCCCCACGGCCCTCGCCTTCGCTGGTGGCGTAAGCGCTCCCGCCGTGACGGCGCGCGATGCTGCGCACGATGAACAGGCCCAGCCCGGTTCCCTGAACCCGCTGGCGCAAGCGCTCGTTGACCCGATAAAAGCGGCGGAATATCCGCTTCAACTCGCCTTGCGGGATTCCCCGGCCCTTGTCGGTGACGCGCACCAGCAGGTCGTTCGCTTCGTCGAGGATTTCAACGGTAACGGCAATCTTTCCGGGAGAGTACTTGACCGCATTCTCCAGCAAATTATTAATTGCCGACCGCAGCTCCTCGGGATCTCCCTGCACGAACGGCGAGGAAAGCGTGTAGTCGACGAAGCGGATGCTTTCCTCGGTAAGGTGATGGCGGGTTTGGGCGAGAACGGCGCAGCCGCGCACAATCTCTGCGAGATCGAGGCGCTGGAAATTTTTCGCGCTCTTTTGTCCGAGATGGCCGACGCGCAACACCTGCTCCACGGTATTGAGCAGGCGGTCGGTGTCCTCCAGCATGACGCCGTAAAACCGTTTGCGCTGCACCTCATTGAGGTCGCGCGATTGCAGGGTCTCCAGGTACAGGCGAATAGAAGCGATCGGCGTCTTCAACTCATGCGTCACCGCATTGATGAAGCTATCCTGCTGTTCGCTGCGCCGCATCTCCCGCACCAGAAAAATCGTGTTCAAGGTGACGCCGGTGATGATAAAGCCGAAGAAAATAACGCCGAGAACAATCATGCCCACTTCACGCCAGCGAATCAGCCAGGTGATATTGAGCGCCAGGGCGAAGGCAACCGAACAGGCTCCGAGGACGATGAAGAACGCGATAGCCCGGTTGCGGGAAGGGATCGGCATAAACAGCTAGATAGTAGTGAGGCGGCCGTAGTTAGTCAAAGAGCAGTTAAGAACCAGCGGGAACTGAGCGGTTTGGAGACCACAAACTGCGCGCCAAGGGAAAAAGCAAGCCCCGACAATAAGCCGGGGCTGCAAACGTGGTTCTAAGCCAATGCTGGACCGGAATCGCGGAAGGTGTGTCCGCTAAGGCAGCCGGACGTTTTAGGCGGCGATGATAACGACGGACACTCTGATCTTAAAAATGCTCGCCACAGACTCTAATCCCCAGCGGCGGCCTGTTCCGCGCGCGCCGCGTTGGCTTCCGGTGCGAGCGCAGGGGCGCCCTTGGGATTGATCTCTTTGATCCGGCTGTTCGCCCGTGGAAGCTTGATGTCGTGCGCCAGTCCAACGGCGCGCAGAGCGGAGATCACATACCAATTGGTATCGACCTCCCACCAGCGCAGACCGTGGCGCGCGGAACTGGGGTGGGCATGGTGATTGTTGTGCCAGCCCTCGCCGAAAGTGAGCAGCGCGATGAAGAAGTTATTGGTGGAATCATCTCCGGTAGCCCAGCGCTGCGAACCCCACAGGTGGGTGGCGGAGTTCACCAGCCAGGTGGCGTGCAGGCCGACCACCGTCCGGAAAAACACGGCCCATAACACCATGTTCCATCCGCCGAAATAGAGCACGGCGACACCGACCACGACTTGGGTGATCCAGTGATATTTGCTGAGCCAGTGATAGAACCGGTCGCGGCGCAGATCGGGAACATAAGGCGCAAGTTTTTCGGTCTCCTGGTGCAGCGCCTGCCCGGTCAGGATCCAGCCCATGTGCGACCACCACTTGCCGTCGCGCGGCGAGTGCGGATCGCCTTCCCGGTCGGTCAACTGATGATGGATGCGGTGGATGGCAACCCAGAATATGGGGCCGCCCTCAAGCGCCAGCGTGCCGCAGACCGCGAAGAAATATTCCAGCCACTTGGGACAGCGAAAGCCGCGATGGGTAAGCAGGCGATGATACCCAACGCCGATGCCGAGCGACCCGGAGACCCACCACAAGGCCGCGGCCATGGCCACGCCCTTCCACGAGAAGTAGAAGAGGGCAACCACTGCCAGAATATGATAGATGGCCATGACGATGGCCGTAAGCCAATTGATCTTCTTGCGGGGTTCCGCTGTTTTCACTCCGAGCCATCCTTCCGTGGCTTTCGCTGCGTGCCGCGGGAGCGGCAGGGAGAGCAACCGAAGGCCACGCCACTGTTACTTCGTAAGATAGCAATTGCGGCGGTTAAGCATTGTAAGACTTCTGTAAGTCCCCGGAGGCTGCGATCGCGATCCAATTCCCGGGTTTGGCGCACACTTTGTGACAGCCGTATTGCAAAGAAGTGTTACGTTTCGCAACAGGATTCACCTGGGTGTCAACCAGCAGGCGCCGGGAGCGTCTATGCTGGAGTGAGTCTTCGATGAGGAGAGGCAAAATGCGAGCAAGCATGTGGGCGGCGGTAACCGTACTGGCGGTTGGTCTTGGCGGCATGGCGATGGCACAGGACGCACCCCCAACTCCTCCGCAAGATCGGGCCGGGCAGGGCCGAGGCATGCGACGAGACTTCCACGGCGTCGGCGGCCAGATCACCGCGATCGAGGGTTCAACCGTCACGCTTCAGACCTTCCGAGGCGAAACCGCAAAGGTCAAAATCACCTCCTCGACCCGGCTGATGAAAGACGGCAACGAGGTGAAGCTCAGCGAATTCAAGGTGGGCGACCGAGTCTTTGCCGCCGGTGAGCAGGACAAGGACGGCGTCTGGACTGCGCAAATGTTCGGACAACGCGCCACGGGCGTCACCGGTCCTCGCGGTGGGATGATGAATGCCAAGCCGGAGGACAACGGCAAAACTTACATCTTCGGCGAACTGGTCAAAATCGACGGCACCAAGCTGACCGTGAAGAAGCCCGATAACACCGAACAAGTGATCGAAGTGGACGACGACACTTCATTTCAAAATGAGCGGCGTGAGAGTGTGACTCTGGCGGACATCCAGGCTGGGGACATGGTGCGCGGTCATGGAGAAGTGAAGAGCGGAGTATTTGTACCGAAAGACTTGTTTGCCGGCCGCCCGCGCAAGCCGCGTCCAGGAGCGCCCTCCGCACCCCCGATGGATTCCGCGCCGCCAAGCCCGAAGCAGGCCGCGCCGGACTCCAACGAACCAGCCAAGTAACCGAGGATTCGATGAGCCTTCGCCTGGGTTTCATGGGAAGTTTCGCGGGAGCGCTGTTGGGCCTGTGTTTGCTGGCCGGAGCGGCCTGGGCGCAGTCCGCGCCTGCGCCGGGCGCCGCGCCGCCGTCGAACGCTGCAGCTTCGTCGAACGTTGCGGCGACGAATCCGCCGGCTGCCGGATTTTCGATCCATGGGGCGATTCGCTCAGGAAGCACCAAACTGCCCGGCGTAACGGTCGTGGCGGCGCACTCGTTGACCGGTCGCAAGGTGATTACATCGACCGATGTCGATGGATCGTTCCGTCTCGATCTGCCTTCCAAAGGACGCTGGGTGCTGCGCGCGGAGTTTTCCGCCTTCGCCGTTCAGACGGCGGAAATCATGCTGACCCCCGCGCAGCCGGATACCACCCACGACTTCGAACTGGTTTTGCTCTCCCGCGTGCCCAAGACGATGAACAGCCCAGGCGATGCCATCGGCTTGGACAACGGCGGGCCGCCACTGGCAGCGCGCGGCGTGCAGCGGTTGACCGTGAGTGCCGATGATGCTGCACTGGCGCAGTCTGCGAATGCGGGCGAGGCAGATATGCCAGCAGGCAATGTGAGTGGGTTAGCCTCCAGCGCCGATGCCACAAACCAGTCGGTTTCGGTGAGCGGTCGCATGGGTAATGCGCAGGACTTTGGCCTGCAGAATATGGATGAACTGCGCGACCGCATCGAGGAATTTCGTTCGCGTGGGCAGTTGGGCGCGGGTGGTTTCGATGGCGGCGGCGGACCGGGCGGTAATGCCTTCGGCATGGGCGGCCCTCCCGGCGGTCCGGGTGGTGGTGTTGGCCGCATGCGAATGGGATCCCTGACCAGGCCGCACGGGCAGATCTACTACAATGCGAGCAATGCCGTACTAGACGCGGCACCGTACTCACTCAGCGGGCCCGCGGAAAAGCCTGCCTACGGCTCCAACAAAATCGGTGCCATGCTCGGTGGACCGCTGAAGATTCCGCATGTTTACGACGACGGCGGTAAGACCTTCGTCTTCCTGAATTATTCAGGGACACGTAGTTCTGCGCCGTACGACGTGTTTTCGCACGTGCCCACGCAGTTGGAACGCAGTGGTGACTTCAGTCAAACCGCTGGCGTGCAGTTATACGACCCCGCCCATCCAGGGGCGCTGCTCGGTGGCGGAACCAGCGTGCCTGTGGCTCTCATCAGTCCCCAGGCCGCGGCGCTTCTGAACTATATTCCACTCCCGAATGTGCTTACCGACCCGCTGAAGAATTACAACTTCAGCTCCGCTGCGGAATCCAACCAGGACATATTCGCCCTGCGGCTGACGCACAACTTCGGTGCCCCGATGCAGCGTGGAGGACGCGGGGGCGGAGGCGGCGGACGCTCGCGCAACAACCTGAGCTTCGGACTGAACTATCAGCGCAATCAGTCGGACACCCTGGAGCCATTCGCCACCGTACGCGGCGCCACTCACACCAATGGATTCGATGCCAACGTGGGCTGGGCGGTAAGCAAGGGCAAGCTGAGCAATCAGCTCCGCTTTACCTGGAATCGCAGCCGCGCTCACACCGGCAACTTATATGCCGGTGTCACCAATGTCGATTCGCTCGCCGGGATCAATGGTGTCTCTGACGACCCGTTGAACTGGGGTGTGCCGGGACTCGGATTTTCCCACTACACCAGCCTCAGCGACATCGCGCCCTCGCAGCGTGATGCGCAGACGTTCACCTTGAGCGAGAGCCTTGGCTGGGTGCGCGGAAAGCATCATCTTCACTTCGGCACCGACTATCGCTGGATCGACAACAAGGCCTACGCCAGTTCGAATCCGCGCGGCACGTTTACCTTCACCGGTTCTTCCACGGCGAACTACGTGAACGGAACGGCGGTTCCCGGCACCGGCTATGACTTTGCCGATTTTCTCCTGGGTTATGCGCAGCAAACGGCGCTCGCATATTCGCAGGTGCATGACCGGTATCTGGCGAACAGTTACGACTTCTTTGTGCAGGATGACTGGCGGGCGCGCAGCAATCTGACGCTGAACTTCGGGCTGCGTTATGAATTCATCTCGCCTTTCCATGAGGCACAGAACGAGCTGGCGAATCTGCTGGCAGAGTTTGACCCACAAGGCAATTTCCAGAACGTGGCAGTTGTCCATCCCAATGGCGGCTACGGACGTAGCTTGATGAATCCGCAGCGCAATAACTTTGCTCCGCGCCTCGGCATCGCATGGAAGCCGTTCGGTACCAAGACCGTGGTGCGCGCGGGCTACGGCATCAATTACAACCTGGGGCAGTACGCCTCAATTGTGCAGAACCTGGCGGCGCAGCCACCCTATGCGGTCACCGAAACCAATGCGGCTCCGGCCAGCGCGCCCAGTCCTTTTACCCTCGCCAACGGATTCCCGGCTCCAAACTCGACGGTCGTCACCAATAACTTCGGCATCGATCCGAATTATCGCGTGGCCCATGTGCAGATGTGGAATCTGAATGTGCAGCATGAGCTGACTCAGACGCTGTTATTGAACATCGGCTACACGGGCAGCAAGGGAAGCGCGCTGGACATGCTGCGCGCCCCCAATCGCACGGCCAGCGGATTGATCAACCCGGACGTCCAGCCCTTCATCTGGGAGACTTCGCAAGGCTCGTCGATCCTGCACGCTGGATCGGTGCGCCTGCGCAAGCGGATGACCAACGGAATTTCGGTGGGTGGTACGTACACCTATTCCAAGTCAATCGACAACGCGTCCTCAATCGGCGGTGGTGCGCAGGTGATTGCGCAGGACGACAAGAATCTGCAGGCCGAACGTGGACTTTCGAGCTTTGATCAGCGGCACAAATTAACCGGCGATTGGATGCTGGAGTTGCCATGGGGCGAAGGACGCAAGTGGCTCACTCGGCCTACCATCGCACAAAAGGTGCTCGGCGGTTGGCTGCTGCAAAGCAGCTTTACGGTCGCCTCCGGTACGCCGTTTACGGCGCGTGTGTTGGGCGATGCCTCTGATGTCGCGCGTGGCACCAACGGCACCCTGCGGGCCGACTACAATGGCGGACCAATCCAGCTCACGGGCGGCAGCCTCAAGCATTGGTTTAACACCGCAGCGTTTACCGTGCCTGCGGCGGGGACGTACGGAGACTCTGGCCGGAACACAATTATTGGACCGGGCAATTGGCTGATGAGTCTGGTGCTTTCAAAAAACATTCCGCTCAAGGACCAGATGGGAGTGGAGATGCGTGCTGAAGCCGACAATGTGCTCAACCATGCGAACTATTCGGGGATCGATACCACGGTGAACTCGCCGACCTTTGGACAGGTGACCAGCGTGGCATCCATGCGCAAGATGATATTGTCCGTGCATTACAGATTCTAGGTGAGGCGATGAGAGAGTGCGGAAACCAATTCGTTTGCCAGTTGCTGGCCGTGCTGGTGTGCTGCTCGATGATGGCTCCGCAGGCGCTGCTGGCGCAGACATCACGCGCCGGTGAGGACGGCTTCACCTTCAAGGTGACAAGCGAACTTGTGCTGGTGAGCGTCACCGTGCGCGACAAGAAAGGCGCGCTGGTCCGCGGGCTCAAGCAGAGCGACTTCACTGTGCTCGAGGATGGCAAAACCCAGCGCATCCAGAGCTTCGATATCGAGGACGTGGACCAGTACGCCCAAACTCCTCCGTCGGGTGGCCCCGCGCAGGCCGAGGCCACGGCGGCCAAGACCGATCTATTCACCAGCCGGAAAGTACCCTCGCACGAAGCCCTGCGCGATCGCCGATTGATGGTTCTCTTTCTCGACCTGAGTTCTCTTGAGAGCGACGACAGCGACCGCGCGGTGGACAGCGCAAAGAACTTTGTGACCAAGCAGATGACGCCCGCCGATCTGGTCAGCATCGTGAGCTTTGACACGTCGTTGAAAGTGGTGCAGGACTTCAGCAGCGACAAAAAGCTGCTGCTTTCGGCGCTCGACAAAATTGCGGGCAACGAGGGCACGGGACAGGAGGCGGGCACCACCGGCAGCAGCGAGGGCACGCCCGACGATGCCGGGTCGTTCGTGGCCGACGATACCGACTACAACATTTTCAATACCGATCTGCGCTTGCAGGCGCTCTCCACCATCGCAAAAAATCTTGCCGGGATCGATCAGAAGAAATCGATTCTGTACTTCAGCAGCGGCATGACCAAGACCGGCGTCGAGAATCAAGCTCAGTTGCGCGCGGCGGTGAACTCCGCGGTGCGCTCGAATGTGTCGATTTATGCGGTGGATTCTCGCGGCCTGGAGGCGATGCCGCCGGGTGGCGTCGCCAGTTCGGCCAGCTTGCGCGGCGTGTCCTCGTACAGTGGCGCGGCGGTGCAGAATGATCTGGATTCCAACTATGCCAGCCAGGAGACTCTGGTCACCATCTCCAACGATACCGGAGGCCGCGCGTTCCTGGATTCCAACGATTTCAGCAAGGCATACGCCAAGGTTCAGGCCGATAGCGAAACCTATTACGTGCTCGGCTATCGCAGTTCGAATCCGAACAAGGATGGACGCTTCCGCCGCATTCAGGTGAAGCTGAACCGCAGTGACGTAAAGCTGGAATATCGCATGGGATACTACGGGCCGAGGGATTTCCAGCACTTCACCAAAGAGGACCGCGAACTGCAACTCCAGGAAGAGATGACGTCCGATCTGCCGAACACCGATCTTCCGGTCTATCTGGCAACCGGCTACTTCCGTACGCAGGAGAACAAGTTCTACGTACCGGTGTCGATCGTGGTTCCGGCTTCGGCCCTGGTGGCGCAGCGCGATAAGGATAAAGCGTCGCTCGATGTGTTGGGTGTGGTGCGCGATAAGGCCACCAAATTCCCGGTCGGCAACATTCGCGACAATATCAAACTAACGCTGGAGCAGACGCAGAGTGTGATCGCCGGCGTCAGCCTGCCCGGGGGAGTGGCGGGCGCAGCGGCCGCGGCCGCCCCCAAGCGCAAGAACGTGCAGTACAACACTGGCTTCCTGCTTCCGCCCGGGCGCTATCACTTGAAATTCGTAGTGCGTGAAAACCAGAACGGACGCGTGGGAACGTTCGAGAGTGATGTGGTCATTCCCGATCTGCGCAAAGAGAAGATGAAGATGAGTACCGTCATGCTTTCCAGTCAGCGGGCTCCGGCAGGAAAGAAGTCACAGTCGAATCCTCTGGTAAGCGATGGGCAGGAGATCATTCCTAACGTGGCGCACGTCTTCACCCCGGAGCAGTCGATGACGCTGTACTACGAAGTCTACGATCCGGCGAAGTGGGCAGAGAAGAAGGATGCGATCCATCTGCTGACCAGCATTCAATTCTTCCGCGGCAAGGTGAAAGTGTACGAGACACCGCTGGTGGAGGCCCAACACTTGAACGCCGCCAGCCGCCGGGCAGCCGCGTTTCAGTTGGAAGTACCGATGAAGGCGCTAAGTCCCGGCTGGTACACCTGCCAGGTGAATGTGATCGACGACGCGGGCGCGGCCTTTGCGTTTCCCAGAACGCAGGTTCTGGTGAGGCAGTAGACCGGAATCGCGGAAGGTGTATCCGACAAAGCAGCCGGGCGTTTTCCCCGGCGATGATAACGACGGACACACCAGTCCTAAAAGTGCTCTAGTAAATGTTTTGCGGTATTCGTCACGAACGCTTATCCTTTGATGCATTCACATTTTTGAGGGCATTGATGACATTGCGCTGGACTACCGTTCTGCTCGCAGCTCTACTGCTCTGTACAGGAACTGGGTCGGCCCAGCAGAATGGCGAAGCGATGAGGTTTGACTATCCCGCTGCTCCCACCGCGAACCAGGTGGACGACTACCACGGCACCAAGGTGGCTGATCCCTACCGTCCGCTCGAAGACCCGGATTCCGCGCCGACCCGTGCCTGGGTCGAAGCCGAAAATAAGTTGACCTTCGGCTACCTGGAGCAGATTCCCGCCCGCGAAAAGATTCGCGCCCGGATGAAAGAGCTGCTGAATTACGAGCGCTTCTCCGTCCCGGAAAAGAAGGGCAAGCGATACTTCTATTCGCGCAACAGCGGCCTGCAGAATCAAAGCGTGCTGTACTGGCTACCCGCGCTGGATGCGGAGCCGAAGGTGCTGCTGGACCCGAACACGCTCTCGGCCGATGGCACCGTTGCGGTCAGCGGCACGGCGATTAGCGACGATGGCAAATTGATGGCGTACAGTTTGTCTTCCTCCGGTTCAGACTGGCAGGAGTGGCACGTGCGCGAGGTCGCGTCCGGTAAGGATTTGCCGGACCTGATCCGGTGGTCGAAATTCTCCGGCGCTGCCTTCACCAAGGATGGCAAAGGGTTTTTCTACAGCCGCTACGACGAGCCCAAAGAGCAGTCGATGCTGCGCGATGCCAATTACTACCAGAAGCTCTACTATCACAAACTGGGCACGCCGCAGTCGCAAGACACTCTGATTTACAAGCGCGACGATCAGAAGGAGTGGGGCTTCAGCGGCGAGATCACGGATGACGGCAAGTACCTCATCATCACCATCAGCGAAGGCACGGACCCGAAGAATCGCATCTACTACAAGGATCTGACGAAGCCCAGCAGTCCGGTGGTCGCGCTTCTGGATAAAAAAGATGCGGTCTACATCTTCATCGACAACCTTGGGCCGGTCATCTGGTTTATCACCAATTTGGACGCTCCGCTCAGTCGCGTGATTGCCATTGATACGCGGCATCCGGAGCCCGAACACTGGAAAACCGTCATCCCCGAATCCAGCGAGACCCTGCTCAGCGCGAACGTGGTAGATAACAAATTCCTGGTTGGTTACTTGAAGGATGCGCACAGCGAAGTGAAGGTCTTCGACCTCGACGGCAAGTATTTGCGTACCATCGAAACGCCGGGATTGGGAACCGCCGCGGGCTTCTTCGGCAAATGCACGGAAAAGGAAACCTTCTACTCCTACACCAGCTATTCGACTCCCGCGACCATCTACCGCTATGACACAACGACCGGGACCAGCACGGTTTTCCGCAAGCCCGCGGTGCATTTCAATCCGGACGACTACGAGACGAAGCAGGTTTTCTATACCAGCAAGGACGGTACCCGCGTCCCCATGTTCATCACCGCCCGCAAGGGCGTGAAACTGGATGGCAACAATCCAACGCTGCTGTATGGCTATGGCGGATTTGACGTCTCGTTGACTCCGGCTTTCACCGTTGGCAACCTGGTGTGGATGGAGATGGGCGGGGTCTACGTGCAGGCGAATTTGCGCGGCGGCGGCGAGTACGGTGAGTCCTGGCATCTGGCGGGAACCAAACTGCAAAAGCAAAATGTGTTTGACGATTTCATCGCGGCTGCCGAGTGGTTGATCGCGAACCACTACACCCAACCCAGGAAGCTGGCGATCAGCGGACGTAGCAACGGTGGCTTGCTGGTGGGGGCCTGCCTGGCGCAGCGCCCGGATCTTTTCGCAGCGGCTCTGCCGGGCGTCGGTGTGATGGATATGCTGCGCTTCCACAAGTTCACCATCGGCTGGGCGTGGACCTCGGACTACGGATCGTCGGACGACGCTGACGAGTTCAAAGCGCTTTACAAGTATTCGCCCCTGCACAATCTGAAGCCGGGCACCCAGTATCCGGCGACCTTTATTGTGACTGCCGACCATGATGATCGCGTGGTTCCGGCGCACAGCTTCAAGTTCGCCGCCGCCTTGCAGGCAGCGCAAGCCGACGCTGCTCCGGTGCTGATCCGCATTGAAGTCAAAGCAGGCCACGGCGCGGGAAAACCAATCTCCAAGGCCATCGAGGAGACGACGGACGAGTGGAGTTTCCTGGTCAAGAACCTTGGCATGAAGGAAGATCCCTGGGCAAAGTAACTCGCGCGAGTCGCGCAAACACAAGGCCACCTCTTCGCCGGTGGCCTTGTGTTTGCTACCTGCTTACTGCAACCACAAGAATGCTACCGGTCGTAGTGCAGCAGCGAGAATACGTCGTAAGGCGCAAGCCGCTGGCGTCCATGGAGGAAGTCCAGTTCCACTACAAAACTCATTCCGCAAATATCCGCTCCCAGCTTGTTGGCCAACTTAGCGGCAGCTTCCGCGGTGCCGCCCGTCGCCAGCAGGTCGTCCACAATCAGGACGCGCTGTCCGGGTTGAATTGCGTCCTTATGAATTTCCAGCGTGTCGGTCCCGTATTCAAGATTGTAGGTATAGCTCACGGTCTCGCCCGGCAGCTTATTCGCCTTGCGCACCGGAATGAATCCCGCGTTCAGCCGATAAGCCATGGCGGGGCCAAAGATGAAGCCGCGCGCCTCCATGCCGAGCACCAGGTCCACGTTCTTGTCCAGGTACGGCGAAGTCATGTAGTCCACCACCCGGGCGAAACCGGCGCGGTCTTTGATGAGCGTGGTGATGTCGTAAAAAAGAATGCCGGGCTTGGGATAGTCGGGGATCTCGCGAATATATTTCTTGAGATCTTCAGAGTCCATTACGGTCTGTAGCTGGGTCAAAATGATCACCGGGTTTCTTCAATTTGGAATGTCTTATATCCGTTGAACGGCGCGGCGTCCTCAACTTCGACTTGGTCAATACGGGCAGCCCGCGGCCCTTCTTTCAACTTGTCGTAGAGCGAGCCCAACTGCGCATTGCTTCCCGAGGCCAGCACTTCCACTATGCCGTCGTCGCGGTTGCGCACCCATCCGCCAACCCCGATCAACCGCGCCTCACGCTCCACGAACCAGCGAAAGCCCACGCCCTGCACGCGGCCGATCACCAGGTACCGGCGGAAAATCTGAGTGGAAGTCATCTGGCTCCTCCAATGAAAATTCGCACCGCCTCGCCGCGCTCAAATTCTATGCCCGGGAAAGATAGGTGCCCTCGGCGGTATCCACGCGAATCTTGTCGCCCTGGTTGACGAACGGGGGGACCTGCACGATCAGTCCGGTTTCGGTCGTGGCCGGCTTGGTCACACTGGAAGCGGTTGCCGACTTCAGTCCCGGCTCGGTCTCCAGAACCGTCAGCTCAACCGTCTGCGGCAGATCGACGCCCACCGCTTTGTCGTCGAAGAATTCCACCGTGACCTGCAGATTGGCCGTCAGGTAGTCCACCGCATCGCCGAGCACGTCGCGGTTCAGCGCCGTCTGCTCATAGGTCGCAATGTCCATGAAAAAGTAATTGTCGCCGTCGTTGTACAGGTACTCCATCTTGCTCTCATCCACCACAATCTTATCGATGGCATCCCCGGAGCGGAAGCGGTGCTCGAACATTGCGCCGGTGCGCAGGTTGCGCAGCTTGGCCTGAATAAAAGCGCGCAGGTTGCCCGGCGTGCGGTGCTCGACGCTGAACACCGAATGCAGTTCGTTATTGTGCTTGATAATCATGCCGGGACGCATTTGCGTGGCAATAATCGCCATGGAAGTGTTGCTCCAATCTCTTTTTCTAATGATTTGCGGCTGTGGGCGGACTTGTGCCATCCCTACAGGCGAGTCAAGCCCCCGCCAGAGAACCCGGCAGCGGGCGAACAATCAATTTTACATTGTGTTATAGGCATTTGGGAACATGGCACCCACTTCCGTTCCCCAGCGGAGCCTCACATGCGATCAATGCCATAGGCACCTTACAACTCGTTCCCGACAGCAGCGCCCCAATGCGTTTCCTCATGCAGGTTCGCAGGCGTGATTCGAGAGACGACCGAGTCAAGTGTCTGGGCACGTTGCACAACTGGCGGGGCTTCCGGAACCGCGGCCAGACGGTTCATCCGCTCTAACTCGTCGGGTCGAGATCGACGCTGATGACTCAAGTGTCCGGCCACCTGTTCCTTCCAGCACTTCAGCGCGCGTGGGTTGAAGTCTTCTCTAAAATCGTCTGCGAAATGTTTGCAGTCGTAACATTCTTGTGGTGTGAGTTGATCTAGCAGGTCGCCAGGCAATTTGGATTCCTCCGCTACCGTCACTCTGGCAAATTCGCTTAGCTAGAACCTAAGAAAAAATTCCCTCTACTTTCTTCCACTGGAGCCGAACCCTCCGCTCCTCCGGCTGCTCTCCGCCAGCTCCTCCACCACTTCCACCGGCGTGGTCAGCACCGGGCAGGGAATCAGGTTAATCAGCTTGTCGCCCGCATGAACCTCTGCCGCCGTATCGCCCAGATTCTCCATCAGCACCCGCACTTCGCCGCGATAGCCCGCGTCGATCACACCGCCCGTCGCGGTCAACCGCCGCGCCGCCATCGAGGATTTGTCGCGCAGCAGAGCCCCCAGCGGTTCCCCCGTCGCGCTCGTCAATTCAATGGCCACGCCCGTCGGGATCGTAGCGTTTCCGCGCGGCGCGATGGTCACCGATTCGCTCGCGTACAGGTCATACCCCAGGTCTTCGCCCGGATGTGCAATGGTCGGCGTCTTCGCCGACAGAGACAGCAATTTCACTTTCAGCATTGGCTGAATATATCAGGCCTTAACCTGGAAACCGGTGAAACCTCTGAAACTTTGAAACCCGGCACTTTATAATTGCAAGGTCATGTCCTCTTCCCGTCCCACAGCTTTCCGTCCCGTCGACGAGCAACTGGCCTACCTGCGCAAAGGTTCGGTCGAAATCATTCGTGAGAGCGATCTGCGTGAGCGCCTCGAAAAGTCTTTGCAGAGCGGCCGCCCGCTACGCATCAAAGCCGGCTTCGATCCCACTGCTCCCGACCTTCACCTCGGCCACACCGTGCTTATCCGCAAGCTCAAGCACTTCCAGGACATGGGCCACACCGTCATCTTCCTCATCGGTGACGGCACCGGCCTTATCGGCGATCCCACGGGACGCAACACCACCCGTCCGCCGCTCACCCGGGAGCAGCTTGATGCCAACGCCGAAACCTACAAAGCGCAGGTCTTCAAGATTCTCGACCGGGAAAAGACCGAGGTTCGCTACAACACCGAGTGGTTGTTCAAGCTCGATTACGAAGCCTTCGTGCGCCTGGCCGCCAAGTTCACCGTCTCGCAGATGCTGGAGCGCGAGGACTTCCACAAGCGCTTCCAGGAAGAGAAGCCGATCAGCGTCCACGAACTGCTCTACCCGATGATGCAGGGCTACGACTCGGTCGCTCTCGAGTGCGACGCCGAACTTGGCGGCACCGATCAGAAGTTCAACCTGCTGATGGGACGCAAGCTCCAGCAGGATTACGGCCAGCCGCCGCAAATCGTGCTCACCATGCCCTTGCTCGAAGGTCTGGACGGCGAGCGCAAGATGTCGAAGTCCTACGGCAACTACGTCGGCATCACCGAAACCGCGCAGGAGATGTTCGGCAAACTCATGTCGATCAGCGACGCGCTCATGTGGCGCTATTACGAACTGCTCACCGACCTCACCATACCCGAAATCGAAAAACTCCAAGCTGATGTAAAAGCTGGCACACTGCATCCCATGCGCGCCAAAAAAGATCTCGCCAAGCGCATCATCGCCGACTTCCACTCTCCCGCCGAGGCCGAAGCCGCCGAAGCCAACTGGGCCAAACAATTCCAAAAAGATGAAGTGCCGGAGAACCTCGACGAGATCGAGATCGAGTACATCACCGTCAGGGCTGAGGAAATCGCCTTGGATCCCAATGAGTCTGGTGCCGCGCAGTCCCTTGGAGGCTCAGGCAAAGAACGGCGTTATCTCCGCATCGACAAGCTTCTCAAGGAATCCGGCCTTGCCGCTTCGCGCTCGGAGGCAATCCGCAAGATCAACGAGAAAGCCGTTCGCGTGGACGGCCAGTTGATCGAAGGAACGGCTGCCTTTGAGGTTCCCGACAGCTTCGTTCTTCGTCTCGGAAAGAAGATGAAGAAAGTGCACCTCAAGTAATTCGTTGCCAGGATGCACCGGGTGCCCACCTTCGCCGCCGTTCTTGCGGCTAAGGTGGGACGGTTGGCCAAGGTGAAACAGCTACATACATCAGTCCCGCCGCCGCTCTATACTGCTTCCATGTTCGCCCGCAAGATTCGCGTGGAGTACGACAACGCCGGAACTCTCACCCCCGCACCCATCCACTGGATCGACAACTTCGCCATGCGCAGCTTTACCAACGATCAGATCTTTGACGACACGCTTCCAATCGCTGACGGCCTCATCGAAATCGGAACGCGTGTGCCCATCGATTTGCTCCACGACCGCCTCACCGACTGGTTTCGTCGCAAGGGCTACCTCGGCGCCACTGGTGTGCTCCGCCTCACTGAACTTTAGCTTCCCAAACTGAATCACGGGTGGCCCACATCCGCCATCTGTTGGCGAATGTGGGGCTGGAAGGTCCATGGCCTCCCCGCAAAATTACGCTTTTGTCAGACGCCCATCCTTCAGATGAAACCGCTCCCCGCGCCACACGATCGTGTCGCCGCCAAAGCTCGCAAACCAGATCGCGACCCCCACCACATCGCGCGCCGGAATCAGCCATAGGTCCCCGAGCGTTTTCCGGTCATTCAGTATCGGCCCGCAGAGCAGGTATCCTGAGGCGAAGCGCGCCACGGCCACGGTCCCCAGCAGTCCGAGCGACCACCCCGCTCCGCCCGCGCACAGCGCCGCCGCCATCGCCCACGGCAGCCCGAAGGTCAGCAGCACTCCCAGGTAGCCGAACTTGCGCAGATCGCGCACCGTTCGCGCCCAGCGCAACTGGTGCTCGAACATCGCGCCGAAGCCGTACTCCGGCAGAAAGGTCTCCACCACCACATCGGAGAGCACAACCTCGTATCCCGCCTCCGCGATCATCCGCCCTAGTTCGTGATCGTCGGCGAGGTAGTCCTGCAGCGACTCCAACCCGCCGATGGCCTCGGCTGCCGCCCGCGGGAACGCCAAAGTCGAGCCCAACCCGAAGTGCAGTCCGCCCTCCAACTCCATCGCGCACAGCACCCCTCCGGCGAAGTCGGTCGCAATCGTCACCGCTTCCATCCGTGAGGCCAAACTGCGCCCCGCCTCCGCCCGGTACAGCGCCGTCACCATTCCTACCTGCCGAGCGTCCGCAACCGGAGGCCTGGTGTCCGCGACCGGAGGGCCATCCGTTGGCCCGTACCCGGCTTCCGTCCCCATGGCCGCCATGATCCGCCGCAGGTAGTCGCCGGGCACCCGTATGTCGCTGTCATTGATGACCATGTGACCGTACTTTGCCTGCTTCATCATCTGCGCCAGATTGCTGACCTTGCGGTTGCTGCCCAGCGGTTCCGTGCAGACGGCAAGGCGGATCTCATGCTCCGGAAACTCACGCTGCAGGCGTTCCACGTCGGCCACCGCCTCGTCGCTCGCGGCGTTCACCCCGAAGATGATTTCGTACTGCGGATAGTCCTGCAAACAGTGCGAGCGGAAGCTCTCATACATCTGCCGGTCGCTGCCTCGCAGCGGTTTCAGAACGCTTACCCCGGGTGTATATCTGCTCGTGGGCCGCAGCCTTGCCGCACGCCTCTGAGCCAGGAAGCGCCATTCGCTCCATAGCGAAAGCATCAGATATCCCAGTCCGCACAGGGCCAACAGCGCGAATCCATACGCGGCGAGATGGATCAGGGGTTTCAGCATAGCTGCCCATAGAGCTTATCGGAAGTGGCCGCACTCCCGGAAGTGGCTCACCCGGAAACTTCCTGTTTTCGCCGCCTCCCGATTTCAGGCATACTCAACGGATGCTAGGAGCAGAACCGTTGAAGTTTCGTGCGTGGCCCACATCCCCGGCTGGCCCACGTCCGCCTTCCTTTGGCAAATGTGGGGAGGCCAGTGCCTGCCCTGCGCTCTTCGCCGTGGCGGCGCTTCTGCTCTGCGCCGTGCTCTCCGCGCAGGAACCCCCCAAGCCCGCGGTCATCTCGCCGAACGCGCGCCTCATGGCCGCGCGCAGCATCTTCATCGAGCACGCCGGCGGAATCCTTCCCAACGATGTCATCGGCGATGCCTTCCAGGGCTGGGGCCGTTACACGGTGGTCGGAGACCCTGCCAATGCCGACCTCATCGTCTCCATCAACGCCCCGGTCTCTGACTCCGGCGTCAGCGTCGGAGGCGGCGGCGGGCGCAGCACCAGTCTTTCCTCCTCCACGGTCATCCAGATACGACTCCTCGTACTCGATGCCCACGATCGCGTCGTCCTCTGGAGCGGCAGCGAGCAACCCAAGTCTTCGATGAAGGAGAAGCAGCGCGAAGACAATGTGGTCGAAGCCTCGCTGCGCCTCTTCCGCCGCTTCCGCAAGCTCATCGAGCCGGAGCCCGCTCCCTAGCAACCGGGTTTTCCACCCCGGTGCACAAGCTTTCCGCGTTTTGCACAGCATACCCACAGCGACCCCTCCGATTTCCCGCCCAACTCCGCCGGGACTGTTGCACTCTTCCAATAACGCAACGGTGGGTATGACGCTGCGTGGTGCTTCCCGGCTTGAACAGCGGCGACAGGCATTGCAGAATCCAGTTGGCGGACGGCATCCGAATTTGCGTTGACGCAAACCGTGTGCCACGGCGCGGCGCGAGCAATCGCAGCCCACGGCGGAAGTCGAACCCCAGTCTGGAACTGCATCGCCCCTTGGCAACAGGGTGTCGCCGCTTGAGGGCCGGAAGGGGAGTCGGGCGCAAGCCTCCGGCAACGGAGTCCACTTGCCAAGCGCCCGCGGCCGGAGCGGCGTTCGTTGCCGCGTGCCCGGCTGCCAAGCGCTCGCTCAGACTCCCAAAGTTTCCGCAAAGGCGGCGGGAGCGAGTCACCACACGCAGTACTGCGCACGGTTGCAGGCCCGGAGAGGCGGCTGGCTTCTCCGGGCCTAAAATTTCAGCACGGTTTCCACCTTTGGCTGGAAGAGCTTACATCCGTTGCAGCCATGTTTTCCAAACTCCGGGCATTGCGATTGCCGCCCATAGCGCAATACCATCCAAAGAGTGCTCCGGAACTTCCTCCGGATGCGGATGTTTTTTGATCTGTTCCTGATCCCTTATGCCTGTCACTGATTTCAGTCTCGATCGCGGTCTCCCAGCCAGCCCTGAGGCCGAGCGTTCCATCCTCGGCGCAATTCTGCTGGATAACAACATGCAGAACGAGGCCCTTTCGACCCTCAAGGCCGAGCACTTTTTCCTCGACGCCCATCGCCGCATCTACCAGCGCATCGCCGATCTCTCCGAGACCAATCGTCCCATTGACATCGTCACCCTCACCGAGGAGCTGCTGCGCTACAAGGAACTGGATGCCGTTGGCGGGGCCGGATACCTCGCCTCGCTCACCGACGGTGTGCCGCGCCGCTCTTCGGTCGAGCATTATGTCCGCATCGTGCGTGACAAAGCGATGCTGCGCAACCTCATCCATGCCTCCAACTCGGTCATTTCGCAGGCCATGGAGCAGGCCAGCACCGCCGCTGAGGTCATCGACTCCGCGGAATCCAGCATCTTCAACATCTCTGAGGAGCGCAGCGGACAGCAGCTCACCGATATCAAGACCATCGCCATGGAGTCCTTTGGCGGCGATCTCGATAAGCTGTTTCAGCGTGGCGGACGCGTCACCGGACTGGAAACCTACTACTCCGATCTGGACGACATGACCAGCGGCCTGCAAAAGTCCGATCTCATCATCATCGCCGCCCGTCCGTCGATGGGCAAAACCGCCTTCGCCATCAACATCGCGGAGAACTCCGCTGTCCTCGGCGGTAAGAGCGTCGCGGTTTTCTCGCTGGAAATGTCGAAGGAAGCCTTGCTGAATCGTATGTTGTGTTCGCAGGCCCGCGTGGACGCCCACAAAATGCGTACCGGCTTTCTCGCCCGCGAAGACCTGGGCAAACTCCGCACCGCGCTCGACAAATTGATTCAGGCGCCCATCTATATCGATGACACCCCAGGCATTTCGCTCACCGAACTGCGTGCCAAGGCCCGCCGCAAGGCCATGGACAAAGATGGCCTCGACCTCATTGTCATCGACTATCTGCAGCTCATGTCGGCCTCTGCCCCCGGCGGCCGCCGCTATGAGAATCGCACCCAGGAAGTCTCCGCCATCTCGCGCGGACTCAAGGCGATCGCCAAGGAACTCAAGGTTCCGGTCATCGCCCTCTCGCAGTTAAGCCGCGCCCCGGAGACGCGTGGCGGCAAGGACGCCGAACCCAAACTCAGCGATCTCCGCGAGTCCGGTTCCATCGAGCAGGACGCCGATATCGTCATGTTCATCTACCGTCCCGAGTACTACAACCGCGACAATCCCGAGCTTGAAGGTAAAGCCAAAATCATCGTTGCCAAACAGCGTAACGGTCCCACCGACACCATTCAGCTCGCCTTCATCAAGGGCTCTACCCGCTTTGAAACCCTGCTGCGCTCCGAGTGGCTGAACGAGTAAACAGCCACCGGTGCCCAACATTTGCCGCAGTTAGCAGATATGGGACTCTGTGTGCCGTTGTCCGCACACCAACGCCTCGCCCCCGGCTTTTTCACTTATTTCCGCAACCAACCCCACCTACTCTGCATCCGCGACCCTCCAGCGGAGCTATACTGAAATCTATAAGGTCCTATTGTCTTGTCATCCACACAGCAAAAATTCTCCGTGCACACCCGTCCCAACTGGGCGGAAATTTCGCTCTCCGCCCTGGCTGAGAACTATCGCGTCATCGCCCGCCATCTTGGCCCCGGCATCACCCCTTGCTGCGTCATCAAGTGCGATGCCTACGGGCACGGCGTCATTGAAACCGCTCGCGCCCTGGAAGACGCCGGAGCCGTTTGGCTCGGTGTCACCTCCACCGAAGAGGGAATCGCCGTGCGCGATTCCGGCGTGACCCTGCCCGTCCTGGTGATGACCGGCTTCTGGCGCGGCGAAGAGGAAGCTCTGCTGCGCCGCGATCTCACTCCCGCCATCGCCACCCTCGAACACATCGAAGCCCTGGAACACGCACACGCCACCCTCGGCCTCACCCACAAAGTTCCCGTGCATCTCAAGGTCGATACCGGCATGTCGCGCCTCGGGGTCTCGCTCGATGAGCTGCCGGCATTGGCCGCCCGCATTGCTGCCTCGCCTGTAGTCGAGTTGCAGGGTGTCTTCAGCCATCTCTCCGAATCCGAAGTGCTCGACTCGCCCGTGGCCGCTAAACAGTGTGCGGATTTCCAGCGTGCCATCGAACTGCTGGCTGCCGCCGGACTTCATCCCCGCTATCGCCACCTCGCCAACACGGCCGCCACCGTCGCCCGCCCGGAAACCTGGAACAACATGGCCCGCCCCGGCCTCGCGCTCTACGGCTACAATCTGGATTGCAAATTACGCTGTGAGGGCACCGTCGTCGCCGACGCCATCCTGCCCGTGCGCCCCGTGCTCACCTGGAAGACCCGCATCATCGCCCTGCGAGACATCGCGCCCGGCACCGCTGTCGGCTACAACCAGCGTTGGCACGCTCTGCGCCCCACCCGACTCGCCGTCATTCCCGTCGGCTACGGAGACGGCTTCAACCGTCATCTCTCCAATCGCGGCCAGGTCATCCTGCGCGACAACTATGCTCCCATCGCCGGCAACGTGAGCATGGATCTCACCATGATCGACGTCACCGATATTCCCCAGGCAGCCATCGGCGATGAAGTCCTGCTCATCGGCCGTAGTCCGCACTGCTCCGTCGGTGCCGACGACCAGGCGCGCATCGCCGGTACCATCGTCTATGAAATCCTCTGCGGGCTCTCCCCCCGTGTCCCCCGCATCTACGTCGAGTAGAGGTCTGGCAGGTGGCCCACATCCGCCTTCTTTTGGCGAATGTGGGATTTCCCGTTAACCCCCACTCCCGCGCCTTTCAGCTCTCTCTGCCCCCCGCTGGATGCGAGCTGCTCGAATCTCCTCCGCCCCCTTGATAAACTCTCCGTACGAACGCTTATGATCCGCTCTCGTTATGCACGCTGGATGAACGCCTGGGAGTATCGCCTCGAAACCCGCGATAGCAATCGCGTGGTGCGTCCTTTTGAGTGGGGCCTGGATTGGATTACGGATTTCCCCGGAGTCTCCAGGGACGCCATCCCTGTCGCGCCCGAGGAGCAGAAGCGCTACTTCTTTGCCATGAACGAGCGCCTCACCACCAACAGCGATGAGTTTTTCGGTTACAAAACTCCCACCGATTTTCGCCTTGAGCAGCGTCCCATCCGGGTCCATGGCACCGGCAGCAAGGCCAATCCAGCCGTCGATGACGCCAAGTACGCCGGACAGTTCGGAACCTTTCTGCGCTTCACCTCGCCCGTCCGCTCGCCCTATCCGGAGAACGATTTAGTCAATGCGCGCTGGTTTCCCGCGCCGCCCGCCTCCGGCAAACCGAAGCGCGCCATCATCATCATTCCGCAGTGGAACGGCGATGCCCTCAGCCATAACGCTTTTGCCCGGCTGTTTCGCATCTTCGGCGTCTCCACCCTGCGCCTCAGCATGCCCTACCACGATATCCGCATGCCCGCCGAGTTGCACCGCGCCGACTATTCCGTCAGCTCCAACATCGGACGCACGATCCATGCCTCGCGCCAGGGCATCATCGATATCCGCTCTTGCGTGGACTGGCTGGAGCAGCAGGGCTACACCGAATTCGGCGTGCTCGGCACCAGCCTCGGCTCCTGCTATGCCTTCAACGCCAGCGCCCATGACGCGCGCATCCGGGTGAATCTCTTCAACCACGCCTCCACCTATTTCGGAGACGTGGTCTGGACCGGCTTTTCCACCCGCCACGTCCGCGCCGGCATCGAAAAAGTGCTGAGCGCAACCGAACTGCGCCAGGCTTTCTCCTGCGTCAGCCCCATCTGCTACTTCGATAAATTCGAGCGCTGGCCCAAGCAGGTGCTCATGATCCACACGGCTTATGACCGCACCTTCCTTCCGGAGTTCAGCCGGAAGATTGCCGAGGAATTTCGCAGCCGCAAACTAGAAGCCGAGATCCGCTGCCTGCCCTGCGGCCATTACACCCTCGGCGAGTCGCCCTACAAATATATGGACGGCTACCTGGTCACGCGGTATGTCGCTGGTGCCTTCAACCGCGCCTATCCCGAGGGCAGCTCCGCTGGAGCCGCCGCGCTGCAGCCCAGTGTGCCGCCCTTCGACCGCTCCTGACGCCAGCAGCTACTTCCAATTCCAGCGGCTACTTTCGATTTTTCTGGAACCTGAATAGAAACCCGCAAATAAAGGCCCTTGCTCGTCCCCTCATCGAAAAGGGCGCGTTGCGGCCACGTAGCGCGCCCTGCGCTTTTTCTGCCTCAAGCAATCCAACTCCCGGATACAATATTGAAATGAAACTCGCTCTCGGTGCCGACCACGCCGGCTATCTCCTCAAGGACCGCATTCGTCAGTACGTTACCGAGCGCGGCCACCAAGTGATCGACGAAGGAACCAACACCTCGGACTCGGTGGACTACCCCGACTACGCCGCCAAGGTTGCCGAAGACGTGGCCGCCGGACGCGCCGAGCGCGGCATCCTCGTCTGCGGCTCCGGCATTGGCATGGCCATCGCCGCCAACAAAATTCCTGGCATCCGCGCTGCCAATATCTGCAACGAGTACCAGGCCCAGATGTCGCGCGAGCACAATAATCTCAACGTCATCACCCTCGGCGCCCGCATCGTCGACGAAAACGACGCCAAGCAAATCATTCAGATCTGGCTGGATACCCCGTTCTCCGGAGGCCGCCACTCCGGCCGCCTCGATAAACTCCACGAGATCGAACGAGCCAATAGCTAGGCGTGCGTTGATCAGAACGCTGCCCGCCCGCGGTTGTTGCTTCTTGACTGCTGTATACCGATGATGTACGGTATACAGCGTGATCAAGAGCTTTCGGCATAAAGGTATCGAGAGTTTCTTCCGGACCGAGTCGAAGGCAGGGATTCAGCCCAAACACGCGCAGAAACTCAAACGCCAGCTGTTTGCCCTGAACAATGCGAAATCCGGGAAGGACATGAATGCTTTCGGATGGGACCTTCATCCCTTGCACGGGAATCTAGAAGGGCATTGGTCGGTAACGGTCAACGGAAATTGGCGTCTGACATTTGCATTTGAAAGCGAAGACGCAATCCTGGTGGATTACCAGGATTATCACTAGAGGTATACGCAGATGCTGATGTTCAACCCCCCCCATCCCGGCGAAGTGCTGCGTGAGTATCTGGGCACTGTGACCGTTACATCGGCCGCCCGGCATCTGGGCGTCACGCGCGCCTCGCTCTCCCGTATCTTGAATGGCAGTGTAGGAATCTCCGCCGACATGGCATTGCGACTCTCCGAAGCCCTTGGCACCAGCCCGGAGCTATGGACCGGGATGCAGTCGCAATACGACCTCTGGCAGGCATCAAGAAAGCGGCGCAAGAAACTCGCGCCAATGGTGGCGTAGTCCCGAGGAAGCCTGCAAGTGGGCAATTTCTGACGCCACGGATGGAGAATAAAGAACGCGGTGAACACAAGTGTGCGTGCCGCCAAGAAACGCATGGCGACGGAACCTGCCAACATCGTAAGTGCGCCAAGAGATCAGAACCTTGGCGCACGATTTGGTAATGGTGCGGCGAATCCGCCTATTATTTCAGTGCTACCAGTTCTCTGCTGAGCATCGTGATGTGGCCCATTTCTTCGTTGATGATCTGTTCGATCCGTTTTTCACCGAGGCCGTTTTGAACAATTTCCTTCATCCCCAGATAAAACACGATGGATTCTTTTTCAGCCAGGATTGCAGCCTTTAAGATTTCCTCCATGGACTTCAAATTGATCTTCGCCTCAAAAAATACCCGGGTATCGGCCAACGCCCGAAGATATGCCACGCTCTCATTGTTCGGGTCAAAAACCGTCGCCGTCTTTTCGTCGTCCTTCAGTTTGGCGCGCAGTTCTTTATAGGTTTTTTCGTGATTTTCTTCCATCTCCGACAACTGGATCAGCATCTTCTTGGCCTGCGGGTCCAACACATTCTGGGAAGCCTCGCGGTAGAAGTTTGCGCCGTTTCGTTCCAGCCGTTCGGCCATTTCAAAAATTTCGTCGGCATTGAAAGCGTAGCCCATAGAAATGATTCCTTTCAAAAAAAGCTGTGGTAGAACTGCGTTCCGACACTACGCTTGATGAGCTACTCGTGTCAAAGACACTTTCCTTCGGCATTGCCGGCGCTGAATGCCGCCATAAATGCCCCACATTAGCCCGTATCTGGCGAATTCTTGCTTTCTCCCGCTCTTCCCACCCGCGCCCCTTCCGGCGTAACCTATAGATTCAGTCTTAAACAGGAGTTCCCATGTCGAATTCATGGATGTCGCGTTCTCTCAGTGCCGTGGACCCGGAGATCGCCCAAGCCATTGCCAACGAGGAAAACCGTCAGCACGAGGGCCTCGAACTGATCGCCTCGGAAAATTTTGTCAGTGAAGCCGTGCTCGAAGCCACCGCCTCGGTCTTTACCAATAAGTACGCCGAGGGCTATCCCGCCAAGCGCTACTACGGCGGATGCGAGTTCACCGATGTCGTCGAGAACCTCGCCCGCGAGCGCGCCAAGCAGCTCTTCGGAGCCGAGTACGCAAACGTGCAGCCGCACTCCGGCTCGTCGGCTAACATGGCCGCTTACGCCGCCGTCATCCAGCCGGGCGACACCATCATGGGACTCGACCTCGCCCACGGCGGACACCTCACCCACGGACACAAGCTCAGCTTCAGCGGCAAAACCTACCGGGTTGTCAGCTACGGCGTCACCCGCGAGACCGAGACCCTCGACTATGACGAGATGGAGGCCATCGCCGTGCGCGAGCAGCCCAAGCTCCTCATCGGCGGCGGCTCGGCCTATCCGCGCACCATCGACTTCGCCCGCATGCGGCAGATTGCCGACAAGGTCGGAGCGCTCTACCTGGTGGACATGGCGCACTTCGCCGGACTAGTCGCCGGTGGCGTCCATCCCTCGCCTGTGCCGCACGCGCAGATCGTCACCACAACTACCCATAAGACTTTGCGTGGTCCACGCTCGGGAATGATCCTGAGCAAGCAGGAATTCGGCGCCGCCATCGACAAGTCGGTTTTCCCCGGATGCCAGGGCGGCCCGCTCGTGCACATCGTCGCTGCCAAAGCCGTCTGCTTCCTTGAAGCCCTGCAGCCCGGCTTCAAGGAGTACGCCGCGCAGATCGTCGCCAACGCCAAGGTGCTGGCGCAGGTACTGGCCGAAGAAGGCTATCGCATCATCTCCGGCGGCACCGACACCCACCTCATGCTGGTCGATGTCTTCAGCAAGGGCATGCTCGGCAGCGAGGCTGAAAAGGCGCTCGGCCTGGCGGGCATCACCGTCAATAAGAACGCCATTCCCTTTGACACCAATCCGCCGATGAAGCCCAGCGGCATCCGCCTCGGTACGCCCGCCCTGACCACCCGCGGCATGAAGGACGCGGAGATGAAACAGGTGGGACACTGGATTGCCCGTGTCCTGGAGCAGCGCAATGACGTGCCCGCGCTCAAAAAGATTCGCGGCGAGGTCTTCGAACTCTGCGAGCAGTTCCCGCTCTACCCCGAGCGCCGCAAGGCCCACGAGCCCGAGACTCTGCACGCCTAGCTCTCACCTATTCGGTTGACCAGTGGTACGGCTTCGGCCGTACCATTTTTTTAGTTTGCCTGCCGCTTCGCGGACAACGATTGACCGTCAGGTAAACCATGAAAGGCCCACCGCATAACTACTCACGCAATGATTGGCAACGATTGACGTTCTTGGTACTTCAGCCTTGGTGAACATTGGCTCATCTGCCAATCGTTTGCCTGCAAAAGTGAGCTTTCCGTTCCGGTGCTGCTCCGCTGCGGGTACACTAACGTCATGCGCATTGCCATCGACACTCGCCGGATGTACGAGTTTGGTCTCGCGACCTACATCCGCAACGTAGTGCGCACCCTTGGTCGCATCGATCCGGTGAATGAATATTTTCTGGTGGGGGCAGCTCCGCGCTTTGCCCAGTTGGGCGCGCTGCCGGATAACTTCCATACGCTTGCGCTGCTGAATCCTGAGACCAGCTTCGCCAACTACATCGAGATGCACCGCGTCATCCACGCCCACGAAGTGGACTTGATCCATGTGCCGCACACCTTCTGGCGGCCCCTGATTACCAAGGCTCCGTTCGTCATCACCGTGCACGATCTGCTGGATTATATGTACCGCGCGCGCACCAACAACGGAATGCGGCGCACCATCCACAACTATATGACGCGGCAGGTCATGCATCACGCGGCGCGGATCTTTGCGGTATCGAATTTTACCAAGCGGGACGTGAGCCGCTATTTCGACATAAAGCCGGAAAAAGTTGAGGTGGTCTACAACGCGCTCGACGAAAGTTTTCAGCGTGGCCATTCCACCCCAGCCGAGCAGGAGATGATCCGGGGCCGCTACCAGGTGGACTCTCCCTTTCTGCTCTATGCCGGCCGCATCAGTCCACACAAGAATGTGGCGCGCACCATCGAAGCGTTCTCCGCGCTCAAGGGAGAACTGGCCAAGGAGGGTGCGTATCCGGATCTGAAGCTGATCATCATTGGCGATGAGGTTTCGAAAAATCCTGACATACGCCGCGCCGTGATTCGTAGCGGCATGCAACAAGACGTGCGCTTCCTGGGCTACGTCTCCATTGACGTGCTGCGCATCTTCTTCGACATGGCAAAGGTCTTTGTCTTCCCGTCGCTGTACGAGGGCTTCGGTCTGCCGCCGTTGGAGGCGATGGCTCACGGAACGCCGGTGGTGGCGTCGAACACTTCGGCGCTGCCCGAGGTGGTGGGCCACGCGGCGCTGATGGTGAATCCGGAAAACGTCTTCGAGATCAGCCGCGCTCTGCAACGCGCGCTCACCGACCAACCCCTGCGCGAACGCATGAAGGCGGCGGGACTGGAACAGGCGCAACGTTTTTCCTGGGAGGTCTCGGTGCGCAGAATGCTGAAGGTCTACGAGCAGGTAGTGGCCGAGCACAAGCGGCGTTAGTGGCCAAGCACGCGGTTGCGGGTGATCGTGCAACGTAGGTCGAGCCAAATCGCCGTAATTGGCATCGATCCCTTCGCCGGCCGTTAGTCGTGAAGCACGACGCTGACCAATGAGCTATTAATATTCATCCCGCTGCCGTTGTAGTTGATGAAGCCGAGGTCGCGAAACCGATTGAGGAAGAAGCTTACCCGCGAGCGCGTGGT
>Ga0181520_10000545_pt1 | contig 81932 bp, 67 predicted proteins | sample PEATcosm2014_Bin_29_FD_132451 | JGI IMG/M metagenome (GOLD analysis project Ga0181520, IMG submission 132451) | Peatland microbial communities from MTU Mesocosm Facility, Houghton, MI, USA - PEATcosm2014_Bin02_30_metaG | ecosystem: Environmental > Terrestrial > Soil > Wetlands > Peat | place... | reverse complement strand
CGGCCTTTGACGCAGAATGAGGCGGAGGATTGGCTGCGGCAGATTGGGGCGCCGATACAGGTGGCCGCGCGCTACCAGCCGCAGCAGTATTTGATTGGACCCAGCCTTTACCCGGTCTTTTGGTTTGTGCTGCGGACGGCGATTCTCTGGGTGATGATTGTTTACTCGATTGGAGTCGCGGTGCAAATTGCCGTACATACTCCCAACTGGAGCGCCGTGATGGAAGGAGTGCTCCGCGTGCCGGAGGTTCTGCTGACGACGGCGGCGGCGGTGACGCTGATCTTTGCGGTGATTGAGTTTTTGGCCGCGCGCCACCCAGGGAGATGGCCCCTGCCCGTGCTTCCATCCGCCGACTGGATGCCCAGCGCGTTGCCTCCGGTGGAAGTGAAAACCGCCTGCGGAAAAAAGCCGCGCCACTTTGCGCATGCAGTGGCAGAGGTCATCTTTGGATTTCTCGCGCTGATTTGGCTGTTGCTGGTTCCCGCGCATCCGTATCTTCTGCTCGGGCCGGGGGCTGCTTATTTGAAGGCTTCTCCCTTCCAGCTTGCGCCGGTATGGGTCACATTCTACTGGTGGGTGGTGGCGCTGAATCTGCTGCAACTGGGCTGGCGCATGGTGGATCTGCTGCGCGGAAGCTGGCGAAAGGCGCCGCGCGGACAGCATATTGCGATGAGCGCGATTGGCTTGATTCCGCTTGGGTTGCTGCTCCTTGTGCAGGACCATGTTTATGTGCTGCTCAAGCACCCGGCGCTGGATCAGGCGCAATTTGGCGCGGCATTGACCTCGATCAACCAGTCGATTCATTGGAGCGCTGTGGCGCTTGCCATCCTCGCCATTCTGCACTTGATTTGGGAGTTCGGCCGGATGGGCATGGATGCCTATCGCAAGCGCCTGGCAGCGATGAAATGAGACAACGGCATAGTTCATGAGTGACAGGGGAGTGGGGGGTGGAGTTATAGTCATTCAGGACGGCGCGCTTCAACCTTATGCGGCGCTTCGCTTCCGGGAGGATTTTCCTTTTGACTCGCGCAAAGCTTGCTCTTTTCTCAACGATAACCGCATTATTGCTTTCAACTCATGCTTTGGCCGCGGGCCAGCAGGCCGCAAAACCTTTGACCGTGGAGGCGATCTACGGGCATGGGCCTCTGATCGGCACTCTGCCGGAAGGGCTTGCCTGGTCGCCGGATGGAAAACACCTGACGTATCGGCTGGGCGGCGAATTGTTGGAGCAGGAGCCGGGAGCGGAGAAGGCGCGCGTGGTGGTCAGCCGCGCTCAATTCGCGGCCATGTCCGGCGCCAAGGACTCGGAGCAGGACCGGGATCATCGATCGCGGTACGGAATGGCGAGTTACATTTGGACGCCGGATTCCGGGCATCTGCTCTTTGACGTGAATGGGCGGCTTTGGCTTTATGACCTGAGCAAAGGCGCGGGTGAACGGATAGCGGATGCGGGCGAGGCATCGGGCGACGATCCCAAGTTTTCGCCGAACGGCAAGTTTGTTTCTTTTGTTCGCGAGCACGGGCTGGCGGTGGTGCGGCTGGATGAGCCGGGACGGCCGGTGAAGAGCCTGGCTCCCGCGCCGGATGCGAGCCTGCTGAACGGCGAGGTGGATTGGATTTATCTCGAGGAGTTGGAGGCGCGCAGCAATTATTTTTGGTCTCCGGATTCGACGCGGCTGGCTTACCTGGAGATGAACGAGGCAGCTGTGCCGAAGTATCCGATTTCCGACTGGATTCCGACGCATGCCACGGTAGAAGATCAGCGCTATCCTCAGCCGGGCGACCCGAATCCTGCGGTGCGCGTGGGAGTGGTGAGCGCGGATGGCGGCCAGACGGTTTGGATGACGCTGCCGATTCATTCCGGACAGGATTACATTCCTCGCTTCGGCTGGGTGGACGCGAAGACACTGTGGATCGAGACGCTCGCCCGCGATCAGAAGCACCGTGACATTTACTTTGCGGATGCAGCAACAGGCGTGGCGCGCGCCGTGCTGCAACTGACGGACGATAAATTCTTCGATGACAAGTACGATGTTGAGGTCGGCGATGGGTCGATTGTGCTGACCAACTGGGCTGACGGGCACAGTCATTTGTATCTTTATAGCTATAATGCGGCAGATACGGCTCACACGACAGCCAAACTCGAAAAGCAACTTACGCAGGGAGAGTTTGAGGTAAGCGAAGTTTATCGCGTTGATACAGCCAGCAAGTTTGTGGACTATGCCTCGAATGAAGGCGAGGAACAAGATCAGCAGATCTGGCAGGTGAGCTTTGCGGGCGAGCGAAAACAACTGACTTCAGGCGCTGGATTTCATGCGGGTAACTTTCCGTTGGCGGGTTCCGCGTTTGTGGACAAGCAATCGTCGCGCATGGAGCCGCCGACAATTCAGCTTTGCGCGGCGGGGGCGAAGTGCGGCGTGATATGGACAACGCATGCTCTGGATGCTTTTTCACTTCGAGCGCCGCAGACACTGACGGTGAAGGCGCATGACGGAATGAGTTTATATGCTACGCTGCTGCTGCCGGAGGGCACGACGGCGGCTTCTATTCCGCTGATTGTGAATCCTTACGGAGGGCCGGGAACGGCGACGGTTGAGAATCATTGGGCCGATGCGCTGCTCTTTGACGAGTTATTGGCACAGCATGGCTTTGCCGTGCTGCATACGGACAATCGCGGTATGGGCGGGCGTGGACGTGCCTTTGCGCAGGCGGCGTATCACAACTTCGGTCCCGTGCAACTTGAGGATCAATTGACTGTGGTGGATGCGGTGCTGGCGCAATTTCCGCAACTCGACCCCAAGCGGCTGGGCTGGTGGGGATGGAGCTGGGGCGGAACGTTTACGCTCTATGCGATGACGCACTCGGATCGCTTCAAGGCCGGGGTTGCGGTGGCGCCGGTCACGGATTGGCGTGATTATGACTCGATCTACACCGAGCGCTATCTAAGCCAGCCGACGGAGTATGCCGCCGGATACAAGGATTTTTCGGTGGTGAATTCAGCCGCCAACTTGAAGGGGAAGTTGCTGATTGCGCATGGCACAGGCGACGACAACGTGCACATTGAGAACACCGTGCAGTTTGTGCAGAAGCTGATCGAGGCGGAGATTCCGTACGACTTGCAAATTTATCCGCGCAAGACGCATTCGATTTCGGGAGCGGATGTGCGCACCCATCTGTTCAACCGGATACTGGCCCACCTTGAGGAGAACTTGAAAGCGCGTTAAACGTGCCGGTGGCGAAAGAGGTCGTCCTCCTCGCGGTTGGGGCAGTGTGAGCATTCAACACAACCAGCCAGCAGCAGCGCAATGCCGATCGTCACGAGAGCGGCAACCAGGTTTTCAACCGCGCCAAAGCCATGAAGGAAACTGAACATACTCATCAACCCTGCTGATTAGACTCTGAAATCGTGGCGAGGGATGAGCCTTCCAGCACACATTTTCAAGATGTGCGGTGAAAGTGCTTCCGTGCTACGTGGGGTTCATCGGCAGATTTTTCAAACATTCGAGTTACTTTTTTCTTGCTAAAAGGCGAATATAAGACGAATATAAGTACGAGATGGAGACAATTTCCAATTCCACAATGGCGAGCGCAGACCAGAATCCACCGCTCTCAACTTCGGGTGCGCAGGAGAGCAGTCCGCTGCTGAACTGGCTTTTTGTCGATATGAACTCTTACTTTGCCTCGGTGGAGCAGGATGCGCGGCCGGAGCTACGCGGTTGCCCGGTTGCCGTGGTGCCCATGATGGCTGATACAACCTGTTGTATTGCGGCTAGTTACGAAGCTAAAGCACATGGCGTGAAGACCGGGACCATCGTCGGAGAGGCCAAGCGAATGTGTCCAGGCCTCAAGCTCGTGGAGGCGCGGCATGAGCTGTATGTCACGTATCATCACCGCATTGTGGAAGCTGTGGAGAGCTGTCTTCCGGTAACGGCGGTGCTCTCGATTGATGAGATGGCTTGCCGTTTGCTGGGACGGGAGCGGCCGCTGCTCCAGGCCATGGCGCTGGGCCGCCAGGTGAAGACGCGCATCCGGGAGCGGGTAGGGCCGATGATCCGCAGTTCGGTCGGCTTGGCCACCAACCGCTATCTGGCCAAGGTGGCCAGCGACATGGAGAAGCCCGACGGCCTGGTGGCGCTAACGCCGGATATTTTGCCGGAGGCACTGCGCCAGATTGAGCTGCGCGATCTGCCGGGTATCGGCCCGCGCATGGAGAAGCGGCTGAACGCCAAGGGCATCACCACCATGGAGCAGTTGCTGGCGCTGGACGGCGAACGCAGCGGCGAGGTGTGGGGCTCGGTACTGGGCGAGCGGCTTTGGCACTGGCTGCACGGCGAGGACTTTGAAATGGACGAAGCCGCGGCGCCCAAGTCGATGAGCCATCAGCATGTGCTGGGACCGGATATGCGCACCCCGGAGGCCGCCTGGGCGGTAGCTCATAAACTACTTCACAAAGTGGCGATGCGCCTGCGCGCCGGCGGCTTGTGGGCCAGCAGCATCGGCCTGGCGATTGGCTTTGCCGGGCCGCGTGGCGAAAAAAAACAGGTGAGCAACTTTGGCGTGCCGGCACGCGGATGGAAGGCGGAGCTGCGGCTGAGCGAGTGCCAAGACAATCTGACGTTGATTGCCGCGCTGAGCCGCCTTTGGGAATCCCGCCCCACCGGCAAGGATTACGACCGCCCCAACTTTATCGGCGTGCATCTGAATGGCCTGGTGCCGGACCGCCTGCACTCGCTGAATCTCTTTGAGGGATCGGAACAGGAGCAGAGCCGCGCACGCCTGGTGACCGCAATGGACGCGATCAACAACAAGTATGGTTTGAGCACGCTGGCCCCGGCCACCATGCTGACCGCCTTCAAGGCCGCGCCCACCCGCATTGCCTTCCACACCATTCCGGAGATTTTCTGAAAAACTGCGTTGTTACTGAAGAACAAGTAACATTGGCTTTTTGCGTTGGAGAGTGTCTTCAGTAATGTGGCCATAATAATTTTGATTTGCATTTCTGAATGGTAGCGTTATCATAATCCAATCCGGGGATTTATACCGATGAGGAAATCAGTGCCCGCGGCCAGTCCTGGGCAGTAGACTGGACATTGGTTGAGAATTGAAATTTTTAGGAGTGTTAGCATGACTGAATTGCGGCGGCGAGCGGCGTTCTGTATCGGAATCGGAATAAGCCTGTTGATGACATCTTGCGGAGGTGGCGGAAGTTCAACTCCCCCTCCCGTAACAACTTACACACTGACGGTGAACTCGACCAATCCGGCCAGCGGCGTGGCCATCACGGTCTCTCCCGCGGACATCAACAGCGCCTCCAGCGGAAGCACCAGCTTCACGCGAACCTATGATTCGGGTACAACCGTGACGCTGACCGCGCCGGCGACCTCGGGTGGTGATGCCTTCACCTCATGGACCGGATGCACCAGCACGAGTGGTGAGACTTGCACAGTGACGATGAGCGCCAATACCACCGTCACGGCCAACTATGCCGTACCGGTGCCTTATACGCTGACGGTGAACTCGACCAATCCGTCCAGTGGCGTGGTTATCACCGCCTCCCCCTCGGACAACAACAGCAAGTCCAGCGGGAGTACCAGCTTTGTACTGACCTATAACTCAGGTACAGCCGTAACTCTGACTGCACCCGCCACCTCGGGCAGCAACACCTTCTCATCGTGGACTGGATGCACCAGCACGAGCGGTGAGAGCTGCACGGTGACGGTAAGCGCCAACACCACCGTCACGGCCAACTATGCCGTACCGGTGCCTTATACGCTGACGGTAAACTCGACTAATCCGTCCAGTGGCGTGGTTATCACCGCCTCTCCCTCGGACAACAACAGCAAGTCCAGCGGGAGTACCAGCTTTGTACTGACCTATAACTCAGGTACTGCCATAACGCTGACTGCACCCGCCACATCAGGCAGCAACACCTTCTCATCGTGGACTGGATGCACCAGCGCCTCGACTGAAACCTGCAATGTAACGTTGAGCGCCAATACCACCGTCACGGCCAACTACACCGTTCCCGTGGTTACCTATAATCTGACCGTGGATTCGACCAATCCGTCGAGCGGCGTGGCGATCACCGTCACTCCAGCCGATAACAACAGCGCAACCAACGGAAGCACCAGCTTTATGCGCAACTATAACTCTGGCACGGCCGTAACGCTGACCGCGCCGGCCACCTCGGGCAGCAACACCTTCTCCTCGTGGACCGGATGTGCAAGCACTTCTTCCGAAACCTGCAATGTGACGTTGAGCGCGAATACCACGGTGACCGCCAATTACACAATCGTGAAGACGACGCCGACGGTTTCGGTGACTCCCGCCTTATCGAGCATTGGCACCACGCAACCGCTGGAAGTGGCGGTAGGCGTAAGCGGCGGCGCCGGAAATCCGACACCGACCGGTTCTGTGGTGCTGACCAGCGGAAGCTATACTTCCGCGGCGGCTACACTCAGCAGCGGCAGCGCGCAGATCACGATTCCGGGCGGTTCGCTGGCTGCTGGATCGGACACGCTCACGGCCGCCTATACGCCGGACTCGAATAGTTCCTCGATTTACAACTCGGCATCGGGCAAATCTTCGGCAGTTGAAGTGTCAGTGCCGAGTGCGGTTACCATCAGCACGCCTGCAACAACAATCGCCGTGACCAATCAAATTCTGGGCATGAATATGGCTGCTTGGTACGACATTGTGACCAACAAGAATGCCATTATTGATGCATTCCAAACGACGGGCATCAAGGCAGTTCGCTGGCCGGGTGGGTCGTGGTCGGATGTTTATCATTGGGCGACCAATACCAACTGCCAAAACTCTCCCTACGGAGGCGGAACTCCTAATTCAGATGACACATTTTCGAATTTCGTCAACGATCTGGCCATTCCTGCCGGGGTGGATGTGGCTTTGACAGCGGATTACGGCACCAATGCAGCTTGTAATGGTGGCGGCGAACCCAGTGAGGCTGCCTCGTGGGCCACTACCGCGTTGGCGGACGGCATAACCGTAAGCCACATGACGATAGGTAACGAGGTCTACGGCAGCGGTTGGGAGGAAGACCTGCACTCCAAGCCGAATGACCCGACAACCTATGCCGCCGCTGTTGCCGACCCCGGTGGTTATTATGATTTGATCAAGGCCGCCTCACCCAATACGCTGGTCGGCGTGGTTGTGGATGCGGATAACACCACAGGCGGATGGGACAATATTGTGCTCGCCAACGCCAAAGGCTACTACGACTTCGTTGAATATCACTACTATCCTCAAGCGCCGGGCAATGAAAGTGATACGGCCTTGATTGATTATGATGCTCAGGGTCTGACCACGAATGTCGAGACGGTCAAGCAGGAACTGTCTAAGTGGGGGACCGCGAATACACCGATTTACGTGGGAGAGATGGGATCGGTTTATACCAATCCGGGCAAACAATCCATGTCGATTACGCAAGCTTTGTTTGCCGGCCAGATGCTGGGCGAGATGATGAATGACGGCGTCTCCCGCGCCACCTGGTGGATTGGCTTCGGAGGCTGCGAGGATTCCCTTTCTGGCTCAGGCGCGAACTTCTCCAGTTCGCTCTATGGCTGGCAGGATTTTGGCGGCTACATGATCTTCTCTGATGGCCTTCCAGAGTATGGTTGCGAGAACGAAACCCTGGCGGCAGGAACCTTGCTGCCTTCGGCGCGCGCCTTCCAGCTCTTCAGCAACGTGGCAGTCTCTGGCGAATCCGTAATGACCGCGAAAGTGACTGGCGACACTTCGGATGTGGTGGCTTACGCGGCCACGCATAGCGGCGGCACGGCGCTGGTGATCTTCAACCGCAACGAAACAACCAGCGAACCAGTCGAGATCACGATTAACGGAAAAACCACAGCTTCCAGCGTTACCGTAACGACTTACGACAAGGCGATCTATGATCAGACGGACGCGGTGATCCCTGTATGGGCTCCGCCCACCACATCCACAATTAGCTCGCCCACGCTTCCGCTCACGTTGACACTGACTCCGTGGAGCATGAACGTGATCATTCTTCAATAATCAGTTTGGATGGAACTCTATGACCTTCCGTCCTTCACAGGCTGTTCCGGTGCTCCTATCCGGAACAGCCTGATTTTTTTCGCCGCAAGTTATTAAAATAATGCAGAGCATGAAAGACTCCACTTCATCGCCGCCGCGCTATCGCGGACGGCTTGCGCCCTCGCCTACCGGCTACTTGCACGCGGGCCACGCGCGCACCTTCTGGACGGCCAGGGAGCGCGCTCGGAATGCGGATGGAACGCTTGTAATGCGCATGGAGGATTTGGACCCCGACCGCAGCCGCGCAGTGTACGCCGAGGCTGCGCTGGAGGATTTGCGCTGGCTGGGAATCGATTGGCAGGAGGGACCGGATGTGGGCGGGCCATGCGCGCCGTATGCGCAGAGCGGACGCCACGCTTTCTATTTGGAGGCTTGGCGCATGCTGCTCAACGGTGGGTTCATCTATCCCTGCCGCTGCTCGCGCAAAGACCTGGAAGCTGCCTTGAGTGCGCCGCATGAGAATCCGGCTCAAGAGCCGCTGGACGATGAACCCATCTATCCCGGAACCTGCCGGAAGCTGCAAACAAGCGTTGCGCATATGCCGGATTCGCCAGATGGTTATAACTGGCGCTTCCGCGTTCCGGACGGCGAGGCGATCGAGTTTGAGGATGGAGAACTTGGCGCCCAGCGGTTTGTGGCAGGCGTGGACTTCGGCGACTTCGTTGTCTGGCGGCGCGACGCTGTTCCGAGCTACCAGTTGGCCTGCGTGGCCGATGACGCGGCGATGAAGATTACAGAGGTGGTGCGCGGCCAGGATCTGCTCAAATCCACGGCGCGGCAGATTCTGCTCAATCGCGCCCTGGGTTACGAGAATCCGGCATGGTTCCATTGCAGTTTGATGGTGGACGAGAACGGTCGGCGGCTGGCCAAGCGCCACGACTCGCTGAGCCTGCGCGCGTTGCGTGGGCGGGGCGTGAAACCCGAGCAGATTTTGACAGGGGAGCTGCAAGAACTGGAGTAATTCGCTCTTATCTGTTCCGGATAAATGTGTTGGTGCGCAGTTCGGCAACGGCCTGACGCAACTCTTCCTCAGTGTTCATCACAATCGGTCCGTACCAGGCGACCGGCTCCTCCAGCGGTTGGCCGGAGACCAGCAGAAAGCGAATGCCCTCGGGGCCAGCTTGCACTACTATCTCATCACCGCGATCAAAGAGCACCAGCGAGTGGTTGCTGGCGTCGTAAACCACGGGCGCGCTGGGGTTCACGGCTGACTCGGTTAAAACTGCTTGCGGCGCTGAGGCGTCGCGAAACGTACCCGCACCCGCGAAGACATAGGCGAAGGCGTGGCGCGTGGTTTCTACCGGGATGCGCTTGGTTCTGTTGGGCGGAATCGAGATATCCACATAGCGCGCGGCGACACTCGTCTCCGTGGCTACGCCTTCGACCGGTCCTTTTTTGCCCCAGAACTCGCCGCAGATGACGCGCGCACGGCTGCCGTCGTCCTCGGTTACTTCAGGGATCGCGTTGGCCGGAATGTCCTGATAGCGCGGGGCAGTCATCTTCAACGCGGCGGGCAGATTGGCCCATAGCTGAAAGCCATGCATGCGGCCTTGGGCATCGCCCTTGGGCATTTCCTGGTGCAGGATTCCGCTGCCGGCGGTCATCCATTGCACATCGCCGGCGGTCATGCGGCCCTGGTTGCCGAGGCTATCGCCGTGTGCCACCTCGCCGGCCAGCACGTAGGTGATGGTCTCGATGCCCCGATGGGGATGCCAGGGAAAGCCAGCCAGATAATCGGACGGATGGTCGCTGCGGAAGTCATCCAGCAGCAGGAAGGGATCGAACTCCGCAGTCTTTCCAAAGCCGAAGGCGCGGCGCAGATGAACTCCGGCGCCTTCCACGGTGGGCTTGCTGAGTGAAATCTCTCTTACGGGACGCAGCGACAAGGGGAACCTCCACGGCCTTACAAGTAATTGGATGCGCGAGGAGTGAATTAGAAGCGGAAGAGGTAGGATGCTTTGATGAAGATCTGCTTGCCGTCGTTCAGAAAGTTATCGGAGCGCGGCGGCGTGGTGTTCTCAGGATCGCAGTTCCCGTTCTGTAGCCGGTTGCACAGCGAGCGGTCCAGGTTTTGCAGGTCGTTGTTATAGCCGACATAGACCGCTGTGCCGGGATGCGGCAGCCAGGTAAAGAGCGCTTCCGTTTGCACCTGCTTGGTGCGCGGAATTGAAGTTTCCGCCGCATTGGCCAGCGTTGAATCATATTCGACAATGACGCGTGCGGAGAGCGCCCGCGAGAATTGATAGTTGACCTTGGTGCGGAAGGTCTGTGCCTCGTATACAAATGCACCGTCGGCCACCGAATGGTCGCGATCCAGCAGATAGATGTTATCGGCAGTGATCTGCCGGATGGGTTGCAAAGTTAAATAGAACTGCACGGTCTCCTGATTCATCAGCGAAGGGTAATAAATTGGATTCGACGGACACAGTTGAGTGGGACCGGAGGACGGCGGACAGGCGACGGGATTGTAATTCACGTTGCCGCTGCGGAAGGCCTGAAGGCTGAAGTTCATCTGCGCCCACGGCGCGCCGCGAAAGACGATACCGCCTAGATTCTCAGTGAAGTTCTTGTAGGCCGAAAGTTGCGGATAGCTCTGCGGCCCAACCGTGTCGGAGTGCTGGCCCACCACGGGCGCAAAGACAAAGTTGCGCGGCAGAACGAAAAATGCGTCGAAGCTTGAGTAATGATAAACGCGGTCGCCTTGCTGGTTGAAGGCGATGTTCTGGTTGGTTTCCAGCCCGAAAGTCAGGATTTTTTTGTTTTTCGGATACCAAAGATAGTTGGAATAAGTATTGCTGTTGCGGATATTGGCGGTCTGGATAAAGCCCAGAAGAGTCTCAAAGCCAGTGCTGAAATCTATATAGTTCGTGTTGAGGTTGAACGAGTGGGCGGAGCGGCTCACGCCCAGATTCCAGGTTGGGCCGGCAGAATAAGTGGGAGGCGATTGAGGAGTCGGGCGGCTGTCAACAGTGCCCATGGTCGAGCTTTCAACCCATTGCCCCACGGCTGTCCACTTGTTGTTGAAGCGCACAATGGAGTCCACACCGCCGATGCGGTTCCATCCCTGCCCAAACTCGTAGTCGGTGTAGAGCGCGGAGATGCTGGTTCCTTTGCCGAAATCCTGCGAGACGCGTCCCGCCGTAATGTAAGCGCGTTTGTTGTGGAGCGGGTCGCCGGAACTATAGATCTCACCGGGTTCGCGATCATCGATGGCCAGCAGGCCGATGTTGGTGTGGCCCAGCTTGCCGGTCACGCGCGCCCCAAACTCCGGACGCACAATGTTGCGCGTGTAAAGCAGGGCAATCGGCGAAGGGGTGGTGAAGTAATTCGCGTTCTCCAGAAAAAACGGACGCAGCTCCGGGAAGTAAACCGGATAGCGCTGATTGACGGTGAACTGCGGCTGGTCGGATTCGATGTCGCTGAAGTCCGGATTGACGGTGAAGTCGAAGACAATCTTGTCCTTGATCACCGCCTTGAATTCACCACCCGCCGTAGCCTCCAAGTGGCGCGAACTGAAGTACGGATTCGTCGGATCAAGCGTCTCCAGCGTGCGCTCGTTCTGGGCCAGCGTGTAGGGATTGACCTGAACCTCATGCGAGCCGGTCACCCCCTCGATGCCCTTCAGCGTGGCTTCCTGGGTGAGCACGCCAGAAATGTTGGCAGCCACGCGCGGCCAGAAGCTGGTCTCGCTGTTGCGTGGAAAGTTGCGCATAAAAACCACGCCCCAATCCGAGCCTCCGGGCCGGAAGCGCAAGCTGCGGAAGGGGATGGCCATCAACGCCATCCATCCGCTGCCGGTCACTTGCCCTTCAGAGTCCCAAACCTGGTCGTAGCTGTAATCCTGACCCTGGTTTTCGGTCCACGACGCATCGGCCTGCACGCCCACCGGATTCACGGTGAAGAGAACGCCCTTGCGATGATCCTGAAAAGGATCGAAGATGACCGAAATGTTATCGTCGTTCCCAACGTTTTCTCGCCGCGCCAAGTGTCCGCGAATCAAGTTCGGATGATGGTCGTAGCAGATGAAGACAAGGTAAAAGGTACTCTTGGTATAGCCGAGCCATACCTCGGTCTCTTCGCTGGCCGGCTGGCCGTCGTGCGGAGAGTTCTGAATGAAGCCGGTGATCTTCAGCAGCTTGTCTTTCAGCTCCGGGCGCGGCTTCATGCCGGCAAAGTCCGAGAGCTTGACGCCCTCGGTCAGCAGCGGCACGAAGTAGGCCGGAGCGGGCTTGGCCTTGGGAGGCTCCACGGGCGCCGGTGCTTGCTTTGCGCCCACCGCAGCCGCAGCCGCGCAGAAAACCAATCCCAAAGACAGGACAACTCCCGCAATCCCAAGCCTCACGCCTCTGAGGTTCGGGATGGCCTGGTCTCTGGTTCTTTCAGCACCATTGGTTTTCATGCGGGGGAGCACTCAGTTTTGTTTGACTAGCACCGGATTGCGCCGGTAAAAAAATCTTCAAACGTTGCAGTTGCCAAGCTTCTCATCACTATATACGGTTCAGACGGAGATTTTGTTCACAGCATGAGATGGAAGCTCAACTCGGTACCCGCAATCCACAAGCCTGAGAAGCGCCTCCGCGGGGCACAATTACCTCACAGGAGCAGCGTAGAGAGTCGCATTTCCGCCGAGGTTGGAATCCGATACAGGCTGAGTGAGCAGGCTCTCCCACGGCGGACCAGGATGACGCGCGGCACGGCGCGCGGAGACGTCCAGGAACGACGCGGAGGGATGGACGATACGAGATTGATCGATCGGATTCATTTCCGCAAACCCGGCGCGGGACGCTGCCGTCAGGCACACGAAAAAGATGAAGAGTGATTTGCCGCGTTTCATGCCGCCGATGAAACCTCATCCCACGGTAGTTCTAGTCGAGTGAACAAGCAGGTCAGTTCATCCGTTACTTACTGCCAAACTCGACTGGCAAAAAAGACGTTCCCGACCTGCTGAGTGAACGAGACAACCTTGTCGAATGTGCCTTTATCCGCTATGCCGAATGTGCATCACATCGCCATCCTGCACCACGTACTCTTTGCCTTCCAGCCGCAGCGTGCCTTTGGAGCGCGCGGCGGCCTCTGAACCCGCGGCAAGCAGAGCGTCCCAGCGAATCGTTTCTGCGCGGATAAAGTGATGCTCCAGATCGGAGTGAATCGCCCCGGCTCCTTGCGGCGCCTTGGAGCCGGCAGGAATCGTCCAGGCGCGGCACTCATCCTCGCCGGCGGTGAAGAAGCTGATCAGCCCCTGCAACTCGTAGCTCTTGCGGATCAGCCGCACCAGGCCGCTCTCATGCAGGCCATAGCCCTCAAGGAACTCCGCCGCCTCTTCATCGTCCATCTCCGCCAGCTCGGCCTCCACCTTGCCGCAGATGGCCGTCGCGCCCGCATTCGGCCGGTGCGCCACATCGTCCAGCTTCCAGCGGCTCACCGCCGCCCCCAGATCATCGCCCAGGGTCATGCTCTCGCCGATATTCAACGCGTAGAGGATCGGCTTCTGCGAGAGGAACATGAAGCCTTTGATGAGCTTCTTCTCCTCATTCGTCATCTCCAGCTCGCGCAGCGGCGTCTCCTGCTCCAGCGCCTCTTTCGAGCGCAATAGCAGCGCCTGCTCATGCTCCAGATCGCTGGTGCGGCCCTTCTTCAAATCCTTTTCCAGCCGCTCCAGGCGCTTTTCCACCTGTGTCAAGTCGCTGATCATCAGGTCGAACTCAACGCTCTTGATGTCGCGCATCGGATCGATCGGCCCCACGTGGGCAATCGACTCCTCCTCGAAGGCCCTGAGCACATGAATCAGCGCGTCCACGTTGCGCAGGCTGGTCAGGAAGGCCGTCTCTTTGAGCGCCTCCTGCCCGATGGCCGCCACGTCCACAAACTCCACCGACGCGTAGGTCGTCTTCTTGGGAGAGTAAAGCGCCGAGAGCTTGTCCAGCCGCTCGTCCGGCACGCGCGCTACGCCGATATGCTCCTGGCGGCTGAAGCTCCGCTCGTCGAGCTTGGCTTTGGTCAGAATCTTGAACAGCGATGTTTTGCCCACCTGCGGCAGGCCGATGATGCCAGTCTTCATACCTAGATGATACAGGGTCAGTGGACAGTGGACAGTCGACAGAAATCAAAGATAAAAAAACAGCCGGGTGCTCCATCCATCGCGCGTTCTGTGCGCTATGGATGGGAGACCCAGAACCACTTTCATGCGATGGATCGCTGATTGTCAGTGGATGCCGGTCATCATTATGGCTCCTATATTGGTTCCTGTCATAATGGCGACGCTAATATCCATGGGCCAATGCGCAAGAATGAGCGGCGACAGCCGCCGTGTGCGCAAATAGACCGGAATCCACAACGGGAGTAAAGGAAAAAACATTAGAAACCTGTACGCCAGATAATGCCAATCGGCAACGCATGGGATCATGCAGTGTTGCGCTGCCCACCAGAACGTGACAATTGTCACGGCAATCCATGTGCGGCCGCTAAGCACCTGCAAGCGGGGCAATACATAACCCATGTATGTCATTTCTTCAGTGGCCGACTGGATGATCCACCAAACAGTCAGGGTGTAAACCGTAGCCCAAAGCGGTAACGCGTGCCTTTGCAGGATGAAATCCATGGGGACCTTGGCCATGGAGCCATACACCAACCGTGCCGCAAGCTGGCCGCCGGCGATCAACAGCGGATAGGAGAGAAGCAGAATTCCAAGCCCGAGCCACATGTCGCGCCCCCAGCGCAGGCGAATCGGACCGATGAGATCGCGCAGCCGTATGCCCTCACGCCGCGTGAAATAGCGCATTCCCAAGAGACAGCAGAGATCGCTTAGGGTGCCGTAAAGCATCCACCAGTTGCCTGCTGTATGGAATGGCGCGGGGCGATGCAAGGCCAGCAAGATCAGCGCCAGCAGCGATTGGAAGCCAAGCCACAGCACAGAGCGCGCCACCACCAGCAGCAGCGGACCAGCCCACGGAATGCGACCGGATGCCACGCGCTCTTCAATGGAAGCCCGCGCATTGGGGAGAAGTTGCATATCGTTCATCGCCATCATCGTTTCTCATTTACTTTAGTAGATCATGTTCATCATTGCGGCCACGATATCCATCGGCCAGTGCGAGACGATCAGCGGCGCCAGGCGGCGCGTGCGCAGATAGACCAGCATCAGCATCAGGATGCCGGGAAGAAATGCGAGGAAACGGAAGAGAATATATCGCCAGTCAGGAACGAAGGGAAGAGCGCAATGCTGCACAGTCCAAAAGAACCCTACAATCACAACAGCGATCCAGGTTCGGCCGGTGAGCGCTTGCAGGCGAGGCAGAACGTAGGCTTGGTAGGTTGTCTCTTCCGTCGGCGACCAGATTATCCACCAGAGAGTAAGACTGTATACAATCGCCCAGATTGGCAATGGATGCGGGTGAACAAGATACTTCAAGGGGCTGTCGCCCGAGGAGCCATAAAGAACTTTCTGGGCAAAATAACCGCCGCCCAGAAAGAACGGAAAGATCAAAAGATAAAAGCCCAATCCAAGCCATAGATCATGGCCGCGGCGCATGTGGACAGGACCAATCAGATCGCGCAGCCGAATGCCTTCTCGCCGCGTGAAATAGCGAAGGCCAAGCAGGCATCCAATATCCACCAATGTTCCATAGACAGCCCAATAATCGCCCGCCGCCCGCCAAGGCATGGGCCGATGTTGGGCAAAGAAAACCAGCGCCAGCAAGCCTTGCGTGACAAGCAGCAGGACGGTCCGCGCCGAGACCAGCAGTAGCGGCCCAGCCCACGGAATGCGCCCAGCGACTGCTCGTTCCTGAATTTGCGAAAAAACATTGACTGGGATAACAGCAGAATCTTTAATTTCAGAAACCTGAATCATTCTGTTCAGTCTCCGCCGTGCAGTTTAGCACGCGCTGGATGGGAGCGGCTGTGACATGCTTAATAGATCCGCAAACTCAAGCGCGCGAGGCGTCCGCCTTGGCCACCAGCACCACCGTCGCCAGCCCCATCAGCAGCACCGTTTCTTCCACCCAGACGCTGCGCTGGTGCAGCCGCTCGAAGTTCACGCGGCTGGGATTGGCGGCGTTCACGGCGTCGATGGCTCCGCCGGCGGCGATGCGGTCGCGCTCCATCGCCGGAATGATACCCACCTGTGAGTAGACCGTCAGACCAAGCATCATCACCAGCAGCGCCATGGGCCCAAGCACCGCGCGCGGCTTGTAGACGCCCCAAGCCGGAGCCAGCGCCAACGCAGCCAGTGCCACCATCCCAGAGACCAGCCCCATGCCATGCAGCATACGCAACAAATGCCCGACAATTGCGCCCGCTGTGTGGGTGTCGGGCTGCAAGACTTTAAAGGTGACAGCGGCCACAACCGGAAAGAAGATCTCCGCGCCCAGCCAGACGATGAGCGCAAGAGATAGTACGGAGCGGAAGAGAGTTTTCATGATTTCAGTTTTCAGTAGCCAGAGTTTATTGCCTTTTCAATGCCCGCCGCAAGACCGTTTCCAGCGCGGCTTTAATTTTCTCATACTCATCCGCGGCCAGTTTGCCGGCAATCTTCTCGCTCTCCAGCGCAAAAAGCTCTTCTTTCAGCGCATTCAGCAGCGCAGCATTCTTGTCCGCCGGAGCCGCAAATGCCTGCGGAGCGCCTGCACTCATCCCCGCTCCTGGCGCCGGTTTACGAAGCATCAATCCCGCTGCCGCTACCATCAGCAGCGCCAGAATGCCCAGAATCCACCACTTGTACTTTGACAGCGGATCAGGCGTGTTGATCGGCGTGCCGATGCCGCCGCCGGGCTGCGAGCTTGGAGTACTTGAATCTGAAGCATCGCCGCCCTGCGCGCCCATGCCGGAAGCTGCCTGCTGGTTCTGCCCATTCTGGTCGTCGCGCGGCAGCGAGCCGTTGCCGGAGACGGTAAACTCCAGCGCCTTGCCGGGAACCACATCCTTACAGACATAGGTGGCGAAGCCAGGGTCTTGCGGCGCCGACTGAAAGGCCGATCCAGCGCCAGCCGCAAAGCTCATGCTCTTGGGCAGCATTACCCAAACCGTCTTGGCCGAGATCGAAAGCTGCGGATGGAAGATCAGCTTTCCGTTGTAGGGCAGCGTGTATTCAATCTGAAAGAGCGTGCCTTTTTCGCCTGCGTCCGGCTCGATGGGAAAGTTGAATGAGTAGTGGCCCTTGGGTCCGTCGGGGTCGAGCTTGACGGTGGTCGGCAAGCCGCCTGGCCGCTGCCCGCTGACGCCCTCCACTACGGCGGACTCCGGCAGCACAATCTCAAAGCTGCGCGCCGTCCATTGCGTGCGGGGCGGGGCGCTCGAGTTGTGCAGGGCGTAGCGCTCGACAATGTGAAGCTGTCCGCCGGTCGTGTCCACCACACCAATCACATCCTCATCGATGCCCACCCCATCAACCTTGGCGGCCACATCATAGACCGGAATGTCGGCCGGGGCGCCATCGCGCGGCGCTTCAATAAAGTACTCCGCGCCCTGATGCTTGGCGCGGATGAGCGCAGGGCCGTTGCCGCTTTTGTCCAGCGAAAAATGCCCGCGCGCGTCTGTGGTGGCGTGCGCCTCTTCGCTCATGCCGGCCATCGGGTTCACCAACACCACGGCGTCGCCTGCGGCGGGCTTGCCGGTCGTTTTGTCGGTCACTGTGCCGGTAATGGTGGAGGCCTGCGCCAGCGCGCCAGCAAGCAGAAGGCTTGCGGCAACGGTGCAAAAAGTCATCGGAGTCAATTTCATTGTCGAAAAAATCCTCTTTCAATTACTGCGCATCGTACGGATTCCATATTCAAACGCGCTCGAAATCTTGGGTACCCCATCCATTCCGCGGTCGTATCGCGGAATAGGTGGGGAACCACGAACCTCAATCAGCCAATCTTAGACCCGCTGCAACAATTCGATCTCGCTTAACAGCGACGCCGTTTCATTCTCCAACTGCGCACGCTGCGCGGCGAAATCCTCTTCAGGATACTTGCCCGCCTTGAACTCGAAGTTCAAATCGCGCAGATTTTCGTAAAGCTGCTCCTTGCGCTCGAAGAGATAATCGAGGCGCGTTTTCTGGCGCTGCTGGGCAAAGACATTCTCAGGCCAGAAGGTATAGACAAAGAGCGCAATGGCCAGCAGTCCGCTAAAAATCAAACCCAAAGTCGGCGTCATAGTTCGTAACCTCCATCGCCGGTCTCGCGGCGAATCTTTTCCACGAGCGCATCCATCGACGGATCAGCCATTTGCGCATTGCTCTGCGTCTTGTCAAAGCTCCAACGCCGAACCAGCAGAATCGTTCCCAAGAGAGCCGCGAGAAAGACCGCGAAGGGCGCAATCCAGGCCACTAAATCGAAGCCCTCTTTACTTGGCGCGGCCAGCACCACGGCTCCATACTTGGCCACAAACGAATCCAGAATCTCCTGGTCGCTTTTGCCCTCGTTGAGGCCAGCACGCAATAGGGCAAGCTCCTCGGTCGAGTTCGTGCAGCCCACATGGTTACACTCGCCCAGAATCTCCGCGCAGCCGCAAGTGCACATCAGCCGGTGATTCAAGTCGTTATAGCGCGCGCCAGCGTCCGTCGCGCCTACCGAAAAGCAGACAGCCACGGCGAGCACTCCAGCTTGTACCGCTTTTGTCCAAATGTTAAGACGCAACGGAGTTGCCTCCCTTCTGCGCCGGCTTCTGGCTGGGAACCAGCGCAATCAGCGTACCCCAGAACAGCATCGCAAACCCAAGCCAGATCCAGTTCACCAGCGGATTCAGAATTGCTTTGATGATCGGCTGGCCGGTGTCTGGATTGGCCCCTTCAAAGACGACATACAGGTCATTGCCGGAGATCGCCGAATGAATTGCCACCATCGTCTGCGGCTGACCGCTGGCCAGATAAACCCGCTTTCCTGGTGCTATCTGTAGCGGAACGAAGTGGAAGGTAGGAACGATATGAAACAGTAAGCCATTAAACTCAAGCGTCTTCGCTGGCTGATCTTCCTTGAAGACGTTTAATAATGCATACTCAGAATCATAGTTAGGATTCGAATCCTGCGTTGGACCGACATATTCCAGTGAGTAAGGGCCAATAGAAATTTTGTCGTGAAGTTCCATCTCCTTTTCCACATTACGATCGAAGGCCGCGCCGGCAAATCCAATAATCATGATGACAACGCCCAAATGAATGATGTAACCGCCATAGCGCCGTGTGTTTCGCCTAACCAGCAGATACATTGCGGCAAAGAAATTCCTTCCGCTCTGTTTGGCAATCACCCGCGCCCCGCGCAGGAACTCTGAAGCGATTGCAGTGAAGACAGCCGCCGAGAGCGCGAAGGCCACCAACGAATAAAGGTTGCCGTTATCGAGAGTCCCGTCCTTCCACGGCCGCACGCCCACGGCAAGGCAAACCGCAACCATCCCCCACAGTGCAATCGTCGGCAGTATGAAATTGCGCTTGATGGCTTTCATCGAGGTAGACCGCCAGGGCAGCAGCGGACCCACGCCGGTCAGCAGCAGCAGAAACAAACCAATCGGAATCGCAACATTGTTATAGAACGGCGCGCCGACCGTTACCTTGCTGCCCACTACATATTCGCTTAGAATCGGGAACAACGCGCCCCACAAAATGACAAAGCACAAGGCCAGCAACACGAGATTGTTGAAGAGGAAGCTGGACTCGCGGCTCACCAGCGACTCCAGATCCTGTTCGCTGTGCAAGTGGCTGTGCTGCAATATGTAGGTGAAGATGCAGACCGCGGCCACAATCCCCATGAAGATCATGAACCAAGTGCCTATGGAGGACTGCGCAAAGGCGTGGACGGAACTGACGAGGCCAGCACGCGTCAGCAGCGTGCCCAGCATGGTCAGCAGGAAGGTGATGAAGATCAGCCAGACATTCCAGCTCTTCATCATGCCTTTCTTCTCCTGCATCATTACCGAGTGCAGAAAGGCGGTCGCGGTCAACCACGGCATCAGGCTGGCAATCTCCACCGGATCCCATCCCCAGTAGCCGCCCCAGCCTAGCACCGCATAGGCCCAGTGCATGCCCAGCACGATGCCGAAGGAGAGAAAGAGCCACGTCACCAGCGTCCACACGCGCGTAATCTTGATCCACTTCTCGCCCGGATAGCGCATCATCAGCGCGCCCAGCGCGAAGGCAAAGGGTACCGAAAAGCCCACGTAGCCCAGGTACAGCATCGGTGGATGAATCACCATCTCCGGGTACTGCAACAGCGGATTCAGCCCTGCGCCGTCTTCGGGAATCGCGCCCTTCCACAGCGCAAAGGGCGGCGCGGCAAAGCACAGCACCGAGAGGAAGAAGACTTGAATCCCGGCCAGAATCGCGCCCGCGTAAGCGTAGAGCTTTACATCCTTTTTGTGCGTCAGCCGCAGCACAAAGCCGTAAGCCGCCAGCAGCCAAGCCCAAAGCAGCAGCGAACCCTCCTGGCCGCTCCACAGCGCGGAAAACTTGTACGGTCCCGGCAGCGCCCGGTTAGAGTGCTCCATGATGTAGGTGAGCGAAAAATCGTTGGTAAAGACCGACCAGATGAGCGCGAAAGCCGCCGCCGTCACGGCCCAAAAGCTGGCAATCCCAGCCCGCCGCGCCGTATCCGCCAGCCGCTCCGGCGAGATGGCCGCGGGCTGTCCGGTGGCGATCAAGCGCAGCGCCAGCGTCCCCGCAAGCAGATTCCACGCGGCCAGAACCAGCGCGAGGTATAGTGCAAAAGTGCCAAAAAGTGCCATCAAGACTCCAAAATCATTCCAGAACAATTTTCGCACGCAAGATGTCAATTTCCGTGCGTTTTCATAAATTTATGAGGTGTTAAATGCCCAAGCCTCGGGGTGCATTTGAATCTGCGTCTGGGGTGGGCGGTCTCCTTGCCCTCATTCATTGGACAAAAAACCTTTAGTCCTACGCCAGAAAAGCCATTCTCAACCCATCATAGACCTTCTGGGTGTGATCTGCCTCACTCTGAGGGTGGAGAACAATTCACTGGATTTCCGCTCCCGGCGCAAACGCCAGCCGGCCATCCGTGCCCCTCCGCTCAGCCATCCAGACCGGCATCTGTCCACTCCTCCAAAGGCTCCTCCCCCTTTTTTGTTCCAAATAGGAGCAACTAACGCGTAAATTGACTATTGAAATTTTGGAATGTGCCGATAAGAGCCAAAGAATCGATTGCGCGCAAGCGCAAAAAAGGGTGCCAATGGCGACAGCATCTCTCATCACTCCGTTGCATTTGTCGGGAAACACGACCGATCAACAGAATTCGCAGCTCCAGGAGTTTCTTGGAGCCGCCGCCAAGACAGCTTACCTTACGGCCATCGAGCAACTGGACCGGCAGAGCGCGCAGACCGTGCTTGAGTTGAGCAAGACTCTGAAGGCCGAAGTGGTTGAAAAGGTTGTGGAAATCATCCACAAACACACCATTAGCGACAAGTTCAAGGACGAAGAGGTTGCCTCGAATCGCGTCTATCCGCCCACCTATAAGGTGCGGCCTGTGGAGGCGCAGGTGACGGAGCTGAAGAAGTTCTTTCCCACGCTGGGCAGTTGCCAGGAGAGGTTGGCGCGCAAGCCGTTGTTGGAGGGAGCGGAAGCTTGGTTTGCCATTCCGCGCTGGGAGGCGCTGGCGCCCACCTATAACGAGGCGGTGGAGATGATTCTTGGTGCATTGGCCACCAAACGCAAGTTCCAGAACCGCATCGCTGGCCGCCTGGGTCCAACCTACCTGCGCCAGACGGAGCGTTCCAAGCTGGCGGAGAAGATTCTAGCCGATCAACAGGGCGGTCACGATTTCATGGTAATTCCCATCCAGGCGGGAATGTTGCACCGCGGCTGTTCGGCCCGGCGTGCGCGCGTCTCCATGTCCGGCAACGAGTTCGGCCTGGGCGTCTTTACCGTGGCCAGCATACTGCTGACCCATCCGGAGAGGCTCTCCACTGAAGACACTCTGATGATCGACTGCGGCGGAGACGAGTACTCCGTGCGCTGCGACTATACGTTTGACCGCGTGCCGCTCTTCGATTACGACATCTCCGGCATCGAGTTCAGCATCTTCTACGAAGATCGTTCCCGAAATCTTTGGGGCACGCCGACTGGCTTCCTCTACAAGTTCGGTTGATGTGCTTGTACTCCTTGGACCGATTGCCGCCTGCCGCGTTTGAGCAGCAGGCGGTATTCTTTTGCTCGGGATACGGATAGGTGGTTCAATCAACCGTCATTCAGTGGGCATTCACTTCAGTTCAATCATCTTTGAAGAACTGGAATTGGTTGCGTGATATAGCCATATGGGATTACTTTTGTTTTCATTTGATCAAGTTAAGTACGTTTCAAGCCGATGAATTCTTTGGAGTGAACAACAAGTCTAGAAGAGAGAAGCCAACCGTAATGGACTTTGTCTGGAAGCCCCAATCGAATTCATGGAAGGGCAACGAGCGCAGGAAGTCGCCCCGCCATGGGACCGACCAGCCGGTCAGAATCGTAGTGGTTGCGACAGGGAGCACGATCCATGGCAAGCTGCAGAATCTGAGTGAAACGGGCTGCTGTGTGGAACCGGATGAGCCATTTCTTGTTTGGAATCCCATTCGCGTCGAGATTCGCTTCGAGGCCAATCAGACGTCCTTTCGTTTGAGCGGAATGACGCGCGGCAGCCGAGGCGGCAATAGCTTCGGAGTAGAGTTTGACAGCGTCGCGGCGGAGCGCCTGGCGGAACTCAAGCTGCTGCTTCCAAAGCGGCAAATGCCGCTCGCTCAACCAAGAATGCTCCAGCCCGTGGAAGAAGTGCAACCGGAGCCGGTGAAGCCCAATGGACCGCCGGAGGGCCGGAATCGCCGCAACCATGAGCGGTTTTCATTGGAGGAACCTGCGGATCTATTGATCGTCGGTTCCGGAGAAAAACTTCCCGCCAAGGTGCTGGATATCAGCCAGAGCGGATGCCGGATTGGGTTGAATCATCCGCGCGAGATCAAGCAGGGCATCAATATTGAGTTGAATCTGAGATTGAATGGGCTCCCGGTTCGGCTGGGCGGCGTGATTCAAGTGCGGCTGAACGAGCGCACCTATGGGATCAAATATTTAGAGTTGAGTGGGCGAAAAAGAGACCAGATGATCGAGTTGATTGCGGAGATTCAGGAGGCGGTCGCCAAAACCAAAACTGCCAAGGGTGAGCATTTTTGAGGCAGATCGTCCTCCTGAACCTTTGTATTCAACTGCTGAATAACACTTGCCAAAGGGTAGGGCATCCACGCCTTAGCCTTGAAACTTCCGGCTGAAAATGAATTCGCTTAGAATGGGATGGGATTTGCAAAGTTACAGATTGAACCTTTCTGCATTTGCCGGCCGGAATCAAAACCGGTAGCGCAGCGCAACTTGCATGAGCCGCGGCGGCATGGCGCTGACGGCTTGGCCAAAGGTGGCGCTGGAGATGTTGCCTTCAACGGCAGCCGCGCCAAAAAACTGCGCGTGATTAAAGAGATTGAAGGCTTCAGCGCGCACTTCAATCGATTGCTCCCTGGGCATCTTGATGGTCTTTGAAAGCGTGGCGTCCAGATCTTCCATTCCGGGACCGGAGAAGAAGCGGCGGCGCGCGTTGCCCATGGTGCCAAGAACGGGCAAGGGAAGAAATTGACTTGTATCAAAGACCGGCGCGCTGCTACGGGGATTCAGATGAAGGTCAAGCGATTTTCCACTCCAATTGGGTGTATCGACGCCATTGTTGTTGATGCCGTTGGGGATGGTTCCCAGCAGAGAAGTGTCGTTGTTGTTGATGAGCGTCACAGGCAATCCGGAAGTGAAGCGGGCGATGCCGGAGAACGCCCATCCGCTTGCCACGGGTTGAAAAAAGCCGGCTGATTTTGGTCCAGCCAACTGGTAATGAAAGCTGGTCACCAGATTATTCCGCAGATCAAAGGCCGAAAGCGCGCGGCTGAGTGCGGGGTTGACAGGATTGATCGGATCGGGCAGTCCGGCGGATTGATCGATGGATTTAGAAAACGTGTAACTGGCCAGCATTTCCAGGCCGTGCGTGCGGTGATTCAGCGAAACTTCCAGAGCGTGGTAATTTGCGTTGGCGATGGTGCGCTGCAACTCAACGCTGCCGAAGGCAGGGCCGAATTGAGTGCGCGCGGCCTGCTCGTTGAATGGACCGCAGACCGCAGCGCCAAGACTCAGACAGAGCGCTGGATCGGCGGGGTTGGCTTCTTCCAACACCAGCAGATGGTGCGACTCCGCGCCGATGTAGCTGAGATTCACCAACATGCCCGCGCCAAATTGCCGTTCAATACTGAGCATCCAATGTTCGGCATAGGGAGTCACGTCGCGCGGATCGACGGCTGGAATGCCTACGAGCGGCTCAAAATTGCTCCAATCGACCATTGAATCTGGAGTTGCGCGGCTGGCGCCGAATGGAACTTTTTGCAGCGGGAAGCGTTGTCCGGCGCTGACGCCGGTTGCGGCCACGGTGAATGGTTGGGCAAACAGAGGCGGCGCGGCACTCGTATAGGTGTAGCCGTAGGGAGGGTTGGCGCTCATAATGCCAGCCGACAATCCCTCGTACGCAGTGTAGAAAATTCCATAGCCCGCACGAATGCTGGTTTGGCCGGAGGGTCCGGTGAGCTTGCGTAGCAGGGGCGTGGTGAAAACAGGAGTGTAAGCGAGGCCAAAGCGCGGTGAAAAATCATTGCGCGCCGGAGCAAGAGAGGAGGGAATGCCGGAGTCTCCTGGAAAAACCAGCCCTGTAGGCGCGCCTGTATACAGCGGAGAAGCTGCAAGATTTGCCGGATATACTTGCGACTGTTCACCCTTGACCAGCGTTTGCAATTGGTTGTACTTCTCGCTCCAGGGGCGGATGCGGTCCCAGCGTACGCCGTAATTCAATGTAAATTGGCTAAGGATCTTCCAACTGTCTTGCAGAAATGCCGCCATGTAGAGATTGCGGTTATAAAAGCTGCCCGCCTGCCCTTGCGTATAACTGGAGGCCACGCCGAGCAGAAAGTCAGCAAAATCCAGGCCTGTTTCCGAACCGTTGAAGGCGAAGCTGCCGTTGAAGATCACGTCAGGGCGGGTGTTGATCTGATTCCAGTGCATCTCGCCGCCCACTTTGATTCCGTGCTTGCCCGCAATGCGGCTGAAAGCGTCGCTGACCTCGAAAATGTTCTCGGCCTGCACAAGCGCTGTGGTGTCCACGCCCAGCGTGAAGTCGTTGAATGCGATATTCTCAATGCCTTCCGTGGAGGGCTTGAGTGGATCAATTCCATTGGCCTGCGGGAAGACGCTGAAACCTTGCGAGGCGAGCGACGGTCCCACGCCGCCCTTGGGCTGGCCGACGGAGTTCGCGTTGCGCATATAACTCAAGTGAAACTCATTGAGCGCGAACTGCCCGAAGGTCATGGTATGGCTAAGACTGGCCAATTGCGCCAGTCCGTTGCTGGTTGCGTCAAAGCCCGGTACGCTCGCTCCACCTGTGCCGGTGGGATAGGGATTGTCCAGCGAATAGGCGTCGAGAAAATAGTAGCCGGTCAGCGTTCCCTTGCCGTGCGTCCAATCCATACGTAATGCGCCTTTGTTATCTTGCAAAGTCTCGGCCTGGAGTGCCGTTTCAAACAGTCCAGTTCCAGCGTTCTGCGCCGGAATCGAGCTTAAAAGGTAGTTGGCAGGCGCGGACCAAATTGGTTGTGGAATCTGATTGGCTGGAAAGACTGCCGGTCTGTTTTGAGTGCAGTTTTGCGAATCAAGAGAGTACGGATCGCCGGCGGCTATGGTTGCAGTTCCGCTCCTGCCCAATTCGCTTGAAAGCCGGGTTGCCCAAGCGGGTCCACTCACACAACCAATGAGCAGACTCTTGCCGGTGTTTGGATTCACAAAATTATTTCCACTCCGCTCCGCATTGGTTGGAACCGCAATCTGGCCGGTATCGATGCCCTCGGTCAGACGCGTACCCTGATAATCGGCAAACAGAGCGACGCTTTTGTGGAAGGGTGTTCCGCCCACCGTGCCGCCAAACTGATTCTGCCGGTATGCTGCGCGATTCTGCGAGAAATAGTTGCGCGCATCCAGTGCCGTGTTGCGGAGGAACTCAAAGGCCGATCCATGCAACTCGGCCGTTCCAGACTTGGTCACCACCAACACCTGCCCGCCGCTGGAGTTGCCATACTCAGCGTCGAAGTTCGAAGTTAGTACGCGAAAGCTGTCAATCGAGTCCAGGTTGGGCACAATCGATGTGCCCATGTTGACGTCCTCTTCCGCGTCGCTGCCGTTTACCCGGAATCCGTTCGACGATTCGCGTTGCCCGCTGATGGAAAGATTGCCGGGGTTGGCGTCTCCCGAGGGCGGCGTCGCAGCTACTCCGGTCATGATGACCGCTCCAGGTTGCGCAGTGTTGGCCGGCACGATCCCTGGTTGCACCGCCATCAGATCGGTAAAGTTGCGCCCATTCAGCGGTACATCTTCCATCTTGTTGGCGCTCAGCGTCTCACCCAGTTGGGTGCTGGTGGTCTCGGCTGCCAGGGCATCTGCCGTCACCTCAACGGTCTCCGATCGCTCCGCGACTTCCATGGACAGGTCCAGGCTGGCAGTCGGAGATTGTTCGGTGAGAACGGCTTGCGTAGTCAGAGGCTTGAACCCATCCGCGGCGACCTCTATCCGGTATTCACCCAACCTGGCGGCGCTCATACTGAACTCACCCTGCTCGTTCGTCTCCGCTTTCAAGATCACGCCTGTGCCCGTGAAATGCGCCAGAATGTGGGCTTGAGGGATACGCGCGCCGCTTGTATCATGCACAATACCTGCAATGGTGAAAGCTTGATCGGCGAATAGACTGGTGGTTGAAGAAAACAGGAAAAGTAAACTTAATATGGCGCCAAAAAACTTCAATCGATGCTCCTCCAGGGGCCCAAAATGGATTGGAATGTTCAGTCGGTTAGAGAGACAATTCAGCTAAAAATCAGCTGCGATATCCGACTGTTTTAGTCTTCTTTTAATATAAGACATTTTCAGTCCGAATTCAAGGATGCATCTAAGGCCTTGGCGTTTTATCCATTGAGGCCACAGGTCTGACCACTTTCTGTAAAAGCACTAGACATGGCCGGCGAAGAGTCCACCGCCAGGTTCCAGGCGTTGTCCTGGCTGTCAGCATTTCAGCTAACCCAGTTGGCGCTGGCGTAGATCGTGCAATCATAGCCGCTTAGGCTCAGCGTGGGCACATTGATCGCGATCAGCGAAAGATAGCTTATCGCGGAACAGCTCGATCCTGTTGTTCTTTGAACGATCGGTCTCATCGCAGCAATCGGAAGTTTGGAAAAGTGGGAACTCCACGAAAAGCCATCAACTTCAAACTTCTAATTATGGATTGACTCCTATCTGATAGTTCAGCGTCGCCAGAGCCAACCGGTATTGATATTGCGCATCAGTGTTGCCGATTGCGGCATCTGTCTGCTGATACTGCGCCTGGCTCAGTTCAACAATCGAGCTGAGTCCCAACTGATAGCGTGTCTGCGCCAGGGACAGCGCAAGGTTCGCTTCTTTGAGAAGTTCCTCTGAGACTGCGACACGCTGATACGCCGTATTGGCAGCAAGCCATGCGGTGCGAACATCGCGAACAATCCTGTCGCGCAAATCACGGCTTTGTTCTGAAGCTGCCTGCGCGCGGATCGAAGCCTCCTTTGCCTGAGCGGAGTAGAGGAAGCCATTGAAGACTGGAATGTTTATGTTTACGCCAATGCCGCCCCACCAGTTTGAAAGGTAGTATGCAGCGGGACGAATGGGAACGCTTCCTGCCGTCCCGGCAGCGCTGATTGTCGGCAGCATCTGATCGCGCTGCGCATGACTGAACTTGACAGCTGCCTGCTGGTTATAAGTCATGGCTTGCAGGTCCGGCCGCTGCTGAAGCGCAAGTTGTACAAGCTGATCCGCATCGGCTGGAGGTGCTTGCGGGGTTTCTCCACCGATATCCAAGGTATACAGGACTTGATGATCCAGACCAAGAACTGAATCCAATGCAGCCATTGTCGAGTCGACATTGTTTTCAGCATCTAGCAAGAGCAGTTTGGCCTGCGACAAGCTGACATCAGCGAAGCTCAAGTCAAGAATCGATTTGAGCTTGTTCTTCGTCAACTCGCTGACCTGTGTCTCCGTGGTCTGGCGGGTACTTACATTTTGCTGGGCCACTTTCAGCAAAGCCTGAGCCTGAAGAGCGTTGAAGAACGCCTGGTCGGTGGCAAGAATTATGTCCTCGGCCGTGGCAAGGACATTCGCATTCTGCGCCTTCTCTTGAAGTTTTGAAGAGGCGACAAGATTGCTGGTTTTTCCAAAGTCGGTGATGAGTTGGGTAAATCCACCTCCGGCTCCCGCGTGCTCAAAGAGGCGCGAAGCCGTGAGTGAGCCGGCAGAAATGCGACTGGCATCTTCCGCATCTTCCGCCGTGATGCTGGCTATTCCAGTTGGCAACTCTGTTGATCTGGTTTCGCGAACCACCTGATGCTGTGCCAGTGCGAACAGTCGCGCTACACTGACCCGCGGGTTATTTTTGATTGCCAGTTTTTCTGCATCAGCTTGCGTCAGACGCGGATGCTCACCAGAAGTTGCGGTCTCCGTTTGCACCGCTGGAAGATCGCCGGTTGCCTGCTGCATTGGCGTCGCTCCTTGTTGTGCAAAAGCCACGAGCATTGTTCGCGGCGCATCCGGCATCGAAGTCATTGCGTTTGTCGTCTGCCCAAATAGACAACTGGAACAATAAGCTGAAAATAAAATCAGAAGCTGAGCATAATGCTTTTGAGTCTTGAGTCGTTTCATTCTTCTTATGCCTCCCCAGCTATCGCAGACTTCTTGTCCTGCCTGCCGTGAACGATTAGGTAAACAGCCGGAACCAAAAAGACAGTCACGACTACCGAAACGGCCAAACCGCCAATGACTGCCCGAGCCAACGGCGCATATTGCTCGCTGCCTGCTTCCGTACCGAGAGCCATGGGAATCATGCCGAGCAGCGTGGCTAAAGAAGTCATCAGAATTGGGCGTAGCCGAATTTTGCAGGACTGCACGACTGCTTCGGCTACGCTGTGGCCCTGGTCGTGCAGGTGCCCTGCAAACTCTACGATCAGAATGCTATTCGAGACAACGATGCCAGTCATCATGATGACCCCCATCAGCGACATGATGTTCAAGGTACTTCCGGTGACCAGAAGAATCATAACTACCCCCGCCAGCCCGGGAGGAATAGCCATGAGAATGATGAACGGATCGATGAATGAGGTGAACTGAGTCATCAGGATCAGGTAGACCATGAGTACGGCAAGAATGAGACCGATGCCAAATTCCTCGAACGACCGGTTCATGCTGACTACGGCACCGCGGAGATTGAGCACAGTGTTCTTGTCGGTCATTGTGTTGGCCAAAAGCTTGTTAATGTCGCTACCAACTCCTTGGAGAGCCTCTGTCTTCGTGGAGACATAAATGTCGATTACGCGGCGAATCTGATAGTGATCGACTTCCGTCGGCGTGTTAATTAGCTTGATATTTGCAACCGAACTCAGCGGTGTATAGCCGGATATGTGGTCGCCTTTCCAGAATGCTTGTGCAACGCTGGGTGCACTATGCGCTTGCTGCATCGGACCGTAGCCAGAGGGTTGAATGCCGCGCAAGGGAATGTTTTCGAAGTCTTCCATCGACATATTATTGAGAAAACTATTTGCATACTGAACCGTCACCATGTAATTGTTGCCGGTCTTGGGATCGATCCAATAACTGGGGGCAATCATCCCATCAGAGGTCATGGCCGTAATTACGTTCTGCACAACATCTTTGGCGGAGAGGCCGATCAGGCTTGCTTTTTCGCGATCGATATTGAGCGCAATGCCTGGATAATCCAAATCCTGTGGGATATAAACTCCGCTCACATTCGGCATCGACTTGATCTTCTCCGAGAGTGTCTTGGCTAATGAATACGCTCCCTCCATATCCATTGAACTGACCTGAACATCGATCGGAGCCGGTAGACCCTGGTTAATCACGCCATCCACCAGACCACCCGCCTGGAAGTAAGTGGACAGGTCCGGCATTTCCCGCGAGAGCTTCTCCTGGACCCGTTTCATGTACTCATAGCTGCCAATACTGTGGTCTTGCTTGAGACTGATCTGCACAAAGGCTGTATCCATTGAGGCGTTGGTAGTGTAGATCGCTGACAGATCGGGATAGACTCCGATATTGGAAACAATCATGTCGAGGTCCTTGGGTCGCACTACATTGCGGATGATGTTCTCCACCTTCGCAATGTAATCGTTGCTCACCTCGAGCCGTGTGCCGCTGGGCATACGCACATTGATAATAAATTGCCCTGGATCGGTGCGCGGAAAATATGCGCGGCCTAGAAACGGAAGCGCCGCGGCGAGCACAAACAGTACGCTACCGAGAATCACTGCCGCTGTCACGCCCGGGCGTCGCATTGTCCGCTTCGCAAGGCTCTCGTACCAGTTCAGCATTGCCTCGTACTTATCGTTGAATTTTTTCTCGAAAATGGAAAACACGCTGAGTTTTGACGGTTTCGAATCTTTGTTCTCATGCTTCAGGCGAATGAATTTGGCGCAGTAGAGCGGCACCACTGTCATGGCGAAGAAGTACGAAGCGAAGATCGACAACACGACGCCCAGCGCCAACGGAGTGAAGATGTATTTGCTGATGCCGCTAAAAAACGTTACCGGGAAAAATACTATTGATGTTGTGAATGTGGCAGCCAGAACGGCCATTGAGACTTCAGTTCCACCTTTTTCAGCAGCATCGACTGGAGACTCTCCCATCTCCATGTGGCGAAAGATGTTTTCAAGGACAATGACTCCGTTATCAATGAGCCTGGAGAAAACCAACGCCAGTCCGCCCAGAATCATGGTGTTGATTGAGCCGCCCATGGTTTTGGTAATTAGCAGGCAAACCACCATGGAGAGTGGAACAGATAACAGCACGGCGATAGTGGCGCGCGGACTGCCAAGAAAGATCAGAATCATCAAGCCTGTCAACACCAGCCCAATTGCAGCCTCGCGCGTCACATTGCCGATTGCTAGCTTGACGAAAACCGACTGATCAAAAACCACTGCTGTTTTCAACGATTGCGGGATGTCAACCAGATGCTTGATCGCCGCCTTCATTCCGTTGACGATTGTGATTGTATTGCTGTTACCGCCTTGCTTGAATATTGGAACGTAGACTGAGCGCTGTCCGTCGATGCGTACGATGTTGTATTGCAGTGCCCCCGCGTCTTCTGCCTTGCCGATGTCGGCCACCAGCACCGAGGAGTTGCCAACCGATTTGAGTGGAATTTCATTCATCGACTTCGCGTCGGGGAACTGGCTGTTTGCGTAGATGTTGAAATCCTTTGATCCAATACGCACGTCGCCTGCCGGCAGGATCAGGTTCGAACTGTTTACTGCCTTAACAACATCGTTAAGGCTGAGATTATGAGCCTCCATCTTTACCGGATCCACATAGATTTGGATTTGCCGGTAGGTTCCTCCATAGGGTTGAGGTACTGAAGCTCCCTGCACATTCGATATCTGGTTGCGCACCTGGAACTGCGCGATGTCTTTCAGGTTCGTCTCGTTCAGTCCCTGGCCCTTCAATGTCACCAGGCAAACTGGTTGTGTTGAAGCGTCCATGCCCAGCACAACCGGAGGCAATGTCCCCGGCGGCAGACGGCGAAGATCCGCCATGGCGAGGTTGGCAATATTGCTCAGCGCCGTGTTGGGATCGGTGCCCGGTTTGAAGTAAATCTTGATCAGACTTACGCCAGTCAGCGAGCGCGACTCACTGTGATCGATATTCGCGCCGAGCGTGAAGAATCGCTCAAAGGTATTCGTAATATCGGCTTCGATCTGTTCAGGAGGCATACCGTTGTAGAACGTTGCCACAACGACCACCGGCATATCGATTTTTGGGAAGAGATCAACCGGCATGCGCGCGGTATTCACCACTCCCACAAGCGAGACCATCAGGCAAAGCATGATGATGAAGAACGGATTCTTAAGAGCAAACTTGGGCATTACTCTTCGCCTCCGCTGATTGTCCTCTCCACCTGCCTCACCGATGAAACATCAGAGTTCGCATCGGCTGGTACTCTGCAATTGGCACTCTTCGGAATTGGAATCATCGTGCCATGCAAGACTTCTGTTTCTAGTTGGGCATTTATCTTGAATCGAACCAGCTGTGAAGCTTCTTGCAGGCGGCCGGAGCGCGCCATTCTATGACGCATAACGGCCGCTCCGCTGTTTGCGAACATGAGATGTGGCATGGATTGGAAGATTCGGTCTTTTGAGCGATTAGCCATCCTTATGCCTCCTCTGTGGTGATGGGCTGGTTCTCGCGCCGACCGTGAACGATCAGATAAACTGCCGGAACCAGAAAGACAGTGACGACTACCGAAACGCCCAACCCTCCAATGACAGCTCTTGCCAGCGGTGCGTACTGCTCGCTGCCAGCCTCCATTCCCAGTGCCATCGGAATCATGCCGAGCAAAGTTGCGAGCGAAGTCATCAGAATCGGACGCAAGCGAATTTTGCATGACTGCACCACAGATTCCATCAAAGACAGCCCCTGCTTATGCAATGTCCCGGCAAATTCGACAATCAGAATGCTGTTTGATACGACAATGCCGGTCATCATGATCACGCCCATCAGGGACATGATGTTCAAGGAACTTCCAGTCAACAAAAGGATCATCACAACCCCTGCCAAGCCTGGAGGAATGGCCATAAGAATGATGAACGGGTCGATAAAGGATTTGAATTGGGCCATCAGGATCAGGTAAACCATCAAGACCGCGATCACCAGTCCAACACCGAACTCTGCGAACGATCTGTTCATGTTGACTACGGCTCCGCGCAGATTGAGCACGGTGTTCTTGTCGGTCTTGGTGTTTGCCAGGAGTTTGTGAATATTGCTTCCTGCTCCCTGGAGCGCCTCTGTTTTGGTCGAGACGTAAATGTCAATAACGCGGCGAATCTGATAATGGTCCACTTCTGTAGGCGTATTGATCAGTTTGATATCCGCAACAGAACTGAGAGGCGTATATCCGGCAGTATGATCGCCGTTCCACATATCGGGTGATTGCGGGCTTGCCTCGTGAGCCTGCTGCATGGGGCCGTATCCCGCGGGACGAACCCCGCGGAGAGGAATATTCTGGAAGTCCTCCATTGACATGTTATTGATCAAGCTGTTTGCGTACTGAACTGTCACCATATAGTTATTGCCGCTCTTTGGGTCGATCCAATAACTTGGGGCGATCATGCCGTCGGAGGTCATGGCCGTAATCACGTTCTGCACCACGTCTTTTGCGGAGAGTCCGATCAGACTGGCTTTTTCGCGATCGATATTGAGCGCAATGCCTGGATAATTAATATCCTGCGGGATATATACTCCGCTCACATTCGGCATCGATTCAATTTTCTTGGAGAGGTTCTTTGCCAATGCGTAAGCGCCATCCATGTCCATCGAACTGATCTGGATATCGATCGGTGCCGGAAGTCCTTGATTGACGACGCCATCGACCAGGCCGCCAGCCTGAAAGTACGTGGTAAGCTCCGGCATCTCGCGGGAGAGTTTCTCCTGCACGCGATGCATATATTCGTAGCTCGCTATGCTGTGGTCTTCTTTCAAGCTAACCTGTACAAATGCCGTGTTCATCGAGGCATTGGTAGTGTAGATGGCCGAGAGATCTGGATAAACACCGATATTGGAGACGATCATATCCAGATCGGACGGCTTGATAATACCGCGAATGATTGTCTCAACTTTGGAAATGGAATCGTTGCTGACTTCCAGTCGAGTGCCGCTGGGCATCCGCACGTTAATGACGAACTGCCCCGGATCAGTGCGAGGAAAATAGGCGCGTCCAAGAAATGGAAAGAGCGATAGCAAAGTGAATACAACGCCACCAAGAATAACGGTTGTTGTAATACCAGGACGCATCATTGCACGTTTGGCAAGGCCCTCATACCATGTGAGCAATCGCTGGAACTGCTCATTGAATTTTCTGTCGAATCGAGCAAGAAATTTTTCTCTTCGGCCTTCCGGATGCGTCTCTTCATCCCGCAAACTGATAAAGTTGGCGCAATAAAGCGGCACCACTGTCATCGCAAAGAAGTACGACGCGAAGATGGAAAGCACAACGCCAAGCGCAAGCGGCGTAAAGATGTACTTGCTGATGCCGGACAGAAAGCTGACAGGAAAGAAGACGATGGATGTAGTCGACGTTGCGGCCAGCACGGCAAGCGACACTTCCATTCCGCCCTTTTCTGCTGCCTCTCGTGGCGCAAATCCCATCTCCATATAGCGGAAGATGTTTTCCAGCACCACGACGGAATCATCAATCAGGCGCGAGAATGCCAGCGCCAGTCCGCCCAGTATCATGGTGTTGATTGATCCGCCCATTGCACTGGTCAATAGCAGGCAGACCAGTGCGGAGAGCGGAATCGAAAGAAGAACCGCAAAGGTGGCACGCGGGCTGCCGAGAAAAACCAGAATCATAATTCCGGTCAGCACAAGGCCGATACTGGCTTCCTTGACGAGATTTTTGATGGCGAGTTTTACAAAGACCGATTGGTCAAATACAACGGCCGTCTTTAGCGATGCAGGAATGTCAACCAGATGCTGGATGGCGGCCTTCATGCCATTGACAATGGTGATGGTGTTGCTGTTACCGCCCTGCTTGAAAACTGGAATGTAGACGGAACGCTGTCCGTCGATGCGCACAATATTGTACTGCAGCGCTCCCGAGTCTTGAGCCTTGCCTATGTCTGCCACCAGGACCGATGCGTTGCCTACCGATTTGAGCGGCATCTCATTCATCGCATTGGCATCGGGAAACTGGCTGTTCGCGTAAATATTGAAATCCTTGGAACCGATGCGCACATCGCCCGCGGGCAAGATCAGATTCGAACTGTTAACGGATTCGACAACATCATTCAAACTGAGGTTGCGCGCTTCCATCTTCACCGGATCCACATAGACTTGAATCTGCCTGTAGGTTCCGCCATAGGGCTGCGGAACCGACGCGCCCTGCACGTTGGATATCTGGTTGCGTACCTGGAACTGCGCGATGTCTTTCAGATTGGTTTCATTCAGCCCCCGGCCCTTCAATGTCACCAGGCAAACTGGTTGTGTTGAGGCATCCATGCCCAGCACAACCGGTGGCAACGTCCCCGGCGGCAGGCGCCGAAGATCGGCCATGGCCAGATTCGCAATGTTACTAAGCGCCGCATTCGGATCGGTTCCCGGTTTGAAGTAGATTTTGATCAGACTCACGCCGGTTAGCGAACGCGATTCGCTGTGATCAATATTGGCGCCGAGCGTGAAGAAACGCTCAAAGGTATTCGTAATGTCGGCTTCGATCTGTTCGGGCGGCATACCGTTGTAAAACGTGGCCACGACAACGACCGGCATATCGATTTTTGGAAAAAGATCGACTGGCATACGGACGGTGTTCACAACACCCACTAGCGAAACCATCAGGCAGAGCATGAGAATGAAGAATGGGTAGCGGAGCGCAAACTTTGGCATTACTGTTTACCTCCGCTGTTCTCTTCCGCTTCCGCTTTCATGTCGACCACGCCTCCCGATTCGCGCACAACCTCGGAAGATTGTGTCTGTGTGAGAATTGGCGTAATCTCTTCATCCTCTGAATAGTTTTCCTGGCCGCCCAGAATCACTTTGTCGCCAGGCTGAAGACCATTCTTGATTTCGGCAAGCTTCGATCCGCGCAGGCCAACCTCGACAGTACGAATGTGAACTCGATTGGTTGAATCCAATGTGTAGACTGATTCCCGATTTCTTTGGAGCACCAGAGCTTCAACGGGAATCGTAGTCACATTCGATACATGGGCAAGCTGCATCTGGGTATTGGCGTACATGCCGGGCGCGATCGAAAGATCCTGATTGTCGACATCGATCTCAGTCTCCATCGTGCGCGTTTCAAAGTTCACGTCGCGCGTGAAACGAACAATCTTGCCGGTGAACGAGCGGCCAATCGCATCGACTCGTACCTGCATGGGATCTCCGATATGTACGAACTGGACATCGTTTTCTGGAATCGGCATGCGCAGCCGCAGCAGTCCACTCTGTGAAAGCCGCACGATGGGGATGTCCTGCTCGTTTGAATTTGTGCCACTTTGAATCAACGCGCCGGTGTCGGCATAGCGCCAGACAATAACGCCGTCCAGTGGAGACACGACGTTTGTGTAGTTCTTGAGAGCCTGCACCCGGTCGTTGTCTGTGTGGGCAACTTCAGCGTGCTGCTCGGCGGCCGCAGCTGCTGCTTGGGCCGCCTCAACCTGCGAAGCTGACGACAAATCTTTGCTCTGAGCATCGTCCAGTTCCTGCTGCGCGATCAGGCCAGGTTGAGCCTTGGATGTTTCGAGCAGCCGCTGATAATCAGCATGAAGTGCGGAATGCACCGCCTCTGCCCGCTTGATCTCATGTTGCGCGCGCAGCAGGTCATCCTTGGCGCGCTGCACTTCAAAGACCGTTCCTTTCAACTGTGCGTTCAACTCGGGAACTTCCAACACCGCCAGCGTCTGACCCTTGCGAACCCTGTCGCCAATGTCTACATTGATCTTCACCATGAAGCCGGTGACCTTGGGATGAATATCCACAACCTGATAAGGCTGGAACTGTCCGGCAAGACTCAGGGTATGCGCAATGTCTCCAGTGGCAGCCACGGCCACCTTGGCCGATGGCGCCTCTGCCACAAGAGCTTTTGGGTGTTGGTTTATGACAATGTACGCAACGATGCCAGCCAAAACAAGGAGCGTAATTCCCGCGGCGATGATCAAGGAGGTTCGCTTTCGCATAGGTCGACTGCACCTCGGTATGAAGTTGAGTTTGCTCGGATCACAACAACGGGGCACGTTCTCCAATGGAGAATATGCAGTGGGTCATTCGCCGACTGATCGAACGAATGCTCCAGAATCTGTGATGAAGGAAGAACTAGGCGAGAACGGGCGGAGGGCGAACAAAGAGAGTGTTGAGGATGGCGCAATGCAGGTGCAATAGCTTATTCGCCGACCTGCTCACCCAGGTGAGCGCAGGCGGGTTCAATAGACGGATGGCCGACAACCATATCAAAAAAAATGTTGCAGGTGCGGTGTATATAACTTTGGTTAATGTCTTGGTCCTGATTAAGAGTGGGCTCTTCGCGGTACTGGATTGTTCCTTGCCGGACAGAAGCTTGGCCGTTGGGATTTGCTGGGAGGGTGCTTGATGTTGGTCATATAAAGAGAGCTTGTATCCAAGACCCCACGCAAATACACAGAGCGCCAATCCCAGAAACGCGAGGCTTCCGAAGAGATTGAACTTCCGAATTTTGCCCAATCCATGCAAAGTCGTCCGACCTGTTCGCATTCCGTTTTAAACCAGCCGCTCAATCAATCGCAGCATTAGCACACCAGTAGAATACCATTTATAGGACCGTTCATTCGGCCAAAAAGTTGCGCGAGTTTGAGTGCCTTTTTTGAAAAAACGATTTATTTTGGCGTGCGGCAGGCATTGAATACATGAAAAAGCCTTCCCAAAGCCCGGTCGAAGCACCTTCGCAATCGCCCGGTAAACGCAGACCAGTAGTATCGAGAGTTGCCATTGGAGGTTTCTATCAGGCAATCAGCCTGATCTTGATTTCCAGCGGCGACAACAACGTGGGATGAATGAGGTATTGGCGACCGCAATAATCTGCCAAAAGCAACGCTGAATGCAATTGCCGATTATCCCGGTCAATGTGGCTAATCTGCAACACTCTGTCCTTTACTGGGTTCGAATGCCCTGCGACCGCCTTCCCCAAATTCCTCCGGAAATCTGCATCAAACTGGCTTCCAAGCCAAAAACCCTTGAAGATTTTTGATGAAGATTTGGCAAGTTACGACGGAATAAGATGTATTTCTCTAGACATTAAAGCCTCCTAATGAGCCGCCGATAAGGTCACTGAATGAGATTCCATTCAGGACGAAAGGGGCGGTGTCCATGAAATATTCAACTTTTGCTTACGCTTTGGTTTTCCTGGCATCTACTTTGACATCGGAACATTCCTTTGCGGCTACTCGCACTGCAACTGTCACTGTTTCCGCGACGGTTGTATCCTCCTGCCAGGTCTCCGCCCTTTCTACGCCGCTGCCAGGCAACATGGCAACACGAGCGAACGGCGCATCCAGCGTATCGGTCAATTGCACAAACCCCACGGCATATAATGTCACATACAATACAGGAACGGCACCTAACGTAACCACGACTGCGCGCAGGGCAGCTGTTCCTGAAGGAGTCAACGAAGCAAGTAACGGAAATATCTCATTCAAAGCCGCTTATCGTCTTCCTGCGAAGGCGTTGGACGAGGCTACTGGCGCGGACGCCGATTGTGTCACAGTCACCATCATTTATTGATCGGGTGTATTCTGGTGCATTACTTTTCCTCGTTTGCGTGACACTAACGGTACGGCATACTTGGGAATTAAATCGTTGCTTCCTGTTGCCATAAGGTACTAAAGGCGCGATAATCTCATTAAATTCTTTTTATATTTGGAGGCACATCGATGCCAATCTCTTCGGCAGCTAAGGTCGTTCTATCTATCGTCACGATTGGGTTCCTGGCTCTGGGTATGTCATCTACTCCTGCCATTGCGCAAACCGACCCTGCGACCACCACCTTTGTTGTTTCGGCTACGGTGCTTAAAGACTGTGTAGTTGCAGCCACAGCCCTGGCCTTCGGAAACTATACGGGAGCGGTGAACAACGCCACATCGACTGTTACAGTTACCTGCACCAACACCACCACGTACACGGTTGGGCTCAGCGCGGGATTGGCGACTGGCGCCACCGTGACGACACGGCAGATGCAAGATGGCGCCAACCTGCTCCCTTACGCGCTGTACTCCAACTCCGGGATGACGACCAACTGGGGCAACACCGCCGCCACCAACTGGGTGAGCGGGACGGGAACCGGAGGCGCGCAGGCGCTTACGGTCTACGGCCAGATTGCTGCAGGGCTTTATGTGACTCCCGGTTCCTACACCGATACGATTACAGCCACAGTCACTTACTGACCGGCGGCGCACGAAGCGGCTGCAGACATTGCATAGCTGCCCTGTGGACGTTTGCGCCGTTGTGAGTGTGCTGGATGCAATTATTCCGCAGGTGCATGAAGCCATTTAAGGAGCCAGTCGGCGACCTGGAAGTAATCAAACTAAACACTTGCTGGTAATTTCGTATTGCACTAAAAGAGTATTTATTGCATTCAAAATAATGAGATCCGGTCTTGATTGTGGAGTAATTAATGAGTAATAATCTTTGCAGCTTGCGTTAAATTCGATTTTCCAAGGAGTCATTTCTATGAAATGCTCGAGGACCGTTTTCGCCGTATTGTCTATCGCCGTTCTTGGATTTGTGGCGATTGGCTTGACTTCCACAACTGCTTTTGCGCAGACCTACACTGCCCAGGCGAACGTTACCGTCCAGGCAAGCGTCCAACCTACCTGCCTGATTAATCCCGCTACTGTGGCCTTCGGAACTTATTCAGGAACACAAATCCAGGTCACCTCCAATTTAGCGGTGACTTGCACCAACTTGACAGGCTACCAAGTCGGCCTTAGTGCAGGAGCGGGCACATCCGTGACCAACCGCACAATGACTGGTCCTGACCCGAATGGTCTGCCTTATAAACTGTTCAGTGACAGCGCGTACAGTGTTAACTGGGGCAATACTTCCGGCACCGACACAGTCGCAGGGACCGGCAGCGGAGCCGCCCAGACTCTTCCTATCTATGGCGAAATCGTGGGCGGACTGTATCCCGAGGCGGGTTCTTACTCCGATACGGTTATTGCTACCATCACCTATTAACCATTTGATTCGCTACCAACTGGAGTCTCGATGAACTTGTGGAGCACACATCGACAGCATAGGGCGGCAAGAACGGTTGCCGTCCTATGCGTCCTCCATCTGGCAGGTCTTGCGGCCGGAGCGCAGGCTCTATCGGTTCTGCCAGTCAACATCTTCTTTGCTCCGGGGCAGATGGCGACGAGCCTTACCGTGACCAACGAGGGGAAGAGCGAGACCGCCATTCAGATACGCGCCTTCGAGTGGAATCAGAAGGGAAACGACGACCAACTGACGCCCACCAACGTGGTGGTGTTGAGTCCGCCGATTGCCCGGCTTGGCGCGGGAGCCACACAGGTTGTACGCATAATATTGCGTCAATCGGCAGAGAACAGGGAGGCAACTTACCGCATTCTGGTTGACCAGATTCCGCCTCCGGCTGAGCCTGGGGTCGTGCATATGGTGCTGCGCATGTCGATTCCGATCTTTGTTCAGCCCACAATCCGGTCCTTTCCCGATGTTCAGTTTCATCTTGAACGCAGTGCCGGGCAGATCTATCTGGTGGGAGTCAACGCCGGCAATCTCCATGAATCGATCCGCGATATTTTATTGAAGACTAGCGATGGCCGGACGCTGAAGGAAGACTCCAACTCATCGCCTTACATTCTCGCCGGCGCCACTCGGCGTTGGCATATAGCCGCGCAGGATTCCCTGCCGCTGTCAAGCGAAACCATGCAACTGACTGCACATGCGAACGCCGGCGCGATTGAAGAGCAGGTTCGCTTTGTTCCGGCGCAATGATTTTGTATGTAGAGCAGCCCATTGGCTCCGCCGCGCAGCGACCCTGTTGCTACTGTTGGCCTTTCTGCCGCTAGTGAGCGCTGCCGCGGATTCAGATTCCAGCGCTGCCGCGAGTTCTACTTCCAGCGCTGCCGCGAGTGCAACCAATGGGGCAACTTCCAGTGGCGGCTCGGACGCAAACACCGCTTTTGACGCGAGTGCGGCAGCTGCGGGATCAGGCGCGACCGCAGGAGAGACGCTTCTGCTTGAAGTTTATATCAATGGCCATTCCACCGGAAAAATAGGCGAATTCATTCTTCGCCGTGCCAAGTTACTGGCGCGTCCGGATGAACTGCGCAGTCTCGGTTTCCGGGTTCCCTTGTCGCATGCTTCTGAAACTGGCGGTCTCATCGAGTTGTCTAATCTGCCAGGTATGACCTACAGCATTGACCAGGAGAACCAGATATTGCGCGTGACAGCCATCAATAGCGTCTTGCTGCCGACATTGTTGCAGCTCTATGGCAGAAGCGAGCCTGGGGTTCCGCGGGTGATCGAAAGCGGCACGGGCGTAACTCTCGACTACGATGTGGCCGGTTCCTGCGCCAGCGGCAAGACCGGCGCATCCGGGGCACTGGATTTCCGAGCCTTTACGCCCCAGGGCAGTCTGATTGCGAATTGGCTGGCCTTTGCCGGCGCGGCCAGCAGCGCTTCGGGTACAAATACGGCGGTGCGCCTGGATTCGGCGTTCACTTATGCGGATGTCAATAAACTACGCCGCTTGACCGCGGGCGATTTCATCACCGGCGGACTCTCCTGGACCCGGCCGATTCATATGGAGGGGGCGCAGGTTTTTTCGGATTTCAGCACGCGCCCCGATCTTGTGACCTTTCCATTACCCTCGGTGAGCGGTTCGGCCGCGGTTCCCTCAACGGTGACTGTGATGACGAATGGCGACCTGGTAGCTTCGAGCCAGGTCGCCCCTGGTCCCTTCCTGATTCCGCAGCTACCAGTGATCTCAGGGGCTGGAACGATCACTTTGACGATAGCCAATGCGCTCGGCCAACAGGTAACTTTGACGCAGCCTTATTACGCCAGCTCCACCTTGCTCTCTCCTGGCTTGCAAACCTATTCTCTGGATGCAGGTCTAGCGAGACGCTTCTGGGGTTCCTACAGCAACATCTATGGGAAGATGGCGGGCAGCGCCATCTATCGCCGCGGCCTGAGCCGCAAGTTCACCATGGAGGCGAGCATGGAAGACACTACCGGTGCGGCCGTGGAAGGGGCCGGCGGGGTCTTCCAAATCGGCCATCTGGGCGTGGTCAATTTCGACGCGGCGGCCAGTTCCGGCGGGGGGAGTACCAGCCCGCTGATTTCCTTGGGCGCTCAGCGCATTGGCAGGATGTTCAGTCTGGGAGCTTCCGCCATCGTCGCAGGCCGCAACTACCGGGATGTTGCGGCCATGAACGGCTCGGCGGTGGTTCGTAAGCAAATGAACGGCAGCACCAGTCTCTCGCTGAGGCACTTGGGCACCCTGGGCGTCGTTTACACGGAACTCGATCAGGACAACTCTCCCAACCCCATCCCGCCGGGCTCCAAATCGACCCAGCACTCCAAGGTTTTTTCCGCCAACTACTCGCTCCAGTTTCGCCACATGTCGATCTTTGCCAACGCGTATCGAGACCTTGTGAACTCTGGCGACAGCCAAGTGCAGGTGGGCATCACCATTCCATTCGGAAAGCGAAGTTCCGCGACTCTCAGCGCGGCGTCGAATAGCACTGCCGAGGTGCAGGAGCAAAGATCCGCGCCGCAGGTGGGCGATTGGGGTGATAACGCCTACATTTCCGTCGGCAGCGGTCCAACGCATGAATTCGCGCAGGGACAGTACAAATCGAAGGTTGGCCTGTTTACTGCCGGAGTTGATCAGTCCGCCGGGCAAACCACAGTGCGTTTGGAATCCCAGGGCGCGCTTTCAGTGATTGACCGGGGCCTGTTCCCCTCCAACTGGGTTTACGACAGCTTCGCCATCGTGGACACTAGCCCCATTCCGAACGTACACGTTCTGCAGGAAAACCGCGATGTGGGCCACACCAACTCTTCGGGAAGGTTGCTGGTGCCGGATATGCGTTCCTTCGATTTGAATCGCATTGCCATCGACCCGACGGATATCCCAGCTGACGCAACGCTGGATATTGCTTCGCGTACGATTCGTCCCCGCGATCTTTCCGGCGTGGTTGTCAGGTTCCAGATTAAATTTAGCCATGGCGCCTTGCTGCGGCTGGTAGATTCGGCCGGGACTCCCTTGCCAATGGGCAGCACGGCTACTTTGAAGGCTACCGGCAGCGTCTTCCCAGTGGGATTTGACGGAGACGTTTACGCTGAGGGTCTCAGTCTCCACAATGAGATCAACATCGAGCAGCCCAACAGGCGACGCTGCACCGTTAACTTCGACTACAAGCCCTTGCCCGGAGAGATTCCGTTGATCGGGCCGCTACACTGCCAGGAGAAACCGAGCCAGGAGAAACCGAAATGAAAAGACCAATGATCTTGTTCGTATTTCTGTTGATCTGCTTCGTACGGGTCGAAGCGCAGAATTACTGCCAGCTTGGCAGCATACAGCAAGTTTCTTTTCTCACTTATAGCGGATCCACGATACAGACTACCGGATCGATCGGCGTCACATGCACCAACGGCGTTGCCTACACCATCGAACTCAGCGCCGGGTACTCTGGCTCGGTGACAAACCGGGAGATGTACTGTGGCAATTGCACTCCGACGACGCTTGGCTATGAGTTATTCAGCAATGCTTCCTACACAGTCAACTGGGGGAACACCACCACCACTGGTTTGAGCTTGACCGGTACTGGATCGAACCAGAACTCCACGGTCTACGCCCAGATTCCAGCGCTTGAAGCCTTCTATTCGGGCACCAATGGGACCAACTATAACGATTTGGTTATAGTGACGATTGTTTGCGGCACATGCAACAACATTTCGGGCAACAATCAGATCCTCGGCGTGCATCTGCAACAGACTGCCCCCGGCTGCGGAGTCAGCGCCAACAATCTGAGCTTTGGCAACTACACAGGCGCGTTGATCAATGCCACATCGACGCTTAAAGTCGGCTGCAGCAACGGAACTGCGTACACCGTGGGCCTCAATGCCGGAACGGCGAGCGGCGCCACCGTAACAAACCGAATGATGCAAAACGGTACGTACCTGCTTCCTTATGCGCTGTATTCCAACGCCGCAATGACGACTAACTGGGGCAATTCCGCCGCCACCAACTGGGTGAGCGGAAAGGGAACCGGAACCGCCCAGACACTCACTGTCTATGGTCAGCTTCCGGCGAAGGAGTTTGCCATGCCCGGCACATACACCGATACGATTACCGTCTCTGTTACTTATTGACCGGCGGCGCGTAGCGCTTCGGGACAAGGAATTCCTTGCCCAAGAATTGTTTATGTTTCCACTAAACAGGGAAACAAGTCACTCCAATACGCCACTCAATATGGAAACATTTTGTCGGCAGCGGTGGCATCCAAAACCATCTGCCAGGTTGGCATCGCAGAGTGGCGCCCCCGGCTCGCATCAACGGCGGCATCAGGCAAGGAGCCTTGCAGCTCGCCAGCAGTGGGGCAGTCGCCGGTGATGTTCGAGCTGGATGCCAAGATGACTTAATTCGGGTAGGCAATGAACCGTACCGAACCATTGGTTGGCAAGGACTTTCACCTGCACTACCAAGTCAAAAAACAATCCGGAGAACGGTTAATGCGTGGCCCAACAGCCGCGTATTTATTCCCCCTTTTCACTGCATCCTGTGTGTAATATTCCGGGGGAGTTGTATTTTGCACTGCATCAAGTCGCAACAAAGGTTCCTACGAGAATCTAAAATAGAATTCGAGTCAACGAAGGAGTTGCCGCTCACGCCGGAATTGAAAGATTTCATCAATCGGATAATCGTCCCAATTCTCGTGGACAATTACATTGCTCTTTCAAAGAAAGGTCCCACTGAAGATGATGGAGTCGTTCAATGACTGCTTCAAAGTTTGCTGTATATACAAGGGTGACTGGCTCCTGTCTTCCAGCGCTGCGTCCATCGAAGGGCGCATTGCGGAGATTCGGGGTTTCATGGGCCGAGAGATTTAGAAACTCTCTGCCCTACTCAATGAAAACTCTCCTCTCGTGAAGCCTGAATTTCAGAAGCACATGAAGTCCATCATGATGCACCTGGTTGAAGACGGGCTGGAATGGCATTGCGAAGCGGAAGGGTCATGGAATCTTTTATGTAAAGATAAAAAATCTCCTCACGAGGAGCCAGCGGCTTTGGACTCGAATGAGGGGCAGCTTCAGATGGTTGCGGAGGCTGGATTTTAACCAGCGACCATTGGGCTATGAGTTCTGTAATATCAATTGTTTCAAATATTTAGAAGGTATGGTCGGTTACCAAAAGTAAGCCTGAGAAAGTATAAAGAGGTTGGAAGAGACCTAAAAATGGGTTGGTTTTGAGTTGAAGCCTTATCCCGTTGCATTTGCCAAGCTATTCATAGGATCAGGACAACCGCTGCGTGAAATTTTAATACAAAATCTACACGCAGCGGTTGCCTGCCTTACTCCAGCTTTATTTTTGCAATTTATTTTGAAGTGAGCAGTACGGCCTTCCCTTTGGCCTTTGAAGAGCGAATAAAGTAAATCGCTCCGTATGCGCCCCATACAGCCGCAATGCCCAGCGCCAGCAGCGGCTCCTTGAATGTGCCAAGTCCAAAGACCGGGCTGATCAGGTAAAAGGCCATGCAAACAATGTTCGCCAATAGGCCGAATCCTGGAATCAGCATATGGCGAATGAAGCTGTAGTCGTGGCGTCTGTGATAGGCCACCATGCAGAGTCCGCAACTGAGCGCATAGAGGATAAAGGTGCCAAAGTTGGAAGTAAGAGTGATGGTTAGGAGCGAGTTGGGAAGCGCTGCCATCTTGTCATGCGTCGAGTAACCGAAGCTGGAGAAGATGCCGTGAGGCAGAGCAGAGATCGCTGCATCCGAAGGCGCGCCACCGTCTCCAAAGGCCAACGAGACTGCAATCACGCCAATGACGGCAGAGATCACCGCGAGAGCCCAGATGGCGCGGCGCGGAGTGAGCGACTTGTCGTGAAGAATTCCAAAATGCTCAGGAGCTTCGTTGTCTTTCCCCATGGCATATGTAACGCGGGCTCCGGTGTTCATACAGCTCAACGTAGTGCCGATAAGCGCGAGGAATACCGTAAAGGCTTCACCTAGCATGAAGTACTTGCCGTTGCCATGGCCGAGCAAGCCGTCGCCGACGATGATCATCATGTCGCCGATGGGAGCCGCGGAGGAAGCGGCGCTTTGCATGGTGTAGCCCGAGTTGAGAAAATAGTTGGCCGCAAAATACTCGATCAGATAGCAGATAAGTCCCTGAATGAGCAGCGAGCCGATGACGGCAATCGGAATGTGCTTGGTGGGATTTTTGGCCTCTCCTCCCATTGCTGTTACAGATTCGAAGCCAACCAGAATCAAAACAGCAACAGTGGCCTGAATGAAGAGAAAGCTGAATTGATGGGGAGCAATCACGGAAGCTGCATTTTTGTGGGTTAGAAAGTTTCCGCTGGCGTCCTTCTCGGGATAGTCGATGGTGAAAGGAACCGGCTTTCCAGCAGTGTCCAGCAAAGGCGCGGGAACTCCGCTGGCATCGCGAACGATGGAACCATCTTTGGCGGTGGCAAATTGATAACTATAAGTAGCCAGCGTCTGTCCATCGTATTGGAAGGCCGCTGCGCCGGCAGGATGATTGGTGCGATAGCCGAAAGCCAGAACGCTGAAGAGCATCAGCGCGGAGATTTGAATAACGTTGATTGCGAGGTTTACCGAAGTGGAAGCCCCAGCCCCCTTCGATGCGATCCATGCGACTGCGAACGAGAAGACGATCGCTATCAATGCCATGAAGAGCGGTCCAGGATTGGAACCACTCAAGAAGTTTGGATAAAGAAAGCCGACTACGTAACCGACGAAGATACCGGTCATGGCCACCATCACTCCAGGATAGACCCAGTAGTAAAGATGCGAACCCCAACCGACAATGAACTTCACAATGCGCGCATACTTGAAAAATTTGTCCTTTGAGAGCAGCGCCTGCTCCGCATAGTAGTAACTGGAGCCTGTGCCCGGATAAAGTTTGGAGATCTCGGCATAAGCGACCGCGGTAGCCAGACAGAGCAGCAGCGCGCCGAAGATGCCGATCCACATGGCAGGCGAAGTGGTTCCTGTCGTCGCTTGAACGTAGAATGTAAGCCAAAGAAATGCGCCGGGGGCAATGAGTGCCATTGCGTTGCTGGTCAGGCCGGTCAGGCCCAATGTGGCCTGCATTTGAGGTGCTTTTTGTTCTGTCATGAGCTTTCTCCTTAATTGAAATGCATACGACGATTACCGTTGAATTCCATCTCGATTGCCTTTTTACCGGTCCTTCCGCGCTCGAATGAGCAAAACAACTCTGTGATGAGAATGGATTAGATTAAAGGCTAAAACGAAGCGAATAAGGATTACATGATGAAACAAAACGGAAATTTTTCGTGGTTATCCTGCGGCATCCAACTGTCTTCAAGACGCAGTTCTCCGTGCATTAACGGGCATTGAAAGGCGCACAAACGTTGGGTTGTTCGGGCGGACTGCATCTTTGTGAACTTTGAAGACACGTTCCTTGATGGGCGATGAGTTTACAAAATCAAGATAGGCTCTTTCGAGGTGCGCCCGATAGAATGCGCGCGCTTTGGTCTCATCTGTTTCATTGGAAGCGTTGCGAAGATATTCTCCCATTCGCCTGAGAATGTGAAGGCGTGCAACATTCAGAATAGCCGGGTCGTAAGTCACATCGAGATAGCGAAAGAAATCCTCGGCGGAAGAAAGCTTTGACATCTGCTCAAGCACATTCATATCTCATCTCCATTGAAGGATCGATTGGATCATTTGCGTTGCTTGCACATCGATGAAATTCCATCAGTTCCTCAGTGTTAACAACCCGCTTTGCCTGCATCGAGCGCTGCCGCACCTGCTCAAGCACAGATTGCGCCGATCTTCTGTCCGCAATCAAGCCGTGTGAACGAAGCGCCTCGGTTACGGATGCGAGCCCGCTGTGCTTGCCCAGTACGATTTCGCGTGTGCGTCCAAAAATTTGCGGAGACAGAGCCTCATACGTTGATGGATTCTTTAGCAGGCCACCCACATGAATACCTGACTCATGAGTAAATGCGTTGGCTCCGACGATGGCTTTGCCTACGGGAATGGGACGTTGAGCCGCACGGGACACGAGTTCTGCGAGCTGTGGCAGCTTGGTCAGATTTACGTTGCTGCCTGCCGGATGAAAGCGATTCAAGCCCGCAGCGACCTGCTCCAATGCAGCATTGCCGGCGCGCTCTCCCAGGCCCAGCACGCATACGCTGGCGTGGGTTGCTCCGCCGCGAATTGCCGCAAGGGTATTCGCTGTCGCGAGTCCGAGGTCGTCGTGCCCATGAAACTCGAGTTCAAGACCTATTGCATGACTGAGTCGAGAAATAATTTCGAAAGCCGCAAATGGCTCCAGGTGACCCAGCGTATCCGCATAACGAAAGCGGTGAGCACCGGCGTTGACGGCTGCCTCCGCTGCAACAAGCAGGAATTCAACATCAGCGCGACTAGAATCCTCGCCGCCCATAGCGACACGCAATCCGCAATCGACTGCGTAAGAGATGACATCATGAATTCGACGCAGCACTCCGGCGCGATCGACATTGAGCTTTGCTTGCATTTGAATGTCGGAGAGTGGGATGGAAAGATTTACTCGCTGTAATCCTGTGCGCTTCGCCCGATCTACATCCGCCCGCGTCATGCGGCACCAGGCTATCGATTCAGCGCGATGAAGCGATTCTCCAATCGCACGAATCTCGGAGATCTCTCTATCACCCATTGCGGGCGTACCTGCTTCGATTTCATCGACGCCTGCTTCTTCCAAAGCCAGCGCAATCGCGATCTTCTCCTGAAGAGTAAAAGAGACGCCGGGTGCCTGCTCTCCATCTCTGAGCGTTGAATCGTTGATGACAATGCGGCGGAGTTCAAGCATAGGCAGCCTCCATTGACTCGGACGATATTTGCAGGCTATTTACGATTCCAGGCATCACAGCGAGGACGCGATCTACATCGGCATCCGTAGTTTCGCGCGAGAGCGAAAAACGAATCGAACCGCGCAAGTGACTGAACGGAACTTTCATCGCGCTCAACACATGAGATGGATTCATTGACCCTGAGGCACAAGCGGAACCGGAAGAGGCAGCGATGGATTCTCGATCGAGCATTATAAGAATCGAGTCCGCTTCAAGATTTTCAAATGCGACGTTCAATGTGTTGGGCAGGCGATAATCGCGATCTCCGATTTGCATGGCCGATGGAATCAGGCGCAGAATCTCCCGTTCCAGGTAGTCGCGCAATGCGGATACTCGCGGCATATCCCAGGACATGGTCTGCGAAGCGATTCGGGCGGCAACTCCAATGCCGATGATTGCCGGCGCATTCTCCGTTCCCGCGCGCCTTCCGCGTTCCTGGCGGCCGCCGTGAATCAGCGGCATCAGCTTTACGCCGTGGCGCACATAGAGAGCGCCGATGCCTTTGGGTCCATGCATTTTGTGCGCCGAGAATGAAAGCATATCAATCTTCGAAGCCGCCACATCGATTGCGATTCGCCCCGCTGCCTGTACGGCATCGCAGTGAAAAAAAGCTCCGGCGGAGTGGGCCATCGACGCAAGCAAATCGACAGGAAAGATCACACCGGTTTCATTGTTGGCCCACTGCATCGAGACCAAAGCTGTGTTTGGGTTAAGGGCGCGACGGTAAGCGTCGAGATTGAGAGCGCCGCGATGATCGACTGGAATCCGATGAACACGTGCTTTTCCCGTTTTCTCCAAATGCGCGCACAATGCAAGAATGGATGGATGCTCGACAGTCGAGGTGATTATTTCACTTCGCCCTGTCTGGGTTTGAAGCGCGGAAAGAATTGCAGTGTTGTTTGATTCGCTTCCGCCGGAATTGAAGACGATCTCGCTGTCGCGGTTTGCACCAATCAATGCCGATACGTGGCTCCGCGCAATCCGAACTGCTTCCGCGCAGGAAGCGCCCATCGCGTGCATGGAGGATGGATTCGCAAACTCTTCGCGCATGAAGGGCAACATGGCTTCGACGACGCGAGCGTCAGTGCGCGTTGTCGCATTGTTGTCCATATATACCCACGAGGGATGTATCAGCGTCGTAGTCATGGCAATCCTCCTGAAACTGTTTCAGCAACACGACCTTCCGCAGCCGGCCTTTGCGTGGGGGTTATCGAATAAAAATCCAGTACCTTCCTGACTGTCGATAAAATCAATTGTTGTGCCCGATATCAACTCGATTGAGGATGGGGTCACAAAAATCTTGACTCCGCGGCTTTCGCAGTAGATATCCTCGGGCTTCACCTGATCCGCGAGTCCCATCTCATATTGAAATCCGGCGCAGCCTCTCGACTGCACAACGAGGCGCAGTCCCGCAACCGACGTGGGCATGGTGGCAATTGCGGAATGCAAAGCGCAGGCGGCGGCTTCAGTCAGTTGAATCATAGGTATTGCCTCCTCACACTACGCTTGATAGGAAGCACGTTGTGGGCCAATCGAGGCCTATTGAAAATAGATATACTTACGCCATCGCACTTCGAGAAGCAACGTGCATTGTCGGATTTGCGACATGTCGATTGCGCTTCAGAGTGTGAAGGAAGTGTCGATGGCAGTCAATTTCAGCGCAGCACTGGAAAGCCGGCTGCGCGCGAAGAGGCTCTCTCCGGATTCGTCGCCAAAGCAGAGAGAAAAATCGCTGCACTCCGAGCAACTGGGAGCCGTGCACATGGTAAATCCATCTTCACGGCAGATCATCCGATAGAAGAATTTCTTCCACTTCATATCCTGGTTGTTTCGCAGCGCAAGAGCGGAAAAATGCCGATCCATCAGCCGCGACAACTCATCTCTGTTTGCGAGTCCCAGATCCTGCCAAAGATGATTGGCGCGCGTGGTTCGTCGCGCAACCAAAACGGATAGCAGTGAATTCAAGGGAAGCGGCGCGGTCCTGAAGCGCCACAGAAGCTCTCGAACGCAGCGCTCGTCTTCAGTAATTACAGGCTCAGCATCGAGGTCAAACTCTTCCAGACGCTCCAATGTGCCCGGAAAATAACAATCGATATTGCGGCGAAGCGAGGCACCGAAAATGCCAAGTGCATCCGTGAATGAGCCACCTGCATTGCACTCGCCAACAACCGCTGCAAAAATGCACGCCAGCACATGCCCGTCGAATGGCTCACACGAAGCATTCGTGTTTGCCTGCCGAAGATAGTTGTACATTGCCTCTGGCGTCATTGTCTTTGCCTCAGGATGGGCCATGCGTTTGAGCATTTTTTCCGCAGACGCGCGCGCAAGCGCCACATCCGATACAGGCCCCCGGGTCGGTTACCGTCATCACCTTGCGCAGGATTTCGTCATCGTCGTCCAGGCAGACGAGTTCGCCGTCTTCCGTCAAGCCTTGAAGCGTCATCACATCGCGGCCGCAGACTTTGAAGCAGCGCCCGCAGCCGATGCAAGTCTCCGGATTGATCTCCAACAGGTAGGATGGCGACCAAGACCTGCCATCGCGCGTAACCGCTTGAACTTTCATCTGCGTCACTTCCATGGATGCTCCCAAGGCCCATCAAAGGGCGAGTTCCAACTGAAGTATCTTGTCAATACCGCGCGACGTCGGGATATTTTTCAATCCATTCGATTCCGTCGGCAACGATTCTTTCACCTTCGGCTTCCAACTTTTCCAAACTGTCAAAGCCAAAGCGATGCACATCGCGCAAGTGTTTGTTGAATACGATCAGCCTGCCGGCAGTCAGCACAAGCCGACCAAAGCCTTCATGATGCAACTTCATCAACGGCGAGACCATCACGCCGGTCATGCGTTCAATCGTCAAGCCGACGGCATTGTAGTAAAGTTCCATGCGCCACAATGTTTCTGGATCGGGATCGCTCATGATGGGGATTTGAAGGCGCTTTTTCCTGGTCATGATGTATGGCTCCAGTAGATCTTCATCGCTTTTCGCATCCCATGAGCCATGCAAATCCTGAGCACGCCACTGCTTGATCAGCTCGTTGAGAAATCCACGTTCGACCGGCGCGATAGTTTCCACTCTGCTGTCAGCCATAGATTACCTCGTCCTCAAAATCAATCTCGCGATCCCTGTTTTTGTTAAGCGCCTTGCGCAGCCAGGGAGGAGGATTGCCGCTCAACACCTTCTGCAATTGTTGCAATGAGTCGGCTATCGCCTGAGTTTCAGCAACTTTGATTGGATGGACATTCTTTGCCACAACGCGGGCAGCTGCCGAGCCGCCGATTGCCGCAACATAAAGAATCGCGCAGTCCTTGATTGCTTCCAGCTTCGGGCCAAGCTTATCCTCATTGCCGTCTTCTTCCAAACTGCCGCTAAATTCAACGCAGTGGTCGAAGCGGCAGTTCTCCGCATCAATTTCATAAATTGCAATTTTTTTTGCCCAACCAAAGTGGGCATTGACGTGCACTCCGTCTTCGGTTGTAAAGGCAACTTTCATACTCCTCCTTTGATGTACTAGAGTATTGCGATTACTGAATCGTTACCAGATCATCGGACTGCGGACGCTTGGGCATCCAACTCGCCGCCGTTGGCTCATGCGCGCCCGCTAAAAATATATTTCCAACTTCAAAGATCAAGTTGCGTGTTCCTCGATAGCCAATGCACACCTGCTGTCCCGCGCCAAGACGATCGAAGATCGGAATTCCGACACGAAACAGAGGAATGCCAAGGCGATCCGCAGCCTGCCTGCCGTGCGAATGCGTTACGATCAGATCGGCTTCAGCAGAGCGCATTTCAAGATCTTCCAAATCGCCCACTAAAACTTCTTCAACAGGGATGCCTTCCAGTGCTGGAGATTCTTCTGTGGTCACTGCGGCCTGAATCTCGCAGCCCATCTCATGAAGCCAGTGCGAGAAAGTGGACAGCAGGTCCGGTTCGGCGGCAATCGCCACTCGCTTACCGCCGAAGTAGAAGTGGCCATCCATCATGGCGTCAATCAACTGACTGCGTTGGCGTCGATACTTTCTGGGAACGGGAATGCCGCTGATCTCCGACAAAAAGCCCATCAACTCATCGTTGACCGCCAGGCCCGTGAGTCGATCGAAGAGTTTGTAGGGCACACCGGTACGATGTTCCAGTGTGATTGCCGCGCCGCGCATTTGTTCGCCGATGGCGACCGTCCAGCAAGCGGAACCCATCTTGCGAATCTGTTCGACTGAAATTCCGCCCAGCGTGGTCGGCGTGAACTCCGCGGGAATATGTCCATCGAGCGAACCGGAGAGATCCGGAAGAAAATTAGGTTCAAGGCTGAATGCCTCAAAGATGTCGCGCAATTCATCCAAGTCGCCAGGCGTGATGTGGCAGCCCGGCAAAACGTTCACACGACGCGAATGCCTGCTCTCGTATAGGGGAATATCGATCAGTTCCTCAACCATGCGCGTAGCCGCTGACGCCCATCCATCTTGAAAACCGCCGGTAAAGTCGGGCGTGGAAACACTGACGAGTGCGATTTGGTCCAGCTCTGGATGGTTCGTGCGGATCAGTTTTAGAAATCCGTCGAGATCATCGCCTTTGATCTCCGAGATGCCTGTCGTGCAGATTCCAATCAATGCTGGTTTGGTGCGGGCCGCGATATTCACCAAAGCCTGCTCCACGTTTTCAAGCCCGCCCAGAACCGTCGCGACCTCGCTCATCGCCGTGGTCTGCATCGGGATCGCTTCGCGGAAGTGGCGTACGAAGAGTACAAGTCCAAAGGATGTGCATCCCTGCGAGCCATGCAGCAGAGGCATCGATTTATCAACGCCCAGAAAGGCCAGCGCCGCGCCGATCGACGGACTCATCTTGAGCGGATTCACCGTGCAGAATTTTTTACTGATCGTCACTTTGGCCATATATTTGTCCTATGCAACATGGATCGCCATCTCATCTTGAATGAATGCGAATTCCCAAGGTGCCGGTTTGCGGATCTGATCCCAGATGGGGTTCGACAAAGATTTATCGATCTCGCTGACGAGCGCCACCATGCCTTCATAACCGGCGTAGGCTTGATGCCGTTCCTGGTTGATGTCGAGCCACGGCATCTTTGCCTTCAAAGCGACAAACTGAGTGCGGCCACCGCTGAGCATGATGTCGGCTTGCGCATCTTTCAGCATGGTGTACATCTCGCGCGGCTTCAGATCGTCGAACATATGCGCATCATTTTTCATGATCTCCTTGATGCGCTCCTTGTCATTGGGAGTGGACTTTTTCACGCTGGTTCCGATCACGGTGAGACCCGCTTCCTGCAAGGCCGCAACGACAGACCAAGACTTTACTCCGCCGGTGAAGAGCAGCGCCCGCTTGCCGGATAGCCTCGATTTGAAAGGAGCGATTCTCTGCCATGCGCGCGCTTCTTCTCTTTCAATGACCGCTTCAGTTCGGCCAAGCAACTCTGCCGGTGCTCCGCGCTCGACCAACAAGTGAGCAATTCTCAGCAGAGCATCGCTCATGTCGCCTATGCCGTAAAACGATCCTTCAAAGAAAGGGATTCCGTAACGTTCTTCCATCTTTCGCGCCACGTTGATCATGGCCTTCGAGCAGACCATCATCGCCGCGCGGGCACGGTGAGAGCGAGCAATCTCGTGGTACTTAGCGTCGCCGGAGATGCAGGCCAGGATGCGAATGCCCAGCTCATCGAGCAGGGGCTTGACTTGCCAGAGTTCGCCGGAAAGATTGTATTCGCCGATGATATTAATGTCGTAGGGAGTTGTCTCCGCAGGCTCTTCCGTTCCGATCACGTAGTCGAGCAGAGCTTCGCCGGCAAGCTTGTTGCCAAGATTTTTCTTACCCACAAATCCGGGAACATTGACGGGAATGATGGGAACTTCAAGCTTCTTTGCGGCGGCCTTGCAAACGGCCTCTAGATCATCGCCGATCATTGCCGGCACACAGGTCTGATAGACGAAGACCGCAGGCGGATTGTATTTTTTTACAGCTTCCTTGATGGCGTTATAAAGGTGCTTTTCGCCGCCGAAGATGATGTCCTGCTCGGTCATCGCGGTTGTGAAACTGGTGCGGTAGAGAGTTGAGCCCGACGACTTTGCGCCTCGCCCATCCCAGGAATGTCCTTCACAGTTGATCGGCCCATGAATCAAATGCACGACATCCGTGATCGGCTGAAGAGCGATCTTGGCACCGTCGAAGGCGCATCCACCCGCGGCAGCACCGGGAGCAAGTAATTTGTTACAGCCAGCTTTTCGGTCACGATTTGGCTTGGCCTGGTTGGCGGCGCAACCCGGCTCGTTCAACACCTGGCGAATTTTTGAGCCAAGAGTATTCATCGCCAATTCCTTTCGCGTTACCGTGCGCGTTAGAAACGTTTCTTTTGACTTTGAAAAAACGCGCCGCGTGGAATTCTGGTTTGAATTGCCACGCGGCGTCTCAGGAAAAAGGAGGACCACCGCTAGCGAATAATATCGAAGCTGTAGTCAGTCTTGCTCACTTCGTTCGTTGTCTGATCCATGTGATCAAAGATTCTGTCGAGAATCTTGACCAAGACATTGAGACCGCCTTGATAACCCCAAACAGGAGAGCGATGATGATGATGACGATCAAAGATCGGAAATCCAAGGCGAATCAAAGGTGTCTTGGTGTCGCGCTCGAGAAACTTTCCGTAGGTATTGCCAATCAGATAATCGACCGGCTCGGTAAACAGCAGCGAACGCATATGCCAGAGATCTTTTCCTGAATAGACGTGGCAGTTTTTCCCGAATGGCGAGGCCGCCAGCAAGGCCTCAACTTTTTCTTTCCACGCCTGTCCGCCGTTGGTAGAGAGAATATGCACCGGTTCCGCTCCCAGTTCAAGCAGGAATCCGGTCAGGCCGAGCGTCAGATCTGGATCTCCATACAGCGCGAACTTTTTGCCGTGAATGTGCGCGCTTGAATCGGCGATGGCATCGACAAGCCGACCGCGCTCTTTCCGGATTACATCAGGAATCGTTTTGCCGGTGAGCCTTGCAACCTCCAGCAAGAATCGATCGGTTGCTTCCACGCCAATGGGATGATTGAAGGCAACCGTTTCTTGCCCGGACGCTTCGATCAACTCCAGCGTCTTCTCGGTGCAGAACTCCTGCATCGAGATCGTCGCACTGGCATGGACGGCATTAGCCGCGTCGACCAGCGTGGTGCCGCCATCGTACATGCGGAACTCGCCATCGCTCGGCGTATCCCATACATCGCTGTTGTCGCCGAGGATCGTGTATTCGACGCCCATCAGATCAAAGAGGCGCTTGATCTCGCGCATATTGCCTACGGTGTATCCATCAAAACCGCCGATGAAATTCAGCTTGCCGTTGGCCTGGCGTTCGACCTTCGGCGCGGTGCCGGCTTTACCATTCCAAAAATGCTCGATGATTCCCTTGAGCGCATTGTCATAACCGGTGACATGGCTGCCGACAAAGGCCGGGGTGTGCGCGAAGGGCACATCGAATTCCATTGGAACCGATCCCTTTTCCTTCGCATTCTTGATGAAGCCATTCAGATCGTCGCCGATCACCTCGGCCATGCAGGTTGTCGATACGGCGATCATCTTCGGCTTGTAGAGGCTATACGCATTGGCCAGACCGTCGATCATATTGGATAGACCGCCGAGAACAGCCGCGTCTTCCGTCATCGACGATGAGACAGCCGCGGTAGGTTCCTTGAAGTGGCGCGAAAAATGACTGCGATAGTACGCAACGCAGCCTTGTGAGCCATGAACGAAGGGCAGTGTTCCTTCGAATCCAAGTGCAGCGAAGACTGCGCCCAGCGGCTGGCAGGCCTTTGCTGGATTAATGGTCAGCGATTCACGCGCAAAATTCTTCTCGCGATATTCATTGCCTTTTGTCCATTCGCTTACGCGCGCCAGTTCTTCGGCCGGAACTGGATCCTCGAACATACACTTTTTGTTGGCGAGCATCTCGGAGTACTCTGGACCGCGGAACAACTCAAAGTGGTCGATCACCTTCTCTGCATTTTGACTCATAATGGTTTTCTCCTCTCAGGTTTCCGCTTGATTTAGAAGGGGGATTTAGTCATTTTCCAAACTGGCGCGTTGATGGCCATGTCCATATCGCGCGCGAAGACGGCGAATCCATCGTAGCCGTGATAGGGCCCCGAATAATCCCATGAGTGCATCTGCCGGAAGGGAACGCCCATCTTCTGGAAGATGTACTTCTCCTTGATGCCGGAGCCTACCAAGTCAGGCTTCACTCTCTCTACAAATTTTTCAAACTCAAAGCTGGTCACATCGTCGTAAATCAATGTTCCATCTTTCACATACTGCGCGGTGCGCTGATAGTCATCGTTGTGGCCGAATTCGTAACCGGTGCCGACGATCTCCATGCCTAGGTCTTCATAGGCTCCAATGACGTGGCGGGGACGAAGGCCGCCGACAAAGAGCATCACCTTCTTGCCTTCGAGACGAGGACGATATTTCGAGACGATGGCGTCGGTAAGTGACTGGTACTTGGCGATAACGCGCTCTGCGCCCTCCTTGATCTTGTCGTCGAAGTGCTCCGCGATAGCGCGCAGCGAGGTTGCGATCTTGGTCGGTCCGAAGAAGTTGTATTCAAACCACGGAATCCCATACTTCTCTTCCATATGGCGAGAGATGTAGTTCATCGAACGGTAGCAGTGAATCAGATTGAGCTTGGCGTGTGGCGTGGATTCAAGTTCAGCAAGTGTTCCATCGCCCGACCACTGCGCAATCACACGCAGCCCCATCTCTTCCAAAAGAATGCGCGAAGACCAGGCGTCGCCGCCGATGTTGTAGTCGCCGATGATCGTCACGTCGTAAGGTGTGCTTTCAAAGCGCGCAGGCTTGTCGCCCAGCTTGTCAAAGACAAAGTCACGAATCGAATCGTTGGCGATGTGATGGCCCAGCGATTGCGAGATGCCACGGAAGCCCTCGCAGCGAACCGGAACAATCGTCTTTTCATAATCCTTGGATTTCTTTTTGGCAACGCCTTCAATGTCGTCGCCGATCAGGCCCACCGGGCACTCGGACTGAATCGAAATGCCTTTGTTCAAGGGGAAAAGCGTCTGAATCTCATCGATGACTTTTGCCAGTTTTTTATCACCACCAAAGACAATATCATTTTCTTGAAAATCAGACGTAAACTGCATTGTGCCGAAAGAATCCACACCCGTCGTGCCGATGAAGTAATTGCGTCTAGAGGCCCACGAATACTGGCCGCAACCCACTGGGCCATGGCTGATGTGAACCATGTCTTTGATCGGTCCCCACACCACGCCTTTTGAGCCGGCATAGGCGCAGCCGCGAATGGTCATCACGCCAGGAATCGTCTTCAAGTTCGACTTGACTCCACAATCGTTCTTGCTTTCATCGTATGTTCCCAGGTGCTTGGCGCGCCTCTTTGCGGTCTTCTCCGGATATGCCGTGAGGACCTCGCTGATCATTAGCTTGTTACGATCTTTGATCTCTTCAATGCCGACTTTGTCGCTCATAAAAAGCCTCCTTGAATTAATTTGTGAGAATGGGCGCCATGCGCGTTGCGAACATGGCGCCCGTGGAGGAATGAATTCTTACGCCGCGACTTCGGTGGCTTTCTTGCCGATCAGCGACTCGTCGATGTTCTTGATGATGCCGTGTTCCATCAGCATCTCTTCCAGTTCATCCATGGTGATCGGCGTGGGAATTACACCCTTCCCAGCGTTTTCGTGGATTGCTTTTGCAAGGTTGCGGTAGTGAGCAGCCTGCTCAGAATCGGGCGCATACTCGATCACCGTCATGCGGCGAAGTTCGGCGTGCTGAACAACATTGTCGCGAGGAACAAAGTAGATGAGCTTGCTGCCAAGTTTCTTGGCCATATTCTCGGCCAGTTCCAGTTCCTTGTCAGTTTGGCGCTCGTTGCAGATGAGGCCGCCCAGCCGCACGCCGCCGGAGTTGGCATACTTCAAAATTCCCTTGGAGATATTGTTGGCCGCGTACATGGCCATCATCTCGCCCGACATGACAATGTAGATCTCCTGCGCCTTGTTCTCGCGAATCGGCATAGCAAATCCGCCACAAACAACGTCGCCGAGCACATCGTACGAAACGTAGTCAAGGTTCTCATAGGCGCCATTCTCTTCGAGAAAATTAATTGCCGTAATGACGCCGCGACCGGCGCAGCCTACTCCTGGTTCAGGGCCGCCGGATTCAACGCAGCGGATGCGCTGATAACCGTACTTCATGACTTCTTCGAGTTCGATGTCTTCGATGGTACCCTTTTCAGCAGCCAAGCTGAGAATGCTGTTTTGTGCCTTGGCGTGCAGGATCAGGCGTGTTGAGTCGGCTTTCGGATCGCAACCGACGATGAGAATCTTCTGTCCCATCTCCGCAAGCGCCGCCAACGTGTTTTGCGATGTGGTGGACTTTCCGATTCCACCTTTGCCGTAGAATGCAATCTGCCTCAGTTTCGCCATCGTTCCTCCTCCTCGGTTCTTTGATTCGTTTCTGAGCTTCAAAATCTTTCGTCTGCGTCTTCATCTGCCTGTAAAAAGACAGAGACCAGATGACTGTCGGTGCAGGGATGCAGAATGAAGCGTGCATCTTTGACATCCGGTGTACGCTTATCTATAAGCAATCCCCGTGCCAAACATTTGTGCTTGTTATATCGTTTTATATCAACGTTCTAGAGGAATTTGCTTGCCTGTGCTGAATGCGACAATCGAAGATACTGTTGTAGCGAATGCGACGGCGTGCCTGCAATTTACATTCAATGAACACTTTTAGATCTTTGAAAATGCCGCTACGAACTCTGTCAGGCTGAGAGCAATGCGCGCGATGTTGTGCTCTTCAAGAAAATGCGCTTCATTTCGCGTTGGCTTCTCAGGCATGATTGCCCAGTGATTTTTAGCAGACCTTTTGATGATTTGGTGCGCAAAAATCCGCTCCAATTGCGTCGAAAACCGGCAACCAAGAAAAACAAAACTTCTTTCGATTCGTATTTTTTGCACGGAGTCTGGAATGGGCGTCTGAATATCGATCTCTGTGAGCACTTCAACAAAGTCGGAGTCCGAGACAAGATAATTATGCGCGGGCCACACAGAGCCGAAAGGCTGATAGAGAAGCGTCTTCCAATCCGCGTATGGATGGTCCGTTTCAACTCCGGCGTAAGCTCCATCCGATGAGAAATAGTGAATCCAATTGCCGGGGTGTTCCGATTGGCACACGCCCTGCGCCACGCCCCAGTTGGAGCGCGAACCAAGAGCTTTCTGCGGAAGATCGTCGTACCAGGCGTGTACAACAAGCGGCAGTGCGGGCATACTCATCAGCAGCGTATGCAGAGCATTGGGTTGCGCTTCCCCACTGAATGCTGCCGTCATCGCGCTGGTCACTGTGCCGCGATGCTTGAAGTTTTCAATGAACTGTGCCGCGGCTCCCAGATTGTTTCTAACCTTGTGAGGCACGCTGCTCTTCGCAGTCAAATGCCCTACAAGAGCCAGGGGCGAGTCGGGCAGAGTTCTCGCCGTTCCATCAAAGCACAAAACACCAGGCCCCAGATAGGGAATTGCAACGCCGCTATCGAATGCTTGTGCAATCGATTCGAGCGAAGAAGCATTCAAGCCGGCACCTCTTCTTCCAGCAATTTTCGCGCTTCCACTGTGATCGGCAAAGTCGTTGCCGCAGACATTGCTGGCAATTCCAGCCTCCATCCATTGGCGAGGGTAACGAGGCCACCCCACATCTCAGGCCTTTCCATTTCGACAATGGGTTCTTCAAAATCTTTTTTTGCTACATATGCGGATAGCACGCCTGCGTGATTTCTGCGGATCATGACCTTCATTGCGCTCCTTCATTTGCTTGCCACGGTGTTAGTTCCTGCTCAACGCATCCAACAACTTTATTGAGAGGGAACTGGACCATATAAACCACTGTTCCAGACTCGGTATGCTGACCAACCCGCACGACTTCACCGGACTCGCCGCATTGAACCAGCAGAGCATCACAAGGATGTTCAGGATGCGATCCATCGTTGAAAAGATCCGCGGCCGCTTGCACACGCTGACCCCATTCATATCGAGACGATATTGATTCCATCATGCTCATCCTCCTGCGGCAAGAACATCAATAGACTCCAGCTCTTTCCGTTTCATGCCTACGCGAAAACCACTTTCCAGAAACTCTACGCCGTAAATATAGTACTGCTGCAGAAATGTTCCGATCGAAATCACATATCCTTCTTCGCCCTTGTTGACGAGAACATCGCCGATCTGCTTTCCTGGAAATGTGCCGTCGTTGCGCACCATGAATTTTGATCGGACCTTTTCTCCATATTCAAACTGAGGAGGTCCATCCAGTTCTACAACCCATCCATCGCGCACGATCTTCGACATATCAGCTCCTTCTCTCGTTGTTGCTCGCCGCTTTCATCTGAAGAATGGCATGACCATCTTCGCGCAGACTTCGGGCTTCCATCAGTCTTTCCTCAACGCGTTCGAGCACCAGCGGATCCGCGTCCTTGCGCATGGCTTCAAGCGCATGAAAGGGAACGCGACCGGCTGCTTCATAGCGGACACGAATGTCATTGTGAAAGCGCAAAGGCAATAGCTGCGCGGGAGTAAGGCGCTCGGCAACTGCAAGACAAACGGAAGCGTCGGGGTCATCCGCCAACTCCGGCAGCCACTCGACAGAGATGCGCTGCGCCACCACGCGCCGAACCGCTGGGTCTGGATCGTCGATCATTTGCTTTAGTTGCGGCGCATCGATGCGCTGCGCGACGACCTGGCGTACAAAGTAGTCCGGGTCAGACATCATCGGCATCAACTCTTCGCCTTCAAGATGCGAAGCAATGCGAATTCGCACCTCGCGATGCGGGTCGTTGCGCAGCCGCAACAGAAAACGGCGGGGAAGCCGCAAGGCCGCATTCCAGCGAACAGATTCGTCATCATCGTTCAGCAAGGCCGTCAGATAGAATACATCGGCAAATTTTGCCGCCGCAGCGCGCACCTCAAAGTACGGATGGGATAGAAATTCATTGGCCAGACCCGGATTGTTCTTGAAAAACTTTTCAATGCGCTGGGGAGAACGGTCGTGGACGCAAATATGTTTCTGCCGGCAGCGCTCTTCGCGAATCAACTCGCGATGCACACAGCCCGTGCAGCAAACCTCGCGCCCTTGCCAATCCATCGCCTTTTCGGCTTTGCGCAGTAGCATCTAAACCTCCTCTCAGGTGTATTCAGCGCCTGACGAGCATTTCAGCCGGCACCAGCGTCATGGCCGGTGAACAGGATTGTGCAGTTCCACTTGGAACCGTAACCACAAATCCAGTAAGTGAACGGGTGTCAATGAAATCCACAGTTGCTCCATTCAGTAAGTGGCAGCTTACTCTGTCCAGAAAGACGCGCAGACCAGAGTGCGACCAAACCTCTTCGCCCTCTGCAGGTTCATTCGCAAGATCGAACTCCACGGCTAATCCCGAGCATCCGCCAGGACGGACTTTAAGCCTGAAGCCTGAGTTAGATGCGCAGCGCACCATGCGGCGAATAAACTTCTCTGCCGCCGGCGTCAATTTCATATTGATTTGTTCTTTCTTGTCCATCTACACCGCCGCCGCGAATCGAGGCAGATCCGGATTGATGATGCAGGTCTTCGGCATCGGACAAATGGCGGCGCATTGGGCCTCCTCAAAAAAGCCAATGCATTCTGTGCATTTCGCCGGATCAACGAAAAAAGAAAAATTCTTTTCGAAAATTGCATTGTTGGGACATTCGCTCTGACACGCTGAACATCCTGTACAGCTCGACTCTTTGATCATGTATGCCATTGCGTCTCTCCTTTTTATATTTGCTTAGGAAGCGACCAGCGCGCCCTGCCGAATCTCCGCATCGCCACGCTGGATATGCTGGATTTCGCCGCTCCGCACACGTTCCAGGTACTCGCGAAAATACGCAATTGTGGACTGCTCAATGTACTCGAGCGCAAAGCGATCCACGGGTTCGATGCCGGCCCTCAGCAAGCCTTCGCGCGGGCAGTTGCCGATTCTCGACATGAATACCGCAACACAATCGTTGATGGCGCGAATCACGGTTTCCAAGCTTTCTTCTTCGCCAAAACCTCCCTGGCAATAGTTGTCCACGCGGCGATGGCCGACGAACTTCACGCCGGATGTGCTGATTTCGTACACCTGAAATTCTTTGGCGTGGCCGAAGTGCTCGTTGATGCGTCCGCCGCCTTTTGAAGCGACCGCAATCAAGATCGAAATAGCGCTGTCGCAATCTGCGAGTGTTTTTAGTTCGGCATTTCTTGCCGCCACCACCGCTGCGCGCCGCTTCTCAACCTCTTCCTGATAGGCTTGGCGCAATTCAATGTCGTAGCGAACCTCCATCTCCTTTACTTTTTCCGTTGTGAATTCATTACTGCGATCCTCGCCCAGAAGGCCGACCGCATCGGCGCGGCATTGGCGGCAATGGCGCATCATCTTTATCTCGCCTTCGCAGGAATCTTGTAAGGCCTTCAACTCCTGCGCTGTAGGACCGCGCAGTCCAGCGAGTCCAAAAACGGTTCCATGTTCAGGCGCTGAAATCAAGGGCATGATGTTATGCAGAAACGCGCCGCGCGACTTGACCGCCTGATTGACATTCACCAGATGCCGATCATTGACGCCCGGAATCATCACTGAATTGACCTTGCAAAGAATTCCGCGCGCGGTCAGCATCTCCAGGCCCAATAGTTGACGTTCACTCAATATTTGTGCTGCCTCCACGCCCTCGTAGCGTTTCTTGTTATAAAAAATCCAAGGATAAATCTTTGCTCCAATCTCGGGATCGATCATATTGATGGTGATCGTTACATGATCGATATTGAGGGCCTGAATCTTGTCGATATAATCGGGCAGCATCAGGCCATTGGTCGAGAGGCAGAGCTTAATATCCGGAGCCGTTTTTGTCACAAGCTCAAATGTCCTGAAGGTTCTGTCGGGATTCGCCAGCGGATCGCCGGGACCGGCAATGCCGAGTACGGTCATCTGCGGAATGTTCGATGCGACAGCGAGTACTTTTCTGGCTGCCAACTCTGGCGATAATCGCTCGCTCACAACACCGGGCCGCGATTCATTCGAGCAGTCGTATTTGCGGTTGCAGTAGTTGCATTGAATGTTGCAAGCTGGCGCGACGGCCACATGCATACGCGCATAATGGTGATGCGCTTCTTCGCTGTAGCAGGGATGATTTTTTACTTTCGCCCACACTTCGGGTGAGAGATCGCCTTGTCCCGCGGCAGACCCGCAACTGGATTTTCCGCTGCCGCTCTTTGACGCACATCCTGCTTCTCCGCCACCGGAGAAGGACGGTTGCATCACGACCAATTGTTCGACGGTCTTTCGCGTGCCAAGCCCCATTGCATTCTCCTGGTGTTGGAGTACCCCTGACTGCGGGTGACACAAGGATCTATTGCAACTCAGACGCCAAAATGGATATTGCAGATAGGACGGGATTTATGGAAATTATGTTTGTGTCGCAATCGCGACATTCATTGCAAAGCAAGGAGGAATTGTCGCAAAGCATCCATAGGCAAATTGAGCGCACACAATCCAATAACTCAATAATATTGGTTGATTAAGATGCAGATTAGCTCAATGAACGGAGGGTTCAGAAGCGCTTGATCTCCACTTTATGCTTGCGCAACGCGTAGCCCATTTGCCGTGCTGTAAGGCCGAGCATCCGCGCTGCCTTGGCTTGAACCCAGCCGGATTTCTCCATGGCATCGATCAGGCGTTTGCGTTCATCCGCGTCCTCAGTGCTACTCAAAGTCTCCGTGGGATTACTGTACTCAGGAAGTGTATTCACTGCGTTGGTGTCCGGTTCGGCAATTTTTCGCACAGCCCAGGAACGTTCTTGTTTCGGTGAGACTACGGGAAGAGGCACATATCCAGCGTTCTGCTGTATCTTGTTCATCGATTTGCCCATTACGAGCGAGAGGCAACTGTCGTGACTACAGGCAAAATCCTCCACAACAATGACAGAATTTTTCGCCAATGCAGCCGTGCGCTTCACACAGCTCTCCAGTTCGCGCACATTGCCCGGAAAATCACAAGCCGTCAGCACATCCATGGCGCGCTTTGAAAGCGTAAGCGAGACTCCATGCTCGTCGTTGAAACGCCTTAGAAATTCTTTGGCAAGCATTCCAACATCTTCGCGCCGCTCCCGTAGCGGTGGAAGAAAGATAGGCACAACACTGATGCGATAATACAGATCGGAGCGAAATTGGCCCGCTAGGACTGCGGCTTCCAGGTTGCGATTGGTCGCTGCCACCAGTCGCACATCGACCTTGATGGTGCGGCTTCCGCCGACGCGCTCAAACTCCCCTTCCTGCAAGACGCGCAGCAACTTGGCTTGAAATGCTCCTGAGATCTCTCCGATTTCATCGAGAAAAAGAGTACCTCCGTCGGCCATCTCAAAGCGCCCCTTGCGCAATCCGACTGCGCCGGTGAAGGCACCGCGCTCATGGCCAAACAACTCCGACTCCAATACTGTTTCAGAGAGCGCCGCGCAATTCAAACGAATATATGGCTTCTGGCTGCGCGGAGAATATTCATGTATGGCGCGCGCAAACAGTTCCTTTCCAGTGCCGGATTCTCCGCAAAGCAGAACGGGAAGATTACATCGCGCGACCTGCTGTATCTTCTCTACCACATCGCGAATGGCCGCGCTTTCGCCAATGATCCAATCGATTCCCGCCTGACTGGATTCAGAGCGCTGTTCCAGTTCTTTCTCAAGTCGATGGCGATCGGTCATCAGCCGTTCGCGATCTCGAGCCACCAGAGTTTGCAATGCCACATTCTGCGCCACGAGGTTGGCAACCATGGAAAGAAAACGCACATCCTCATCCAGTGTATGTGGTGATGAGTTTCCATCAAGGCGCTCAATCATGATGGTGCCGAGTGTCCGGTTTTCCCCTTTGATGGGAACGCCTACGAACGATCTCTCCATCGAAGAATCGCCTGAGTTCAATTCGCTCCAATCCCCGAAGAGAGGACTTTCAGCAATGTCACGCACCACCAACGGCATACCCGACACAACAATTTGTCCCACTGCCTGTTCGGGAAGCCGCTCAAAATGCTCTCTCGCCGTGGCCTCGCTCCATCCAGCGCCAACCACCATCGAAGTCCGATTCTCCTCATCAAGAAGAGCAATCAGTCCGTTGTTCATATCCAAAAAACTGGCGAGAAGATTGATGACTCCAGAAAGCGCCACTTCAATTCGAGCCGGGCGCGTGAGCACTTTCGAGATTTCAAAAATCCCCATCAATGCGGAATTCGCGCGACTACTCGACTGCATGGCGCGCGCTGGTGTGGGGGCTTCGTTCTGGTTCGACACGTTCGCCTCCCTTCCAGCAAAAGCAAATGAGAGTTGACTGATGTTGCAATGCGAATCTGGCTTGCGGAAAAATAAAATCAGAATTCTGCCGCCGATTTGGTATCGAGTGCCAAAAGCAGTGTCTCTACGTCCGCTCTGGTTTGTAGCCATATTTTGGCAGAGATTTCATGCTCGGTCAATGAAGACCGCATAAAGAAAGCGTTCATATGCGGGATAGCCCGCCTCTGAGTTCTTCCGCAATCAAGTCAATACAGCCACGCCACGGGGTTCTATCCTTCCAGCAACAAAAGCCTTGCGGGATCTAATCTCACCTGCCACGGCTGTGCCTGGGTGCTGAGCGCACGCCAGGTTTCCTTCGGCACGTCGGCCTGCAAGTGAGGCGGATCACCTGCTGCGGGTGCTGCGTGCAAGCGCAGGTAGAGCGTCATCTCATGCGGAGCTTCACTGGTTGAAAGCAGCCAGCAAGCAAAAGTGTTTGCTCCATCCGAGGCGGAGTTGAACGAAATTTGATGTGAGCGAATTCCAACATGGGTCAACGCATTCGGAACGCCTGTGGACGTTTGCAACTTGCAGTTCCACGTGTCTACTGCGATAACGTTAGAATCCACTCGACGAGCAAGAGCGATATTCTTGCAGCCGGTCAGTCGTGCAGCTACGACGGTTTGAGGCCGCTCGAAGAGCTGATGCTTCGGTCCGCTGGCAATCACACGGCCACTATCCAATACCAGTAAATCGTTGCAAAAACGAAATGCCTCCTCCATATCGTGCGTCACAAAGACCACCGCGCCTTTGAAATCGGCGAGTGTCTCGCGCAACTGCTCTTCCATCTGCCGCCGCAGATGGGGATCAAGCGCGGCAAAAGGTTCATCAAAGAGCAAAGCGTCAGGCTCAATCGCCATGCATCGCGCGATTGCTACGCGCTGACGTTGTCCGCCGGAGATCTCGTCAGGGTATCGGTCGGCCAGTTCAGTAATTCGCATCCGTTCAAGCTGTTGATCGACGCGCTTTCTCCTCTCGATCTCTGAGAGCTCGCTCAATCCAAAGCCGACATTTTCTGCCACCGTCATCCTCGGAAAAAGCGCGTAGTCTTGAAAGACCACGCCGATCTTTCTGCGAGCAGGCGCAATATTCACATGAGTCGCGCTATCGAACAGTAGACGCCCATTCAGCGCGATGCGCCCACTGTCTGGCTGGATAACGCCGGCGATCATGCGCAGCGTCATGGATTTGCCCGCGCCTGATGCGCCCAACAGTCCCATCGCTCCCCGGCTTGAGTTGAAGCTCACATTCAGATTGAAATGTTCCAGGCGCTTTGAAACTGCGATTTCGAGATTCGAGGGAGATGATGATGAATCCGATTGCATCTGCGCCACAATAAGCGGCGCAGAGTCTGGTGACAACGCAGCGGCGATTTTATTCGATGAAGGCCTTTTTGTTTTGCTTTGCCTATTGAGCAGATGAATCATCGCCAGTGACAGCAATACGATCAGGCCAACCCAGAGATAGGCAGCGCGCATATCGCCACTCTCGGCCGCGGAGAAGATCGCGATTGGCATCGTCTGCGTGCGCCCGGGAATGTTTCCGGCAAGCATCATCGTTGCACCGAACTCACCCAGTGCGCGCGCAAAGGCAAGGACCGTTCCGGCGAGGACTCCGGGCGCGGCTAACGGCAGCAGAACTCTACGGAAGACAATGCGTTCGGAGGCGCCGAGCGTGCGTGCGGCATCAAGGTAATTCCGATTCACCTGTTCAAAGGCGCCCAGTGTCGTGCGATACATGAGCGGGAAGGCCACGACTGTAGCTGCGATAACGGTTGCTGGCCAGGAGAAGACAATCGTGATGCCGATGTTTTCCAACGCATGGCCGATCAAACTGCGCCGCCCAAAGATCACGAGCAGGATAAAACCAACCACAGTGGGCGGCAAAACCAGCGGCAGTGTCAGAATGCCATCGATCCAAGCTCGTATGCTCCACGTACGCCGGACACTGCCCATGCAGTATATGCTTCTTGCCGTCAATAAACCAAGAAAGAACGTGGCGATCGTGGCCGCGCAGGTGGTAGCCAGCGAGACAATAAGTGGCGATAGATCAATCTGCGGAGTCACTGTGCTGCTATTGTAAACCCGTGCTTCCTGAAGATCGTATGAGCTTCTGAGCTGTTTAGGAACTCAAGGAACTGGCTCGCCGCCGCAACTTTATGCCCGCCTACAATCACTGCGGCTGGATAAATGATTGCATCGTGAGACGATTCGGGAGCCACGGCTACGACGCGAACTCTTCCCGATGTCATCGCATCGGTTGCATAGACAATACCAGCGTCGGCATTGCCTGTTTCGACATAGGTCAGAACCTGGCGAACATCCTTGGCCAGTGCGAACTTTGTTTTGAGTGTATCGATCAGATGAAGCTCTGTCAGGGTCTGACTTCCATAATGCCCAGCCGGAACGCTCGCGGGATCGCCCAAAGCTAGGATGCGGACAGATTTGTCCGTGAGTCCATGAAAATCTCTCAGCCTGGAATCAAGCGGTGCAATCAAAACTAGCGTATTGCGCAGTAGATTGCGCCGTGTTCCGGCAATAATCAGCCCATTCTTTTCCACCTCATCCATCGGTCCAGTAGCCGCGGAAATAAACAAATCCACCGGCGCTCCTTGAACGATCTGCGCCGCCAGGGTTCCAGAAGATCCCAGATTATTGGCGAATGTTATCTTTGCATGACTCCGCTGATAAACTGTTTCAATCTCGACAACAACATCTTTGAGGCTGGCCGCTGCCGAAATCGTCAGTTCTGTCTGCGCCAAACCAGTGCGCACGCAGAGCGTGACCGTGAGCATTACAAGCACAGCGAATCTGCTGAACGACATTCGATTTCCTCCAACATCAGAATTCGGTTTCAAATCTATTCATTCAAACCATCCAGTAAGAAATTGACCCACGCCGGACTCCTGACTAAACCCGGCGTGGAGATGATTAGAACGCGAAACGGCTGCCCACTGTCGGAGCAAGGTTGTTGTCGGATTTATAAGGAACACCGGGGCCGTGAGGAATGGCGATGTCCATACCGCCGCTCACAAAGGAATACGCAACTCCGGCGTACGAGTCAAAGCGTTTGGTAAAGTGATGATCCAAATAGAATGATCCCTCGTTGAGTGTGCCCGCGCAGGAGGCGCGCATATTGCCGATAGCAGGGTTGGTCGAGCAAGTTGACGGAATACGAAAATCGTTTTGACGCTGTTGATACCAGGCGAAGGTAACATCAGTTTTTTTACGATAAGTGTACTTCGCGCCCGTCCACCAGATATTGACCAGCTTTTCAGAATCAAGATTGTTGTCCTCGACTCCGCTCAGGAAGTAACCTCCCTGATCCGATGCGCCAACCCCCAGCGGATTTGCCGGGTTGTTTTGCCAGATATATTCGTAGCCTGCAAAAACCTTGATCGTGTCTAATGAATACTTAACAGCAGCCATCATAGCGTTGTTATCGGTCACAATGCCGTAGAGAGTGTTGTCGGTGCTAATCAGATTGGTTCCGCTGATATAGGTTGTATCGATGCTGTCTTCAGTTGACTGAAGTTGAGCCCCCCCGCTCTGGCTTTGAGGCCCTTGCAAGGGGTTCAATACACTAATTGCATCATTATAATGCTGGAAGACGAGGTCGGCCGAGAACTTGTCGTGCTTTCCACCAAGGTCGAATCCATAGGCGTTGTTATGCGCCGTTTCTGGCGTGCAGGTGGCGGCAGTCCAGGAGTTGCCGGCAGCGGCAGCGGTCGAGTAACAACCGCCAGAACCGTCGGCGAATTTATACATCGCTCCGAAATGGGCAGGGCCATAGGTCAGGCGATACTTTACTGCATTGTCCCAGCGGGAGTCCTCGGTGTCGCCGCCGCCGGCCATCGTGCCGTTATACCCGATGTAGGAAAAGGCATAGGCTCCGCTGGCTGGATCGTAAAGCAGCATCGCATCTGTGCCGAGAGAGCGCTGGCGACCAAGGGTCATGGTGCCGAAATGCTCAGACGATACACCGCCATAGATCTCGTCGTTGAAGACTTGGCCCGCGCGCGCGCCGTCTATGGCTATCGAATAGCTGGATCGGGGAAGGCCATTGTTTATGATGTCGGTTTGTGACGCATTGGCGAGCAGGCCAGATTGCGGATTGATGCCCGTCGAGGCGTTGAAAACAACCGACCATCCGGGCAGAAACTCTTCCTTGCCCCTGATGCCCAGACCAGTCTGCGACAAGTTGTTTGGTGCGACTAGGAACCGATGTTGATAGCCGTTTCGGTTCACCAGAGATTCGCCTTCGTAGTTGTAGCCGTTTTCCGGCAAGCCATGGCTGACCCAACCGGCGCCAGCGTCATACGTTCCGTAAAGCGTAATGCCGTGCCAAGTTAACGCACAATCTGCAGTAACGAGTTCGTGGCCAATAGTGCAAGGATCCGGGCTCTTGGACTGGGTTTTGGCGTCGACAGCAGCACCTTGCCCAAATACCAGAGTCGATGAGAAACAGAGAACAGCTGCCGAAAGAATCAACTTTGCATGATTCATATTTCCTCCAAAAGTTAAAATGACTGCGCTGTATATGTAATTTAACCACGAAACTGTCAGCTATGCAAGACGATGTTGCGGAATCTCACACTTCTTCCGATGTCGTATCGCGAATGCGAAGCTAACAGGAGTCTGCCAAATTTTGCGCATTATCAGAGAGGCCGTAAAGAATAAATCAAGAAAGCAAAAGCTCCGCAAAGAACCCAAAATTTTGCATTGGGTCTCTTTGCGGAGCTATGGAGTAAGACGAGAACTAGACGCCTATCATCACATTGGATGCCTTTACAATGGCGCTAACCTGATCTCCGGCCTTCAATCCAAGGTTGCTGACACTCTGCTTGGTGATCGACGCGGCTACTGAAGTGCCGCCGTGCAATTTGATCTCCACCTCGCTGTTCACTGCGCCATCTTGAACATGGGCAACTTTGCCAGCTAGTACATTGCGCGCGCTCAGTTTTGATCCATCGACGCCTTTGCCGACGATGACCTCTGAGGCTTTGATAATGGCAAAAGCAGCCTTGCCTTTTGCCACTCCAAGCGAATCGACGCTCGAGTTGGTGATGATTGCAACGACTTCTTCACCGCCCTCAAGTACGAGCGAGACTTCGGCATTGACCGATCCTTTGGTGACCTCATGTACCGTGCCTGCCAACAGATTCCTTGCGCTGATTTTCATCTTTCACCCCTCCGATGATGATTTCCGTTACTGTGAACATCCGGCATATTGAAAGCATAGCGCAAACCGTGCAAGGGAGAATCACACTCGATGATTTCATCGCGATTGATTTTCAAAACGGTTGTCCGCCACCGCGCCTTGCACAATTTTTCCCTGGTACCATCCCACTCGCTGAACAGGAAAGCAATCAAAGGCAGGAATGTAGGGTTTAATATCGAGCAGCGGAGTACCGTCCAGCATATCGACGCCTGAAATCAGGAGGCGATTGTCTTCGATTCCGAGTAGCTGAACGGCCGTCAGGCCAATCGGATTGGGCCTTGCCGGTGCGCGCGTCGCAAAGACTCCATGCTCTTTGTCTTCAAGATAAGGACTCACCTGGAGCCGGTATGCAGAGGCTCGATCCAGCAGGTAGATCAACCAAATTCTTTCAAACCCCTCCAGATCTTGCAATCCGGGAAGAAACTCCGGGAGCAATTCGATTCTGCCCTCAGCCCCGTTGGCAACCGCGCCCTGAATCGAAGTGCCTTTCGATTGATGGATTGGAGTGTGAATCCATCCAATCGGTGCGACGGAAAACTGATTGCGCTGCGAGTTGGATTCCTGCATTTTCAATTTCCTCGTATCCAGATTAAGCGTTGTGTATAGAATACAGATGGACTCACCAGGGAGTTGCGCATGGAAGCCGTGGAAGTGCAGAACAATCTAGCAATGCTCAGGGACAAACGCGGACTGGGAGCCGCGCAACTGGCCACGACCGTCGGCGTGAGCCGTCAGACGATCTACGCGATCGAAGCTGGCACCTATGTGCCCAACACCGCGGTGAGCCTGAAGCTGGCGCGCGCCCTTGATGTCAAAGTGGAGGAGATTTTTCAGCTTGAGCCTGAGTCCAGTATTCCGCACGACGTTGTTGATGCCGTCGTGCTGGGCAACATTGAATTCATGGCACCAGGCCAACCGCTGCGGCTTTGCGGAGTGGGAAATCTTGTGGTGGCGGTGGCCCCCGAAGCGGCTAATTTAGGGCTCTCTCCCTCCGATGCGATTCTTCTTACACCGATCCGAGGCGTAAAGCTGCACACAAATGCCAAAGTCAAAATTCTCAGCGATGAGTGGGGAAAAAACAATCGAATCCTCATCGCCGGCTGCGATCCAAGCGTTTCGATTCTCTCCCATGCCATGCAGAAGCAGGGTGTCGAATTGGTCATCGCCTATGAGAACAGCTCCCGTTCCCTGGAGTTGCTGCGCGACAAACTGGTTCACGTCGCCGGCACACACCTCTCGGTGAGTGCGGCGGGCAAGACGGATTTATCGTCCACGACCAGGATCTTTGGCCGGAATTCAGTGGCGGTCATCTCTTATGCGCTTTGGCAAGAGGGTCTGGTTACAGCCAAGGGCAACCCCAAGAAAATCTCCGCGGTCGGTGATCTGGCGCGAAGGGATATTTGTATCGTCAATCGGGAAGCCGGCGCCGGCTGCCGCCGCCTTCTGGACGACTTGCTGCACGAGAATGGTATCGACGCCAAAAAGGTGAAGGGATATGACCGCGTGGTCGTCGGTCATCTTCCGGCGGCGCGCCTGGTGCGCAGCACAGAGGCAGACTGCTGCGTCAGCACCGAGGCTGTGGCGCGCGCGCTGGGCCTGCATTTTATCCCGCTCGTGCAGAAGCCCTATCATCTGGTGATTCGCCGCGCGCAACTGAAACTGCCTCCAGTCCAGGCGCTGATTGAAACTTTGGGGCGCGCCTCCTTTCGCCGCGAAGTGGAATCCTGCACGGGATACGTGATGCGAACCGCGGGAGACCTAATCGTCTAAATGTCCAGCGGCGACAGAAGAAATTCTGACTTCGCACGACAGGATTCAAGGCTTGCAAGGAAGCGCTGGCGTGGAAAAGACCACGGCACTAAAAACCGAACACGAGGCAACTGAGCAGCGTTGGATGATCGGAGAGGGTTTTTCCCCGACATCGCGCACCGCGCTCAACTCCACGATAACTGAAATGAAATGACTTAGGCCTGGGAATCCAGTGCAACCGCTTCCTTCGCCGTTCGTACGACGTAAGAATGCCGGCACGCAGAGCAATACAAAATCAACTGAGCCAACTTCGGGAGTTTGCGGCCACGCAGGGGTGGACGATTGTCCGCGAGAACGTGGAGGCGGCCTCCGGCAAAACTGGCGACCGCCAGCAATTCATAGCCCTGTTCTCCATGCACCCCGTCGAGGACAACGAACGGGTGTGGTACTGCGAGGCAGAAGGCTCCTGGAATCTGCTAAGTACAGATAAAAAATCCCCTCACGAGGAGTCAAAGGCTCAGGACTCGACAGAAGGGCTCCTTCGGATGGTTGCGGGGGCTGGATTTGAACCAGCGACCTTTGGGCTATGAGAGAAATAAACAACGTATTATCAACGACTTACGCGGAATGGCTGGCAGCCTAAAGTACTGAAAAGAAACGATGGGAAATTCTGAGGAATTGGTACGGTGGGGAGATTGTGGGGCTGAGAACGGCTGATTCTCTTTCCACATTGGGGCACCTGGTACACCGAAGAATTCCCGAATGCTCGCAGAAGGTCAGGCCCTTTGAAGGCAAATGGAAGCCCTCCACGGGAACGTCGTTGGGCAAGTCGCCGTCCGGAGTGGATCCCCTTACGACCGTCGATTGGCTGATCACAAGCGGAGGCTGAATAGTCTTGGTGTCCCAGCTCGTGGTACAAAACAAAAGTAAATTTCACAGGCTTGTCGCTAAAAAGCATCATTTTTTCCACTAATAATTCGGAGTCGTTTGAAGCTTCACCAGATGCCGACCGTCATGGTGGAAATTCGATCCCGCGAGAACTGGTGGCAGAGGAATGGAGAAGACGTCGATTGCGCCCACGAACACGCCTCTTCCCCCACCTCTGCGGGCAGCGCAATACGTGCGTATGTCCACGGAACATCAGCAGTACTCCCCAGAGAACCAGCTCGAAGTGGTCCGCGCATACGCCGCATCGCACCAAATGGAAATCGTGCGAGGGTATTCAGATCACGAATGCAGCGGTCTGAATATCGCCGGACGCGAAGGCCTTAATACGCTCATGACTGACGTGGAAGGCGGACGGACAGATTTTTCAACGCTGCTTGTTTACGACGTCAGCCGGTGGGGGCGCTTTCAGGATGTCGATGAAAGCGCCTACTACGAATATGTGCTCAAGAGAGCCGGCATTCGTGTGAACTATTGCGCGGAGCAGTTCGAGAATGACGGCAGCATGTCCTCGTCTGTTTTGAAGACGCTGAAGAGGTCGATGGCTGCGGAATACAGCCGCGAATTGTAGTTGTGAAGACCATTTATATAGATGATTTGTATCCACGCACTTGAAAGCTTATTCCAGATGGGTAGTCATGGACCTCATACCGCAAATACATCCCCGATCATATTTTCTAGAATCTCTTGAGCGGGTTGGGGCAATGGCTTCTTCCTTTGCAATAATTCGATTTTCGCTTTGAACTCCTTGATCAATTCAGGACGAACCTTCTTTATAGATAGCAGCGTCCTTGCCAGTAAGATCCGCGTGACAATGTTCTCAGGGCAATCGACGCAAAGTTGCAGATTGCCATCGATGATTTCGCGCTCGCCATGCAAGAAAGACGACTGCGAACCTTCCATCGCTGCGAACCGTGCGGATAGCAGTTGCTCCAGACGAAGCAGGTAAAGAGGAAACCGCGCGCCTACTGGCACTTGATACGATGTAGGGGGTTCCTGACGAACAACTGGCGCAGTTGAACACAACGACGACAAAAGCCTTTGTATAAGCTGCTGTATGGCATCATTAGGGTGCGCCATTGGAAAAGTCACTTCGCACTGATCGAGCACTTGTCGATTGTCTGCGCGAAAAAGCCGCATCTCGGCTTTCCATTGTTCGCCTGCACACTTCAGGTGCGTGACTACAACAAAGTCACTCTTCCTTTCTCCCCATGACGAGTACCGAGCAGCGGCCTCATCTTGCCAGGGAACTCCACTCATGACGAATGCCCTTGCAGCGCTCTCGATAGTCGGTGTCAGTATCTGGGTGCGGGCATTGCTATTGAACCAGACCTGTTCCGCAAGAAACAGTGGCAAAGCGCGGCTTAGCCTGCCAGGAGCATCCGCTAGTTGCCGTTGCTCGCGATCTGTTTGGCCGGGTATATCCGCAGAAGATCCCAGGAATGTGACCATGGGCGCCATTTGCGGTTTTTCTCCAAACATCTCCGATACTGCCGAAGAAGATTTCAACCAAACCGGTCCCTCAATGGCCGACATTAAGATTTGAGGCGTGGGCGCACCCGGCGAATTGATTTTGGCAACCTTTGCTTTGGCAATCTCTGTGTCCCAGAAACTCAAGTGCTTCTTGAAATCAGGGCGCTGAAGCGCATAGAGCTGTTCCAGAATCTTTTGAGCTGCTTCCAACTCGCCGAGGTCGAAATGAGCTTTAATCAGATTGTTGCCGACCGAAAGCCCATGAACTGCGGGCCGAAATCGTGGTTCCGTAAGTCTGATGGAATGTTCAAGAAAGCCGTGCTGGCCTAAATCTCCACCGATTTGCATCAACAGGTCTGCGGGAACATCCTCTCCGATGCGGTCAAGGCTCTGCTGGTAGAAAGTGAGTGCCTTAGCGATGTCGCCAGCATCCAATGCAGCGCGAGCCAACCAAAGCTGAGCTCGCCAGCTCCCCGAAAGTTCAGCCACACGTGCTATTGATTCCAGCCAGGCCTCTTCGCCGAATCGTTCGCGGCAGTTGGCTGCGTACCAGTTCAAGCCATTCTCTTGATTAGGGTCGAGCGTCAGTGCCTTCCACAGTGTTTCATCTGCTTTTTGCATCTCGTTGCGGGCCGCATACACCTTGGCAAGATTTGTTAGTACGATACCGTCTTCACCATGCTTGCGGATATACGCGAGGAAGATAGCTTCGGCATCGTCGAGCTTGTTGTTTTTCATCAAAACGATGCCGTAAGCACACGCTCCGTGCATTGTAACCGGATCAATCTCATAGAGGTGTTTGGCGGCGTCGAGCACATCCACAAAAAATCCATCGTTCAGCGAGCCGATAATGATGCCGTAAAGTTGATCCGGATTGTTCCAGTTCGACTGAAGAGAGCCTGGCAGCACATTTGTGCGCCACTGCTCTTTGGTAATGAACAGCTCGCGGCCAAACTCGTCAAAGACGCGAATGAGATTCGGATCGGTCTCTGGAGAAGATTTTGCGGCAGACGCGGGCGCGTCAGATTGGGCTTGTTTTGTGTCAGCGCCGCTGGTCTTTTTCTTTCCAAAGGAGAACATACATCCTCGCGTCAAAATTTTTGAGACCTTCGGTTATCATACCAGCCAGTATTGTTGCTCAGACTTGACTCAATGAAATATCGCCAGATCGCTGACCAGTTGGGCATAAGCATGAACTCTGTCAATTCGCTCTTGGCACGCGCCCTACGTAAGCTTCAGGGGGCAATCTCGCGACAGATGACCAAAGAAAGGATAGAGAAACGTGCGGTCTAACAAGCCATTCATACATCTGAACGATGATCAGTTGCTTGCCTATCTGGACGGAGAGATGTCCATGGCGCAGATGCGAGCCGTCCGAAATCATCTAAGAATCTGCTGGAGTTGCCGATCTGTTCTACCCGAACTTGAGGCTCAGGTTGTAGCCATTTCGCGCCTACTGCTGACGAGGACGAAGCACGATGAGGAGCGATCTGAGCGAGCGAAAGAGAGATTTCTCGATTGGCGAAATACTTACGAAGCACATCGAGGACTGTACAATAAATTCCTGTCACTTCAACTGTTTCGTCATGCTTTGCAGCCATCCGGTCCGGTTCAGGAGTACGTGTAAGCACTGCCGTCAGACGACATCGTTCATGTCGGTATGGCGTCTCGCGTCTCGCATGTGCGTCTTCAAGTGCAAACGGAGTACATCGAGCAGTTTTCTGTCCAGGCGACTGGCTCATGTATCCATCGTGAGTACTGGATTCCGGCGGAAGAACTTGCCGAGTTCAACAGCAATATCGTTGGCCAAATCGATATCCTAAGAAAGTACAAAGGGATCTGTGGGTAGGGCGTATTGCAGCATAGGAGGCGTTTATCTTCGCTCAAGCCCGAGCGGCAACTGTTCGGGATCAATGCTCCGCAGAGAGTACTGCCCAGTCGAGGCCAAATCGAGCGAGGTACTTGCGTAGGCGGTCGGCGTCGTTGGGCGTAGCCTTTTGGGTTCGCGAGCAATTGAAGAGTTGTCGGCCAGCCTCGGATATTGTGCGGCTGCGCTGGCAGATTGCGACTACTTGCTCCAGTTGCAGGCGGTCGAAGAGGTCGAGTTCCGCATTTTGCTCCTTGCTGAGATGCCTCGTCAATGCCTGGGATGCGCCGCTCCGTCTTTCCGTGCGCCACCCGGAATTCAGTCGGGCAATCTCTTCTTCCACAATCTCGACGGAGATGCGGCCACCGGAGCAGAGCGTACTCATGCGTGCCACGGCAGCATTCAGATCACGAAAATTGCCCTTCCATGTTGTAGATGGAGAACGGGCAAAGTCGAGGAATCGGTTGCGGGCTTCGCGATTGAAGGTGACCCGCGTTCCGGACCTCTCGGCATATTGATCGAGTTCGAATTGCAGGTTGGGTTCGACGTCCTCGTGCCGGTCGCACAAGCCGGGCATCGTGAATGTCCACAGATTGATGCGAGCCAGAAGGTCTTCGCGAAAGCGTCCCTCTTCGACAGCACCCAACAGATCGCGATTGGTTCCAGCAATGAGCTGAAAGTCGCTGTGGGCCTCGCGATCTGAACCCAGCGGCAGAAATGTCTTTTCTTCGAGCGCTCGCAGCAGCATGGCCTGCTCGTCGAGGCCAAGCTCTCCCACTTCATCAAGAAACAGAACTCCCTTGTTGGCGGTGCGCAGCAGGCCAGCGCGCTCTTGTACGGCTCCGGTAAATGCGCCTTTGACGTGGCCGAAGAGCGCGGACATGGCGCCCTCACCGCGTAGAGTGGCGCAATTCACATCGACGAAGTTGCCGCTCACCGCGCGCCGGGATTTTTTCAACTCAAAGATGCGCCGCGCCAGACGGGATTTGCCAGCACCGGTCGGCCCCATCAGAAGCAGTGGATCGCGGGTTGCTATGGCAACACGCTCAATGCGGTCGATGAGTTGATTGAATCTTGCGTTGCGAGTCTCGATGCCGCCCTTCAAGAAACTGACGCCAGCCTCCTTCTCCTGATGAAAGCGTTGTGCGATGCTGTCGTATTTGGAGAGATCGAGATCGATGATCTTGACCTCGCCGGGGCCGCCACGCTGACGATCAGGTGAGGATTGCAGCAAGCGACCGGGCAGATGGCGCGACTCGGTCAGCAAGAACAGACAGATCTGAGCCACGTGCGTCCCAGTGGTGATGTGGATCAGATAGTCTTCCGCATCGGCGTCAAAGGGATAGTCGTGCGCAAAGCTGAAGAGGGTCTCGTAGACCTGCTCAAAGTCCCACGGATCGCCGAACTCGACCGGATGCAGATTGACGGTGGTCTCCGGCGAGACGGCGGCCATGTCCTGGCGCACGCGTTCGGCCAGTGAACGGTCATTCTTTCCGTGCAATAGCTCGAAACGGTTGACGATAAGGTCCGGCTGACGGCAAATGGAAACTGTGGGTCGCCAGTTCTGCCAGCGATCGGGATGCTTGCCGACATCGAGGGTGGTGCCAAGTAGTCCAATGACGACGACCGGGAGATATTCGCTATCCATAATTCTAGAAGTCTATCTTATGGAATATATATCTGTCATGACCTCACTCATGGAAGAAGCGTATCTTATTCATATAAAGCCTAGTATCCCTGCCGCCCAGTTTGGTCATCACCCTGCATATAGATAGGGCAAGAAGATTCAGACAAGTATCAGGAGGATGAGATGGCCGACGAAATGGCAGAGAAGAACTACAACGTATATATGCCCGAAGAGGGCTCGGGCGTGAAGGCGTGGCCGGTAAAGGCATGGACCAAAGGCGTCCAGGTCGAGGATCAGGCTCGTCAGCAGTTGCTCAATGCCGCCCAGATGCCGTTCGTCTTCCAGTGGATCGCCGCCATGCCCGACGTGCATTGGGGCATGGGCGCGACAGTAGGCAGCGTGATTCCGACCAAGGGCGCGATCATTCCCGCCGCAGTGGGCGTGGACATTGGCTGCGGCATGATGGCGGTCGAAACCAGCCTGACAGCCAGCAACCTGCCCGACAATTTGAAGCCGATTCGCGATTCGATTGAGCAGGCGGTTCCGCACGGGCGCACGAATCACGGTGGCGTGGGTGATCGCGGCGCGTGGGGTGAGATTCCCGGTCGCAGCCTCGAAATCTGGGGTACGCTGAAGCCGGGCTACGATGCGATTCTGGCCAAGCACCCCAAGCTGGATCGCGGCAACCACTCAAACCACCTGGGTACGCTGGGCACTGGCAACCACTTTATCGAGGTTTGCCTCGATGAGGCAGAGCACGTCTGGTTCATGCTGCACTCGGGGTCACGCGGCGTTGGCAACCGCATGGGCGGCTACTTCATTGAACTGGCTCGTAAGGATATGCAGCGGTTCTTCATCAACTTGCCGGATGCGGATCTGGCGTATTTTCCTGAGAACACTGAACACTTCGACGACTATGTCGAAGCTGTGCACTGGGCGCAGGAGTATGCACGCTGGAATCGCGAGATCATGATGGAGAACGTTGTAGCGTCGGTGCGGAGTTCCGGAGTGGTTCCGGCCTTCAGCGCGGAGTTGAAGGCGATCAACTGCCACCACAACTATGTGGCGCGTGAACGGCATTATGGTCAGAACATTCTGGTGACGCGCAAAGGCGCTGTTCGTGCGGCAGAGGGCGATATGGGGATCATTCCCGGCAGTATGGGAGCGCGTTCCTATATTGTTCGCGGCAAGGGCAATCGCGAGAGCTTCAACAGTTGCAGTCACGGCGCAGGGCGCGCCATGTCGCGCAACGAAGCCAAGCGCCGCTTCACGCTCGAAGATCACGCCCGCATGACCGAGGGCATTGAATGCCGCAAGGACGCCGAGGTGATCGACGAAACGCCGGCAGCGTATAAGCCGATTGAAGCGGTCATGGCGGCACAGTCTGACCTCGTCGAGATCGTCCACACGCTGCACCAGGTGGTCTGCGTCAAGGGATAGACAGCTGGGCTTGCACGCTACGACTGTGACGTACAAGCCCAGATAATGGTGTTCAAGGAAAGTACAATGACAGATTCGAAGGGTGTAACTCTGGACGGCTCGATCGGCGAGGGCGGTGGGCAGATTCTGCGCACAGCCCTGAGCCTTTCCGTGGTGACGGGCAAGCCATTTTTCATTGAGAAGATTCGCGCGGGCCGCGAGCGTCCTGGTTTGCTGCGTCAACACCTTGCGGCTGTATTGGCAGTAGCCGAAATCGGCGATGCCGAGGTAGAAGGCGCTTATGCTGGCTCAACACAACTCAGTTTCAAGCCGTCTGCAATCAAGCCGGGCAGGTACAACTTCGCAGTCGGTACAGCGGGTAGCAGCACGCTGGTGCTGCAAACCATCCTGCCTGCGCTGATGACGGCAAATGAACCAAGCTACATCACCATACAGGGTGGCACACACAATCAGGCTGCGCCTCCTTTCGACTTTCTTGCGAGGACATTCCTTCCTCAGATTGAACGCATGGGACCGCGTGTGCAGGTGAACCTGGAGAAGTATGGATTTTATCCCGCTGGCGGAGGACGATTTGAGGTCGAGATTCACCCTTGCAGCACACTCTCACAGATTCATCTGGAGGAGCGTGGGCCGGTTGAAAAGCCGAAAGTGCATGCGATTGTCGCCAATCTGAATCGCAAAATCGCTCAGCGAGAATTATCCGTCGTTGCTCGTTTGCTGCAACTGGTGGAGGAAGATCAGCAGATTACTTTTACGAACAATTCGCCCGGACCGGGAAATGTCGTGATGGTCGAAGTGGAAAGCGCCTCTTTGGTTGAGGTCTTTACTTCCTTCGGCAAGATGGGCGTAGGCGCGGAAAAGGTGGGGGCCGACGCCGCAGCGCAGGTCAGTGCCTATCTCGCATCGGGGGCGACAGTGAGCGAGCACTTGGCCGATCAACTCTTGCTGCCGATGGCCCTGGCGGGCGGAGGCTCATTTACCACGGCCGCAATCACTTCCCACGCGCAAACCAACATGAATGTTATTAAGAGATTTCTGCCGGTGAGCTTTTTGACGGAAGAAACCAGTCGAGGAATACGGATCGTAGTCGTGAACGGATAAGCACAGCCGAACATCACGAACGATTCCATGCCGTGCGCTCTGACCTAACCACACCATTACCCGATGCTCTACACTGGATGCCAATGCTTCTCTCTGTCACAACAACGCATGAGCCGGCGACGGATCTCGGTTATCTGTTGCACAAGAACCCTGCGCGGATGCAGGCCGAGGAGTTTTCCTTCGGCAAGGCATATGTCTTTTATCCCGAAGCCAAGGCCAATCGATGCACCGTCTCCGTTCTCTTGGAGGTGGACCCGGTCGGTTTGGTGCGTGGTCGGCGCGGTCCAGCAGGCGAGGGCGGCCAGCTTCAGCAATATGTGAATGACCGTCCCTACGCGGCCAACTCCTTCCTAAGCGTGGCGATT
>Ga0181520_10000544_pt1 | contig 81968 bp, 66 predicted proteins | sample PEATcosm2014_Bin_29_FD_132451 | JGI IMG/M metagenome (GOLD analysis project Ga0181520, IMG submission 132451) | Peatland microbial communities from MTU Mesocosm Facility, Houghton, MI, USA - PEATcosm2014_Bin02_30_metaG | ecosystem: Environmental > Terrestrial > Soil > Wetlands > Peat | place... | reverse complement strand
CTCGTCCATCACACTGCTCGTTTTCCAAGGCATGAGAATCTTCTACGTCCTCACCCCTTCGCTTGCAGTGTCGGAGATGCGCCCGGTCTAAAACGTACGATATCCCCCCGGTCTGTACCACCCCGGGCGCTACCCCACCCCCTCCCCCCTCCAGCGGTGCCGTCAAATGCCTCTATGGATCGAGCAACATTTTTATAATCAACGAGTTGTAATTTTTGCATAGGTACTTTTCAGTAACTGAAAGACCCGGTTTTTCAACCCAAAACGGCCTTTTTTGTCCTCATTTCGGGGATTTTAGGGTTCGCGACGCATCGAAAATGCCATTCGAGACCAATGGCAAACCGGACCGGGGAGTGAAATCCCAGGTCCGGCGGGCTTGTGTACGAGTTTTCGCGCTTATTGCTGAGGAGCCGGGGCTGGCGCCTGGGGCGCGGGTGCCGACGGTGCTTCGCTTGAGGCTGGCTGCTGCGTCTCTTCGGCCGGTTTCTTGTTCTTGTCGCTCAGGCGGGTCTTGTCGCCAGATGTTGTGGAATTCTTTTTCTTCTTCTTGGTAGCAGTGTCGCCGGCCAGGCCCAACGGCGCAGCTTGCGTTTGGCGGTCGGCAACCTCAGCAGCATCAGGCGCAGCCGGAGCCAAGGCATCCTTTTGCAGCAATGACTTTGCTTTTGGCTGTTTGGGCTCTTTGGCGCGCTCGCTGAAGCGTGTCTTCTTCTCCACCCTGGCCGGCTCCAGCGGATTCACCGGCTCCGGCTCAGTATTCGCGGCCACCTGCTGCAAGGCGCCCGCATCTTCGGTCTGGCTTGAAGCCGCCTTGGGCAACGTTTCCTGCGGCGCCTTGCCGAAACGGATCTTTTCCTTCTTACCCGGCTTCATCGACGCCGTTTCGGTGCCGCTGGCATTTTTCTTCCCCTTCTTGGGCGACTGTTGCGGCGGAGCTGCTGCCTGCGCATTCTGGGGAACAGCCTTCGATTTCTGGCGGAAGCTGTGTGTGGTCTCGCGGAAGCGGGTGCGGACCACTTTCTTCTTCTTCTTGGGCGAGGGCGGCGTATACGCGGAATAGGCGATCGGGAAGACCCGCTTGTTCGGACTGGCTCCGGAATCCACAAAGCCGGGTTTGATCTCCAGGTATGCGTCCTCGCGCATCTTGGTCAGGTAGTCGCGCATGGCCGGCTCCATCTTGCTGGTGTAGTAGGCCTGCTCCACATCCTGTTCCACCTCGTTAAATTGAGGAATGCCGCCGGGAATGTGTTCGAGCATTTTAAGAATCACAAAACCCTGCTTGGTGCGAATTGGCTCCGTATACTCGCCGGCCTTGAGTCCAAAGGTCTGGTCTTCCAGCACTTTGGGCAGGTTCCCACGGCGGTACTGGCCTAAATCCCCACCTTCAGCGGCGTTCGGTCCGTCGCTAAAGCTCTTAGCCAACTGGCTGAAATCACCGCCCGAGTGCAACCGGGCTTCGATGTCGTCTGCCTTGGCCTTAGCTTCGGCCAGTTTCTGCGGGTCGTCCGGCTGCGCGGCCGCAGCAGTGGCCGATGGTGCAGCAGCGCCAGTAGAGACAAGAATCTCGGCTAGTCGCACGCTCTCCTGCTGCGTGTACTCCTGCTTGTGCTCTTCGAAGTAGCGCTGCACTTCGCCAGGCGTGATGGAAACCTTGCGGCCTACTTCCTCACGCATTACATCCTGGGTGATGATGCCGTTGCGGATATTGGCTTTGAAGTCCTCATAGGAGACGCCCTGTTCCTGAGCGGCCTTTTCCAGGTCTTCCAAAGTGGCCATGTTGTACTGCTTGCGGATCTCATTCAGGCGAGTCACCAGCTCGGTTTCGCCCGTAATACCCAGTTCCTTGCCCTTTGAGAGCCAGAGTTGCTGGTCGATGAGGTTGCGCAGCAAGTCCTTGTGCGCCTCTGACATCTCCTGCATGCTGGCGCCCTGCTGGCGCTTCTCCTGGTCAAGGTCTTTCAGGGCGCGCTCATAGTCGGTCCGGGTAATGACCTGGTCGTTGATGCGCGCGATGATGTCCTCAACTGTGGTGCCACCGTAGGGGCTCTCGGGCGCGGCAGCGCGCGTTTGCGCCAGGACAGAACTTGCAAGCAGCACCGTGCCAAACACGAAAGCCGCGGGAGTGCGAAGGATTCTCAGGGTCATAGGTCGGCGCAATTCAGGCGGTCATTGTTCGCCACCTGAAGCATAGACGTCATTGTAAATGCCAGGAGAGCAGGAAGGCGATTCGGAGGGGAATTGCGGCGAATCGAGGATGCGGAATAGGGTGAGAAAACGCCACTGTAACGGGCAACCGATGCTTGCTGGTGACCTCTGGCTACCGGAACAGAGGCGGAGAGAGTCCAACATGCCAATGGTATACTTTAGGCTGCGACAGCCTTGCGAGGCCCCATTACGACGCTTACCGCACCCGCCGTCCGGAGGTTCCCCAAGCTTATGACTCCCCGCACCCGCAGGGCCATATTTTCACTGGTTCTCTTTTTCGCCGTTTGCGCCGTTGTGGGCAACATTCTGCAACGCAAGGTCGGAGCGCAGTCGTCTCAGGATGAGAGCCAGATCCGCGACAGCCTGAAGTCGTTCACAGACGTGTATGCACAGGTAGAAGAGAACTACGCCGAGCCCATCAACGGCGACCGGGCTGACACGGCCATTTACGACGGAGCCATCCCGGGCATGCTGCGAGTGCTCGACCCGCACTCCAACTTCTACGACCCCAAGGCCTACGCGAAAATGCAGGAGGACCAGCGCGGCCATTATTACGGCGTGGGCATGGTCATCCAGGAGCAGAACAAGAAGGTCTACGTCATTACGCCCTACGAGAACACACCCTCGTTCCGGGCCGGCATCCGACCCGGCGACATCATCTCCGCCATCGACGGTAAGTCAACCGACGGCATGACTTCAGACCTTGTGGCCAAGTCATTGAAAGGTCCCAAGGGCACTCATGTTCAGGTAACGACAATCCGCGAGGGCCAGTCCAAACCCCTGGTCTTCGACCTGATTCGCGACGAGATTCCCCACCCCTCCGTGGATCTTTCCTACGAGATTCGACCCGGTGTGGGCTACATTCACCTCACCCAGTTCCAGGAGACTACGGCGCAGGAGGTCAATGACGCGATCGACGGCTTTGGCAACCCCAAGGGCTTGATCCTGGATCTACGGCGCAACCCGGGCGGCTTGCTCAGTCAGGCTGTAGAGGTCTGCGATCACCTGCTCAGCAAGGGCCAGACCATCGTTTCCCAGCGCGGGCGCGCCTTTCCCGATCAGGTGTATACGGCCAACAAGGGAAACGGCGGCAAGACCTTTCCCATCGTCGTTCTGGTAAGCCGTGACACGGCCTCAGCCGCGGAGATTGTGAGTGGTGCGCTACAGGACCACGACCGCGCCCTGATTGTGGGCGAAACCACCTTTGGCAAGGGACTGGTGCAGACCGTGTACAGGCTCAGTGAGAACACTGGCCTGGCCCTCACTACATATCACTACTACACGCCCTCCGGTCGGCTCATTCAGCGTAACTACGAAGGTATTTCGCTCTACGACTACTACTACAACCACGCTGGCGCCCTGCCCTCTAACTCGACCAACCGCGAGGTTAAGTTCACCGACGCGGGCCGCACCGTCTACGGCGGCGGCGGCATCACGCCGGACGAAAAGATAGACAGCCCCAAGAGTAATGACTTCCAGGATGAGCTGATCTACCGCTCTGTGTTCTTCCACTATGCCGCGCACTACCTGGCCAACCGCACCGTGGACAAGAACTTCCAGGTGGACGATGCGGTGATCAAAGATTTCAAGGACTACCTGACCAGCCAGAGCATTCCCTGGAACGAAACCGAATTGAATGGAGTGACGGACTGGCTAAAAGTCAGCATCAAGGAATATATCGTCACCAGTCAGTTCGGGCAGTTGCAGGGCCTGCGGGTGCTGGCCGACTGGGACCCAATGATCCAGAAGGCGCTTACGTTCCTGCCGGAGGCTCAGGCTCTCGAGGACACCGCCCACAAGGTGCTGGCGCAGAAAGCGCAGGCGCGCAACACTGGAGTCGAAGGCGTACCTGTCCAGCCTTAAGAAGGCACATTACCTGTTCAAAATGTGGGCCATCCCTTTGGGATGGCCTTTTGTTTGTAGTGGTCGTCACAGCATTATCTCCCCGTCACTTGTAGGCTTTGAACCGAGTTGGGAGAGAGAAATCGATGTTAGAAGTCGCTTCGGAAAACGCAATAAATATTGAGAACCTGCTGGCAGCCTATGAAGGCGAGTCGAACGCGCACGCCAAATACACCGCCTTTGCCGTCAAGGCCGATGCAAACGGTTGGCACGGAGCAGCCAGTCTCTTGCGTGCCGCCGGTCGTGCCGAACAAATCCACGCCACCAATCACGCCCGCGTCATCAAGCAGTTGGGTGGTGAGGCAAAGTGCGAAATTCATCCGGTCGAAGTCAAGTCCACCCTTGAGAACCTGAGGGCCGCCTTGGCTGGTGAACAGTACGAAGTCGACACCATGTACCCCGACTTCATTAAGGCCGCGGGAAAAAATGCTGCCGCCCTCCGCACCTTTACCTGGGCAATGGAGGCCGAAAAGACGCACGCCCGTCTCTATGCCGAAGTGATCGCGCTGGTCGGAGCCGGCTTGAAAGATTCCTGGGCAGCGACGGCTCGCGACTTTTACGTGTGCGCGGTCTGCGGCTATACCTCGGAAACCGAGGAGGAGCATGAGCGCTGCCCCGTGTGCAATTTGTCCTGGGATAAGTTCGAAGTGATTCGATAGCTTCGATCCTCTATCGCTGACTGGTCTCTCCCGCGTCAACCTGCCGGTTGAGCTCCGCCGACTGGTTGCGCGGGACGGGCAACTGGCACACTATTCGCATCACGTGGGACACATTGTGCTGCTGACCAAGCATTTCGCCTGCAGCCGGTGGCCTTCGCTAAGGCTTGGGCCGTTCGCGAAGGCACAACGGATTCTCCCCATCTTCAAACCCTCCCGGTTTACTTCGCGTTACTTTTTCGGAATGGTCAATTCGGCGCCTTTGCCCACCTTGTAAGTCTCAGAGAAGTTACCCTGGTTGATCCCAATTGATAGCCGACCCCGCGAATCGATGAAAAATAGATTCTTGCCAACGGGCACATCGCTGAAAGTCTTCACAAGCGGAAAGGTGTAGCCCTTACCGCCCAGCGTAATCGGCACCTTGTCTCCGAGTTTGTAGCCTAGTTGCGCAAACGTCTCCGCGGGCACGTTGAGCACTAGGTTCCCAAAGGGTCCGTCGGTACCGAGCACCTGTCCATGCAGGCCTTTTTCATCGACAATTGCGCTCTTCAAGTCCAGCCGCACCAGTTTGCTCACGTCCAAGGCAGGGCCCGCCTCAGTCCAATCATCTCCTCGCGCCAAGTGCGCCCCGGCAGGCGAAAAAATGTCGCGGCCATGAAAAGTCGATGAGATGCCGGAGCCGATCATCCATTGCGGATTCGTGATCTCGTGCGCCTCCGCAATACCATCGCGGTCCTGCACAAGCGTGAGCAACCCATTATCTGGCAGCACAAAGAACTGGCCCAGGCGCGATTTGGCGATGATCGCCTTGCGCGTGGAACCTACGCCGGGATCGATGACCACGACAAAGACTGCGTCTTTAGGAAAGTACGGCGCGGAACCCGCAAGCAATCGCGCGCCCATGGCGATGTTGTATGGCTCGGACTGATGAGTAATATCGATGATACGAACACCGGGAGCGAGACCGTCCATGACCGCCTTGCAGATGCCCACCGCGTCGTCTTTCACGTCAAAGTCGGTCATAAAACCAACGACTTTCAACGGCTGTTGAGCCACTGCCGGGGACATCAACACTGTGAGTGCCATTACCGCCGCGATCCAAATTCTGGTTATCTTTTGCACGCGCCTCACCTCGAACATCCTTCCTATGGTATAACCCGACAATTCGATTGTGCCGATTGCCCTTTTTCCTGCTTTTCTCGGGTACCATCGCAATCAATGATGATTCACGCACACAGTCTTGCCAGCCTTCTGGGGCTGATCGCAGTTGCATCCGTCGCCACTGCCAAACCACATCCGATTCCAGTGAAGGTGGTGGTGGTCGCCATGTTCGAGTTGGGCGCCGACACGGGCGACGCACCCGGCGAACTGCAATATTGGGTCGAGCGCGACCACCTGGACCGCGTGTACCCGCTCCCCGCCGGTTACCACGCTGTACGCATGAACGGAGAGGGCGAAATGGCGGTGTTGACCGGCCAAGGCACTGCGCACGCTGCGGCCACCATCATGGCGCTCGGCCTGGACCCACGCTTCGACCTGCGCCACGCCTATTGGATCATCGCCGGAATTGCCGGCGCCACGCCCGAGCGAGCCTCGTTAGGTTCGGCGGTGTGGGCACGCTGGGTAGTGGATGGCGACCTCGGCTACGAGATCGATGCGAGAGAGATGCCAACCGATTGGACCACTGGCTACGTTCCGCTGCGCAAGGCGCGTCCTTTTGAACCACCTGCTGCACCGCTCGAGGGCCAGGTGTATGCGCTGAACACGGGCCTCGCTGAGTGGGCATTCAACCTGACACGCGCTACCCCGCTCCCCGACTCGGAGAAGCTGAAGGAGGTTCGGGCACAGTTTGACGGCGCCGCCGCACAGCGTCCGCCGCTTGTGGCTATGGGCGACGAACTCTCCTCTTCAACCTACTGGCACGGTAAGGTCTTTGATGCCTGGGCCGCGCAGTGGGTAAGCTACTTTACCGGCGGGCAGGGACAGTTTGTGACCACAGCCATGGAGGATACGGGCACACTGCTCTCTCTGAAGAGCCTGTCCAAGGCAGGCCGGATGGACTGGCAACGCATCATGGTACTGCGGGCGGTCAGCAACTTCGACCAGCAACCGCGCGGCATGAGCGCCGCCGACAGTCTGGCTGCGCAACGCACCAGCCAGTTCGGCGCTTATCTGCCTTCGCTGGAAGACGCCTACGCTGTGGGGCACGTGGTGGTGAACGAGCTTCTTGCCCAATGGCCAAAATATGCAAGCGCGACAATTGGCGCGGATCATCCCACACCGTCTAAGCCATAGATGCGTGGCTCAAGAGAGTGCTGTCTGCGAAGAACCTTGGCGAGGGCAGGCCTGACAGTGCAGAATGCAAGGGTTCCGCAAATTGATCGTTTGTGCGCGCTATGCTGGATTCCGAAGTCGTTCCGGCCACCGGGCAGAATTGGCGCGCGAAGGAAGCCTAGATGCATTCAGTCTGGTTTGGCGAGTTTCTGGGTACGCTGGTCCTAGTGTTGCTGGGCAATGGCGTCGGCGCTAACGTAACACTACGCAAGTCCTACGCGGCCGACGCAGGATGGATGGTGATTACCACCGGTTGGGCATTGGGCGTGCTGTGTGGCGTGTTAGTGGCGCAGGCCTTCGGCAGCCCAGGTGCCAACCTGAATCCCGCCATCACGCTGGCCAGCGCTGTTTCCAGCGGAAACTATGCGAACGTGGCAAGCATGTGGCTGGCGCAATTGCTGGGCGCCATGGGTGGGGCGTCGCTGGTGGCGCTACATTTTGGACCGCATTGGAAACTTTCGCCTGACCCGGCGGCCAAGCTGGGCGTCTTCTGTACCAACGCAGCGGTGCGCAGCCCATTGTTCAACATCTTCAGCGAGGCTCTGGGTACCGCGGTTCTGGTGGTGGTGGCCGGGGCTATTGGCTCGCACGGAGTTTCTGCCACCGGCCCAGCGGGGGGTGTCGGTCCCTGGCTGGTAGCCAGCCTGGTATGGGGTATCGGCCTCTCGCTGGGCGGCACCACAGGCTACGCCATCAACCCTGCACGCGACCTGGGTCCACGTATCGCCCATGCGCTTCTGCCTATACCGGGCAAAGGTGGATCCAACTGGAGCTATGCCCCCATCCCCATCATCGGCGACCTTGCAGGCGGCGCTCTGGCCGGACTGCTGTTGCACTATGCACATCTATAGTGGCTCGAACTCACGCCTGCGAATCGTGACCGCGTTGCACACTCATTCTTGAAGCCAAGCAGCAACGATGGAGAAAGGCGACATGATCTACGGAGGGATTCTGGTACTGTCGGCCATCGGCCACGCTTTCGGATCGTACATCGCTTACAAGTCGGATCCTATGACGCTCTTGTGGGCGCTGAGCGCCAGCCTTGCGGTTCTCTTGCTAGCTGCCATAAATCTTCTTCGCACAAATCGACATGGAGATAAGTCGTTGTCGTGGATCTTCTTTTTCGGCAATCTGGCATGGCTGGCAGCCTGCATCGCACTTGCCAGGCTGCTCGGCAATCCATTCGATATCCATGCCGACCTTCAGGGTGTCGCCGTGCTAGCCTTGACTGGCTTCAGTGTCAAAAGCGCACTCGGCACACGGCCAACACGCTCCTGAGCCAATGCCAATCCTCAGCGAACCCGAGCCCCCACTCTTCGGTCACGTGCAAATCTGAGCATCAACAGACCCGTTGGAATCCGATGCCGATCAAGGCCGCAGCCTTCTCCAGCGTTGCCGCCACGTGCCCCACACCTACCGCACAGTGGTGCGCCGCTGCTTGCGCATTCCATGCGTTGACAAAGCCGCGCGCGCCCAGCGGGAAACGATAACGACTGTTGGTGTTGCCGATCTCGAGAATCGCACCGGGCACACACTCACCCTCGGCGGCGACCAGTTTGAATCCTTTCTCAGCGTCCTCAGCCACGGAAAGCAGCGTTACGGGACCGTGCTTCACGCTCATCTCCACGCTGACACCTCGGCCCACCTTGCCGTGGTAGACCTTGAGCGGACGCACCTTGGTCTTGCCCTCACAAATAGCGATGTGGCCGGGACCATCGTGGCCCATCAGCACCAGGTCGTCTTTGAAATCCATCGCATAGTATTCGGTAAACGAGCCACCTGCACCGATTACATCCATGATCTTCATGGCCATCACGTTCTTTACCTCGTATTCGCCCGCGACGGGAATATGCCGCGCGGTCAAGAGAGAGGTACCGAGGATGATGGAACTCATGGTGTCTTCGTTTGCCGGCACGCCAGACCCCATGTAGTAGTAGGCCATGGCGTCCATCTCGTGACGCTCGACAAATCTGTCCAGAGCCACCGAAGTTCGTGCGGCGCGGCGCAGTTCATCTGGCGGGCAGTCGGGCTGCACGTCGAAGCTCTCAAAGAATTCTTTGAGACGACACTCCAAGGCTTCCTCCTCGACTTCGGCCGCCAAGGCACTCAACTCGTCCACTTCCACAATCTGGACATGCGAGCCAAAGACGATCGAGACCAGCGTCACATCGGTCATGATGTCAAGCATGCCACTGTAGTAGTGCCCCATGAGGCCTAGACGAGCGGAGGCCAGCGTGGAGCGCACACGTGCCGCGGCAAGCCATTCTTCGATCTCCTTCCAGGTTGCGGCTTCGTCTAGCACGCCGGTCACTTGGTGGAAGGGAATGTGCGCCCGGGTCATTACGTTGGAGATCTCTGGAACCGGGCACGCCGAACAGAAAGCGAGCCAGTCGCCAGTCATCGCCGTCCGATCTCCCAGCTGATTGAAGGCCTTGTAGTCGATGGCCGCCTCGGGCTGCAGGTTCAGGACAACAACCGGTACACCCGCTCGCTGGACCAACGGCAGCACAGTATTCGAAAGCGCATAGGTAGTGACATATACGAACAGAACGTCTATGTCTTCCCGGCGGCACTGGTGACCCGCCTCAAAGGAACGCTGCGGCGAATCCACCAGACCCAGGTTGACCACTTCCACGCCAGGACGAGCGAGGCGCTCCGCCATGTGTGCCACGTATCCTTCAAGCCGCTTCTCGAGTCCCGCGAACTGAGGCCAATAAGCAGCATGGCCGATTCCGCAGAGCCCCACGCGCAAGGGTCTCTTGCTTGTCATGGTTCCTCTCTTCTGTTTGGCGGGGAGCCGTTGGTCCCCGGTATCCCTTACGGCATCCAGAAGACTTCTTTCATCATCGGAAAGCGCTCACCTGGACGCAAGCCTTCATTGGGGGCAAAGAGCGGTTCCATCGTCGCCTGCCAGCGCAGATTGACGGGATCGTTGTCGAACTGGCTCCAAGTCGCTTCAAAGTCCACCGCCTTGAAGGTGAGGAACAGCAGTTCATCTCTGCGGAAGATGGAGTACTCGTGGATGCCGCCTTTTTTCAGCATGGCCAGCATCTCGGGCCACACCGCGGCGTGCGCTTTTTCATAAGCTTCGGCAACGCCAGGGCGCAGCCGTAGGATGAAGGCCCACCGCTTCAGCGGCTCGCCCTCTGCAGAATGAGTAGTCGGATTCATATTCACCAGGTCACCACCGTGACAGCAAATGCTTCGAGTTTGATTTTCCCACCCGCCGGTTTCACACTGCGGGCCGGTCCATCGCCAGTTTCCAGGTCTACCGTCAGTGCGCTCGCCTTGTCGGCGTCCTGCAGCGGCAACTCGACGGCATGATCACGTTTGTTGGCCAGCAACAGCTTGTGGCCGTTAGGAGTAATAAAGGCCTGCGCCTCTACGTCGGGAGAAGCAGGGCCGCCGACTTCTGTCTCCACCAGTTTGTCACCGGGGTGGAAATTGTCCTTGATCAGCTTCAGCACCCAGAAGCGCGCATTGGGTTTGTTGTTGGTCCAGTCCATCATACTGACGCTGGGGAACTGAGTGGGGTAGCCGATCAACTGCGATTCCCCAATGATATCGATCTGAAGACGCGCAAGCTCGATATAGAGGTAGGCATACAGCGATCCGGCCAGGTTCCAATAGGCTGCCGGCGGAGCCACTTTGTCCGCGGGGGTGTTGTCAGTCGGCAAGATCACACCAAGCTCGTCGGTGTCCGTCATTGTCGCGGGCGAGAGCCTCTTGCGGATGGACTCAATGTAGTGGACGGTATTCAAAAAGCCGGCGGCCTGGTCGAAGAACGTGTACTGCCAGCTATCGATTTTCTGACTCGGAGACGGCGAAGCATAGAAGTGATACGAGATGATGTCCAGCGGAATTCCTGGCTTGTGGTTCGCCGGATTCAGGAAATACTCCACAAAGTCGGGATGATCGCTCGGTCCTCCCAGCGCCATACCCATGAACTTCGTATCCGGGCTGACGCTATGAATAGCCTCGACAATGGCATCATAGCGCGTGGTATATGCCTGGGGCGTCGACGAATGCTCTGACTCCACTTCGTTCAGCACTTCCCATACGGGGAACTTGTAGTGGTAACCGGACTCGTGTCGAACACCGTTCTCGTCGGTGAATCCTCCGTTCACGTACCAGCTCACCAAGCGGCCGTAGTAGTCCCCTACTTCTTTGCCGGTGGGATCGCGCATCTCCGCTCCCTGCGTATAGTCCCAGAACACCTGGTTTGGATCTGCAGGGTAGGTCACAGGCTTGTCCGTCTTGAACAACCAAGTCGGCATGGTGCTGAAGTTCATTACCGGTGAGTGCCCTTCGGTCGCGGCCAAAAAGTCCTTGGTCATGGGATCGATCAGGCTGAAGTCCCAACTAGTCTTTTGCGGCGTGGGCGGCTCCAGCTCGGCAACTGCCAGCTTCGGGTAGGGCAGCCATGGCACGTAGCGCACGTAGTCGGCACCCAGTTCTTTCACAGCCTTGTAGGCTCCTATTCCCAAGGGCTGTCCGGGCCGCAGCGGCGGATTCACCACTACCTGCAGCGTGGGCGTGGACTTGGAAACCACTGTGGTCTTGTCCCATTTGATGGTGAGGGTCGTTGCTTGTTGGCCGTAGAGTGTGACGGCCGTGGCCATGCATAAGGTGGCCAGAAGTCCCTGTCTCAAGATCGTTCGCAAGATCGTGCCTCTCTTTCCGAGTAAAAGTGCGTCCCAGCACGGCACGATGGCCTGTACGGCGCTCTTCAACCCGCGGCCAAGGTATACCACCCGGCGAGTGTCATTTGCAACTTTTTGCGTATTGATATTAAATGACCGCACACTGGTGCTGTTTAGTACTCTGCAAAGGTCTTAGCCCACCTCGACCATGATCTTGCTGAAATGTGCGGGCTCGCGATTCCAAGCCTCCAGAATGTCTGGACAACTCACCATCGGAATGGTGTGTGAGACTGCTTCCTCCACCGGAAAGCGGTGCGCTTCCAACATGCGGATTACATTGCGAAAGTCTTCGGGCAGCGCATTCCGCGAACCCAGAATATCCAGTTCCTTTAACACAAAGAGCCGTGTCTCATAGGCCACCTGCTCCTTGGTCCAGCCGATGTAGACCACCCGTCCAGCGTAGGCCACCTCTTCCACCGCGGCGCGAAATGTCTCAGGCAATCCAATGGCCTCGATGACGACGTCGGGACCGTGCCCTCCGGTCAGTGCGGCAAGTTGCCCATGCAAGTCGCCACTGGTGGTATTGACGGTGTGCGCCGCGCCGGCCTTGCGTGCGGAGGCTAGCTTGGCTTCTACTACATCGAGCCCAATTACGGTCGCTCCGCGAGAAGCTGCACCCGCCACAGCGCCGAGCCCCACGCCGCCGCAACCGAAGACAGCCACTGTGTCACCCGGCGCAATACGCCCGCGCGCGGCCGCGTGGAATCCTACCGTGAGCGGCTCCACCAGGCACAACTCTTTCAGTGTGAGATGAGCGCGGAAAAGACGCGACGCGGGAACGCGTATGAACTCCGTCAATGCGCCGTCGCGCTGCACGCCGAGTGTCTGGTTGGCCTTGCAGGTATTAGGCCGCCCGCGCAAACAAGCGGAGCATCGTCCGCAGTTTGCGTAAGGCGACATCGTAACTTGCGTGCCGACCTGCCACTCTGGGTGGAGCGGGTTCAGTTCGGCTACGGTGGCGGCAACTTCGTGGCCGGGAATGCGCGGATAACTTACCAGCGCGTTGCGCCCGCGGTATGAGCTCAGGTCTGTACCGCATAGCCCCACAATCCGAACCTGCAGCAACACTTCATCCGCGCCTATTGCCGGCGGCTCCGGCACCGCCTTGATCCCTGCTTCCCCCGGACGTTCCAACACCATTGCTTTCATTTCTGTGTCCTCTTTCGCAATCACTCCTGCGGGAACTATCGATCATAGACCATGGCCGTTTGCACTCGTGCGGGAGCTCGGTTGTATGCTGGGCGTATCGGCTGTTAAGCCCTTTGCGAAGGAACTGTCCCCATGCTGGAAACGGTGCTGCAACTGGATCCGCGCGACAACGTCTTTGTGGCACTTATGCCGCTGGCCGCCGGAGCTGTCGTTAATTTTGGTCAAACCTCGTGCCCGGTCACCCAGGCCATTCCCGCCAAACACAAGATGGCGCTGGTCGACCTCAAGCCCGGCAACCTGGTCATCATGTACGGAATGGTGGTGGGCGAGGTTGTGGAGGCGATTCCACAAGGCGGCGTGCTCACCACGCGCAACATACGCCATCGTACCGGCGATTACTCGGTGGCACGAAAGCCCGCCTCGTTCGCTCTACCGGACCCCTCGGCTTGGTCAACGCGCACCTTCATGGGCTTCCACCGCGCCGACGGCCAGGTGGGCACGCGCAATTATTGGCTTGTGATTCCCCTGGTCTTCTGCGAAAACCGCAATGTGGATCGGATGAGAGAAGCTCTCGAAGAAGAGTTGGGCTACGGCAGCGCGCAAAACAGCTACCGCCAGCAAGTGCGACGTCTCGTAAGCCATCGGGCAAGTGGGAACGGGCATGAAGTGGCAGAGCTTACGCCTGCGCGCCGGGAACGCGTTTTTCCCAATTTGGACGGCATTCGCTTTCTCACCCATCAAGGTGGCTGCGGCGGCACGCGTCAGGATGCACAGGCACTTTGCGGCCTGCTCGCCGGCTACATCCACCATCCCAACGTGGCTGGCGCCACGGTGCTGAGTCTGGGATGCCAGAATGCGCAGCCGAGCTTGCTGATGGATGAACTGCACTTGCGTGATCCCCAGCTTCGTAAGCCGGTATTGATCTTTGATCAGCAGCAATTCGGGCGTGAGTCGGTGCTTATAGAAAGAGCGCTGGAGCAGACTTTCCTGGCACTGGCAGAAGCCAATCGCGCCGAGCGTGCGCCCACGCCTCTTTCCGCGCTGACCCTGGGCCTGCAATGTGGAGGTTCAGATGGGTTCAGCGGTATCTCGGCGAACCCCACGGTCGGTTATGTCTCCGATTTGCTCGTAGGTTTGGGCGGTAAAACGCTACTCAGCGAATTTCCTGAATTGCACGGGGTGGAGCAGGAGCTGATTAACCGTTGCGTAACGGATGAGCTGGCAAAGCGTTTCTCTGACCTGATGCAGACATACGCTGCCCGCGCCAAGGCTGTGAATTCGGGTTTCGATTTCAATCCCTCGCCTGGCAATATCAGGGATGGGCTCATTACTGACGCCATCAAGTCGGCTGGCGCCGCACGCAAAGGCGGCGTGTCCTCGGTCCGAGATGTGATCGACTATCCCGAGTACGCGGTCACGCCTGGACTCAACCTGCAGTGCACGCCGGGCGGCGATGTGGAAAGTGTGACGGCGCAAGTGGGAGCGGGCTGCAACCTGGTGCTGTTTACCACCGGACTCGGTACCCCCACAGGCAATCCCGTTGCGCCGGTGGTAAAAATCTCCTCCAACACCACGCTTGCCGAACGTATGGACGACATTATCGACTTCAATACCGGCACCATCGTCACCGGCCAGGCAACAATCGCCGAACGCGCAGAAAAGCTGCTCGACCTTTCAATTGAAGTGGCGAGCGGCGCACGCTTCACCAAGGCCGAACTGCTGGGTCAAAACGACTTCATCCCATGGAAGCGGGGAGTCTCGCTCTAGCGTCCTGTGAGACTACTCCAGGAACGAAGCCGCCACCGCCAACGCAGCGATGGCCGCAGTTTCCGCACGCAGAATGCGCGGGCCCAGTGAAACGGCGCGCCAGCCGTTGGCATTGAAGAGTTCCTCTTCCTCCGGTGCCCATCCACCTTCGGGTCCAATGGCGAGTTCCAGCGGCGGCATCCCGGCCTGCGCCGCAGCTACATATTCTTCCAGTGCATTGCGCAACGAGGTGAAGCGCTCCTGTTCGGCCAATACGATGCGCGTGCTCGCCGAAGCGGACTTCACTCGGACGGCCAGAGATTCGGGCTCATGAATCACCGGCACGTCCGACCGGCGCGACTGCTGGGCTGCCTCATGGGCAATGCGCCGCCAACGCTCGACGCGCTTCTCTGCCGCCTGGGCTAAGTGCTTCTCGGTCCGTCGCGCGATCACCGGCGCCACCGCGGTGACTCCCAGTTCGGTTGCCTTCTCAATGGCCCACTCCATCCGATCGAACTTGTACACGGCCATAACCAAGGTGACGGGCAGGGCAGGTTCGGCTTGCAGCTCCGCGATGAGATTGAAGCGGACCACACTGGTTGCCCCGGGCCCATTTGTAACGGCCGCTACCTCCGCACGAAACACGCGACCGCCTGCAACTATGTCGGCTTCCATGCCTGGCTGTGCGCGCAGTACGCGTGTCATGTGCTCGGCCTGTGCTCCAACCAGAGTCGCGGTCATCTCATCCCAATGCTCTGCAATCCAACGACGGCGTGTCATAAGGCTCTTCCCAAAGTCTCTTTGCGCTTGCCAGTCTAATCCTTCCGCAGAAACACTAAGGGGGACGTTTGAAGCGTCCCCCTTAGTGTTGCCTTTTGGTTGGTTGACCCGTTACTTCTTCTTCGCGGCTTTCTTCGCGGCCTTCTTCGCGGGTGCCTTCTTGGCTGCTTTCTTTGTTGCCATTGTCCTATTCTCCCTTTTCGATGGGTTGCATCGAGACTGCAACATTAATTGCAGTTGAAGAATGTATAGATTCATGCATGCTCAGTGTCAAGCAAAAAACGAACATGAAGTGGAAAAAGTGGCAACAATTTTTTCTAGTTGGATGGCGATGCGCTTGTGAACCTCAAAGAAGATGACGCGAATGGAGGAACGCCAAGGTCAAACCTGCAATCAGATCGTGCCAAGTGTGTGCGAAAAATCCCGCGCGCAGACCGCCGTGGAAGATTGCAAGCAGACTGAAGAGCACACCGAACACAGCCAGCAGCATCATGTTCTTAACGCCTTCATAACCGTGGGCCGCGCCGAATGCAAGCGAGGAAATCACTACGCCCACAGCCGGTGCGCCGCCCGCCCACGCAGTGAATTGGCGCTGCAAATAGCCGCGAAACACAAGCTCCTCCGCAATTCCGGCCAACACACACAGCAGTACCCATGCGGCAATCTCCACACCATTCTCGGGCGCCAACTGCACCATCACGCGCACTGCCTGTTGTTGCGAAGGATCAGCCGCAAAGTACATTCCGTCACGGATCGGGGTCGCGCGGTGAGTGACCGCGGCATCAACGCGTGACCACAAAACTCCAACCGAGCCCAGAATCATCAACGATCCAATCCAGAACACGAATGCAACACCAAGATCCTAGCGAATCGCGCGGAGACCTACGGGAAGACAACCGAACAGCGACCTTTGCGGCGTCTTTGCGAGCCGTAGCCCAAAAACAACCCAGGCTAACCGGCACAGTTCCAGCAGCGCCGTGAAGACATAAGTCGTAAGCCGGCTGGGCGAACCATGCGAGACCGCCATCCGCATGGCCCTTTGAACAGAGAGAGCCAAGATCCCCGCCACCAGCACGAATATGTGCCACGCGGGCGCCAAGGTTGAGTGCGCAGACTGAAGGCCCGCAGGTAACGATGACTCTGGGCCGCCACCAATTAGGTCATCAGCCGATGGATCCATGCGCTATGGATGCCGCCGAAGACCATCGAGATGCAGCAACGGCATCACTCGCGGTCATTCATAAGAATTAGCAAAGGGGCGATGAAACTAGAAATTAGCACTCGATGATATTCAAGGCAAGCCCCGCCAAACTCGTCTCCTTGTAGCGCGATTGCATATCGAGTCCGGTGAGATACATGGTGCGGATGACTTGGTCGAGCGAGACCTTGTGGTCTTCAGACTCGCTGAGCGCGATGCGCGAGGCATGCACAGCCTTAGCGGCACCCATGGCATTGCGCTCGATGCAAGGAATTTGCACCAGCCCGCCGATGGGATCACAGGTCATACCCAGGTTGTGCTCCATGGCGATTTCGGCAGCGTGCTCCACCTGACCATTTGTACCCCCCAGCGCGGCCGTCAGCCCACCGGCGGCCATGGAGCAGGCTACACCCACTTCTCCCTGGCAACCTACCTCGGCGCCACTGATGGAAGCATTTTCTTTATATAGGATGCCGATGGCCGCCGAAGTGAGGAAAAAACGCAAGATGCCTTCGTGGTCTGCTTCCGGCGTAAAGCGCTCGTAGTAGTGCGCTACGGCAGGGATCACACCCGCGGCGCCGTTGGTGGGCGCAGTCACCACACGTCCGCCAGCGGCATTCTCCTCATTCACGGCCATTGCGTAAACCGTCACCCAGTCGAGCGGCGCTAGTGGATCACCAGGCTGACCCTCCGCTTCTTTCGCGCGTAGCCGCTCGGCTAGCCGATGCGCGCGGCGGCGCACGTTCAGACCGCCAGGCAGAGTGCCTTCTGCCGCTATGCCGCGCGCCACGCAATCCTGCATTGTCTTCCAGATGCGATCGATTCCCAAGCGTACGGCTTCGGCTGGCGCTTGCTCCGAATCGCATTTCGCAATTCTGGCAAGTGCGCATTCATTCTCAAGCATCAACTGGCTGATCGTAAGCTCATTGGCTTGCGCTGTGGCCAGCAGATCGGCAGCAGTGTGATACGGATACGGGATCCCGACCTGCGCTGTATCAGCCGAGGACACGGCACCATCCTCTACGATGAATCCGCCGCCTATGGAAAAAAATGTGCGTTCGTCGAGCAACGCGCCTGCTGCGTCGCACGCCGTGAGTCTCAGTCCATTGGGATGCTGCGTTTGCGCACCCGGAGGAAACATCTGGCTGCGCCGAAAGAGAAGATCGCGCTCCTCGACGAATGGGATAACCCGGAGCCAGCAGATCTTGATACGCCTCGCAGTTCGAACCGCCGCTACGGTCGCCTCCATCGCAGCGGGATCGATCGCCGCCGGCTCGTTTCCAGATAAACCCAATAGCACCGCACGGTCGGTTGCGTGACCTAGGCCGGTCAGGGCCAATGAGCCAAACAACTCCGTCTGCACCCGCGCAACCCGATGCAGCACACCGCGCGGTTCGAGTTCCCGCGCAAAGCGGCAGGCCGCGCGCATAGGACCCATGGTGTGGGAACTGGAAGGGCCAACGCCGATCTTGTACAGGTCGAAGAGGCTGGTGGTCACGGATGAGATTGTAGCGTGAACCGGATGTCGAGAGAGTGACAGTAATTGCACCTGAACCAAAAACAAGTGCGAGGTGAGCAGCACTTACGTTATTCTGGGAGGCACTTAGTCTTGGCCTAAATCCTAAAGCAAAGGGATTGCTATGTATCCCAGCCTTGATGTGCGCATACTTCTCGACCTTAACTCCCTGACTCCCGATAACAGCCCCGCTGTCAAAGTCATGGACTTTATTGGAAACAATCTGGTCTTCCGGGGATTTCCAATCTTTTTCCCGTTGGCCGCCCTGTGGTTCTCGAGCGAAAATCGCGAGCGTCGGAGCCGCATGCTGGCAGGGCTGCTCGCCACCGGCGTGGGGGCCGTGGTGTCGGTGTGGATCCAAGGACACTTTCACAGTCATATTCGCCCATTTCTTGACCCGACTCTTCACCTACAAGGCATTAATCCGGAATGGGCTACCGGTTGGAGCCGTCTTGACTCGTTCCCCAGCGACACGGCAACTATGGTCTTCTGTCTGGGCACGGTCATCTTCCTCGAGAACAAGTTGGTCGGATGCATTGCAATGCTCTGGTCGTTGTTCACAATTGACTTCGAACGTGTGGCGCAGGGATGGCACTACCCCAGCGACATCGCCGGCGGATTTGTTCTAGGAGTCACCTGCGTCCTTCTCTTGACCCATATTCGCCCCCTCCGAGTCTTCTTAGATTGGCTACTCAAGCGCTACGAACAGCGCATGTATATTGTGGACGCGTTTGTGGTCCTCTTCCTTGCTGATGCTTACTCGTTCTTTCACGGACTGCAAGGCGTTCATGATGCGGTGAAACCGGTCGCACGCTATCTAATCAAGCTGGTTTGAAAGGATAGTCAAGGGAGCGTCAAGTCTCTTTCGACCACAGCCCAAAGGCAGACCTGACAAGAGCGCGTTTCCCAGTACATTCGCGACGTTGTCGATTACCAAGGTCTCTGGTTCCTGTTCGGTCATGCCCGCCGTCTGTTAAACTCGCAGCAATTTACCAAGATGCTTTTTAAAACTCTCAGCGCTGCCGTCTATGGCATCGACGCCAATCTCATCGACGTGGAAGTCGACTACAGCGGCGTGGTCACCGACCAGGATCACTTTCATACCGTGGGCTTGCCCGATGCCGCGGTCCGTGAGAGCCGTGATCGTGTCCGCGCCGCCATCAAGAACTCCGGCTACCTGATTCCGCCCACCTTCATCACCATCAACCTGGCGCCCGCAGACATGAAGAAAGAAGGCGCGGGCTTCGACCTGCCCATCGCCATAGGCATCCTGGGGGCCTACGGCGCGCTGCAGCTAGACGACGTGAGCCGCTTTCTGATGGTGGGTGAGTTGGGCCTGGATGGAAGTGTACGCCCTGTGCCCGGCATGTTACCCGTGGCGATCTTGGCGCGCGAAAAGAATATCCCCAACCTGATTTTGCCCGCTGCGAATGCGGCCGAGGCCGCCGTTGTTGAAGGCGTAAACGTCTACCCTGTTTCCTCACTGCTGGATGTGATCGAGCTTCTCAATTCGGCGGTCGTCGGCGTGATCCAGCGCGAACCTTTTCGCGTGGCAACTGAGAAGTTACTCGGCGAGTTGCAGCACTTTGCTGTGGACTTCAAAGATGTGCGCGGCCAGCAGACGGCCAAGCGTGCACTCGAAGTAGCGGCGGCCGGCAGTCACAACATTCTCATGATCGGCCCGCCAGGTTCCGGTAAGACGATGCTGGCTAAGCGGCTGCCATCGATCCTGGCCCCGCTCACCTTCGAGGAGGCACTCGAAACCACCAAGATTCATTCCGTCGCCGGAGTTCTGGACGCGGCGGCCGGGCTGGTGACTCAGCGGCCCTTCCGTTCGCCCCATCACACCATCTCCGACGCCGGCCTCATCGGTGGTGGTGCCGTCCCCCGTCCGGGTGAAGTTTCTCTGGCTCACAACGGTTTGCTCTTCCTTGATGAACTCCCGGAGTTTCCGCGCAATGTCCTTGAGGTGTTGCGCCAGCCGCTCGAAGACCACACGGTCACCATCGCCCGCGCCTCTATGTCGCTCAGCTTTCCTGCGCGCTTCATGCTGGCCGCGGCCATGAATCCCTGCCCTTGCGGCTACTTTAATGACAAGTCCCGCGAGTGCATGTGCACCCCACCCATGATCCAGCGTTATGTCGCCAAGATTTCCGGTCCGCTACTGGACCGCATTGACATTCACATCGAGGTCCCCGCGGTCCAATATAAGGAACTGCGCGGCTCGGCGGCAGCCGAGGGCTCGGCCGAGATTCGCGCCCGCGTGCTGGCCGCCCGTGATCGCCAACGCCTGCGCTTCAACAAGGCGGGCGACAAAATCTACTCCAACGCTCAGATGACCACTCGACAGATTCGCACTCACTGCGAGCTGGGCGCCGACTCTGAGCATCTGCTGGAACGTGCGATGCGGCAGCAAGGCCTGACCGCCCGCGCCCATGACCGCATCCTGAAAGTTGCCCGCACCATCGCTGACCTGGAAGGCGCTGAGCATCTCAGCGTGGCCCACCTGGCTGAAGCCATTCAGTACCGCACTCTGGACCGCAGCTACTGGGCATAGTGGAGGTTTTCCACAGCGGAACCAATCGAGAAACTTTTGCCCATTTGGTCTGCAGAGGTCGTTTTTCCGAACCGCAGGAGGTGGATCGGGCTCTCTGACTCCAGCACATAGAGCCGCCGCCCATCTGGCCCACCCCTTTTATCATCAATACAATGAGAATCTTACGACGCTTGCTCGTCGCGCAATGCTAAGATTGACGCTCAGTCAGAAAATCCAAAATAATTGTTGACCCACACGTCGACTGGGTTTACATTCATGAGTGCCATCCACAAGGGTAGATTGCTTAACGCGATCATGTGCTAGTTCGTGACTCCCTGCATCATATTTATGAGCTAGGGCTCATATTTTGATGCGCAGGTGTGCACTTTTGCTCACCTGCGAGGGGAAAACAGAGCGCATCATTCCTTGGTCGGCAATCTGTCTTGCTGAAACGGCACAAATCAGCTCCCTTGCGCACAGAATTGCGTCAAGATTTTTGAACTCGACGTTCAATTCTTGCGTCTAAATGGGGAGGGACGAGCTGTGGGAGCGGCTCAGCACCTGTTTAACTGCCAGTTGCACCGGCGGCGCCAAAGAGTTCCGGCCGGCAACTGATTTTGGAAGGAGAAACACATCATGCGTTCTGATTTAGTTTTTGGGGCACTTTCTCATGTGTCCAACCGCTACCAGCTTTGTCAGCTGGCCAGCAAGGCAACCCGGAAGCTGCACAAGCCAAATACACGGCTCCAGGACACCACCAACGAAGTTCTGGTACGCTTCCATTCCACCAATCCTGGTTCCGCGGCGCCGGCTAAAATCCACGCGGATCAGCCGGTCGAAACGCGCCGTGCCGCCTGATCGCATCTTCTTGTAGTACTGAGTAGAAGAAGTAACTGTTTCAAAGCGGCTTCCTTCTGGGTAGCCGCTCTCCCCTGGTTTTTTTGACACTCCACTAGAGTTTAGGAGAAGCTATAGGCGCGGCTTGCGCCGGCTGCAATTTTGAATCCCCGCCTGATTGTTCCAAGAGCACGATCCCCTCTCGGATCCCCCTCACTCCCATCCCGCCATATCGCAGGTGAACATGACTATCGCTGAACTAAAAGAAAAGAACATCACAGAACTGAGCCGCATTGCGCGTACCCTGGAGATCCCGGGTACCAGCGGCCTTCGCAAGCAGGACCTGATCTTCAAGATTCTTCAGGCCCAGAGCGAAAAGGAAGGCCATATTTTTGCCGAAGGCGTGTTGGAAATCCTGCCCGATGGCTATGGATTCCTGCGCTCTCCCGACTACAACTATCTGCCCGGCCCAGACGACATCTATGTCTCGCCCTCGCAGATTCGCAAGTTCGACCTGAAAACCGGCGACTCGATCAGCGGCAATGTCCGGCCACCGCACGAAGGCGAAAAGTACTTCGCTCTAGTCAAGATTGAGGCCATCAATTTCGAGTCGCCCGAAGAGACCCGCAACAAGATTCTCTTCGATAACCTGACCCCGCTTTATCCGCAGGAACGCATCAAGCTGGAAACCGTGCGCGAGGCTATCAGCGGCCGGGTGATGGACCTGCTGACGCCGGTGGGCAAGGGCCAACGCGGCCTGATCGTCGCCCCGCCGCGAACCGGCAAGACAATGCTCTTGCAGTCGCTGGCCAACTCTATCTCCACCAACCACCCCGATGTGGTGCTCATCGTGCTGCTCATCGACGAGCGCCCCGAGGAAGTCACTGATATGCAGCGCTCGGTGAAGGGCGAAGTCATCAGTTCCACGTTCGATGAACCGGCGGCTCGCCACGTGCAGGTGGCCGAGATGGTCATCGAGAAAGCTAAGCGGCTCGTCGAGCACAAGCGCGACGTGGTGATTCTGCTGGATTCGATCACCCGTCTCGCACGCGCCTACAACACCATCGTGCCCCCCTCGGGCAAGGTGCTCTCGGGCGGCGTTGACTCGAATGCTTTGCAGCGTCCTAAGCGGTTCTTCGGCGCAGCCCGCAACATTGAGGAAGGCGGCTCGCTGACTATCATTTCGACCGCGCTGATCGATACCGGTTCCCGCATGGACGAAGTCATTTTTGAAGAGTTCAAGGGCACCGGTAACATGGAAATCATCCTCGACCGCAAGCTGGTCGATAAGCGTGTCTTCCCGGCCATCGACATTCAACGCTCCGGCACCCGCAAGGAAGAGCTACTCATTCCCAAGGACGATTTGTCGCGCGTCTGGATTCTGCGCAAGGTACTCAACCCGCTGTCGCCGGTCGAGGCCATGGAGTTGTTGATCAGCCGCTTGGAGAAGGTGCGCAACAACGCCGAGTTCCTGGCCAATATGAACCAGTTGTAGTCTGGGTGGTACAAAGCACAAAGGCCGGGGCGTGTCCCCGGTCTTTGTGCAGGTGTGCGGTAGAGTTTTGGCGATGCGAAGTTTGTTGAGAGCGGCCGTTGCGATTCCGATGCTGGCGTGCGCGCTGCACAGCGCGGCACAGAAGCAGGATCGCGGATACTGGCAGGCAGCCAGCAACACGGCGGCCAGCGTGACCGGTGACATTACCATCTCTGAGACGAAGCTCTCCATCAACTTCAAGGGTTTTCCGATTGCGCCCATCCGTAGTCTGAAGCCCGAGGAAGTGAGCGCGGTATTCGACGCGGATGTGAACACCGCGGGCACCGGCGCGCTCTACCGGCTGAATGTACCGGCCGCGCGGCGTTTTCTGCACAAGAACACGCTCTGCGGAACGGAAGATACCGGGTGGATGGCGACCTACGTCGCAGGCAAGACGTTGAAGGTGGCGTTCTTTTCCGGCGAAGTAGAGCCAGTCTTTACATTCGACGCCATCGCGCACTCGCCGGACCTGTGCGGGACCTATTCGTACGCGCGCTGACCGGCGGCGCTCGGTTTCCATGAATCGGCAATCGCTGGTAAGATAAGAAAGTTATGGGGCTGTAGCTCAGCTGGGAGAGCGCCTCGTTCGCAACGAGGAGGTCAGCGGTTCGATCCCGCTCAGCTCCACCAAATAATCCAATACATTCATTTTTTCGGGTTTGTTCGGTACGCTATAGTTCGTGTATGAATCCCGAGGGGAAGTTTCTTCTTTTCTATGTACTCACCTGCTTATTCTGCATGCCGCTCAGCGCGCAGGACAAGAGTGCGCGCGAGCGGCTCTTTGCCGCGCATGCGATGTACTACACGCCGACTGCAAGTGGATTAACGTCGTTCTATTGCGATACAACCATCGACTGGAAAGCGACATTGACGCGCATTGCCGGGAAAGAAATTCCCGATGACAATCCCACTCTGAAGTTTCTGCAAACTGTCCATCTCTCAGTCGCGGACGACCTCAAGGACAAAGGGTCATTGGGATGGACCGTCGCCAGCGACCCGCCCGAAGGCAAGGAAAACGCCATCAAGCAAATGCGGGAGGGTCTGCAAACCTCGGTCGAAGGGTTCTTCCAAAGCTGGAATGCGTATATGAACGGCAGCATGGTGCCACTTCCCGACAGTACAGTAACGGTCACAAAATCGGGCGACGGCGTTCACCTGAGCGGCGAGTCAAAAGACATGAAATTCGATGAGGATTTCGATAAGAACATGCTGCTGACGCAAGCCCTAGTGGTCGGCCCAAACCTCAGAGTTCTGGCCACTCCAACGTTTCAAAGGACGCCGGACGGGCTCGTGGTCTCAGCCGTCACATCACAAATGAACCAACCGCCCACGGCCCCGCAGACAGAGGCCACGTTCCGCATTGATTATGCAACCGTGGACTCATTTCAGATCCCGTCCCATATTGCTTTAAATGTCAAGAACACGGCCTCATTCGAGTTCAACTTCAGCGCCTGCCAGGTCTCAATAGCTGAATGGGCAAAGACGCCGCAGCGCCACTGAGAGAAATCGATCCCGGGGCAGCTAACAACGATTCGGACGAAGAGACTGAAAGGGTCTGGTAAGGCTCTAGAGTAAATTTCTGAGCCGACGACACCTACGGCTCTTCCCAGTCAAGCGCATATACGTCTTGCGTGCCACTGTCGCGCAATAGCAGTGGCGAATCATCTGGCATGAGAGACAACGCCCCGCCGTATTGGCCGGTGGTTACAAAATCCTTTAGATCAACAACACGTTCCTTCGCATGATCGTTGACGCGGATCCTGACAACCGCGCCCATGCCCGTGAAATCTAGAGCGTAGATAAACTGCCCGTCCCGCGACCAATTCAGCCAGCCTAATGTGCCCTTGGCAAGCTCGGTCCATTTTTGTGTATGAAAATCAAACAGCAGGACGGTACTGGAGTCGCTCGTCATTGCAACAATGTGCCGTCCGTCTGGCGACCAACGCGGTGAAAATAGGCCTTGCGAGCCGGGCAGCGTGGAAACCTGCTGGCTTTGCACATCGAGCACGCGGATAGCCGGCTTGTCATTGGCAACAGCGGCGTCATTGGGATCACCTGAAAAGACGATCTTGCCCCCGTCGGGCGACCAGTTTGGATCCTGTTGATTGTGTGCATCGAGAGGCATCATCTCACGAGGACTTCCCCGCTCCGACGAAATCTCATACACCCGGCCTGGGTGCGATGAACTCACCGGAAAGTCGAAAAAGATGATTGTCCGCCCATCAGGAGACCAACGAGGCAAAACAGCACGTAGCGGAGGGAAGGTCAACTGCACCCTCTCGTTTCCATCCACTTTGCTTTTCCACAGTGTGCCTTCTGGATAAGAAACATAGGCAACCCACTGTCCGTTCTTTGAAAATGCCACATACTCCGCCGATATCCCATTGAGAAACGGCAGAAACTGGGCTGATTTCAAGTCCCAGCGTGTCAGTATTCCGCGATAAGTTCGCCCCACTACAAACAGCTTCTTCCCATCCTTGCTGGGAACTGCGGAGTGGAGTGACATGGGACTTGACGTTAGTTGAATAGGACGGGGCTCGGGGTGCAGCAGCCTGTGCTCCGTCGGCATAGCCCAGATCTGCCCTTGTGATTGAAAGACAAAGTATCTTCCGTCTGCAGTCCAGTCGCCACAGCACTCGTCAGGCGGATTGTGCCAGCCGACGAGCAGGCGGTGAGGATTGAGCCCCTCTGCCGATACTTCCCAGATCATGTGCTGACCAATTCCGGTGCCCGAAAAGTCCGAAGTGCCAAACCTCAACCGGCTTCCATCGGGCGCCCAGGTCGGATCTGAGACGAGGCTGTTCATCGACAGAAGTTTGCGCGATTCTGTCCCGTCGGCCTTGGCCAGGAACAAGTCATCCGCGTTGGTATAGGCCAGCATCTTTCCGTCGGGCGACCAGGCAGCGTCAGTTCCCACCGCATCTCCCAACCTTCGTGGTGAACCGCCCAGAACGGGAAGGCTCCACAGTGGCCCAGTCAGAGGCACACCTTTGCCTTCCACTACAAGAAACTGTGAACCATCCGGCGCTAGGGAAACCGGAACCATATCCGAGCCAGGCATGGGAATCCTGGTCTGCTCGCCGCCAGTGGTTTGAAGCGCTGACACCCCCCCCGTGGCTGAAGTGATCAGGCTCAGATAGAGCCGTGAACCATCCGTTCCTATCAGCGACTTCTGTAGGCCGTCATGCGTGAGCTGCACGTAGTTCGAAACTCTGGGTACGGGCGCAGGCCGTGTGAAAAAATACGCAATTACCGCGAACGTCAGTAAAGCCGCCAGCAGCCCTCCCACAACACTGGGCCGCGGGCGGCCGGGTCTCTGCTTCGCCGGGAATTGGCCCACAGGTTGCGTAAGGATGGTCGTATCTGAAAGTGCCTCCAGTGCAAATGCCAAATCCGAGGCCGACTGAAACCTCTGCTCTACATTCTTTTCCAGACCGCGATGCAAAACTCTCTGCAGCGCCAGCGGCGTGTTCGGCGCCAGTTGTGCGACAGGAAGAGGGTCTTCGTTCAGAATCGCACTCATCGTTTCTGCCGAAGTCGGCTTCTGAAACGCCCTTTTCCCCGTCAGCATTTCATAGAGGATCGCGCTGAAGGCAAATATGTCGGAACGATGATCGGCGGCTTGCCCCCTCACCTGCTCTGGGGACATATAACTTGCGGTCCCCATTACGTAACCTGGCTCAGTCTGATCTGCCGAACCTTGCTCCAATCCAGTGCCTAATTCATTCCCCGGCATCATCTTGGCCAGACCGAAGTCCAGAATCTTGACCTGCCCATCCTTGGTAAGAAACAGATTCTCCGGCTTCAAATCTCGATGAACAATCCCCTTCTCGTGTGCCGCGGCCAGACCTCTGGCAATCTGCGTTCCCTGGTCAATTACTTTGCGCAACGGCAAAGATCCCAGTCTGAGCCGCTCCCGTAGCGTCTCACCTTCCAGTAACTCCGACACCAGATAGGGAACCCCTTCATAACTTCCCAACTCATAAACCACCAGGATATTGGGATGCTTCAACGCTGCTGCCGCGCGTGCTTCCTGCTCAAAGCGGCGCAAGCGGTCCGAATCGGTAGTGAAGAGTTTGGGAAGGACTTTGATCGCAACCTCGCGATTCAAGCGTAAGTCCCGGGCGCGATAGACTTCGCCCATGCCGCCTGCGCCAATGGGCGCAAGTATCTCGTACTGGTCGATGATCGTGCGTGGACTCAGTGGCATCTGCGAGATTATACCGCTTGGTTGAGACTCTATATATCGACTAGGATCAGTGCGATCTTATCTGAGTCAGCCTCTATTCAATCAGAGACGAAAAAGCCATCGCACAGAAGACCCCCAGGGGTCGCAGCTAGGGTACGGAAGCAACGTTCCGTTCATCGGAGCATGATATCTCTGGCCTATATCCTGTCGCTTAGTTGAACAGGTCCTTCATCTTTTCCAGCAGGCCCGGAGATGTGGGTTTGTTGTCCACGGTAAGCGACTCGGCCAGCTCCGCAACCAACTCGCGTTGGGCACGGCTCAGCTTTTTGGGAACCTGCACCAGCACCTTCACGATTAGGTCGCCACGTCCCTTCTCGTTCAGGAATGGAACGCCCCGTCCGCGGATCGACAGTTCACGGCCGCTTTGCGTCCCTTCGGGAATCTTCAGGCTTACCGGCCCGTCGATCGCCGGAATCTCGATCTCCGCACCTAAAGCTGCCTGGGGAAAGCTGATCGGAATCACACAATGCAAATTGTGGCCCTCGCGCTCAAAAAAGTCGTGTGCGCGGATGGAGAGAAGTACATAGAGGTCGCCGTTCGACCCCGCGGAACGCCCTGTATCACCCTCCCCCGCGTAGCGGATGCGGGTCCCTTCTTCCACGCCCGGCGGGACCTTGACGTTGAGCTTCAGTTCCTTGCTCACACGAGTCTCGCCACGGCAGATCGGACATGGGTCGTTGATAATCGAGCCCGTGCCCGCGCAGGTGGTGCAGGTGCGGGCCACTGAGAAGAATCCCTGCTGGTAACGAATTTGTCCCCGACCATGACACTGCGGGCAGACGCTGGGTCCGCGACCGGAAGCGCTGCCGCTGCCGTTGCAGGGTTCGCACGTCTCCCAGCGGCGGATCTTTACTTCGGTCTCGCAGCCAAAGATCGCATCCTCGAAGTCGATGGTCAGGTCGTAACGCAGGTCGTCGCCGCGCCGCTGGCGTGTGCCACGCTGCTGCCCCCCGCCCACATTGAACATCTCCCCAAACAGGTCGCCGAAAATGTCGCCCAGATCGACGCTACCCGCAAAAGGTCCGCCAAAGCCACCTGGTCCGGCCGCACCCACTCCGGCGTGGCCGTAGCGGTCATAAGCAGCGCGCTTGTCCGCATCGCTCAGCACCTGGTAGGCCTCACTGGCCTCTTTGAACTTCTCTTCCGCAGCGTGATCGCCAGGGTTACGGTCAGGATGGAATTTGAGCGCCAGCTTGCGATAGGCGCTCTTCAACTCCTGGTCGCTCGCCTCACGCGTAACGCCCAGAACCTCGTAATAATCAGCTTTGCTCACTCGCGTGTTCAAACCTTCTTGGAATCCCTTTGCGCATGAAGGACATGCACTCTAGTCAGTAAAGTCATATCCAGGACCCACTACCTTCAGGCCCTGAGTGTCCTGATGTGGACATCGTCTCTCGGTATTCAATCACTCGTCTGCTTGGGGTTCGAGGCCACGCGCACCAGCGCAGGACGCAACAGCCGCTCGCGTAGCCGGTACCCGCGACGAATCTCCTCGGCCACATGTTGGTCGGGCACGTCGTCGCGCTCCACAGTACCTAACGCTTCATGATGGCGTGGATCAAACTCTTCGCCCACCGTCGCCACCGGCTGGACCTGAAGCTGACGCAGGATATCTTCCATCTGCTTGATGATCAGTTCCACACCCGATCGCAACTGTTCCTCAGAGGCGGTAGACTTCAACGCCAGTTCGAAGTTGTCCAGCACAGGCAGAAAGTGCTCCACCACATTTCCTACCGCGTAGTCGCGATATTCCAGCCGCTCGCGTTCAGCCCGCTTGCGAGCATTTTCAAACTCGGCCTGCAACCGGGCCAGCCGGTCCAGCAGTTGCTCGCGTTCAGTCTGCAACTGCTCAAGTTCTACCTTAAGGCGGTCAAATTCTTCGTGGCTCAGAGGAGCCACAACCTCTGCTGTTCCATCGCCTTCCGCAGTGGTCTCTGCTATGGGGCCAGACGCCTCTTCAAGCGCCGCCTCTTCCGGTGCATCTATCGCCGTCAACTCTGTTTCCTGATCTGGCATACTTCTACGCAATCCCCAAAGACTCTTCTTTTTCTTATTCAATGATAAATTCCTCGGCCACTGCCTGCTATACCGTCATCCACTTTGAAGTTGAATGGCACCCGACCGCGTCTGTTTACAGCGCCATCGCGGATTGTCTGGCCGTTCGATTCGCCGACCGGGCCTCTATGTACTGCCCGCTTACCTTTTGTTAACTGTTAGACCTACTATTTCACCGCGGCGAACACGACTCGCGATTGCCACACGCCTATTTAACTGTGAACGAGTCCCCTCTAATCGACGGGAGCTTCCAGTATCCGATCCGAGAGCCGGGCCACATAGCGTACTGCCTGAATCATCTCCTGATATTGGATACGGGTAGGCGCGATTACCGCCACGGTACCCAGGTTGCTGCCGCCCAACCGCGCCGAGGCACCGATCAGTACCAGGTCCTGCATGGCCGGCGAAGCTTCGTCCAACCCCACCACCACACGCACTTCTTGCTGACGACCGTCTACATAAGCGGTCAGCAACTCCACCAGCCGCTGCTTGGCTTCGAGGGCCAGAAGCATTTGGTGCAACCGCTCGCGATCCACCTCGGCCGCAATCAGGTTGGCCATCCCATCCACGAACAAGGCTGGTCCGGCCTCGCCGCCTGCTAATGCTCCCTTGCGGCAAAGTTCTTCGACCGAGGCCAGCATCTGGTTATAAGCCACCCGTTCCGCCTCCACCCTCCGCGCCACCTCGGCCCGAATGCGCTCAATGGGCCAGCCGCGGAAATTTTCGTTCAGATAGCGTGCGGCCGTTTCCAACTCGATGTGTGTCAACTCGTGGTCTAGGGCCAGCACGCGGTCTAACACCGCACCGGCCTGAGTCACCAGCACGGCCAGGACTCGACCCGTCGAAAGTCGCGAAAAATGGATGTGCTCCAATACCTGTGCCACTGTTGAACTGGCCAGCGCCACTCCTAGACCATGAGAGATGAGAGCGAGAACGTGCGAGGTGCGCTCCAAGTATTCGGTACTGCTCGCCACTCCTGAAAAACTGCCCTCTATCTGCTCCCGCCGCTCTTCACTCAGGGGCGACGCTCCTTGCGTCAAACCTCCCATTCCCATCGCTGGCGCGCCCATTTGGCCCATCGTTGCATCGGCACGCGTGATCTGCTCAACGTAACAACGAAAGGCTGCGGCTGTGGGGACTCGCCCAGAGGATGTATGCGGCTGCTCCAGCAGACCCGCTTCCCCCAGCGACGACATCACATTGCGCAGGGTGGCCGAACTGAGTCCCTCCCGATTGGCAAAAAACCGAGCAACCGCCTGCGAGGCCACGGGTTCGCCAGTGGCTATGTACAACTCGATAATGGCCGTCAGCACCAGCCGCTCTCGCGGACTAACGCGTACCTCAGGCATCGATGCCGCTCCTTGGGGTCCCCGTGTGTTCCACTAAGCCTTCCGCGGACTGTCGTGAAACCCTGTACAAATCCAATAACCTCAAATCCATCTATTACTTGTCGATGAAAATGGGTGGAGAATTCCTGTTTAATTGTAGGGATCAGAAATCCACGCTGTCAAGGCAAGGCTCTAGGCTACCCCCCGGTTCCGAGTCTACGGTGAGAGCCTCGTAACTTGGAGTCCACGCCTAGAGGCTCCCGACCGGAGGGCAACATCCCCCGTCCCGCAAGGGCATAATTAAGGAGAATCGAAACCAACCATGGAGGTTGCATCGATGTCGAGGGGTCTGGGAGCTCTGCTCGCTTTGGCACTCGCGTTCTTCCCCATGTACTGGACACGATCCGCTTCGGCTCAGGTTGCCGCCGCCCAAAGCACACCCTCGCCGGCCACGCCAACAGCCGACGCGAAAGCAGGCTGGTTGATAGATCTGGTTGCGTGGCACGCCCAACGAGAACACGATTTAGCTGCCCCCGGCGGTTGGCTCACCCTCGTTGGCCTGGAGTGGCTCAAGCCCGGCACAAACTCTTTTGGCGCGGCTCCGGACAATGCCATCCGCCTGCATGGGCAGGCCCCCGATCACATCGGCCTGCTGACCGTCAGCGGACCATCCACCAGCGGCCAGATTGTCCAGTTGTTAGCCCCTTCCGGCGGCTTTCCTCCACAATTGACTATCGATGGCGGCCCGGCGCGTGAGGGATCGCTTTCCGTCAGCGAGGAAAAGCCGACGACCATCGCCTGGCACGGTCTCTCCATGGTAGTGTTGCGCCGCGGAAGCGGTTATGTCCTGCGCATCAAAGATGTCGATTCACCCGCCCGGACAGGCTTCCATGGCCTTCACTGGTACGCGCCCGACCCGCGATATCGCGTCACCGCTCGCTGGATTCCATACAAACCACCGCAAGTTGAAAAGATTCCTACCGTAATCGGTACCACGCTGGACATGAAGGCGCCGGGCGTCGCGGAGTTCATGGTGAGTGGCAAAGTCTTCATTCTGGAGCCTGTGATTGAGGGCAGCGATACAAGTAAGCTTCTTTTCATCCTCAGCGACGAAACCAGCAAAGCCACCAGCTACGAGGGAGGGCGGTTACTGAGTGTCGGTCTACCGGACCACGGTCTGGGTCAGCCTGGCAGCATTACGCTCGACTTCAATCGCCTCTACAATCCACCGTGCGCCTATACTTCCTTCGCCACTTGCCCCTTGCCCCCCAACAAGAACCGACTTTCCGTTGTCCTCGAAGCAGGCGAGCAGCGTTACACACACTAATGGATTGGGATGGCGATTGCCTCTCGATAGCTGCCGCCTGGGTCCAGGTTCGTACGTAGGCCTTGAATGGTTTGCCGTTTGCATAAGAATGTTTCCCTCCCACTGTGGCTATTCGAGGACATGTGACAAGGCCACGGTACACGTCAGAATTAGATGTTCACTGCATTTCAGGCTGATAGATTTTAGAGAGTGAGCGTGTGCATTGCCCCGCTATAACTGTTCCGCCGCCGGAGCGCGCACGCCAAGGAAAGAGCCATGTTCCACACCATAGAAGACATCCGCATTCAATGGACGAAAGTCGTCCTCCCGCCAGTATTTCTTGAGGAGGAACTCCCTCTCACCGAAGCCGCTTCGGAGACAATCTTTAATGCCCGCAAGGGGGTCACCGATATTCTGGCCGGCCGCGATACGCGACTGCTCGTTCTCGCCGGCCCTTGTTCTATTCATGACACCAAGGCTGCGCGTGAGTATGCCGGCCTGCTTAAGTCGGCCATTGAGGAGTTCTCCAGCGACCTCCACATCGTGATGCGTGTTTACTTTGAGAAACCTCGCACCACCATCGGCTGGAAGGGGCTGATCAACGACCCGTATCTTGATCAGTCTTACAAAATCAATGATGGCCTGCGCCTGGCGCGTCACCTGCTGCTCGATCTGGCCGAGATGGGCGTCCCTACGGGAACAGAGTTCCTGGACATGATCTCTCCCCAGTACATCGCTGGCCTCGTAAGCTGGGGCGCCATCGGAGCTCGCACAACCGAGAGCCAGGTCCATCGTCAGCTCGTCTCCGGCGTCTCATGTCCGGTGGGTTTCAAGAACGGCACCTCCGGGAATGTGCAGATGGCCATCGATGCAGTGCTTTCCGCGGCTCATTCGCACACCTTTTTAGGTCACACCAAGCACGGGCAATCTGCCATATTCGTTACCACCGGCAACCCTGATTGCCATATCATCCTGCGCGGGGGGCGCGGGACGGTGAACTATACCTCGGAGCACGTAGCTGAGACCGCCGCGCAAATGGAAGCGGCCGGTGTCGACCCGCGCATCATGATCGACTGCAGCCACGCAAACAGCAAGAAGGACTGCAGGCGGCAAGCGTTGGTCTGCCGCGACGTCGCCAGCCAGATCGCCGCAGGAAACAACCGCATCATCGGCGTGATGGTCGAAAGCAATCTGGTCGCCGGCTCCCAGAATCTGATACCCGGACAGCCGCTTGTCTTTGGACAGAGCATCACTGACGGCTGCATCGACTGGCCTGAGACTAGGGCCCTGCTCGCCGAACTTGCCACAGCCGTAAGAGCTAGACGACGTGCCGGACACGCCACGCTCACCACTTCTCACCGTTGAGAAGCGGGCACCATGACGGCGTTCTTCAATTTTGAGGATCCTCGTGAAAGGCCTGCAAAGCCTATACTTTGTCGTGTGTGCTCGCGCAATCCCTGCGAACACGAGATCTAGCCTGTCCCCCTGCGACAAGAACTCCTCCCGCTGGTTTGCCGCGTCTCAAGCGAAAGAAAGATGAAGGCCAGCTTCACTCTCAGAATTGATTCACAGCCGTCGGCGGATTGATGGTATCTTCACATCTATCCCGCCCCAATGAACCACGGGAAAAACTCATCGACCGATCAGCCAGCTACCCGCTGATTAATTTTTCTGTTTTTTGACCCATTGCACCTCCGCATCATTGCTGAGGCTTGGCGTACGTGTCAGCGCGCTTTTCTTAAGAGAACTCAATCTTCGAGGTATCGGATGTCCGAGTCTTACGAAGCCACTGAAGCCAATCATGTTTTGACCCTGGAGGAGATCACGAACCTCACTGAGGATGGCCGCAAGCCTGCCGATACCCTCCTGAACGTGGTCGCTTTGATCGCTACGCGGTTCAGGACCGATGTGTGCTCAGCCTATTTGCTCGAGCCGGATCGATCGAATCTAGTATTGGCCGCAACCCTTGGCCTTCACCCGCGATGCATTGGCACATTGCGTATGCCGCTCAACGAGGGCTTAGCAGGTCTGGTAGCGGAGCAAGTCATGCCGGTGGCCGTCAGCGACGCCAGAAGTCACCCTCGTTTCAAGTATTTCAAGGAGTCGGGAGAAGAGGAATACCACTCCTTCCTGGGCGTTCCGTTGATCGACCGTGGAATTCTACAAGGTGTTCTCGTCGTGCAAACCAAAGAAGCGCGAACCTTTCGCGACGATGAGATTCGGATGTTGGCCGAGGCTGCAAACCAGGTGGCGCCAGTGGTCAGCGAGGCACGCATGCTCGACCGCTTTATCGCCCCGGCCCAGGAGCGCCTCTGGGCCCTGGCCCGAAACCTATGGTGGAGTTGGGACCACGAATGTGTCAGCATCTTTCGCGATCTGAATCCTACGCGCTGGCGTCAACTCAATCAGAATCCCATCGCATTGCTCAGCGAGATCCCGTTGGGAGAGATCGAGCGTCGTGCTACCGAGCTGTCTTTGCACGGTCGCATTAACTACGTCTACCGCCGCCAGCAGGAGTATCTGCAGGCCGACCGTACCTGGGGTGCGGAGCATGCAGGCGTCCTGCGTCCCCGTCCCGTGGCCTACTTTTCCGCGGAGTTCGGTTTGCACGAGTCGCTGCCGATTTATTCCGGCGGCCTCGGCGTTCTCTCCGGCGACCACATCAAGAGCGCATCGGACCTTGATATACCCCTTATCGGCATTGGCTTGTTTTATGGCCAGGGTTATTTCCTGCAGCGCCTCGACCAGACTGGGTGGCAGTGTGAAGAATACCTACAAACCAATATCAACGAATGTCCCATGCAGCCGGCCATCGGGCAAAATGGCGAGCCCGTCGCGGTGACGATTGAGACCCGTGGCGGATCGATTCGCGCCAAGGTATGGCGCGTCAAAGTGGGTCGCTGCGATCTCCTCCTGCTCGATTCCAACGTGGAGGGCAACGCACCGGAAGACCGCGAACTAACTTCGCGCCTCTACGGCGGCGATGGGCGCACGCGCATTCGTCAGGAACTGCTGCTCGGGGTGGGTGGGTTTCGCGCGCTGAAAGCCATGGGCATCTCGCCTGGCGTGCTTCATCTCAATGAAGGCCACAGCGGCTTTGTAGTGCTCGAGGCCATTCGCAACCGAATGCTGGAAGAAGGCATGGACTTCGAAACTGCCGCCAGCCAGGTCCCCCGCGAAGTCATCTTCACCACGCATACGCCCGTACCTGCCGGTCATGACCGCTTCGACGCCTTCCTGATCGAAGAGCACCTGGGCCCTCTGCGCGATCAGTTAGGCATTTCACATGACAACCTTATGGGTTTTGGGCGCGTGCACACCACCGACCACCAGGAACAGTTCTGCATGACCGTTCTCGGTCTCAAACTTTCACGACGAGCCAATGCTGTTTCTTCCCTACACGGAGAGGTTTCCCGGGCCATGTGGTGGGACTTGTTTCCCGGTCGGCCGCAAGACGCCGTCCCCATCGGCCACATCACCAACGGAGTCCACGTCCCATCCTGGCTGGCGCCGCAGATGTGTCGCCTTTACGATCGTCATCTGGGAGTCGGGTGGCAGGGAAAGAGCGCCACTGCGCGCACCTGGGAGGGCATTGAGAGCGTGGACGACGGCGAACTCTGGGAGACTCACCTCGCCCTGAAATCGCGCCTGCTCGAATTTGTGCGCCGTCGCGCCGGGGAACAAGCCGAGCGCCGCCGGGAACCGCAGGAAACTCTGAATCGGCTCAACAAGGTGCTCTCGCCGGATGCACTCACGATCGGCTTCGCGCGGCGGTTTGCCACCTACAAGCGGGCGAACCTGATTCTGGCCGACATTGAGCGCCTAGTGACCATGGTCAACGATCCCAAACGCCCGGTGCAATTCCTCTTTGCCGGCAAAGCTCACCCCCACGACGAGCCAGGGAAAAAAGTCCTCCAGCAGATAGCCGAGATGATGCGCGACCAGAAATTCGCCGATAAATTCGTCTTTATCGAGGACTACGACATTAATGTCGGCAGGTTCCTCGTGCAGGGCGTCGACGTTTGGCTCAACAACCCGCGGCGGCCACTGGAGGCCTCCGGCACCAGCGGTCAAAAAGTGGTGCTCAACGGCGGCCTTAACCTTTCCGTGCTGGACGGATGGTGGGCCGAGGCCTTCGACGGCTCCAATGGCTTTGCCATCGGTACCGGCCGCACCCACTCGGATATGGATGTCCACGACAGCCGCGACGGCGAAGACCTCTACCGTGTTCTGCGCGACGAACTGATCCCGCTCTACTATCAGCGCGACCGCGACGGGTTGCCTCGCGGCTGGATCAAGCGCATGAAGCGGACAATCCGCACCCTGGGGTGGCGCTTCAATGCCGATCGAATGGTGATGGACTACGCCCTGAAGTGTTACGTTCCCGCGGCTGGAGGCACCTCAAGCGAGATTCGGCAACCTTCGTAAACATGCCAAAGCTCGGAGCGCACTCGCGTCTCGCCCCGAACATGTATGTCCATGCCCGGGGTTGGCGAACTCGCCCGTCCCAAGTCTAAAATTGAACCAGCGGCTCATGTTGCCGCTCTAAAACCCAGGCAAACCCCAGCCACGCCTTGCAATACGGAGAAAGCCCCATGCCCCTGATGAAGACTTCCAATCCTGCCCTCGGCGACAAAACCTTTCAAGGCCTTTCAGGCAGCCAGTATGGTGGCGTCATCGACGCCTCCGCCCGCATGACTCTTAGCGGCACTGTCAACAAGACCGGCATCCTGCTCGTTTGCGTTTTCGCCACCGCGGCCTGGACGTGGCGTACGTTTCTGCAGTCCCACGATGCGGCCGACGTCGCACCGCTGCTGCTTGTCGGCGTCTTTGGCGGCTTCATCTGCGCCATGGTCACCGTTTTCAAGAAGGAGTGGTCTCCGATCACAGCGCCAATCTATGCGCTGCTCGAGGGCCTCTTCCTGGGCGGCATTTCTGCCGTGTTTGACGTTCGCTACCCCGGCATCGCTATCCAGGCCGTCGGCCTCACCTTTGGCACACTCTTCGTGCTTCTCCTGGCCTATAGCTCCGGCGTCATCAAGGTCACTGAAAAGTTTCGCCTCGGCATCGTCGCTGCCACCGGCGGAATCATGCTTTTCTATCTGCTCCAGATGGTGCTCGGCTTCTTTGGCTTCCAATTCGCTGCCATCAACGGCTCCGGCCTCGTCGGCATCGGCTTCAGCCTCGTCGTCGTCGCCATCGCCGCGCTGAATCTGGTCCTCGACTTTGACTTCATCGAGCGAGGCGTGAACTACGGCGCTCCCAAATATATGGAGTGGTACGGCGCCTTCGGCATCATGGTCACGCTGGTCTGGCTCTATCTTGAGATACTGCGTCTTCTCTCCAAGATGCGCAGCAGAAACTAGAGCGAAAACAGCTCTGGCTCCGCTGTAATGCGCCAAAACCACCCTCAAAAGCGACGAAAAGGGGCATTTTTCAGAGGCTTCTGTTTACCATTAAGATAATGGGGCTGCTGACGGGCACATCTACCATGTTGTTGATTAACAACTACTTACCTCGCTGATCGGGCCGAGAAGACCCCCGGAAATCGCCCATTTCAAGGGGGAGGGGGGTGGGGGTGTCTTCGGTTTTGACCGCGGCTGTGAGCAAACCGCTCATTCCCTCATTTCGATTGTGCGGCTTGGGCCAGTTATTTTCTGCAAATGGGTTTGGAACGGCATGGGCGGACGTGTGGCCGCCCGCCCATTTTTTGTCGGAGTTTCCCCAGGACTCAAACGCGAATCCTCACCCCAGTTAGGCCTGTCGCCGGGGACTCCGACCTAGGCACCCGATCATTTGGAGTTAGTCAGACCTAGACCACCCGCCAACCTCGGATCCTTCCGCTGCGCGTCAGGATGACAGCGCAAGCGGGGATTCGAAGCGCTCGAGTGACCGCCGGCTCTTCCCCAACTTCTTCCAGCCGGGACCAGGGGCGAAGAACCGGCATTGGTCCGGATTGCCCACGATTCGCCCGGAACCCCAAAGAATGCCTCCGCTTCAATCCGATTCCTTTCCAGATAGTTCAACCCCGATCAGCTTCACCCAGTCCTGCAGTTCTCGCTGATGATTGCTAAGCTGGAGTTCAGATAAATCTTCTCCCAGCGATTCCCACGGGCTGGGTGGTGGATCGTGTCCAATTCCAAGGAGCCAGCGGTCAAACGCCCAGGTGCGAGACTTGTGAATCTCCGCTTCTCGACGCACGATCCACGCCGAGAGTTCAATCAAGCATTCGTCTGGCGGTGGTGTACCGAGCTGCAGGACAAGCCAAAGCAGAGCGACGCCACAATAGATCACTTGCTCGTCCTGCCCCTCTAGGTCGGCGTGAGACATTATCCAGGCCACCATGCGAACTGCTTGGCGAGTGAAATCGATTGGCAAAGCTCGAATGCTCTTGATCAGCAGGATCAGGTTGTAACTGGTTGTGCCACCGTCGGCCCCGTAGTTCCATGGCTCCTCTTTGGCCCTTAGCAACGCAGCACAAGCAAAAACGCGAATCCAATGGTCCTGAAGTTCTGTGTGGCTTCCCGGTTCGGCATGGCGGACCAATTCGAGAACCTCGCACGGATACCAGTACATCGGTTCAATAAATGTGCCTATATCCCGCAGTTGTTGCAGCGGCGCGAGATGCTTCTCCTGATCTTGGCCATAATCAGCCAATGCGATCTCCGCGAGCATCTCATCGGTTATGTGCTTTGATACATCAGCGAGCAAGCCCTGTATATCTGGCTCCAATGATGCCAAAAAACTCTGGATCATGACTGACCTTCAAGAGGACTGAATGACCGGATTGTACTGCCTCGCTGAGAGTTGCACCTGAATCACCGCCGATACTTCCATTACTCGGTTTTTGGCTGGCCGGAAGCTCCCGAGGCGAAGAAATGAGATAGGGAAGGATGGACCGCCGTCCGACCAAAGCCATGATCCAACGAGCGGCCGCGTTCGAGCTGAAGAGTCTATCCCTTGATGCAAGGATAACAACTGAATCATGTGATATATATCAGGTGCAAATGGGCTGCTCGTTCGAGGCTCGCCCCAAGACAATGCGATGGGTCACCGCACGCGTAAATCTTCGTACCACTGTCAGTGGTAGAGGGCGTAGCCCGGCAGCCTCTTGAGTTGATTTTGCACGGAGATTTTCATGCCATATGTTATTGAAGCTGGAAGTGTTGCTTCGAAAAGGTTCGTTGCTTTGGTCGCGTGTATCTCCCACCGAGCGGGACTTACATTTGTAACTTCGCCGATGGCCAAGCTGGTTCTAGTTATGGCACTGTTAAATCCATGGTGCTTCGCCCGTAGCCATGCTCAAGAGCCTTCATTTTCAGGATTTGACCAAGGGGCAGCCATTACGACGGATAGAACTCCGGTAATCTCCGCTTCCCGCGAAGCCGCCCCTGAGGTAACTCACTCCAGAAGCTCCTCGCCTGCTCCCATACTGGTGGTTACCACCAACCAGAACAACCCCGCCGATGCGGCCAACTGTACTCCTCAAGCTGCGTCCGGGACTGGTACAGACGCGGCCTGCACCCTGGCCGATGCTCTGGCTTACGCCAGCAATGCCGGATCGGGCACAATTAGCTTCAGTTCTGCGGTATTCAATGCGAGCAATACAGCAGAGAACACGATTTCGGTTCCGAATAACCAATCGACGTTTTTCTCGCCGGAAGCATTCGTCCTCCCGGCGAACACAACCATCACAGGGCCAACCGCCGTGATCAGAGGTGTGGCGACGAACCTGATCACGATTGTTGGACAGATCCCAACCATCACCGTGAATGGAACCGTCATCTTTCAGGTCAACTCCGGGGCGAGTGGAATCGCAATAAGCAACCTCAACCTCACGGGCGGGGAAGGCGCCATATTTAACGATGACGGTTCCATGACCGTGACCAACTGCGTGATCACCAAAAACAACTCGGTCGGGAATGGCGGCGGTATCAACAACCTTGGCACGATGATTGTGAAAGACAGTTCGATCATCGCTAATTTGAGCACTTACTACTTTAGTCAATATGGTCCATTCGACGGAGGGTTGGGCGGCGGCATCTTCAACTCCGGAACGTTGACCGTCGTAGATAGCACTATTTCGGGAAACACCGACGCCTACGCCAATGCATCCGGTGGCGGAATTTACAACAGTGGGACTCTTACAGTAATCAACAGCACAATCGCTGGAAACACTTCATTGTCTGCCGATTCAAGCCAGCAGCCCCCGATCGATGTGGTACTGACTGGAACGGGAGGCGGCATTGCCAACGCCCCTAACGGCACGCTCACGGTGATCAACAGCACCATCAGCGGAAACGAGATGAGGATCAAGGCAGAGAGCGGTGTCACTGCTGGGCCGGGGAGCGGCGGCGGTGGAATCTCTGGAGTGTCAACGCTGGAGAACACGATCGTGTCTGGGAATACAGCGAGTGTCGGCAGCAACGACTACGAAGGGAATTACACAGATTACGGCGGCAACCTGGTAGGCGAAGCAGACATTCAGCTTGCATCGCTGGGTAACTACGGTGGCCTCACGCAGACCATGATTCCGCTGCCTGGGAGCCCGGCTATCTGTTACGGAGTACTGTCGAACGTGAAAGCGGATCGCCTCAACACCGATCAGCGGGGACTGCCAAGGAAGACCCATTACAAAGAAATCCACGCGGCATGCGTTGACGCGGGCGCGGTGGAGACCAACTATGCGCTTAACTTCAGGGTCCAGCCACCCGTAACGGCAACAATCGACGTTGCCATGAAACCCGCGCCGGTGGTTGAACTCACAGAGAGCGGCGTCCTCTTTACCGGCTACGGCGGTGAGATCGCCCTGGTTGATTCCCACCATGTGCTGAATGCGCCAACACTGGCCACGCTGCTCAACGGCTCTGCTACCTTCAGCGACGCGGTCATTACTGCACCCGTGACCAAGGACACGCTCACTGCCGTGCTGGGGCTGGCCTCCACTCCAGAAGTCCCGACGCTCAATCTGGTCGCCAATGCCAGCGTCAAGGTCACTGTGCCAGCCGACCCAGCGGTGCTCATCCCGCCCGCCCCGGCAGCACATTAACCAGCGGCACTGTGACTTTTGCTTGGACCGCCTTGGACGTTCCTGGAACGCTGCACGCACTGCAAATCGGCACCGAAGGCCAAGGCAGAACAGGGGGAGAAGAGGGTCACTCATCGGTTAACTGACCTGAGAGTGAACCTTATAAGGGTGAGCGCCTAGATTCCCACCGGAAGCAGCGGCATGCCGCCCAGTGACTTGGCCTCGGCCACCACGGCGTCGAGATGTTCCAGCACCTCGGCGACCGTCATCGTATAGACCTCGCGGCGGGAATCGTAGCCTTCCTGGACAAGTTGCTTCAGGTAACGACCGGCGATCTGCGCCGCCAGCTGGTCGGTAATCACCTTTCCAGTGCGCCGCTTCTGTTCTACCCAGGCAGTACAAGGCAAGGCGATCCACATGGGTTGGTCATTCACGTCGAAGCGCACGTCCACGGCGTCGGCGTGGCGCGTGGCGATGGCCACCATGGTGCCCTTCCAGCGACAATGCAGGTCTTCGCCACTCCAGCGATCGGCTACGTGGAAGTCCTCGTACATGCAACTAGCCTATCGTTCCCGGCTGGCAAGGGCAAGCGGAGATGGAATGCGCCTTTACAGCGATTCCAGTTGGATTCCGCCCCCGATAGCTCAGCTTCACTCAGCAGCCGCATCCCGTGTGGTGGACGCTGCTCTTCGCGCGCTGATAGACTGATAGGGTTGCAGTCGTAGCGCCCCCTCCTGTATGGACCCGCCTGCAAGTCAATCGACGAAGAAGGACAAGAAGACCTGTGGATACTCAAACCCGTCACGCCCTGAAGGGCGACAAATTTGCCCAAGCCACCCAGACCAGCATGAGCTGGCTCAGCGGTCACCGCTCCGGCGTTGTGCGCTGGGTAGTTGCCGCTGGCGTGGTCCTTGTTTTGGGCGTAGGTGCACTGATTTTCTGGAACATGCGGTCGGCGGCAGCCGACATTGCTTTGGGCACCGCACTGGATGCCTATTCCGCACCCCTGGCCCAGCCAGGTGCACCTGCGGAACAGGGGATCTACGCCACCGCCACCCAGCGCGCCCAGGCTGCCAATCAGCAGTTTGCCGCCGTGGCCCAGCAGTTTGGCTGGCTACCCCAAGGCACCAAGGCGCATTACTTCGCCGGTGTCACAGACCAGGAATTGGGTAATGCCTCAGGGGCAGAGGCGGAGCTGAAGATCGCTGCCAAGTCGTGGGATCGCAATCTGGCCAACCTAGCCAACCTGGCCCTTGCCGGCGTCTATCACCAGACCGGCCGCGACGACCAGGCGATCAATCTTTACAATGCTTTGGCCGCCAAGCCCTCTGAGACGGTTTCTGCAGGGGTGGCACAGCTGGACTTGGCCGAACTGTATGCGGCAAGCGGCAAAATGGACCAGGCGCGGGCCTTGTGGGCCAAAGTCAAGGACGCCGACAAGGACGGCGCAGCCGGCTCCATCGCTGCGCAAAAGTTGGCGGCTGGACAATAGGTTTCAGCAGTTCCGCAGAGACCGGCGCACGGCGGGACTCAATGGCTGAGCATTTCGCCCCGTGCCTGCGTCTGGTGCAGGTATGAGCGCCGGTCAAATAGCCTTTCCAATTTGGATGGAGATCGCCGACAGCGCTGTGTATGACGAAACCGGCCAGCACGCGGAAGACGCAACGCTCACGGCACTGGTGGATCAATACGCAGCGACCCTCTATCGGGTTGCATTCTCTGTCCTGCGTAATGCCAGCGACGCCGAAGACGCTGTGCAAGAGACATTCCTACGCGTCTTGCGTCACCGTGGCACCCTGGGCGAGATTCGCGATCACCGTGTCTGGCTGATTCGCATCGTTTGGAATATTGTGCTGGACCGCAAGCGCCGGGCGAAGACGCGCCCGGAAACTGATGACGTTGCCGATCTGGCACGCGTGCTTCCTGCTGCCGGATTGAACGCAGAACAGCGCGCCGCCGCTGTCCAGCACCATGCTCATGTTCTCGCCTGTGTTGACGAGCTGCCCACCAAGGAGCGCGAAGTACTTGTGCTGTCGGCTTTCGAGGAACTCTCGAGTGTGGAAATTGCCTCTGTTCTTGGCATCACCGAGTCCAGCGTGCGCTCCCGGCTCTTTCGCGCGCGCAACCTGATGGCCGGCCTGCTGGAACATTCCAGGAGTATAAGATGAATCTCTCAACTCAGAACAACGCATCGACCCACGACGGGGCCTCCGCGACCGGCGAAGAGACCTTGCGGCTGATTGCGGGTCTACCCGCTCCTCAATTGCTTGAAGAACGCGTGAAGGCCAGGCTGAGCTCGGCTGCCCGTACCGCCCGCATTCTGCGTTGGCCCGTACCGCTGCTGCGAGGTCGGGTGTGGATGAACACCACTGTGGCTCGAAGTGCGGCCGCGGCTGCCATTGTAGTCGTCGTGGCGGGAGGCAGTTGGGGTGTATATTCGCGCGTTCAGCCGGCGCTGCCAACGAATGTCATCTTGATGCCGCTGCGTACAGCTCCATCGAACGGGTTTTCAAGCGCTGGAGCGATACGCACGCCGCAAACTCTCAGCGGGTCGGTCGTGGTGCATCCGGCAGCGGTCATGCCGCAGCAGAACAAACCCGCCTCCAAGTCGGCGGATCAGACGGCAGCGAAGTCGCGGCAGAGTAAGAGAGCGGTCACAGACACCAGGCAGTAGACGACCGATTGCCCAGCGGGCCTCGCCGAGATTCAATGAGGGTGCCTACGCGTCCTGCATGACCACACGAATAATCATGCCCAGCAGGGACAGTACCACCGCGCCCCAGAACGCCGGCATGATCCCGTAGACATAGAATCCGGGCACGAAACGTGAAGCCAACAGAAGCATTGCCCCATTAATAACCAGCAAAAACAGGCCGAATGTGAGAACGACAAGCGGGAATGTGACCACCCTCATCAGGAATCCCAGCGTGGCGTTCAAGAAACCAATCACCACAGCAGCGAGCATGGCCGCGTTGAAATTCTGTACAAAAAAGCCTGGCACAAGCCGCGAAACAAGTAGAAGCGCAATTGCGCTCAACAACCATTGAATGACCAGTCGGAACATTGTCTGTCTCTCCTCCTGACAACCAACAGGGCTTAAACTCTGGAAATCGCTTGTATCGTCTACGGTATAACATGACTCTGCTGTAAGCGAATACTTCTCTTGAGTCAGCTTCGCGACCTTTTCCAATTGGGACAAGTCCAAGAGGGTGGCACCGCTCAACGCAGACAGCTCGATGCAGCCCGGTACAGCAGAATGCCCTCATGCAGATTCCATCTATCGCCTGTTCAATTTACTTCATTCTGTTCTTGCTGGCCCCGCCCGCATCGGCCGGGCAGGCTGGCAATCCGCCACTGCCCGATGTTCGCCAACTTATGCGAGAGGTGCAAGAGCACCAGAGACAGCTCGACAAGCTGCGCGAATCCTACACCTACAGTTCGCTGCAGACCGTCCAGGACATCGACTCCAACGGCCAGGTAAAAAAGACAGAAACCGAGGAGCACGAAGATTTCTTTGTCAACAGTCACGTGATCGAACGAACCGTGAAGAAGAACGGCCAGCCGATCAGCGACCACGACCAGCAGAAGGAAACAGAACGCGTAACAAAACTAGTGGAAAAGGCGGAGAAGACACCTCCCGATCAACCGTTGGAAGGGCCGAGCATCACCGTAAGCCGGTTGCTTGAAATCATGGACGTGCGTCAGCCCCGGCGCGAGAACTATCGGGGTAGGCCAGCCATTGTCTTCGACTTTGTGGGCCGCAAGGACGCGAAGACCCACGGGCTGGTCGAGGACGCCTCAAAGAAGCTGCAAGGCACCCTCTGGATCGATGAGGCGGACTGGCAGGTTGCGCACCTTGAGGTACACTTCAACGACAACTTTCGCGTTGCCGGCGGGCTCTTCGCCACTATTGCCAGAGGTTCCAGTTTTCATTTCGATCAGGCCCCGGTGTCCCACTCCAACGAAGATGGTCCGTCGATGGGGTCTCCGATGACCGGCGAGTTGTGGCTTCCAACCGGTGGCGAAGGTACCCTCCAGGCACGCGTTCTGGTGGTGAAGAACCTTCGCCAACACATCATCGAGCGGGACTACGACTACAAGCGCTTCCGCGTTGAAACCCAGCAGCCTAAGGACGCGGCAGTCCCTCCGGCGTCCAAGCGCTGACGGCCCACGACTTCGATGTAAAGTGAAGTCATGTTTGTACGCAGGCTATCCATCCAACGGGTCGACACCAACGGTGGCCGTCATGCGTGTCCCCTGCGGTGGATCGACAACTTCGCCATGCGCAACTTCACCAACGATGCGGTCTTCGACGACACGCTGCCAGCTGCCGACGGCCTGCTTGAGGCTGGCCACCGCGTTCCGCTGGTTCGGCTACAACCGGCTATGGAAGACTGGTTTCGCCGCAAGGGCTACCTCAAACTCGGGGAACGCTTAGAAGTGCGCGAACTGGAAAAGTGAAGCGGAATAAGCCCAAAATTCGTCTTTTCGACACTCTTTTGAGCCGAAAACCGGGGAAAATCGGGGCTTACTGTTTACGGATGAGTACATAGGGTAAATTATCAAGTCATTCATTACATGTAGGTTATATGATTATTAGCCACTCTCGGTGGGAGTTCTGGAGGGGGAGGGGGTGGGTACCCTTCGGGGTGGTACAGACCGGGCGCATCTCCGACACTGCAGCCGACGAGTTTTGGAATGGACCATTCGGACACGCGGGATTGATCTACGCATAAAACGGTTCTCCAATTTGTGTGTGACACTTTCAGTGACGCGCGAGGAGGCTTTTTCTTACTCCCCAGCGAACCCGGGGGAGGGTAAATGAAGTTCTGGAGCGGTGTTGCAATGAGCGTCGTCCTGGTGGGTCTGGTTGTGTGGCCTGCCGCCAACTGCAGGTTGCTTTTCGCCCAGACGCCAAGCGCCAGTGAGATGGCAGACCCTTCGGGAGACGACGCGGCTGAGCCCGGCGCACTGGCGACTGACCTGTCGCCAGTTCTCAAGCCGCAACAAATCCAGAAGGCCATGCGAAAGGTGGCCGACTGGCAACTGCGCACAGGCGAAGCCCGCTTCAGCACGGACTGGACCTTTGCCGCACTGTACGACGGGCTGCTGGCAGCCTCACGCGCGACCGGAGACAATCGTTACCATGATGCGGTTTTGCGTTTTGCCGAACGCTCGAAGTGGCAACTTGGTGGGCGCTTTGCCCACGCCGACGATGAGGCTGTCGCTCAGTCCTACATGGAGCTTTACCTGGAACACCCCTCGCCGGAGCGCCTGAACCCGATCAAGTCTGAGGCCGACAAGTTGCTGGAGCGCTCCGACGATCCAAAAAGCCAGCTCTGGTGGTGGTGCGATGCATTGTTCATGGCTCCGCCAGCATTGGCCCGGCTTGCCAAGGCAACCGACAATACGCGCTATCTCGATTACATGGACCGGGAATGGTGGATAACCTCCAGCCTTCTCTACGATCCTGCGAGGCATCTCTATTCACGCGATGCAACCTTTCTCGACCATCGTGAAAAAAACGGCGCCAAGCTCTTTTGGTCGCGCGGCAATGGCTGGGTGCTGGGTGGGTTGGCGCGCGTCCTGGCCTACATGCCGGCAAACTACCCTTCGCGCGGCCGATACATCGATCAGTATCGGCAGATGGCGGAGGAGGTCGCAAGCATCCAGGGAGCAGACGGCCTGTGGCGCAGTGGGCTGCTCGATCCTGCCGCCTATCCGTATCCGGAAGTTTCGGGCTCAGCCTTCTTCACGTTTGCATTGGCGTGGGGCATCAACCAGGGCCTGCTCGACCGTAAGACCTATGAGCCGGTGGTTGCCAAAGCCTGGAAGGGCATGCTGACGCACATCTATGCGGACGGACGCCTTGGCTCCATCCAGAAGATTGGCGGATCGCCTGATGTGGTCAGCCCCGGCGGAAGTTATGTCTATGGTGTGGGAGCATTCCTGCTGGCTGGAGAAGAAGTAGATCGACTCGCACGGGGCGAACCATAGACCAGCTACGCGACTGCCTCTTGCTCAGGCCCAGCGCTATTCCAGAGGCGAAGTTCGGCCTCGCGGCGAGCCTTGAGGCCGGCGAGTTCCTCGGCGCCGGCTCGGTCCCATCGCATCAGTTCGGTGGCGGCAGCGTCAAACTTTCCCGCGTTGAGATCCTTGAGAAACGTAGAAGCGGCGAGGCGGCCAGCGCCGAGGTTGAAGGCAAAATCCACCAGGGCATCAAACTGCCCCTGGGTAAGCGGAACCTTGACCAAGCGGTCGATGGCCTGCTCCGCATTTCGCACGTCATCCAGGAGAATGGCCTCGCCCTGGGTCTCGTCGATGCCTTGGGGAAAAGACTCCTCAGGCAACAGGCGGTGGCCAAAACCGATGGTTGCAAAGCCCGCCACGTCTATGTAGATCCGATCGCGAAACCCTTCCGCGTTCTTCATCAATCTCAATCCCGCTGCACTCAGATGCATTATTCCTCCTGCAAATCATTGAAAGGACCTTACTTCGACGCTAGCAGGAATGGGGAATTAATAAGCAAATGCTGCGGCAGTTGACGCGCGCTGTCAGGCCCTGGAGCCAGCCGCCGGGAACGGTGGGAAATCCACAGAAAATGCCGCTATACACAGCAATGTCGTCCATGCTAGCGTTTCCGGCCATGGATTAGAGCGGCGAAAAATCGAGCGACCGCACATCCTCTTATCTTGTTCTGGGCATCTGACTGTTTCATTGGCTGCGGAGGGCGGTGATTGCACCGGTTTTGGTGCAATCTGCAAGTCGCACAGGGCTAAGGACTTACCCCAAAGCGCCTCGCAAATGGCCGTTTCCTGCAAAGAATGTGTGTTGTATCTCTTGTAAACAGTTGAGGTTACTAGTGCCGAACTAGTAAAATGGACAGATGGCTATAACGCAAAAAAAGAGCAACGTGAACGCGAATGCGACTCTCCAGTTCTGGTTGCTGGTGGGAGCTTCCTGCATCGCGCTGACCGGAGTACTGGTCACCCTCTCTACCCGCCCCGTGCAGGCGGATGCGCTTCTGCCGAGGATGGCAGCAACTGCGCCGTCCACAAATTCTACCGGTGCTACGCCGTCTTCGGCTGAGCCTCAACAAGCCGGCGGAAAGAGGCGGCACAATATATTTCGCGGAATCGCCTCGTGGTACGGCTCAGTCTTTAACGGGCGAAAGACGGCTAGCGGCGAGCGATTCAATATGTTTGCCATGACCGCCTGCCATCCGACACTGCCCTTTGGCTCCAAAGTGCGCGTGGTGAATACCACTAATCACCGGTCGGTGGTGGTCCGCATTACCGATCGTGGCGACCTTCTGGGGGAACGCGTCATCGACCTCTCGTACGCCGCCGCCCAGGAATTGAGAATGACCGGCACCGGACTCGCTCCGGTTTCAATTGAGGTCCTTTCCCTGGGCCAGACCCACCCAGTTCAATAAGCCAACGACAATAAATGAGTTGATTCCCACTCAGGTGGGGTGTGCCGACACAGCCGGAGGCAGCGTTGTGCCGCGACGGCAAGGATTTGTGGTTTCCCAGGTCTCAGAATCGAGACCTGGGGCACCCAGATGGTGGATGTTTGTGGTTTCTGTTCACCTTCAAATTGAGAATGCTTTAGTCAGAGTCCTGACGTTGATAGGGCTTTTGCAGGTACTGGCGGGCTTCGTTCACGGCGCCCTGGGTGTTGTCGTTCGTCTGCACCGCCAGCCGGTACTCGTTCACGGCGCGGTCGCGTTGCCCTGTCATGTCGAAGATTTTGCCAATCTGAATATGGCTCCAGACCTCGGTCCAGCGCGGTTCGTCGTCACCCCTGAGAGCGTCGCGGTAGGCGTTCACGCTGGCCTGATAATTGCGCTGCGTAAAAAGCAGCTCCCCAATGCGGTAGCTGGCCAGCGAGCTTTGTGGGTTGGCATCGAGCGCCTTCTGATACTCGGCCAGTGCGCTGGTCAGGTCGCCCTGCGCCACCAGTTGCTGTCCCTTCAGGATGGCGATGCGGACCTGCAAGTCCGGCGTGGATTTTAGTACCCAGTCTGCCGGATCGATGCTGATGCGGCGCGGCCGGCCAAAGGTATCAACCACATATTGCGAGTCGGTGCCAACCACGTCGATCTTCTGAGTCTCGGTCTTGCCGTCGGTCTCGACTCGCAGCTCCACCGGCATGCGGAACAGGTCCAGATCCTGATTGACCTCACCGATGGTCCGAAAACCCTTGTTGTTGCCCAGGCGGTAGACAGAGTATTTGTTTTTGAACTGCGGCGCACCGGTGCCGTCAATCCATTGCGCAAAGAAAGGGGTCAACTGTTGCTGACTTTGCGCTTCGGCCACCTTTTCGAAATCGTCGCCGCGGAGCGAAGCATCGGTGTACTGGCTCAACGCCCCCTTGAGCGTGGCTAGAAATGCCTTGTCGCCTATCTCCCCACGCAGCATGTGGAAGATCATGGCTCCCTTTTCCAGCGTCATCGATTGAAACTCGGGCGAGAACGGGCTTAGGCGGGAGGCACTGGATAGAGGAATTGTGTCGTAGGCCAATGCCCCGGCTGAGACGTCCTGAAGCGCCGAGCGCATCGCGTTTCGTCCGCTATCGTCCTCCAAATACATCAGTTCGCCGTAGCGAGCCATGCCGTTGGTGATCCAGGCATCGTTGTAGGTGCGTGGGCTTACCTCAGAGCCCCACCACTGGTGGGCGATGGTATTAGCCAGCAGGCGGACGCCCGATTTGTCGGTGATTCGCGAGCCCAGGATGGCAGCTAATTCCGGCGCCCACACCGCTGGGAGGGTGTCGTCGGGCAGTTCCACCACGTTGATGTGGCTGGTCTCCGCTTCGCCGAAGCTTTCGGTAAAGAAGTCGTACTCTTTGGCCACTGTCTGGGCCACCTGGTTGCCCGCCGCCTGATGGCTCACCGTCAGATAGACCTTTACGTTACCGGGTCCCGCGGTGAACGGGCCCACAAAACGTCCTGCAATCACGGTGCCGGGAAAGCCAGGTTTGGACCAGTTGAAGTCATATTCGTCACCGGCTTTGCCGCTGGCCAGCTTTGCAGGGTGCGATGCACCCTTGCTGCCGCTGGCGAAGACCTGCATTCCTTGCGGCACGCGGATGTGTATCTCTGCCGTGAAGCGGTCGATCAGGTAGCCACTCATGGGAAACCATCGTGCCGGATAGAGCAGATAGGTAATGGGCTCCTGGATGGCGGCCAGCTTTAAACCTTCGACCGGACCGTCTTCGTTGCCCGTGATGACCCCCTCGTATTCAAAGGTCCAATGTGCAGGCTGCCCCTTGGCCAAGGGTGCGGACGGTGTGACACGAATTGTGCCGTCGGCCAGCCGCTCGCCGGTGAGCACTTTTCCTGCCGCGTCGGAGATTTTGGTCACCTTTAGAGCTGGGTGAAAACCAAAGCTCACTTCCTCAGCGTTTTCCGGCGCAGTAAAGGTCACCTGTGTCTTGGCGGCCAGGTGGTGCGTGGACGTGTCGATCTCGGCGTCGATCACGTATCCGGATATCTTCAGCGCTGACCGGTCTGCACGTTGCGCGGCCAGGGGCGCCACCATCAGCAGCCCCATCGCCAACACGCCAAGGGCGACGAAGAGGCGGATCAGTCGAGTTTCAAGCTTGATCATTCGCTTTCTCGAACGCATAGAGATCATCATTGCATCGCAGCCGTTCATGGTGTGGTCATTTATTTGGCCCGATCATTGCCCGATTCACAATTGCACGGATTCTTTGAGTGGGGAAGTCATGCCGAGCCGCTCCAGTGTAATTGCCGCCACCCGGTTGATGGCTCCGTTTTCACCGCCGTGAACCTCTGTGCGGGAGCCAAGCAGGCCACGAATCTGCTTGAGCTCCTTCATCATGGACTGGCGAAGGACGCCATCGGGTAGCAGCGGTTCAATTTGTTGGACGATATTCGCGGCCTTGAAGTCGCTCTGGATCAGTTCCGGGACCACCTGGCTGCCCGCAATCAGGTTGGCCATGGCAACGTGAGGCACCCTCACCACCCTTTTGGCGATGGCGTAGGTGATGGGTGAAACCCTGTAGACAACTACAAACGGATTTCCAATCAGCGCCGCCTCCACGGTGGCCGTACCGCTGGCGACAACCGAGGCTCGGGCATGCAGGAGCACCGCACGCGCATCTTCTACCAGCCGCACAGTAAGCCCCGCGCCAAGCTCTTCGACGATGCTACTCACCATCTTGCGCTGCGCACTATTCAGGGTGGGTGCGAGAGGGATTATGAACTCAAACTCAAGTTGTTTACCGAGCTCCGCATGTCCCGGCGACCGGAGCGCGAGGATGCGGGCAGATGCGAGCATCTCGGGAAGGTTGTCGCGGATTTCCCTGGGGCGGCTCCCTGGAAGCAGGCCAATCCAAGTGTGGACGGGGTTGAGGCCTGAGTCAGCGGCAAACTGTTCGCGGGTGATGCTGGGCAACGGCAGGTCGGCGAGGGGATGACCGACAAACTCCACTTGGACACCGTGTTTGCGGTAGAACGGCTCTTCAAAGGGGAAAATGACCAACATGCGGTCAACATACTTCTGCACCAGCCGTATGCGGTGCTTCTTCCAGGCCCATAACTGTGGGCTCACGAAGAAGATGACGGGGATGCCCAGGTGGTGGAGTTCCCGGGCCAGGCGGAAGTGGATGTCAGGAAAGTCGATGAGGACAGCCACGTCGGGCCGGCGTTCGCGGATGGACTGCTTAAGCCGGCGGAACTCACGGTAGACACGAGGGAGATGGCGGACAACCTCAGTAATGCCCATCACCGCCATGTCTTCAGAGCGAACAACACGCTCCAGGCCAGCGTCTGCCATCCGTTGGCCACCCATGCCGAAGAAGCGTCCCGACTGGCCGGCCATCGCCAATCGCCGGCCAAGTTCCTTCACCAGCAAGGCGCCGTAAAGCTCGCCGCTGGCCTCGCCTGCCGAGATGAAGATGGTGGGGCCGGACATACTCGCGCCGCCTCCCGTTGCACTGGAACCCATCATATCGGGTTTGGTAGCGCGGAATTTCGTCAAGAGCCGGAGTACTGTCCGCTGCGTATATCCTCGGCGACTTCCATTACGCTCTCGGGTCGGCCAAGATCGCGCCAATAGTATTCGTCGGCGCGAAAGGCGATGATCTTTTCTTCTTCGGCGGCGAGATGCAAATAGGCGTCAATGATGGAAAAGACGCCCTGCTCGCTCATCTTCGCGAAGAGGAGCGGAGAAATGACGTGGATGCCGGAAAAGGCCAGCGCCTGCACCCCGGGGGCAGGAGGCAGCAATTCAGGCACGTCCTCTTTTGCAGCCGGGGCTTCAGCTTTCGCCGCGCGACCGGCTCGGCGGCCGCAGAGTTGGCCATGCTCATCGAAAAGCAGATATCGCGAGGTCTCCCGGTCTTGAACTGCCAGGGTAGCAAGGGCAGACTGTTCCGTGTGAAACCGGATCATGCGCCCTAGATCGATCGTGCTGATGACATCGACATTGTGCAGAATGAATGGCTCCTGCAAATTTCCGCCATCCTCAAGGAAGAAATGGGCGGCTCTCTTTAATCCGCCGCCGGTGTCAAGCAAGGCCTCTTCGCGCGACAGCTCGATCCGCATGCCGAAGTTGTGGTTGGCTTCCAAGTATCCCTGGATCATGTCAGCAAAATGATGGATGTTGATAATCACTTCGCGCACGCCGAAAGACCGTAAGCGGCAGAGTGCGATCTCAAGTAGCGTGCGGCCGGCAACTGTTACCAGCGCCTTCGGGCGGTCGTCGGTAAGCGGCCGCAGACGCGTACCCAAGCCGGCAGCAAGAATCATCGCCTTCATTTGCCCAGCTTCTCCAGTTCGATGTGTCGAACCACTACTTCTACGCCGCTATAGCCACGCAAATGCTTCGCCAACTGTTCTGCCAGGTAGACTGAGCGATGCTGACCGCCGGTGCATCCGAATGACACCATCAGGCTGTTGAAACCGCGGCGTTGGTAGTTGCTCACGCTTATATCCACAAGCGAAAGAACATTGGCGAGATACTGGTGCACGGTCTCCTGCTGATTGAGATAGGCGATTACCTCTGCGTCCTTGCCGGTCAGCGACCGGAATTGTTCTTCACGTCCGGGATTGGGAAGGCAGCGGGCATCAAAGACAAATCCGCCGCCGTTCCCTGTTTCATCACTGGGCATTTGACGGTGGAATGAAAAGCTGAAGATGCGCACTGTCAGGCCGGCAGTGGATGTAGCCAAGCCCTGCAATTTCTCCGATGCCGACATGCCATTCAGGGCATCCATCAGCGCCGGCAGGGCGATGGGCAGCCTGACGTGATCGGCCAGCCAGCGCAGGTTCTTCAGGGCGTAGGGAACGCTTTGGAGAAAATGCGCCTTACGTTCATAAAAGCCGCGGAAACCGTAGGCGCCCAAGGCTTGCAGGATGCGGACGTATACGTAGGCGTAATAGTGCTCCATGAAGGCTTCGCGCTTTAAGTCGACGAAACCCCCAAGGCAGTCCAGATAGTAGTCGAGCAGCGCCTGGCGCAACTCCGGCGGCAGATCGGCCTTGCCATCGTAGAGGAGAGACGCGATGTCATATTGCAGCGCACCCTTGCGGCCACCCTGGTAGTCCAGAAAAAACGGCTGACCATCGCGCAACATGACATTTCGCGATTGGAAATCCCGGTAAAGAAAATAGTCATGGCTGGCGCACAGCAGAAACTTCGTCAATCGACCGAAATCCTGCTCCAGAGCCTGCTCGTTGAAGGGTATTCCGGCCAGCCGCAGGAAATAGTATTTGAAATAGTTCAGGTCCCAGGCGATGGACTGCCGATCGAAGCTGGCCCGCGGATAACACACTTTGTAATTCAGATCGCGGCCCGCCTCGACTTGAAAACGCGGCAACATGGCCACCACACGATGATAAGCATCAACGGCCTGCGGAGCGATGACCTCGCCGACACGATTCTTGCCAAGAAATTCGAACAGAGTCGAGTCACCCAGGTCTTCTTCAAGGTAGGCACCCTGGCTCAAATCCTCCGCATAGATCTCAGGCACCGGCAGTCCACTCCGGTGAAAATGCCTGGAGAACTCAAGAAAGGCGACATTCTCCTCACGCACGGGATACAGAATGCCGATAGCGCTCGATCCTCCGCCAGCTAATCGGACGATGACCCGGCCCGAGCCGCCAAGTTGGCCTTGAAGAGGCTGCACATTTTCAGCCGGGAACCGGTAATGCTGCTCGAAGAGTCTTTTTAGAACATCCATGAGTGTTATTCCAGAAATTGAAAGAGCTGCTTCACAACGATACGCAGCCCTGGGAGCCGGACGCAAGGCGCCGAAACGGGGCCCTCGGTCGATGATTGACCAGGACCAAGCTCAAAGCCTCTTACCAGTTGCGGATTCAGCCTTGTATTCCCTGCTCAAGAATTCAATTCTGCACGACTCTGTGGCCTAGCCGTGAATTGCCTTTGTTCTTGGCGCGAACGCCCAGTTGTTTCCCAGGATGAAGTTGACGACTGAGCAACACAGAATCGCGATACAGTTTGAAGCAAGCAGGGGCATATGCGCCTCGTCCACCAGTATTCGCATCAGGGCCAGGTTTCCCAACATGGAAACCAATCCATTTGAAAGGTGAAACCGCAGTAGTTGCGCGAGAAGTACTGAGTTGTCACGGCGGTCGGGCCACGTGTAGTGCAGGTGCCAGACAAAGTTGTGCAATAGAGTGAGTTCTATCGCAGCGGCGGAAGCGAAGAGGTAATGGCCTGCAGCCCACCGGTTAAAGACGGCGAGCGCGCCAAGCTGCAGGACCACACCCATGGCTCCCACCAGGTTGAATTTGCCCCAGCGGATGAAGGCGTTCACGGGAGCGGCTCCTGCCGGTAGAGTTGCGCCGTGTGGCGAAGAGTGACGGCAATCGCCATCGCGAACATGCTGACCGCTGCGATCATTCCCCCCAGATCAAATAGCAGGATCTTATGGCCGAACAACACGGAGTAAGGACTGCGCAGCAGGGCGAGGTTGCCGATAATGAGCAGAATGCGAATCTCGGTGGGACCGAAAATGCCTTGCGAAAGTTGGAAACAGGACAGAGTGTATGTAGCGAGGTAACTCTCGCTCGACAAAAGCAGAAATGCTATCAGCATCGCGATCGCCGTCTGCCAGTGCAGAAATCCGGAGTAGCCGAGTCCGCACATTAGCGCCACCGATCCGAAGATGTCCACCATGTGATCGACGTAGAAACCATAGTGAGGGCGCTGCTGCTGGCGGACTCGTGCCAAGGTCCCATCCATGCTGTCTCCAAACCAATTGAGCACCAGGCACAGAATCACCAGCAGCAGGGCGTAGCGGTTGTAGCGCGAAAGCGCATAGCAGATTCCTGCTCCAAACTGCGCGCTCAGACCGAGTGCGGTGAGTTGGTCCGAGGTGAGCCACTTCGGTGCGCGCACGGCCATCCACTGCAACGCGCTCTTTTCAATGGAAGCCGTCAGCGCCTGGTTTACCCGGCGAGTTGCCGCAAAATCGACCGCGCTGTTCGTGAAGGCTGCATTCGTATTCATGGTGGTTTCCTTTCCAATTGCCCCTTTTGGCGCCGGCATATTGCGGCCCCGATCAGCTATTTGCGAAGTGCGTTGCAGGTAGAGCGCAAGGTGAATTCCAATGATTCGCGTGGAACGCTTTCAACAAACGGCCGAAGCGCCCAGTCGAGGCCGCGTGGGATGGATCGTGTGAGCGAGACCGACTCGATCTGCATGTAAAGTCCACCGTCCCGCTCCTCGTAGCTCCAGTAGGTATTCAACCGCCAGAGGAAGCCGTGCTCCTGGTTGGAATTCAGTGTGCGTTCGCCGGCAGAGCCGGGAGAGTCGATCTCTGAAATCCGCGTGCTTTGCGAAATGCTGTATCCGTGCTGCGCATCGAGTCGTGCAAAGGTGATGTCGTATGTCGTATCCATCACCACTGTGATGACATGCTTCTGGCGTACGCGCATCGATGCACGAATCCGAGCCTGGGCACCTTCGTCCTGTTGCGCCAGAACTCTTGCCTGCAGCACCTGGGGGTAGAAGTGTTGAGGATAAGCACTAAAGTCCTTCATCAGGCGCTCGAAGTCCGCAGCTTTGGCACCGGGCGCAAAGGCCGTGCCGCGCCAATGATGCAGCAACGCTCCCGGCAAATCTGTGCTGATAGATGGCTTGAGTTCCTCGACGATCAATTCTCCCCGCCGCAGCCTATTCTCGATTTCCGGCCCTGACGCCACCGGCGCGAGAAAGGCATTCTTTGATCGATGCTGCTGAGCGAGGCGCGACTGAACCGCGCTTATATAAGAGTTGAAGACCGCAATCGCTGCAGGAGCGGGTTCTGCCGCAAGTTTGCCGGGAGCGGCCACAATGGGCAAGAGAATCAGCAGCCCGCAAATGAGGAAGAGCGGCCGGAAATCGGAGTGTGGGTGTTGCGCCATGAATCTCACCTTGTTCTTCTCACGCTTTTGAGGCAATGCATGGAACCTCACTTGTTGAAGATTGTTCCTCACTCTGTAAGTAATTGCAGAGATTGGACTTTCTGAAAGTTGTACATTCCGTGACAGGTTTGGATTGAGCTTGCCATCGGATACACTCGACATGAGACATGACGGACACACAGCCAGCCCGGCGTTTTCGCTTCGGAGCATTTGAAGCAGACGCTGCCACCGGAGAGCTTCGCAGGCAAGGTATCCGGATCAAGTTGAACGCGCAGCCCTTTCAAGTGCTACTGATGCTGTTGGAGCGACCCGGCGAACTGCTGACGAGAGAGGAAATCTGTCGAGAGCTGTGGCCCGACGGAACCTTTGTGGATTACGAGCACGGTGTGAACTCGTCAGTCAATCGTATCCGCGACGCCCTTGGAGATACGGCGAGCAGCCCTAGATTCGTCGAGACCCTGGCCCGTCGCGGCTATCGGTTCGTAGCTCCAGTTGAACGGATCAACGCGAGTCAGAGTTCGCCGTCCCCGGTGGACCAGCCGCAGCCCTCTGAGGCTCCAGCCCCAGCATCCACGGAAGAGACGACCACCCTCCCTGAACTTGAGACCAAGTTTCGAAGTCGGATTCTTGCCTCGCCCCAAGAGCTTCCGAAAGCTTCATATCCCGTGGTGCAGACGCTTTTCGTCCTCTTGCAGCTCATGTATATGGGTTTCTACGTGGGGGCACTGGCAAATCTGACGGAGATTGAAGATCTGTTCTCAGCACTACCGAAGGCATCTCAGGCGCTTAATGTATTGATCGTGACGGCCGCGATCCTGATTCCCGTGCGCGCCTTCGTGCTCTGCGCCGCGCTCTTCCATGCGCCGGGCGTACGCGAGAAATTCCTCAAGATCTGGCCGTTTCTGCTCGCTCTGGATGAGCTATGGTCGCTCTCGCCTTTTCTGCTTTTGCACCACATCAATTTTGGACTGGCGATTTCGTGCACGGCGCTTCTTGTCTATTCGCCCTTTGCTCAGCGCTCGCTCATCCTGATGGGCGCGGGTAGGGTTGACCACGAAATCTCAGCAACTGTCCGCTGAACCTGGAGCGGAAGGGACACCGACTATCTCCATGCGCCAAGAGGCCCGATTGGCGATGTTGGCGGGTCCGGTCGCGGGTGTATGCAAGGCCTACAGTCGCCAGCCTATAATGGGCTCCTTCGAGATACATGGCATAACATGCTGTGCCGAATCTACGCACTTATGGGGAATGTCCGTTCAGGAAACAAAAAAGGGAGCCAAGGGAATGAGAATCAAATTTGGAAAGCCAGAGAGAACGTGGACGATGATGACGGCGGCAGGGGTCCTGCTGCTTAGCCTGGCGGCAGGCTCGGCAACCGCGCAAAATGCTGCGGATCCGCTGAAGAACGGCTTTGAAAACCCGCCCGCGAGTGCGCGCCCGAGGGTGTGGTGGCACTGGATGAATGGCAACATCACCAAGGAAGGCATCAAGCTGGACGAGGCGTGGATGAAGCGCGCCGGGTTGGGCGGTTTCCAGAACTTTGACGCAGCTCTCTTCACACCGCAAGTTGTGGACAAGCGCTTGGTTTATATGACGCCGGAGTGGAAGGATGCATTCAAATACGCCACCACACTGGCCGATCAACTGGGACTCGAAGAGGCAATTGCCGGGTCGCCGGGCTGGAGCGAAACTGGCGGACCTTGGGTACCGGGTCCGGAGGCGATGAAGAAGTATGTATGGAGCGAGACCCGGGTGGAGGGCGGCAAACCCTTCACTGGCGTTTTGACTCACCCGCCGTCGAATACGGGAGCCTTTCAGAATGTGGACATTGAAGATATGGGTGCAATGATGGGCCCAAAATTCAATGCGCCGCAGTTTTATGCAGACAGTGCCGTGGTGGCCTACAAAGTGCCGGCAAGCGACGTGACAGTGGACTCGATGCAGCCGAAGATCACGTCGAGCGGCGGCAGCCTTGACATCGCATTGCTGAGCGATGGCGACCTGGTAAAGACGACTGCACTGCCCCTGAACACGACAGTGGGTGAAAAGGCGTGGATTCAGTATGAATTTGCCCAGCCGGAAACGATTCGTGCGATCACCATCGTGGTGAGCGGTGGAAGCCCATTTGATGCCTTCATGCCGCAAACAGGAGGCAGCGGACGGGCTCTGGAAGCGAGCGACGACGGACAGGAGTATCGGGTAGTGGCGGAGCTTCCCAAGAGTGGGTCAAGGGAACATACGATTTCCTTCGCCCCGGTGACAGCGAAGTATTTCCGCGTCACCTTCAAGACAATGCCGTCACCTCCGAATCCTTTCGGCGACGCGGCTGCCGACTTTGGCATTTCAATGAAGCCCCCAACCGAAGTGAACATCGCGGAGTCGGTATTGCACCCCGGCGCTAGGGTGAATCGTTTCGAGGAGAAGGCGGCATTTAACCAACTCCCTGATCTCTACGGGTTCGCAACGCCGGAAGTAGCCCCGCAGGACGCAATCCAAAAGAGTGACGTAATTGACCTCACCAGCAAAATGCATCCGGACGGTTCACTGGACTGGACGCCTCCAGAGGGCAACTGGGTGGTACTGCGCATTGGGTATTCATTGCTGGGCATTACGAATCATCCGGCAACCGCAGAAGCCACTGGTCTTGAAGTGGATAAGCTCAATTCCAAGTTTGTGAAGAGCTACATGGACCGCTACCTTGACAGCTACAAAGAGACAGTCGGCGCGGACATGATGGGCAAGCGTGGCATCCGCTACGTAGTCACGGATAGCTGGGAAGCCGGTGCGCAGAATTGGACTGACGACATGATCGCGCAGTTTACCAAACTCCGCGGCTACGATCCGCATCCGTGGTTGCCGGTACTGGCGGGGCATGTGGTAGAGAGCGCTCAGGCCAGCGATCAGTTTCTTTGGGACCTGCGCAAGACGATTGCGGATTTGACGGCGGACGAACACTACGGCCAGGTGGAAGCGTCGCTGAAAGAGCGCGGCATGGGCCACTACGGCGAATCGCATGAAAGCGGGCGCGCGTTCATTGCCGACGGGATGGAAGTGAAGAAGCTGGACGATGTACCAATGAGCGCGATGTGGACCCAGAAGCCGGGCATCAACAAGGTCCAATACGGGTATAACGCAGATGACCGGGAGTCGGCATCGGTGGCGCACATCTATGGTCAGAACCTCGCCGCGGCGGAATCGATGACGTCGTGCGATAGTTCCACGGCCTGGGCCTGGTCGCCAGCGACGCTGAAGCCAACCGCGGATTCGGAATTTCTGAACGGCATCAATCGCATTGTGGTTCACGAGTCGGCCCATCAGCCACTTATCGGTAAGGCACCCGGCCTGACGCTTGGACCATGCGGCCAGTGGTTTAACCGCAACGAGACCTGGGCAGAACAAGCGGACGTGTGGGTCAACTACCTTGCTCGCAACTCTTTTCTGTTGCAGCAGGGCCGCTTCGTTGCCGATGTCATCTACTTCTACGGTGAAGATTCCAACATCACCGCGATCTTTGCGGACAAATCGCCTGACGTGCCCGCAGGATACAACTTCGACTACATCAACGCGGACGGCTTGATCCACGAGTTGAGCGCAGCCGACGGCACTGTGAGAACGCCGAGCGGCATGAGCTATCGTCTGCTGGCCCTTGATCCTTACAGCAAACACATGTCACTGCCGGTACTGCGCGGTCTTCACAAACTGGTGGAGGACGGCGCTGTGGTTGCTGGAGAAAAACCGACCGACACACCGAGCCTGGCTGACAATGCATCCGAATTCAAGCAGCTAAACGATGAACTATTCGGAGATGGGACAGGGGTACACAGCGTTGGCAAGGGCAAGGTGTATGCAGGGCAAAATGCCGAGGCTGCGCTGAAGGCGTTGGGCGTCGCTCCGGACTTCGACTCAAACCGGTCGCAAAGTGATCAACCGGTCCAGTTCGCGCATCGCAAGCTGGCAGAAGGCGATGTCTACTTTCTGGATAATCGCAGCGATCAGGATGCCACAATTGACGCCAGCTTCAGGGTGACGGGCAAGACGCCGGAATTGTGGTATTCAGAGACGGGAAAGATCGAGCCGGCCACTTACAAGATTGCCGATGGCCGCACAACAGTGCCTCTTCATCTTGAGCCGTGGGGCACAGTGTTCGTCGTGTTCCGCCACGCGACCAAGACTACATCGCGAACATTGCCCAAGGTAGTCGAATCGCAATTGGCGACGGTGGAAGGGCGGTGGAACGTGAGCTTCCAGCCAGATCGCGGGGCGCCATCTTCGACCACGTTTGACAAGCTGATTTCGTGGAGCGACAGCGAAGACAAAGGCGTGAAGTACTTCTCGGGAACCGGCACTTACACCAAGACGATCCAGGCATCGGCAGACTGGTTCAAGCCCAATGCCAAGCTGTGGATCGATCTGGGCGATGTAAAGAACCTGGCGCAAGTGACGGTAAACGGCAAGTCTCTCGGCGTCGTTTGGCATGCTCCATACCGAGTCGATGTGACCGGCGTGCTGAAGCCCGGCGCAAACGAATTGACGATCAAGGTGACCAATGCGTGGGTCAACCGGCTGATCGGCGATCAACAACCGGATGCAACGACGAAGTACACGTTCGCCGATGTGAAGCCTTACAAGGCGACCTCAACCTTACTACCGTCCGGACTTCTGGGACCGGTCGCAGTAGTTAAGGCAACCACCGAACCGGGGAAGGCGGATTAGAGTCAGGCCAACTCTGCGGTCACTGTAACGGGCCTCAGGCAGCGAGCACTTGCTCCTCGGCCAACCTCCGCCTCATGGGCTGGCGCTTCCAGTAGGTAAGGGAGCGCCAGACCCATTCGGCAGGTCCGAATTGGAAGTAACGAAGCCAGATGGGGCTGAGGGTCAGGTTCAGTGCCCAGACGCAGGCGACGACGGTGTAAAGCTGGTAATACTCCAGCTTGCCGTAGAGACCGAAGCCGAAGCCGTTGAAAAGCAGAGTGCAACTGATGCTCGTGAACAGATAGTTGCTGAGCGCGGTCTGACCGACTGCGGCTATGCGGCGAGTGAGCCAGGGAACGAGGCCGGCCTTGGCCACCAGCACTACCAGGGCAACATTCGCCACCGCGCCAGTGAGACGGCCCACCTGGTAAAGCACCCACCAGGAGGACTCCGGCTGGAAGTTATCGCGGATAACTCCCCAGGACTCAAAGCCATTGATGGGAATGCTTAAGAGCAACCCGATGGCAATGGTCCAGGCGTACGTCTTGTAGCTCAAGGCGCCGGTGAGAAAGCCCATCCGGTAGAGTCCCATGCCAATCAGCATCATGCCAAGCACATCAGTGAAACCGAACATATAGTAGCTATCCGCCTGGGCCTGAACACCCCATTGGCCATGCCATTTGAGGGCATCGAGATAGCTGCCGCGCATGGCTTTCAAGTCATTGTCGTGGTCTTTCTTGCGCTTGGTGAGAGTGTCGTTCCACTTCTTCAGGGCATCCTGTTGGGCGGGAGTAAGCTTTTTGCCGGAGTTCGCGAGAGCCTGAGCGGCCTGGCCCTGGTCGCGGGTGCGGATTCCATCAATGGCCTGGAAAGCATCCGAAGCGGTGCCCAAGGCAAGTACCGCGACGCCAGCGATAAAGAGGTTTCTGAATCGGAGCTTTCGGCATGGATAGAGAAATAGAAGGGCCGTAAGGCCATACCAGTAAAGGATGTCGCCCATCCAAACGAAGTAAAAATGCAAGACACCGAAGGCCACAAGCCACATGTTGCGGCGCAGGAAGATGTCGGCGACGTTCTTGCTGCCGCGGCGCTCGGCGCGCTCAGTGAGCAGGATAACCCCGGCGCCGAAGAGCATGGAAAAGGCGGCCCGCATCTTGCCCTCAAACAAGACCCAGCGAATAACCCAAGCGACAAGGTTATAGGTGCGGTGGTTGCCAACCATCAACGGGTTGATATACATCTCCAGCGGCCCGCCAAAGGCAGAGATGTTCATGACAAGGATGCCCATGAGGGCAACTCCGCGGACCACATCGATGGTTGGGATGCGTTCGCGCTGCGTTACTGGCCGTGCAACAGGCTCGGTTTCGGTCTCAGGTACGAGGGCAACCGATGAGCTTCCAAAATGGGTATAAGAATCCACAAGAGCAGTCGCAGAGGATTCCATGGTGATGACAGGGGTATTGATGGCGTCTGGCAACTTGGACCTCCGGGGAATGGAAGGTGGCCCTAGAAAAACCTCTGCCAATTTACCACGACTTTTGAAGTTCTGGCGCTCGAAAAATATCGGCTCTGTGCAGACCGCCTGATTCTTCGGTCGCTATTATGCCGACCCACCTACAGCGCTGTTGGACACTGATTCAATACCGCCGCGACCGCTTGGTGCATTTGACTCCATCCGCCTCGCAGCACGACCATGGTTGTTCGGCGATTATCCGTTTCATTCTCAGCCGGTAGATGCCGACCGCAAGGAGACCTGAATCATGGCGCTCAACGAAAGCAATCGCAGGCAGTTTTTGAAGGCAAGCAGCGCGGCTGTGGCCGCAACCGCGGTCTCATGGAATGCCTCCAGCTACGCCGCAATAATTGGTGCGAACGACCGTGTCCGCGTGGGTGTTGTGGGATGCGGCGACCGCATGAAGGGGGCTCTGATTCCCGCATTTCTGGAGAGCGCCAAGGAGCTTAATTTTGAGTTTGTTGCCGTCTCTGACATTTGGAACCGTCGCCGCGAAGAGGGAGCCGCTTACATCCAGAAACTTTCAGGCTCGTCCATCGCCGTAGTACGTAACAACGAAGAACTCTACGCACGCAAGGATGTGGATGCGGTTCTGGTGGCCACTGCCGACTTTCAGCACGCTCTGCACGGCGTTGAGGCCGTGAATGCCGGTCGCGATGCCTACGTGGAAAAGCCCACCGCACACACCATGGAAGACGCCCGTAAGTTTCTTGCCGCCGTGAAAAAGTCCGGCAAGATTGTGCAGGTGGGAACACAGCGCCGATCGACACCCAGCTACCAGAAGGCTGCCGAATACATCAAGTCTGGAGCCTTTGGCGACATCGTGATGGTGGAGATGACCTGGAACGTCAACCAGCCGGGCCGCTGGCGGCGCCCCGACCAGGTTCCTCTGCTGAAGGAGCAGGACACGGACTGGAAGCGCTACCTGCTCAACCGTCCCTTTGAGCCCTTCGACGCGCGCAAGTATCTGGAGTTCCGACTCTTCTGGCCCTACTCGTCGGGCATTCCCGACCAGTGGCTAGTCCATCAGATCGACACCGTGCACTGGTTTACCGGGTTGCCGCACCCGCGCTCGGTCGTGGCCAACGGGGGCATCTACCTGTGGAAGGACGGTCGCCAGAACTGGGACACCATGACCGCTGTTTTCGACTACGGTCCCCTCGACGATCTCACCAAAGGCTTCCAGGTGCAGTACACCTCACGGTTTACCAACTCCGCCGGCGGCGTCAAGGAGCTTTACTACTCGAATGGCGGCATGATCGACATGGACAAGCAGACCGTGACCCCAACCGGCGGCCTGAATGCTCATTTTGCCGCCGAGATGGGCATGAAGCCCAACCTGTTGCCTAATTCTTCGCTTGTCGAGAGTACAGAGTCGGTGTCCACCGACGCCAACACCGGCCGCGATCCACAGACTTCGGCGAATATGCGCAATTGGATGGAATGCGTTCGCTCACGCAAGACTCCCAATGCCCCGATCGAAGCTGGGTACAGCCATTCCGTCGCCCTCTGCATGAACGTTGCCGCCATCCAGACCGGCGAAAAGGTGACATTCGATGACAAGACCCAGCAGGTCATCGCCGGAGGCAAGGTATATGCCTGACCATTCCGCGAATAGCCCGGCACAACGCAAGGGACATGGGAGTTGGCCACTAAGCAAATGCCGCATGGCTTGGAGGTTTCAATCCCTGAAGATCACACGGAGGTTGGGCGTGCTGAGCCTTCTATCTGCAACATTCGCACTGGCAGCGGCAGCCGCTGCGCCCGGAAAAGGCGTCCAGGTTGTCGCCGATGAAGCGAATCGCCGCGTGGACATCACCATCGACGGCAAACTATTTACGGCCTACATCTGGCCAACCTCGCTCAAGAAGCCGGTGCTTTATCCCCTCATCGATGCGGAGGGCATTACGGTCACGCGTGGCTATCCGCTTGAGCCCCGCGCGGGCGAACGCATTGACCATCCGCACCACGCCGGATTGTGGTTTAACTACGGCAACGTCAACGGCTTTGATTTCTGGAACAACTCCGACGCCATCAAGACAGAAGATCGCGCAAAGATGGGCACTGTGAACCATACGCGCATCGTCTCCAGCAAGAGCGGACCGGACCGTGGTGAGCTGGTCGTCGAGTCTGTCTGGATTACGGGCGAAGGCAAACCCATCCTGAATCAAACCACGCGTTATGTTTTCGAGCGCCGCGGATCGATGCGAGTGATCGATCAAATTGTCACCCTCAAGGCCCTCGACCACGCTCAATTCAACGACGACAAGGAAGGTCTGCTTGGCCTGCGAGTCGCACGCTGGCTTGAATCGCCTGAAGAAAAAGGCGGCGTTTTCACCGACGCCCACGGCAACGCCACTCAGGTGGCATCGGCCCCAGGCGAACCTGGCTCCAACCCTGCGAGCGGTGTCTATCTGACCAGCGAAGGCGTCACCGGCACCGGTGCATGGGGGACACGCGGACGTTGGTGCGCCTTGACCGGCCACACCGGCAACCATCTGGCCTCAATTGCCATCCTCGACCACCCCGGCAATCCCGGCTATCCAACCTACTGGCACGCACGCGGCTACGGGCTGTTCGCTGCCAATGCCCTTGGCCGGAGCATCTTCGATCCGAAACAAACTGCCTTTAACTTCACGCTGGAAAAGGACCGGGCTGTGACCTTTCGCTATCGGGTCATTCTGGCCACTCACGCCGCCGACCCTGGGGAACTGAACAAGGAAGCTGACGCTTTCGCCGCCCAGTACAAGTGATTGCTGGGCGAGTTAGGTGCTCCACCAAGAGAGCGACTCGGCTGGCCTTATGCGAGGGTTGAAAGAGGCTGCGGAAAAAGTCGAGATTCTAGGCCAGTGGCAGTACGGGCATCCCGCAGGGGCTAAAGCCCTCGTGCATTTTGCCGGCATTTGCAGCACGAGTAAACTCGTGCCCTGACGCAATGTGCCCTTGTGTTGCCTTGCGATTGAGTTTTTCCGCAGCCAGTCAGACCCAGTGGCCGCTCTATTTCGCCGCTAGCTGCCGCAACACGTACTGCAAAATGCCGCCGTGCTCAAAATACTCGATTTCCTGCGGCGTGTCGATGCGGATCTTGGCGCTAAACTGCTTCACCGCGCCATCGGCGGCCGTGGCTTTCACGTCGAGCGCACGGCCGCTGGCCAAGCGTGCGGCCAGCAGCTTCGTCAACCCGGGAAAGTCGTAGACCTCTTCGCCCGTCAGCCCCAGCGACTCCACGTTCTGCCCTTCTTCGAACTGCAGCGGCAGTATGCCCATGCCCACGAGATTGGACCGGTGAATGCGCTCAAAGCTCTCGGCAATGACCGCGCGCACACCCAATAGCTTGGGGCCCTTGGCCGCCCAGTCACGGGAGCTACCGGAGCCGTATTCCTTGCCGGCCAGAATGACCAACGGAACACCGCGCTCTGCATACTGGACGCTGGCATCGAATATCGACATCGTTTCGCCTTCGGGCAGCAGGCGCGTTACTCCGCCCTCAGTGCCGGGCGCCAGCTTATTGCGGAGCCGCACGTTGGCAAAGGTGCCGCGCACCATCACTTCGTGATTGCCGCGCCGCGAACCATACGAGTTGAAGTCCGCTGGCTTCACGCCGTGTTCCGCCAAATACTTACCGGCCGGACCGTTGGCTTTGATTGAGCCCGCCGGAGAGATGTGGTCGGTAGTAACCGAGTCGCCCAGCACCGCCAATACCCGCGCACCCAGAATGTCGGTAAGGGGCGCAGGGGTATGTGTCATGCCATCGAAGTACGGCGCCTTGCGGATGTAGGTCGAGTCCGGCTCCCACTTGTAAACGTCCCCGGTTGGAAAGCTTAATCCTTGCCAATTCGCGTCGCCCGAGCTCACCGTGGCGTACTCTTTGCGGAAGCTCTCGCTGTTCAGCCCCCGCTCGATGGCCTCGGCCACCTCCTGCTGTGTTGGCCAGATGTCCTTGAGGTATACCGGATGCCCAACTTCATCCGTCCCCAGCGGTTCCGTCTCGAAGTTGTGGCCGATCTTCCCGGCTAGCGCAAAGGCCACCACCAGGGGCGGGCTCATCAGGTAATTGGCGCGCACGTCCACATTCACACGGCCCTCGAAATTTCGATTTCCCGAGAGCACGCTCACTGCTACCAGTCCGTGCTCATCGATGCTCTTTGAGACATCGCTGGGCAGCGGGCCGGAGTTGCCGATGCAGGTGGTGCACCCGTAACCCACCACGTTAAAGCGCAGCTTTTCAAGATACGGCAGCAGTCCTGACTTCTGGTAGTAGTCGGTGACCACGCGGGAGCCCGGCGCAAGCGATGTCTTCACCCACGGCGGCACTGTCAGTCCCTTCTCGACAGCCTTCTTGGCCAGAATTCCGGCGGCTATCATCACCGAAGGATTTGACGTGTTGGTGCAACTGGTAATCGCGGCGATCACGACCGAACCGTGGTCTAGATAGGTGTCGGGATCGACACCAAACCGCTCCTTCACAGTCGTCGTCAAATGGATCGGAACCCTTTCCTCGACTCCCGTGTCGGTGACTGCCGGGCGCTGCCACCGAGTTGCAGTGCGGGTGCCGAGAGGCTTGGCCGTGGGAGCCAGCAAGCTGGGCAGTTGCTGCGCAAAGCTGGCTGCGGCGTCTTTCAGCAGGACGCGATCCTGTGGACGTTTGGGTCCGGCCACGCTGGGCTCCACGGCGGCCAGGTCCAGCTCCAATGTCTGGGTGTACTCGGCCTCAGGCGAGCTCGCAGTGTGGAAGAGCCCCTGCTCCTTGTAATAGTCCTCGACGAGTGCAATCTGCTGCTCGCTGCGACCCGTCAGGCGCAGATAACGCAGCGTCTCGGCATCCACCGGAAAGATGCCACAAGTCGCGCCGTACTCCGGAGCCATGTTGCTGATGGTGGCGCGGTCGGCCAGCGGAAGCTCCGCAATGCCGGGCCCAAAGAACTCCACAAACTTACCCACCACTCCCAGCTTGCGCAGCGCCTGGGTCACGGTCAGCACCAGGTCGGTCGCGGTTGCGCCCTCGCGCAGCTTGCCGGTGAGCTTGTAACCCACCACTTGCGGCACCAGCATGCTGACTGCCTGCCCCAGCATGGCCGCCTCGGCCTCAATACCGCCCACTCCCCAGCCCAGCACGCCGAGCCCGTTGATCATGGTGGTGTGCGAGTCCGTGCCTACAAGCGTGTCAGGATACGCTATCAACTCGCCGCCAATCTCGGTCGCAAATACCACGCGGGCCAAGTACTCCAGGTTCACCTGGTGGCAGATGCCCATCCCCGGCGGTACCGCGCTAAAGTTCCTGAAAGCTGTCTGGCCCCATTTCAGAAACGCGTAGCGCTCGCGATTGCGCTGGAATTCGAGCAGCGCATTGGCATTGTAGGCTCCTGCCGTGCCAAATTCGTCCACCTGCACCGAGTGGTCGATTACCAGCTCCGCCGGAGCTAACGGGTTCACCCGCTCCGGGTCGCCGCCCAGGGTCTTGATCGCGTCGCGCATCGCCGCCAGGTCCACCACTGCGGGCACGCCGGTAAAGTCCTGCATCAGCACACGCGCAGGCATGTATGCAATCTCCCGACTGGGCTCGGCCTTGGCGTCCCAGTTGGCCAGGAACTCGATGTCCCCGGCCGTCACGTTCGTTCCATCCTCGCGGCGAAGCAGATTTTCAAGCAGAATCTTCAGGCTGAAGGGCAGGCGGCTCAGGTTGAAGCCACGCGCTGTCAAAGCCGGCAGTCGATAGATGATGAAAGAACGGTTACCGGAAGTGAGAGTCGCACGGCTGGCAAAACTATTCATCGGGGAATGCCTTTCTCTCCGCACATGGCGGACCGGAATCGAAAATCCAATTAGGATCAACCTCGCGCCGGCGGTTGAGGATGGGGCCGGGTGCAAAGTCGGGTTCGTCAAGTCTCACTCTTTGAGACTTGGAAAACCACAAATCAACGTGAATAGATTACTCAGCGGGAGGGGCAGCGTCCACGATCCGGTCGTCCACGGCGAAAACGCTTGAGCAACGGCATGGTGGGGATGGTCAAACGGCAGCACATCGAGTACCTAACAATCTTATCGCGGATGCGCATGGTAAGAAAACGAGGACCAGCAATTCGAGATGGTAAGAGCCACAATTCACCCGTGCTGGGCAGGAGAGAGAGATGCTTGGCTGGGAGTTATAGCTCGGGGTACAGTGCATGTATATGCGGACCGTTCAACTCGTGATCGGGGCCACGCTTCTGTGTGGCATCGCTGCGGCGGGCCAAACGAGTCCCGGCTCGGCCAGTTCGGCCTCTACGACTCAGCCCCCGGTGTCGGCGGCCAGCGCATGGCCGACCGTCGACGGAACCGTAATCCTGCCTAATTTCCGATTCGGTAGCGGTGAAACGTTGCCACAGCTCAAGCTGCATTACCTCACCCTGGGCACACCGCACCGTAACGCCGCTGGCCGCACCAACAATGCAGTCCTGCTGCTGCACGGCACCGGCGGAAACGCACATTCGCTGATGAACCCGCTGTTTTCAGACGTGCTCTTCGGCCCCGGCGCGCCCCTGGACATCACCAAATACTTTCTGATCCTGCCAGACGACATCGGACACGGCGAAAGCTCCAAGCCCTCGGACGGTTTGCACGCTCACTTCCCTGCCTACGACTACGACGACATGGTGCGCAGCCAGCGCATGATGCTGGATGCAATGAAAATCGATCACCTCCGTCTCATCCTGGGAACCTCCATGGGCTGTATGCACACCTTTGTCTGGGGCGAGACGTATCCGGGATTTGCCGATGCACTGGCGCCGTTTGCCTGCCTACCGGTGCAAATAGCGGGCCGCAATCGCATGATGCGCTACATGGCAATCGAGGCCATCAAGCAGGACCCCGCATGGATGAACGGCGAGTACAAGACAGAGCCGGTCGAAGGACTGCGCACGGCGAACGAAATCGTGCTGGTGATGGGATCGAGCCCCCTTCAAATGCAGAAGCAGGCCCCCACTCGTGAACTGGCTGAACAGTATGCCGATCGCTATCTGGCACGGACAATGGCCAGCACGGATGCCAATGACCTCATTTTCTATTTCAATGCCAGCCGCAACTACGATCCTAGCCCCCATCTGGATCGAATCACGGTGCCAGTGCTGTGGATCAACTCTGCCGACGACTTCATCAATCCACCGGAGTTGGGAATCGCCGAGAAGATGGTGAAGCGCATGCCGAACGCGCGGTTCATTCTGCTCCCCATCTCCGACTCCACCCGGGGGCATGGAACGCATACGGTTGCCTCGGTGTGGAAGGACTACCTGGCGGAGTTCCTGCAGGCAACAGAGCCCAAGCCGTAGCCTGCAAACGCAGTCCGGTTCAGGTGGCCTTGGTCATGGCAGCCAGACCACCTGAATCGAGAGTCTTTCCTATCGATCGTCTTTGTCGTCGTCGAAATCCACCGGCGGCGTAAGCCCGGTAAAGTCACCGATCTGTTTAGCGTCATAGGGGCCGTTGAGCTGCTTCAAGCCTATGCGCAAGCCGGTTTCCCAGCGCCATTCGAGAACGGTTCAACTGCGATAGGCAACAGGACAGTTTCGGGTTAACTCTATACTGAAACTGTGGAAAATTTGAGCGATGAACAAGCGCCACGGTTGAGCTACTGGGTTGGCTTGAGGGGTTTATACGCGCGCAGTCTGGCATGGCTGATGCAGCGGATGCCCAACGAAAGGCAGAGGCTGCTGGCGGTCACCATTCTGGCCGGTGGGTTGTGCGGACTGGCGGCGGTAGCCTTTCACACCAGCGTCGGCGGCGTTGAGGCGTTGCTTATCGATCACGCCGCTGCCGCCTCCGGCCACTCCTGGATCTGGTGGACAATTCTTACTCCTGCGCTTGGCGGCCTGGCATGCGGCCTCGGCCTCTATTACTTAGTGCCGGGGGCGGCTGGCAGCGGTATTCCCCAGGTCAAAGTGGCTTTCTCCAGGCACTCCGGCTTTATCTCCATCAAGGAGACGGTGGGCAAGTTCATCCTCTGCGTGGTGCAAATCGGTTCCGGTGGGTCGCTGGGCGTGGAAGGACCGACGGTTCACATTTGCGCCGGCGTCAGTAACATGCTTGCCCGGGTTGCCCGCTTGAGCCCGGTAAACTGCCGTCGAATGGCCTCGGTGGGCATGGCGGCGGGCATCGCCGCGGCATTTAATGCACCCATTGCCGCCGTCACTTTCACCCTTGAGGAACTGATTGGGGACCTGGATCAAACCATGCTTGCCGGAGTGATTGTGGCCGCTGCCTTAGCTGCAGTTGTCGAAAACAGAATTCTCGGCTCCAATCCCATCTTTCACGTCCCGCGGCCATTTACCCTTGGCAACTCCTCATCTCTCGTTTGGTATGCCCTGCTTGGCATTCTGGCAGCCATCGTCTCGGTTGCATTCACAGATTCTCTGCTTGGCTTGCGCGGTTGGTTCAAGCGGCTCTCGGGGGTTCCCCGGTGGGTACAGCCAGCCATGGGTGGCGCTGCTACCGGGAGCTTTGCCGTGGTGGCACTGCTGCTATTTCACCTGAACGGCATTGCCGGTGACCCCTACAAGACGCTGACCCTGGCCTTCACCGGCGGTTTGCCAGTGCTGGCGATGGTGGTGCTGTGCGTGTTGAAACTGGCCGCCACGGTCACTTCCTATTCCAGCGGAGGCGCCGGCGGCATCTTTGCCCCTGCGCTCTTCATGGGCGGAATGCTAGGCGGCGCGGTGGGATACATTGACGTAACGGTGTTTCACCATCCAGCCGACTCCATCGGCGCCTTTGCGGTGGTCGGCATGGGCGCAGTTTTTGCCGGCATTGTGCGCGCGCCAATGACCTCGGTGCTGATTATCTTCGAGATGACCGGCGGCTATGGCCTGGTGCTGCCCCTCATGATCGCCAATATGAGCGCATTTGCCTTGGCGCGTCACTGGCGGCGAACTCCCGTTTACGAGGCGCTGCTGGAGCAGGATGGCATCAACTTGCACGAGTCGCCGACACCGCAGGATCCGTCAGGTACCACGAGCGGCTTCGAATCCGAGCCTTCGGTGGAAATGAACGAATGAAACAGCAGGTCAGCAAGCTCGAGCTTGGGATGTAAGTGCTGGAAGATACACCAATCGCTTAACTTGCCAACAGGCCCGTCTCCTTCTACTGGGAAGGCTCCACGTTATAGAAAAATATGGCTCTTAACTCTAGGAACGGCCCATGGAATTCTCGAGGAAGAGGAGGGTAATTTGAGCCCGTTATCGCTCCCCAAGCCGCTCGATCCAGGGCCGTATCACCCGAACGACCCTCAAGAAACATGCCGTTTGGTTCCATGATCCGCCCATTAGGCAAGACCTTGAAGCGAATGACGACGACTCCCTTTTTCATGATCGGGGGATTGACTTCGTCGGGAATCAAGGGGTCCCAGGTGCGTTCCGTCTCCCGGTGCCAGCGTGCCAGCCAGGAGTTGAAGTCCACGCCCTGCGTATCGGAGAGGACCTGAACGCCACCCCCCGCACCGGGATGCATGGGCAGGCCACTGCCGCCACCGGAAGGCACCCCTCCACCGCCTGATCCCTGGTTGCGCGAGGCTCCGCGCATCGCATCGCGCAGTTGGTCGGCTGGATTCGCGGAACCCATAGCAAAGTTGGGGCGGGCCGGGACCGCCGCAGGACGCGGCGCTTCACTGAGCGACTGCTGAGGGGACGGGGTGGGCGTCGCCTGTTGGGGCTGGACGGGATTCTGAACCTCCGGCTGTTTTGGCGGCACTGGTGCAGGTGCAGGCGTGGGCTTGTTCATCGCTTCGAGCGTCTGTTTGTCGATCTGCTTTTGTTTTTCCTGCAGGGGCTTGATCTTGACCTTGGGCTGCAACTCGCGCAGAGCGTCGGGCGGGAGGTCGAGATAACTGAGGTCTTTGCGCTGCTTGATGGCGTCGAAGGGATCGATGACTGCGGGGACCCTGAGGACATACTTCGGAATCCACGTAATGGCCGAAAGCAACAGCATGTGAATGAGGATGGCGAGCCAGATGCCCTCGCGTAACCGCGCCCAGCGGCGCTCGTCTTCGAGGTCGCTGATCATCTCCAACAGTTCGTGCGTGTCGTAGTCGATCCAGCGCGAAGTGGAAACGAGCTGGCGCTGCTGTTCGCGTTCCTGAGGAGGGATATCCTGACCGGCACCGCCCGCTTGGGGGCCGGTCCCCAATGGCTCGTTGGGCTCGTTCTTTGTGGCTGGTGTCTCGGTGATGGGCATGCGTCCGACGGGCGCATGAGGGAGACACCCGCATGCGCCGTTTCGAATCCTTCCTCTCTATTCTCTCATTCCCGGCGAAAGCGGCAACTCGTTCGCCGCGCATCGCGGGGGCCTTCGGCAGGAACGTACAATGATTCTTTCTGTATGGACGGTTTTGAAGCAGGAAAGGGACTCGTTTGAAGGCGCTTTTTGCACGGCTGCTGGCCAAGTGGAAGATCGCTCTTGTACTTTTGGCCAAGTTTGGTCTCTGGGGCGCCGGCGGGGCTGCGCTGCTTGACTCCTCCACCATCCCCGTTCCCATGGATCTCTTCATTGCCGATTGGGTGTGGAACGACCGCGCCCATTTCTGGCTCTATTGCCTGTTGGCGGCCCTGGGGTCGGCTGTGGGAGGACTGGTGCCTTACGGGCTGGGGAGGGCCGGTGGCGAGCTCTTCCTGCTGAAGCGAGTCAACCGGGAGCGCTTTGAAAGGATGCGTGACCGCTTTGAAGAGCAGGAGTTTCTGGCCATGATGATTCCCTCCATGATGCCCCCGCCTACTCCTTGGAAGGCTTTTGTCTTTGCTGCCGGGGTCTTCGAGATGCGGGTGGCTCCATTCATGTTTGCCGTGTTTTGTGGCAGGATGGTGCGCTGGCTCTTGCTGTCGCTATTGGTGCTGAAGCTTGGCCCGGGAGCGGTAGACATGGTGGCACATCACGCCTTAATGGCATTCCTGACGGTGAGCGGGCTGGCATTGGCCGGGTTCGGAATGTGGTGGATTCGAAGGCGGCGGGCTTATAGGACGGAGAAATAGCCGAGGACACGCGGGGACTTCGTTCCAAGGGCACTCTTGAGGCTTCTTGCAGGGTCAACCCGCTTCGCTTTGGAAGCGAACGCGCGTAGCTAGAAAGGAGAAAATTTAAGCTGCTTGGTTTGGGGCACAATCAGCGGCAAACAGATGAAGACAGTTCAAGCTCAGTCTGCCGAGTAGGAGCGGAGTTGAATACGGCGGGCGGAAGGTCAGCCCGCCGATGAACTTACTTGGTAGCCAGGGCTGCTTGGGTCTGGGCACCGTTGAGACGGCGCAGCAGCACCGGCACGCCGAAGGCCAATCCAGCAACAACCGCGGTCGAAAGCAGGTCGTTGCGGTAGAAGGGCACGGCAGCGGCGTAGCAGACTCCGAGGCCCCCCAAGGTGCGAGGGTACATGCCACCCGCGATCCAGACCGCGTAGTTTGAAACCACGAAAAACGACGTGGGGCCCAGCAGCGCGCCCGAAGCAACGCGGACGAAGGTGGTGCGGCTGCGCAGCAGGATCTGGCCGAGAACCATGGCCGCGACATACCAGCCCCAGGTAATGACGTAATTCTGCCAGCGGAAAGTGTAGTGGTAGGTGAAGACGGTCAGGCAGTAGTCGGTGGCCATGAGCGCAGCCAGCGGGGCCAGCATCTCACGCCAGGAGCGACGAGCGCCGAAATAAAGCAGGGCACCGCCAACGGCGGTAAAGTTCAGCCAATCCGGGTGGGGCATGAGGCGGCTCAACACAGCAACGATCAGCAACAGATAAGCGGGCATGGACACCTCAAATGCTGGATTTCCCAGGAAAGCTCTTCCTGGGATGTGGAAGCGATACACCTATTCTGAGCGGGTATGCGCCACCCGGTCAACCCGTTCGACTTCGCCGTGTAAACAAAAATTTTCATTCGAGACAAGGGAACTGATATCTGAACCCTACACAGAACCTACTTTTGCTCGCGGCCTTGCATAGCCTGGCCAGCTTCGTCGCGTCCGTCGACAATGTAGACCCAGCCACTGAGAGGGTGCGGATCTGAGGCCTGGCCTGCGCCGCGAAAAGAGTAAGCGAAGCGCAGGTCAGTGAACTCCACGGTGGTCCAATGACGATTGAGCGCGAGTTGTGGCGGGTCAATTCCGGACACCGGCTGCTGGCCGATGTCACGCACCACGGCCCACCTGCCCCAATCGAGATATACATGGCCCAGGAAGGTGGCCTTGGCGGCCTCGACGGAGGGAGTGTCTGCGGGCTTGTACAGCACATCGCGCTGAGGGTCACTGTCGATGGAACCGGCGTGGGTATCGATTTCGGCGGTCTGGTAGAAATCGGCGGTCTCAAGGATGGCGTGCCAACGGAACGGGTTGACGGGATAGGGCTCCACTGCGATGCGCTTGATGGGCTCGCTGGTGATCTGGGTGTTTTCAAGCATGGCCAGGGCCTGCGCGTGCTCTGCCCAGCGCCAACACCACAAGACCACCATGCCGGAAAGGGCGAAGATGGCCCATCCGCGACCGCGAAAGAGCGTGCGGCGCGCGCCAATCTCGCGATCCGCCAGCCCCAGCACCCAGGGTATGAAAAGGGCCAGCCCCAGCAGGGCCCACAAGACCGGCTCAGCGATAAAAACAAAGCTGCCCTCATACCAACGGGGGTTGAAGGGGAAAAAGGGGCGGACACCGTAGTTGTTGGTCCAGTCGAGCAGAATGTGGGTAAGGGCGGAGATCAGGGCGCTGGCATAAATCCACAGCCAGCGAACCGGCACAGGGGACACCTTTACGTTTTGGAGCGGGGACTTGGCGTGGCGAAGGCGACGTTGGCGGCGCCAGCAGCCGATGCGATGAATGAGCCAAACCGCGCCCACGGCTGCGGCTGCCACCAGAGGCGCGCCGACGAGAGTATGGGTGATGCCGCGATGATGCTTCAGCTCCACGACCGGTCCGGCGAATTCCCATAGGATGTCGAGGTCGGCAGCCTCCGCAGCCAGCACCGCGGCCAGCGTGGCGTAGGCTGTCTTGCGATTCAAGCCGGCGCGTCCAATGCAGGCTCCGGTCAGAAAGTGGGTAACTGGCTCCATAGCGTACTGCAAACCATACTAACGCCCGGGGCTGAACCCGTCTGTGGGTGAGCCAGACACCGCCCGCGATGCTGCGCGCATCCTATAATCCTGCCCATGGACGAAAGAGACAAAGCCAACTCTGCGACAGCCAGACAAGTAGAAAAACTGCGCGCAGACCTGCGACGGCATGAGCACTTGTATTACGTGATGGACGCGCCCGAGATTACTGACGCCGCTTACGACGCGCTGATGAATGAGTTGAAGCGGCTGGAGGCGGAGCATCCAGAACTGGTGACACCCGACTCGCCGACGCAACGCGTGGGCGGCAAGCCGGCCGAAGGCTTTAAAAAAGCGCCTCATTCGCGGCCCATGCTGAGCCTGGACAACGCCTACTCCGCGGAGGAACTGGCTGACTGGGACAGGCGTGTGCGCGAGCTCGCCGGGCGACTGCCCGTGGAATACACGGCGGAGCTGAAGCTTGATGGGCTGAGTGCGGCGTTGCGCTACGTGGCTACCGGAGACGGCGGCGCGCGGCTGTCCGCCGGCATTACTCGCGGCGACGGACAAATTGGCGAGGACGTGACGTCGAACATCCGCACCATCCGTAGCGTGCCGCTGACGATCTCAGCAGAGAAGGTAAAGAAGGCCGGCGTGCCACCGGTATTTGAGGTGCGAGGCGAGGCTGTGATGCCGGAAGCAGGCTTTCTGCGGCTGAACGAAGAGCGAGAACAACAAGGGCTGCCGGCGGCTGTGAATCCGCGCAACGCGGCGGCGGGCACACTGCGCACACTGGAGCCCAGCATTGTGGCTCAGCGGCGGCTGGATTTTTACGCCTATTTTCTGCTGGTGGAAGGCGAGTATCTGGCGCAGGGCCAGAGCGCTACGCTGGATGCGCTTTCGGCACTTGGGTTTCGCGTGAATCCGCATCGAGGTCGCGTGCATTCAGTGGAGGACATGATCAAGTTCATCGATGCGGCCGAGGGGCAGCGGGCCACGCTGGGCTACGAGATCGACGGCGTGGTGCTGAAGGTGGATGCGCACGCCACGCAACAGCGGCTGGGCTACACGGGACGCGCACCGCGGTGGGCTATCGCGTACAAGTTCACGGCCAAGTCGGGCGAAACAGAGGTGCGGGAAATTACGGTGCAGGTGGGCCGCACGGGGAAGCTGACGCCGGTGGCGGAACTCAAGCCAGTTTTTATCGGTGGCACCACGGTGAGCCGCGCCACGCTGCACAATGCCGATTTCATTGAGCGGCTGGGGCTCAGGCTGGGAGACACGGTAAAGGTGGAACGAGGCGGGGACGTGATTCCCAAAGTGGTGGAGGTGGTTAAGCACGCCGATGACGGCAGTGAGGAGCGGCAATTTGTCTTCCCTACAAAGTGCCCCGAGTGCGGGAGCGAGGTGGTGCGCGCAGAGGGCGAAGTGGATTACCGCTGCGTGAACGCAGACTGCCCGGCAAAGCTGCGCGAAACGTTGTTGCACTTTGGGCGGCGCGAGGTGATGAACATTGAGGGGCTGGGTGAGGCGGTAGTGCAGCAACTGCTGGAGCGAGGCATGGTGCACGGAGTGGCCGGCCTCTACAAACTGACCGTGGAGCAACTGGCCGGACTGGATCGTTTTGCAGAGAAATCGGCGAGAGCGCTGGCGGAGGAGATCGAGCAGTCAAAGAAGGCAGGGCTGGCGCGGGTGTTGATGGGACTGGGAATTCGCTTCGTGGGTGAACGAACCGCCGAGTTGCTGGCCGAGGAGTTTGGCTCAATCGACGCGCTGATGGCGGCGAACGCCGAAGAACTGGAACGCGTGGAAGAGGTGGGACCGCGTATCTCGCAGGCAATTCTGGAGTTTTTTGCGCAGGAAAAGAATCGGGAACTGGTAGAGAGCCTGCGAGCGGAAAACGTGGACATGACGGCGGAAAAGAAGCAACGATCCACCCAGTTGGCCGGGATGACTTTTGTGCTGACCGGGACGCTGCCCACGCTGACACGCGATGAGGCCAAGCGCAGGATTGAGACGGCAGGCGGCAAGACGGCGGGATCGGTGAGCAAGAAGACCAACTACGTGGTAGCGGGCGAAGAGGCGGGGTCCAAGCTGGACAAGGCGCGGGAGTTGAATGTGCCGGTGCTGGATGAGGCTGGACTGATGAAGCTGCTCGAGGGCGCAACCGAAGCAGGTTAGCGATTTCGCAAGTCGGTGCGGTCAGGCGATGGAGCGGCGGTGGTCGGCGGGGCGACGATTGGCGGCGCGCAGTTCCCTTTCGCGTTCGCGTTTCCAGGCTTCAGCGCGCCAGTTGCGCGAGGAGGTGCCCGGTTGCTCATCGATAAGGGCGTCGTGTGGACCTGCGACTAGGCCCGCGGGCGCAGCGGGCAATGCCACGGAAGCGGGGCGCATTGGAAGAGTTGGATCGGGCGACGGGATGAGGCGGGCGGAAGACTCGAATTCATCGTTGTAGATGGTGGCGGGATTGGTACGGGCCGAAACTGCGTAGGCCGAAGCCGAGGTCAGGCTGGCGTCAGTGGGAACGGCAGCGGGATGCGGAACGCGCTCTTTGGCTGTGTTTTTTGCCTCAGCGACCGGCTGGGTGCGCGTGGACAGCGTGCGCGCCATGAAGTCGTCCACCAGCTTGTGCAGGCAGATTTGCCCGCAAAGGTGCTTGGCGCCGGCGCGCAGGCTGGCACGCGAACTCCAAGCGCAGATGCGAAGCTCGGCTCCCTGGTCGCTGGCCACGAACCAATGGTTGGTGTGCTGCTTCTCCGTTCCGCATATGTCGCACGATACAGCCTGCCGGATCACCGTATTTCCCCCTGTCCGCGCAGTGTTGCCGCGGCGGGACCTGCTCCAATGGCGGTCACCTTCAACCTATTTCATCGTGGAACTGCGGCGAGCGACGATGGCGGAATGAGAATAAATCGAAGGCTTGGACTAAAGCGGGCAGACACAAAGGGAAACGTTCTGAATCAGGACAGATGAGGTTCCCCATCCTTGCCGTAGTCTTCCGTGGGAGAGATAGGCGAAGGATGGGGTTCAGGCGGAAAAGCGCTATTCGCGCGGCGCGAAGTAACCCTTCTTGGCGCGCACCTGGTAACGGCGATCGTTGCAGTAGAGATAGATGGTACGGAAGGAGCCGTCGTACTTGAAATCCGCAGGGGTATAGGTGAGGGCATACTGACTGCGCAACTCTTCTTCGATTGACTCGAAGCTTGCTGTCATTTCCTCCACCGACGGCGGGAAGAGGACCTGCCCGCCGGTCGCCTCTGCCAGGTCAGTGAGCACCTTGTCGCCCTTGCCGCGGCTGGGGGTCCAATTGGTGCTGATGGCGTAGATGATGGTTTCGGCGCGCTCGCACATCTTGATGGCTTCATCGGGGCGCACACGGCTCTGATTGTCGTCGCCGTCGGAGATGAGGATCATGGCCTTGCGGACCGGCTCGACGCCACGTGACGCGTCGAGGAGTTTGTCGCGGCAGGCCGTGTAGACAGCGTCGAAAAGCGCCGTGCCGCCACCGGGGCGGAGACGATTGATGCCGGTCTGGAGGCCGTCGATGTTGTTGGTCCAGTCCTGGGTAACGCTGGAAGTGACATCGAAACCCATCACGAAGGCGCGATCGCGCTTGGACTTGAGGACCTGAAGCAGAAATTCGCTGGCGGACTGTTGCTCAAACTCGAAACGGGTGCGGATCGAGGTGCTGGCGTCAATGACAATGCCCACGCGCAGGGGCAAGTTGATCTGCTGATGGAAGGTATTGACTCTCTCCGGTGCCTTCTGGTCGTCGAGCAGGGCAAAGTCACTCTGCTGCAGGTTGGGAATGTAGTGGCCGTGCTTGTCAGTGACGGTGAAGATGAGATTGACCTCATTGACACCCAGCCGAATGATGGGCCCGGTGTCGGCCGACTGGTCGGCTGCGGCGGGCGTTTGCGCGCCTGGGGCTGGAGCTGGCTGCTGCGTAGCGGCAGGCGCCGTCTGTTGGGCCGGAGGCGGCGACGCGGGTTGTTGTGCTTGCGCGGTGGCCAGGGACAGAACCATCCCGAGTGCGAGGCCAATAAGCTGTCGGTTCATATCTTCCTTATTTTACCAATTCGCCCTTTGGATGGCGGCTGAGAAGCGGGCTCGAGGATGTCCATAGTTTGGTTCCCTTCCAGACGGGCGAGAAATGCCTCCAGTTCCGGAGGGAGCGGCGCCTCCAGTTGCAACGGCTTGCCGGTAATGGGGTGCTGGAACTCAAGCCGGGCGGCATGGAGAAAGTTGCGTCCCAGCCTGAGTTTCTCAGGGTCCGCCTTGCGACGCGCGGCTTTGGACTGCGCGGCCTGGGCAACTACCTGGTCAGTAAGCTGACCCGCCCCGCCGTAGAGCGTGTCTCCGACAACCGGGTGGCCGATAGAGGCCATGTGCACGCGGATCTGGTGGGTGCGGCCCGTCTCAATACGGACACGCACCAGAGTGAACTTGCCAAATCGTGTCATAAGCCGGCGCACCACCTCGTAGTGAGAGACTGCGGTGCGGGCGTTTTCGTTAGGTTGCACCGTCATGCGCGTGCGCCGCACCGGATCGCGGCTTACAGCCGCGTTGATGGTGCCCTTCTCGCGCTCCACAACGCCCTGCACGAGAGCGAGGTAGGTCTTCTTGATGCGGCGGCCTGCAAACATCTCTCCCAGGGCGGTATGGGTGCGATCGTTCTTGGCTACGACGATCAGGCCGCTGGTGTCTTTGTCGAGACGGTGGACAATGCCGGGGCGCAGATCGCCACCGGTAGACGAGAGGGCGTGAAAGCGATGGAGCAGGGCGTTGACCAGGGTGCCACGACTGCGCGCGTCCTCGTTTTGGCCGGAGCCGGCGTGGACCATCATGCCCGCGGGTTTGTTGACTACGGCGAGGTTTGCGTCTTCAAAGATCACGTCGAGGGGTATGTCTTCTGCGGTGGCGCGAAGGGGTGCGGGACGGGGCTCTCCAGTGACGTCGATTCGCTCACCACCCCGGAGTTTGAGTGAGGGCTTGGGCCGTGCGCCATCGACCAGCACATCGCCCTGCTCCAAAAGAAGTTGCACGCGGGAGCGGCTAACGCCGTCGAGTTGGGTGGCCAGGAAGGAATCAATACGCTGGCCGGCGGCTTCGTGGGGCACGGCGATGGTGCGCAATTCATCCATTGTTGGCCTCGTTTGTGGCAATCTGGCGCGCTATGCGGCTACGAGGGCGCTCGCGCAGCAGCAGCCCCGCGGCCAGTACCAATGCAACGGCGGCCATCTGCGGCAAGTCAAGAGCGCCTTGAAACAGGCTGCCGCGGCCTTCGTGGTCACGCCAAAACTCCGTGATGTAGATGGCTGTTCCGGCAGCCAGAAGCCACAGACCAGCCATGTCTCCCTGCTGACGGCGATACGGCAGGAACACAAGAAGCAAAGGGGCGATGGTAAGGAATGCGAGGGCGGCATAGGCCTGCACGGGATGAACAGGAACCCCGAGCGGAGCGCCGCTCCAGCGCGCCGCCAGTGGATTGGTGTAGGTGATGGCCCAGGGGACGGCGGTTTCCGTACCAAAGCCGGTGCCCGCCAGCAGGGCGCCTATCTGTTCCATAGCCAGGCCAAGTGCGAGCGGCGCAGCCAGCGCATCGGCAATGGCGCACAGCGGCAGGCGTTGCCAACGTGCATAGAGGACAGCCGACGACGCGGCCAGCAGCGCTCCGATTGCAGCCAGCAGCGGATGGTGAATCATGGACAAGCCGAGCAGCCATGCGGGATGGCGGCGCAATACCGTCCAGTTGACGACAATGAGCAAGAGTCGCGAACCGACCAGCGCCGTGAACAGGGAGAGGATGCAGAGGTTCCATGCCTGATTGGGATCGACGCCAACCATACGCGCAGTACGCAGCGCGAGCAAGAGGGCAAACACGACCCCCAACGCGGCCACAGCGCCATAGGCCGGGATGAGAACGGAACCGATGTGGAATAGGACTGGATACACCTGAGCAAGGATACGGCATTGGAGTGGTTCTCAAATGCCCTTACCCTTGCGGGCTCTTGGCAACGCGTCGTCCTCTCAGAGAAAAACGGGCACGATGGCCGCAGTCTCGAGACGAGGTCAATGGAGAGTCGCTGTGCACCATCCGACGGGATCACGGCGCTAATGTGCGCTGAGGGTAGAATCCGGCCCACTGGGCCGTGGAAAATGCGCCGGTGAACCCGTCCTAAGACGGTGGAGCTCTCCGCGGTTCATTAGGCATTCCGGACTGGCGGACACGGCACACAGAACCGATTGTCGAGTTGAGCCCCTGTTCATTGAATGTTGGTT